>Ga0179596_10000169_pt1 | contig 42490 bp, 33 predicted proteins | sample CZODoug1_1_08_16_FD_155494 | JGI IMG/M metagenome (GOLD analysis project Ga0179596, IMG submission 155494) | Vadose zone soil fungal communities from Angelo Coast Range Reserve, California, USA - CZODoug1_1_08_16fungal (Illumina Assembly) | ecosystem: Environmental > Terrestrial > Soil > Vadose... | reverse complement strand
CTGGAAGACGAGGATGTCGAGACCGATATCGGCAGCCATCCGATCGGCGAGATCATCGCCCGGATCTGCTGGGATCTGGGGCTCGATCCGAAGTGGCGCCGCTGGGCGGAAGATCATTGGGCGGTGGAGGAAGCCCGGACCAAGGCGCCGGGGTCGCCTTATGCCGAGTGGGGCGAGGAGGAGGAGGACGAGGAGGAAGAAACGCTCGAAGATCCGCCGGACAGGGACGAACCTGAGAATATCCGGCCGATAGAAAGTCAGGCGGCGGCGGACGGGCCGGCCGAAGGGCCGGTTCCGGAAGATCCGTTCTCGACCCCCGACTATGCGGCGCACCGGGCCGATGCCGTGGAGTATCTGCGCTCCGTCTTCTCCGGCGATCGGTTCGCCGGGCTGAGACCGCGCGGCGCCGCCACGGGCAGCGACCCGCCGTGAGGGCGGGGTTCATCGCTGATTAGAGGATCATTGTGATTCGTCAGTCGGTGGCGTGCCTCCATGCTCGCCTTCTTGGTCGCCGTTCCGGCGAGGCGGGCGCGGAGGCCCACCCTACTGAGCTAGAGCCGTCGCACGGTGATGGAAATATGATTGATCGGCAAAGCACGGACAGCCCAAACCAAGGCCGCGGCGAAGCCGGGGATGGTCCTCGTGGTCATCAGGGCGGCCTCGGTCGAGAGAAGAAGTTGGCGGCGGGAGCAGACGGAATGGCACACCGTTTCAGCTACCCCTTCGCCGGTTGGCGCTCGATAGAGACGGTGGAAGTGGAACGGCGAGAAATGGGCGATCGCCGCCAGGTCTTCGACGGTGTGGGGTGCCGTTGGATCGGCGATGATCGCCGCGACGACGCGGGCGATACGTTTGCGGTAACCGGCTTCCGTCGTGTTTTTCATGCGTCGGATGTTAGCGAGGAAGCGCTACCGCCGCGGTGCCGGGATTGCGAAGTTTTCCAGCCTTCGCCGTTATCAGCCTTCGCCGTTACTGGACACCTACCCGTCCGAATGAAAATGGTCGTAGATCCGCTGGGCGACCGTGCGGTTGATGCCGGCGACCTGTTCCAGATCCTGCAGTCCGGCGCGGGCCACGCCGCGGGCCGAGCCGAAATGGTGCAGCAAGGCCTTCTTGCGGGCGGCGCCGATGCCGGGCACCTCGTCCAGCGGCGAGGCGCTGATCGCCTTTTGCCGCTTGGCGCGATGGGTGCCGATGGCGAAGCGATGCGCCTCGTCGCGCAGGCGTTGCAGGAAATACAGCACCGGATCTTTCGGATCGAGGCTGAAGGGCGGTTTTTTCGGCATGAAGAACCGCTCGCGCCCGGCATTGCGGTCGGGACCCTTGGCGATCGCCACCATGTCGACATCCTCGACGCCCAGATCCGCCAGCACCTGGCAGGCGACGCCCAACTGGCCGGCGCCGCCATCGATCAGGATGAGGTCCGGCCAATTGCCCTTATCGCGATCGGGGTCCTCCTTCAGCGCGCGCAGGAAGCGCCGCTGCAGCATCTCGCGCATCATGCCGTAATCGTCGCCGGGGGTGAGGTATTCGAAGCTGGCGGCGGCATCCGCCAGCCCGCCAAGCTCACTCAGCCCGCCAAGCTCACTCAGCCCGCCAAGCTCACTCAGCCCGCCAAGCTCACTCAGCCCGTCAGGTTCGGCCGGCAGGCGCTCGATCGGGGCGGTGCCGCGCATGTTGAACTTGCGATAGGCGTTCTTGATCATGCCCTCGGGTCCGGCGACGATCATGGCGCCGATCGCGAAACTGCCCTGGATGTGGCTGTTGTCATAGACTTCGATCCGGACCGGCGGAGCGCTGAGGCCGAACGCGGTGGCGACACCTTCCAGGAGGCGCTGTTGCGAGGCGCTTTCGGACAATCGGCGGCCGAGCGCCTCGCGCGCGTTGAGCTGGGCATGCTCGACCAGCTTGCACTTGTCGCCACGCTGCGGCCGCAGGATCTGCACCCGGTGACCGGCGGCGACGGACAGGGCTTCGGAGACCAGCGCCTGCTCGGCCAGATCATGGCTTGTCAGCAGCAGGCGGGGCGGCGGCTTGTTGTCATAGAACTGGCCGACAAAGGCGGTCATCACCTCTTCGATGCCGAGTTTCCGGTCGTGACTCGGAAAATACGCCCGGTTGCCCCAGTTCTGACCGCCACGGAAGAAGAACACCTGGATGGCGGTGTGGCCACCCTCCTGATGGGCCGCGATCACATCGGCATCCAGAATCCCGTCGATGTTGATGTCCTGATGGGCCTGGACCTGGGCCAGCGCGCGGATGCGGTTGCGCACCATCGCCGCGGTTTCATAGTCGAGGGCTTCGGCCGCCTCGGTCATGCGGGCGACCAGCCGCTGGTTGATCTCGTTGCTGCGGCCGGTCAGAAAGGCGCGCGCCTCCTCGACCAGGCGGGCATATTCCTCGGCTTCGATGCGCCCGACGCAAGGCGCCGAACAGCGTTTGATCTGATACTGAAGGCAGGGCCGCGTTCGAATCGCGAAGACATTGTCGCTGCAGGAGCGCAGCAGGAACGCGCGGTGCAGCGCCGTGATCGTGCGGTTGACCGCGCCGGCCGAGGCGAAGGGCCCGAAAAATTCGCCGCCACCGGTCCGCGCCCCGCGATGCTTCGTCAGTTGCGGGTAAGCGTGGTCGGAGGTCAGATGGATGAACGGGAACGATTTGTCGTCGCGCAGCAGCACATTGTAGCGCGGCATCAACCGCTTGATGAGGTTGCTTTCCAGCAGCAGCGCCTCGACCTCGGTATGGGTCACCACCACTTCCATCGTCGCGGTCTCCGCCACCATGCGGCGCAGGCGGTTGGAAAGCGTGTCGAGGTGGGTGTAGTTGGCAACCCGGTTCCGCAGGTGCCGGGCTTTGCCGACGTAAAGTGCATCGCCGGCAGCGTTGACCATTCTGTAGACGCCGGGGCTCGGCGGCAGCGTTTTCAACACATTTTTTATGACGGCGACGCCGGACGCGATGGCCCCTTGCGCTGGAACAGCATCCTCTAATGAAATGATCGGCTTATCGGGCGATCCTGCGATGTCGGCGGGGTCGTTGCTCATCGCTGAATCGGGCGTTTCCAAAGGCTTTGAGCTCATCGCGGAAGTTTCACGAAGCTGCCATATCTCGTCGTCAAGTTTTCGTCACACCCTCGCAACATATCCCCGTTTCCTGTGGATATGTATGTTGAGAACCCTCCTCCACGAGGCCAAGGAGCTTGGCTGGCCTGAGATTGCGGTGGCTTGCCCATTTTTTTAGCAAAAAACATAACTAATTGTTTTTGCTCATTGTTAATGTTGTCAAGCTGGTTAACGGTGTCAAATCAAAAAATTTCACGGCCGATGAGCGGCTCCAGGACGCGGTCCGGGCGGGGCTGTGAACAACTTCCGCGTCGCAGCATGCCGCAGAGTGGAAATCGCGGTGGAGTCAAGTGGATTAGATGGCGAAATTGTGTCGTTCGATCGCAATTCCCACGCTGGCGACATCCTGGTACACGTCGAGCTTTTCGATCTGAACGCGCACCGTCCGAATGCGCGGATCGCTTAGGCACAGTCTGGCGATCCGCTCCACCAGCGTCTCGATGAGCCGGATATGCCCGGCACCGACGGTCCGGCGTACGGCGGTGATGATGTCATCATAGCAGACCACGTTGCCCAACTCGTCCTCGATCGGCTCGTCGGGCTCGCATACCAGCAAATCGAGATTGAGCCGAATCCGCTGCGGGCTGTGATGTTCGTGGCTATGGACGCCAATGCTGCAGGGCATGACGAGGTCGCGGACGAAGACGCGGCGCAGCCCCTTGGCGACGGTGGGAGAAGCCTCGAGGGTGCTGTGAAAATTGGCGGAGGAGTGTGACATGAGCGGCGTGATCCTGTCTTTAGTCGACGGGGGTTAGTCGATGGAGGTGCCGGTACCGGGCTGTGCCCAGCCTAGGTGTTGACCGCCGTCGAGAGCGATCATCTGTCCGGTCATGGCCCGTGCCCCAAGGATGAACCGTAGGGCATCGGCGATTTCGTCGGGGGTGGTGCCGCGCTGCAACGGCATCGCCGCGCATTGGCGTGCGAACTGTTCGTCGGTCTGGTGGATGCTGGGCAGGGTAGGGCCGGGGCCGATCGCGTTGACGCGGATCCGTGGCGCCAGCGCCAATGCCAGGGTCTGGGTCAGGGTCCACAAGCCGGCCTTACTGACGGTATAGCTCATGAAGAACGGCGTCAGGTTCCAGACCCGTTGGTCCAACAGGTTGAGCACGACGCCTTCCGCGGTTTCCGGCAATTGGCGGGCGAATTCCTGGATCAGGACGAACGGCGCGCGCAGGTTGGTGTTGAGATGAGCGTCCCAGGACGCGCGGTCGGCGGTGGCGATGCCGTCATTCTCGAACACCGAGGCGTTGTTGATCAGGCAGCCAAGCGGCCCCAAGGCCTCCACGGCGGCCGGCACCAATCCGGCGACTTCCGTCTCGTCGCTGAGATCGGCCTGTAGGATCACCGCCTGTCGGCCAAGATCGCGGATCTCCGCCGCGACCGAAGCGGCCGCCTCCGCCGAGCGATTGTGATGCACGGCCACCGACCAGCCATCCCGCGCCAGCGCCAGCGCCAAGGTGCGACCGATCCGCTTGGCACCGCCGGTAACCAGAGCCACCTTCGGCACGGCATCGCTCACCCCGTTCATGAGCTCCGCCGGGCGCGGGCTTTGGCGCGCGCGGCCTGCCGCGGCGAAGAACCGGCGCGACCGCCGCTGGATCGGCCGCCGGCCGCCGGCGCGCGCGTCGCCTGCAGGTGCTCGAACGAGCCGGGTGCGGGCACACCGAGCTCCATCGCCTCCAGCCGCCGCAACTCGTCGCGCAACCGTGCGGCCTCCTCGAACTCCAGATCGGCGGCGGCGGCGCGCATGCGCTTCTCCACATCGGCGATCACCGCCTTGAGGTTCGACCCGGCATAATGCGCGGCCCCGGCGGGACCGATATCGACGGTGACCCGGTCGTTCTCGAACACGCTGTCCAGGATGTCGGCGATGCCGCGCTTGATGCTTTCCGGCGTAATCCCGTTCGCCAGATTATAGGCCTGCTGCTTTTCACGGCGACGCGAACATTCGTCGAGCGCCGCCTTCATGCTGTTGGTGATGCGGTCGGCATAAAGGATGGCCCGGCCATCGACGTTGCGCGCGGCCCGGCCGATCGTCTGGATCAGCGAGGTGCGCGAGCGCAGATAGCCCTCCTTGTCGGCATCGAGGATCGCCACCAGGCCGCATTCCGGGATGTCGAGGCCCTCGCGCAGCAGGTTGATGCCGATCAGCACGTCGAACGCGCCGAGCCTGAGGTCACGGATGATCTCTATCCGCTCCAGGGTTTCGACGTCGGAATGGATGTAACGCACGCGAACACCCGCCTCATGCATGTATTCGGTGAGCGCCTCCGCCATCTTCTTGGTCAGCGTCGTCACCAGCACGCGCAGGCCCTTGGCTGCGCATTCCTTGCACTCGGCCATCAGATCGTCGACCTGGGTTTCGGTCGGACGAATGATGCAGACCGGATCGATGAGGCCGGTCGGCCGCACCACCTGCTCGGTGAACACACCGCCGGTGCGTTCCATCTCCCAGGGGCCGGGCGTCGCGGACACGAACACGGTCTGGCCGCGCATGCCTTCCCATTCCTCGAATTTCAACGGGCGGTTATCCATGCAGGAAGGCAGGCGGAAGCCGTATTCCGCTAGCGTCGATTTGCGCATGAAGTCGCCCTTGTACATGCCGCCGATCTGCGGAACGGTGACATGGCTTTCATCGACGATGACCAGGGCATCTTCCGGCAGGTATTCGAACAGCGTCGGCGGCGGCTCGCCGGCGGCGCGCCCGGAGAGATAACGCGAATAATTCTCGATGCCGGCGCAGCTGCCGGTCGCGGTCATCATCTCGATATCGAAGGTCGTGCGCTGCTCCAGCCGCTGCGCCTCCAGCAGCTTGTTCTGGGCATAAAGCTCCTCCAGCCGTCCCTTCAGCTCGATCTTGATGAGTTCGGCGGCCTGCTGCAGCGTCGGTTTGGGCGTCACGTAGTGGCTGTTGGCGTACAGCTTGACCTCCTTCAACGCGGCCGTCTTCTCGCCGGTCAGCGGGTCGAACTCATAGATCGACTCCAGTACGTCGCCGAACAGCGACAGCCGCCAGGCGCGATCTTCATAGTGGGCGGGGAACACTTCGATCGTATCGCCGCGCACGCGGAAGGCGCCGCGCTGGAAGCCGAGATCGTTGCGCTTGTATTGCAGCTCGACCAATTGACCGATCAGGCGGGTCCGGTCGATCCGTTCGCCCGTCTTGACGGTGACCGTCATGCGCGAATAGGTCTCGACCGAGCCGATGCCGTAGATACACGACACGCTGGCGACGATCAGCACGTCGCGCCGTTCGAGCAGCGAACGGGTCGCCGAATGGCGCATCCGGTCGATCTGTTCGTTGATCGAGCTTTCCTTCTCGATATAGGTGTCGCTGCGAGGCACATAGGCTTCGGGCTGATAATAGTCGTAATATGAGACGAAATACTCGACCGCGTTGTCCGGGAAGAACGACTTCATCTCGCCATAGAGCTGCGCCGCCAGGGTCTTGTTCGGCGCCAGCACCAAGGCGGGACGTTGTAGCTCCTGCACCATATGGGCGATCGTGAAGGTCTTGCCCGAGCCGGTCACACCCAGCAGCACCTGATCCCGTTCCTGCCGCCGGATACCGTCGACCAGCTCGATGATCGCCTGCGGCTGATCGCCCGCCGGCTGAAACTCGGACTCGATTCGAAAGGGCGCCGCCATGTCGGCGAGCGGCTTTTCGGCGACGAAGAGGGGGGCACGTGGCGCGCGCGAGGGCTCTGACATGGTCCAAAGATAGGCGTTGCGTCGCGGCGGTGCCAGCCTGTCCCGACGCCTAGCGATGCGATCCGGAAAAAAGCCATCCACGGGCGACATATTGCACTGCGGGATCTTGACCTGGTCGCGGCGGTCCCTTATGTCAGTTTCATGCGCGAATTAGAAGCGTTCCAAAATTATCCCCTCATCCTTCAGAATAAAGGGTCATGCGAAGATGCTAACCGTTGGCGACCGTTTTCCGAATTTCTCTCTGACCGCCGTCTCGACCGCCGATCAAAAGACGGCGTTTATGCCGGTCGATAACGGCACCTTCAAGGGCAAATGGACCGTCGTGTTCTTTTGGCCGAAGGATTTCACCTTCGTCTGCCCAACCGAGATCATCGGCTTCGGCGATCTGAACGGCGACTTCGCCGATCGGGACGCGCAGCTGCTCGGCGCCTCGACCGACAGCGATTTCGTGCATCTGGCCTGGCGCCAGAGCCGCGAGGACCTGGCCCAGGTCGGCTTCCCGTGGCTCTCGGACATCAAGCGCGAGTTGTCGACGTCGCTCGGCATTCTCGACAAGGATGCGGGCGTGGCGCTGCGCGCGACGTTCATCGTCGATCCGGATGGCATCATCCGTTTCGCCAGTGTGAATGACCTGTCGGTCGGCCGTAACCCGCAGGAAGTTCTCCGCGTTCTGGACGCGTTGCAGACCGACGAGCTGTGCCCATGCAACCGCGCCGTCGGTGGCGAGACGCTGCAGGCCGCCTAGGCTGCCCGCAAATAAGCCCTGGGCGAGCTAAACCCTGGGCGAGCTAGGCAAGGAGGCGGCCGGAGCGCGAGCACCCGGCCGCCTTTTTCACGACCCCCAAGTTTTGACGAAACCCGGTTGGTGACGACCGGGTCCCTCGGGAGAAAAGACATGTCGATCGACACGCTGAAGACGCTGCTGCCCGACTATGCCAAGGATTTGAAGCTCAACCTGGGGTCGGTCATGACCACCCCTGGGCTTTCCCAGCAGCAGGTCTGGGGTACCGCGGTCGCGTCGGCTTGCGCATCGCGCAACGCGACGGTGTTGCAAGCCGTGCTGGAGGAGGCCGCAGGCAAGCTCTCGCCGCAGGCCTTGACCGCCGCGAAGACCGCCGCCGCAATCATGGGCATGAACAACATCTATTACCGCTTCGTCCATCTGGCCTCGGCGCCGGATTACAAGACGATGCCGGCCAAGCTGCGCATGAACGCGATCGCCACTCATGGCGTCGAAGCGGTGGATTTCGAGATGTGGTCGCTCGCGGTATCGGCGATCAATGGCTGCGGTATGTGCATCGACGCGCATGAGCATGAGATTGTGAAAAAGGGCTCCACGCGTGAGGCGATCCAGTCGATCGTCCGCGTCGCATCGGTGATCCACGCGGTCGCCGTGACCCTGGAGGCAGAAGCCTTCGCCGTCACGGAACCGCTGGCCGTCGCCAGTTGAACCTGGTGACGCGGCGCTGGTGATGCGAAGCTGGCAAGGCGGGCGTGCGGGGCAGTATTGCAGGGCGCGGTGCTTGCACCGCGCCGGTGCCGGGGATAGCCTTCGTCGCGTCATTTTCAGCGCCGCACAGGGTTCCTCCGATGTCGTTCCTCGCCAGCCGTCTTTCCCGTGTCAAGCCGTCGCCGACGATCGGCGTCAGCACGCTAGCCAACGAACTCAAGGCGGCGGGGCGGGATATCATCGGTCTGGCCGCCGGCGAGCCGGATTTCGACACGCCGGCGAATATCCGCGAGGCCGCCATCGCCGCGGTGAACCGTGGCGACACCCGCTATACCGCCGTCGACGGCACGGTGGCGCTGAAGAAGGCGATCTCCGCCAAATTCGCCCGCGAGAACGGTCTCGACTACCCGGTCAATCAGATCTCGGTCGGCACCGGTGGCAAGCAGGTCATTTACAACGCACTGATGGCCACGCTGGACCCGGGTGACGAAGTCATCATCCCGGCACCCTTCTGGGTTTCCTATCCGGATATGGTGCTGCTGGCGGACGGCACGCCGGTGCCGGTCGCCTGTTCCCAGAACAGCGGCTTCAAATTGTCCGGCGAAGCGTTGGCCGCGGCGATCACGCCGCGCACCAAGTGGTTGATCCTGAACTCGCCGTCGAATCCAACCGGTGCCGCCTACACCAAGGCCGATCTCCGGGAATTGGCGGACGTTCTGCTGGCGCATCCGCATGTCTGGATCATGACCGACGATATGTACGAGCACCTGCTCTATGACGGTCACGAATTCGCGACGATCGCCGCCGTCGAGCCGCTGCTGCATGAGCGCACCCTGACGGTCAATGGCGTGTCCAAGGCCTATTGCATGACGGGCTGGCGGATCGGCTATGCCGGCGGCCCGGCGCCGCTGATCAAGGCGATGGCGAGCGTGCAGTCGCAATCGACCTCGAACCCATCCTCGATCAGCCAGGCCGCCGCGGTCGAGGCGCTGAACGGTCCGCAGGATTTCATCCCGAAGCATAACAAGGTCTTCGCCGAACGGCGCGATATGGTTGTCGCCATGTTGAACCAGGCCGACGGCATTCACTGCTCGAAGCCGGACGGCGCGTTCTATGTCTATCCGTCCTGCGCCGGTATGTCTATCCGTCCTGCGCCGGTGATCGGCAAGCGAACCCCGGACGGCACGCTGCTGGAAACCGACGGCGATTTCGCGACCTATCTGCTGCAGGCGGAGGGTGTCGCCGTGGTGCAGGGCACCGCGTTCGGGCTGGCGCCGTATTTCCGCATCTCGTATGCGACCTCGACCGAGGCGCTGCGCGACGCGTGCACCCGGATTCAGCGGGCCTGCGCCGCGCTTGTCTGAGCGCACCCGGCTTAAGGCTTAGAGTTCACCGGTATCCGCCAGGAAGTAGATCGTCAGCGCCAGCACGATATCGACCATGTCGTCGGCGTTGACGAGCGGCAGAAACAGCCGCTCGACATAGAGGATGGCGTCGCGGCGATGTTGTTGTTCGGTCGGGCCACGGCGCCAGGCCGGTGTCCGCGTGGTCACCACGTCGCGGAGCGACGCGAAGAACCGGCCCTCATAGAAATTCGGAAATTCATCGTCCATGAACTGGCCGGTGCGGTCCATCGCCCGTGCCTTGGCGACATGCGTGCCGATCAATCGGTATCGAAACCGCATCGGTTCCTGATGAAGGACGTCGAGCAGCCAGATGTTGGGGAGCAGACGCGGGACATCGATCGGATCGAAATCCGCTCTCGATGGCGGTTTCCCATCGCGCCACAACGATTGCCAATATGCGTAGATCGCAGCGATCTTCCAATGACAGTCGTCACCACATGGGAGTGGTGGAGGCAGGATCACGTAGCCGCCCTCTCAGTATGATTTGTTTAAAAACAACAGCCACAAATGCTATAAATTCCGGCCGTTTTCCCGACCTGAAAAATAATCCGCTATCATGCCACGACTCGGCTATCCGTTCTACAGATCATTAGATACAATTCGTCAAATTCCTCGGGTCCGCCAGCATCAAACGGCGTTAAGCTCGCACTTACTTGGGCAGACCGCGTCTTTTCGGAGCAGATGCTTCGATCGAAGCGGGAGCGCCCCTAATGGTGCCAATGATGTCCGAACCTGCCACCGAATCCGATGCTGAGGCCCGGTTCATAATAATACGGGTAATAGCCGTAGTAGGACGGGTAAGCATAATAAGGCACAGCTTCCTGCACGACCACGGTCTGCGACGGCGCTGTCGTCTCTTGATTGCCTAGCCGCCAAGTGCCGTCCGGCTGTTGGCACACCGTGCTGTAAGCCTGCTGCGGTTTGCCGTCGATCGTTATCGTATGCTGTTCTTCGCGGCAGTTGGTCGGCATCGCCCTGGCGACGGGTTGTGTCGAGGCTGTGGGATAGGCGGCTGTGGGATAGGCAGGATACGCGACGCAGCCGCCGAGCGTTGTCGCACTGAGGATAAGCACAAACATCGCGGCACGGGGGCGCATCGGGTTACTCCTTGAGCTTCCATCCGGCTCAACCGCGGTGAAATCACCGCGATGGTTCACAGTGGGGAGATTGTAAGCCGCCACCAAACTGCAAGTGCCCAGCGTTGGAAATCAAGCACATATCCGGCTATGCGCTGCCGGGATGAAGAAAGCGAGACCTAATTCTTCCCCGCCAAAAAAACGGCCGAACCTAGGGGCTCGGCCGAGTTGACAGGGAGGCTTCACGTCTCAGGAGACGTAGGATCCGAAGACCCCTCCCGGACGCGAGGTCCGAGACACGTGGCGCCGACAGGGCTCGCCCGCATCGGCGCGAGTGCGGTATCTTTAAAGTGAAACACATCGCCGTCTGGTTCCGTTCCATCCGGCTCCCTAACCACCGACCCGATATGCCCATTCCACGTCCTGGTTCATCAGACCAGACGTGCTTCCTGCACCTTTCGAATAAGGAAGTCGCGGAACACACTGATGCGCTTGGATGGTCGGAGTTCCTCGGGATAGACGAAATACGCCTCGATCGTCGGACCACTGATCTCGGGCAACACGCGGGTGAGGCCGACAGCCTCTTCGACCATGAAGTTGGGGATAGAGCCGATGCCGAGGCCGCTGCTGACCGCGCGAGCGATTCCGGTGATGTTGTTCACCTTCAAAATGGCGCGACGTTCCTGACCGGGTTTCGCGCCCGCTTCCATCAACCAATTGACGAGGCTGGTCGGCGGCTTCACATCGTCGCCATAGATGATGATGCGGTGGTCGTCCAAATCCTCGGGGCGGGCGGGCGTGCCGTATTTCTTCAGATACTCGGTCGACGCGAAGGCATAGCTGCGTACGGTCAGCAAATGCCGTTGCACCAAGTCCGGCTGGCGGGGGGGCGACATGCGGATGGCGACGTCCGCCTCGCGCATGCTGAGATCCAGTTCGCCGTCATCGACCACCAGGCTGAGCGTGATTTCGGGATAGAGCTCAAGGAATTCGTTGATGCGCGGCGTAAGCCAAGCGGATCCGAAGGCGACCGTGGTGGTGACCTTGAGCGGGCCCTTTGGCCGGTCCTTGCTCTCCGACAGCATCGCTTCGGTCATCGACAGCTTGGCGAAGACGTCGCGGGCGGTGCGATACAGCAGTTCACCTTGCTCGGTCAGGATCAGACCGCGGGCATGCCGATGGAACAGGGGCACCTGCAGGCTCTCTTCCAACCCGCTGATCTGGCGGCTGACCGCTGATTGGCTGAGGTTCAGCGAGTCACCCGCATGGGTGAAGCTGCCGGCCTCCGCAACCGCATGAAACACCCGGAGCTTGTCCCAATCCATTGCCATCCCCTGCCCGGTGCTCCCCCATCCGACCAAACCACACCATCAAACATCGCTGCCGCATCACGGCATCCGGTCTCGTGACCGGTCCTCCCAGGGCACTGGGGGTGATCGGGTGCCCGGTCACGTCGTCACTCCGCCGCGCGCAACTCTCCCAACGACTCGTGCGCGGCGATAAATTTCTCGGCCTCAAGCGCCGCCATGCAGCCCATGCCGGCCGCGGTCACCGCCTGGCGGAAGACCCGGTCTTTGACGTCGCCCGCTGCGTAGACGCCCGGCACCGTCGTCGCGGTGCTGTCCGGGTCGGTCACGATATAGCCATCTGCATCCAGCTTGATCTGTCCGGCGAAAATCTCGGTGACCGGCGTATGGCCGATCGCCACGAAGACCCCCTCCGCCGGGATCACCTCCTCGACGCTGGTTCTCAGATGACGAATCCGCACACCTTCGACTCGCGGCGGGTTGGAGTCGCCGACGACTTCCTCGACCACGGCGTCCCAGACCACTGCGATCTTTGGGTTACGGAACAACCGGTCCTGCATGATCTGCTCGGCCCGCAGCGTATCGCGGCGGTGGATCAGTGTGACCTTCGACGCATGGTTGGTGAGGTAGATCGCCTCCTCGACGGCGGTATTGCCGCCGCCGACGATCACCACTTCCTTGCCGCGAAAGAAAAACCCGTCGCAGGTGGCGCAGGCCGAGACGCCGTAGCCGCGATATGTGGCCTCGCTTGCGATTTCCAGCCAGCGCGCCTGGGCGCCTGTCGCGATGATTACCGTCTCGGCGACGTATTCGTCGCCGCTATCGGCGGTGCAGACGAAAGGCCGCTGCGAGAAATCCACAGCGGTGATGATGTCGAACATCATGCGCGTGCCGACATGCTCAGCCTGCGCCCGCATCTGGTCCATCAGCCAGGGCCCCTGGATCACATCGGCGAAGCCCGGATAATTCTCGACATCGGTGGTGATCGTCAGCTGCCCACCGGGCTGTAGCCCTTGCACCATGATCGGCTGCAGGTTCGCCCGCGCTGCGTAGATCGCCGCAGTATAACCGGCGGGGCCGGACCCGATCACCAGGACCTTTGTATGATAGCGCTCAGCCATGAGTTTCCTATCCGCGAACCGACGCCGCGGTCCCTGCAGTTACACAGAGTATGAATGTCGTGCCGCTTGTGCAAGCGACAAGCCATATATCTTCTACAAGATATTGGGGGTGCGACGTTTAAAAGCCAAACATATGGTCAAGGCTGAAACGCCCGGTATCGGTGATCAAGCCGTGATAGCCAAAAAGTCGACAGGTGACGTCGCGGATGATGACATAGGCGGCATCGCCGGCCAGGTCTCGTTCGGCCGGATCGAAGACTGCGTGATACCGCCAGAAATACGACCCGCTACCGGCGATTTCGACCCGCCGGCGGGCGATCTCGGCACCATCACCCGCGACCAGGATGAGATCGGTCGATGAGTGCGGATGCCACGCGCGCGAGACCGGATAGATCAGATGGCACAGTGTGTCGAAGCCGCCGGTGCCGAGTCGCAGGAACAGTCGGGTCGATAGTCCGGGGGGGCGGCCGGCGTAGGATTGCGGCTCGTCCTTGTAAACCATGGCGGTATTGAAGACATGGGCGCCGAAGCTGGTATCGGCGGCATGTCCGGTCGCTCGGTCCTCGTAGCGGAACAGCCCGTGAAGCCAGCCATCCGCCTCGTTTCCCGCCGCGAAATCGTAGAGCAACTCGGCATGGCCGTATTCGATCTCGGCCCCACCGGCGCGGCGCAACATCTCATCCAGTTGCACGGCGACCGAGTCGCGGCGGCCCAATCGGCCGAATGCGTGGCGCGCCACTTCGCGCCCCATGCGGTCATAGGCGATCGCGGCGATCGGTAGCACGGTCTGCGTGGTCGCCATCGGCGTCGGCAAGGCGACGCTGGTCCAGCGACCCAGCGGCAGGATCGGTGCGGGCAGCACGAAGCCCTTGCCCCATAGCGGCTCCAACTCGGCGAGCTTGGGGTCGGTGGCGAGATCGACCCGTTCCACATTGGCATGGGCGATGCGCAGGCGGCCCCGCGCCGCGATCTCATAGCGCGGCCGCACGAAATGCTTGCCGGCATGCACCTCGAGTTGCTGTGGCCAGCGCGCATCCGGCAGCAATTCGGCGATATCGATCGGCACCGTAGCGAACGGCGCGATCGGTCGGTTCCAGCTGCGCAGCTGGTCGTCACCCATCAGGGTCAGGCCGATCGTGCCGGCCGGGATCGGGCAGGGGTGGCTGTTCTGGATCCACAAGGTGACGGTCTCGTCCGGCCGCGGCGCCGGCAGCCCGGCATAGAAATCCGCCGGCCAGGCATTGGCGTCATGGGTGCAGGACAGGCTCTCGCCGGCATCGTCGATGGTATCGAGGGCGTATTTGACGACGTCATGAGCGACGGCGCCGATGACATGCACGAACAATTGACCGGCGAATTCCGGCAGGTCGAAGCGGTGGCGGATCTGCCGGCTATCCAGCACGATCGATCCGATGCCGGCGGCGACTTCCTGTCGCCAATCGGCCAGCATCCGGCCTTCGCGGTCGAACAGCGTCAATGCCAGGGTCACCGCTCCGGCGCCATAGCCGGCCCAGTAATTGGCCGTCACCAGCCGCGTGTGCTGTCCGGCATGGTCGCGGAACAGCGCCACATTGGTCGCGAAATTGAGCGTATCCAGGTAATTGCGCGGGTTGGTCAGCCGGTCGTCCGGCAGGCGGATCGCGTCGAAGGTCACGATCTCCGCGCCTTCGGGCAACAGATGGCGGATCGGCGCCACTGCTCGATCCCCCTCGAAACTCGCGATGAGCACCGTGCCGACTCGCGATGCGCGGAGGTCGGTCACCGGCTGGGCGGTCCGTCCGAGCAATCTGCGGCCGATCGCGGCCGCCGCCTGAACGAAGCAGCCGGCGATTTCCACGGCGGACAGATCGTGAAGCTCGGCAAAGCCCTCGGCGAAGCCGTGCGGATCATAGACGGCGATCGGACCCGCTTGGCTCAACCGCGCCACCAGGGCCGCGGCGAGCGGCGCCACATGGGGGTGGGCGATCGCCTTGAAGAAGCTGTTGCCGCCCTTCACCGCGCTGAAGGTTTCAATTCTAAGAGCCATAAAGTCCGTGTGCCATGAAGTCTGTGCATGCGGGGCGAACCGGCGATCGACCCTGCCCGACGGTTCTATGTGGTGATGACAGAACGGTTTCACCGCCCTCGTCTTAGCATAGCTGCCTATCCCGGACGAGGTTGATGGAGGATTGTGACGGGCCAGTTGATTGGCCAGTCGATTGGTGATGCGATCGCCCGATTTGACGATAGGCTATTCCGGTTACCCCGGATTTTCGGCTACACACCCGGCCATGACCCGACGCCCCCGTTCCTTCTCCCCCAAATCACCCCAAACACGCTCTCCGGTGGCTGCCGCCGCCGCGACGAGATCTCGGCAGCAGCTGGACCCGGCGTTTCGCTTGGCCATGATCGTCGTGCTGGGCGCCACCTTCCTGCGCGTGCTGTGGCTGGGATCGGCCTCGATCGATCTTTATCCGGACGAGGCGCAGTACTGGGTCTGGTCCAAGCACCTCGACTGGGGCTATTTCTCCAAGCCACCGCTGGTCGCCTGGGTGATCGCGCTGACCAACGCGCTGTTCGGCGACAGTGATATCGGCACCAAGATCGCGGCGCCGTTCTTCCATGCCGGCACCAGCATGGTGGTCTACGCGATCGGCACGCGGCTCTACGATCGACGGGTCGGCTGCTGGTCGGCGATCGCCTTCGTCACCCTGCCGGCGGTATCGCTCTCGGCGATCATCATATCGACCGATGTGCCGCTGTTGTTCTTTTGGTCCTTGGCGCTGTACGGCTTCGTGCGGGCGCGTGAGCCGGGGGCTCGACTCGGCTGGTGGGCGCTGGTCGGCGTCGCCGGCGGTCTGGGTCTCCTGTCGAAATACGCCATGGGCTTTTGGCTCGGCTCGGCGGTTCTCTATCTGGCGGCGCTGCGTGACGAGCGCCGGCACCTGAAGCCGTTCCTGGCAGCGGTGATCCTGGCCGCGGCGATCTATGCGCCCAACCTCGCCTGGAACGCCGCCCATGGCTTCGTCAGCTACAAGCATACCGAGGCCAACGCCAACCTGTCCGGCCCGCTGTTCCATCCCATGGCCTTTCTGGAATTCGCGGGGTCTCAGTTCGGCGTGTTCGGCCCGGTGTTTCTCGGCTCCCTGCTGGTGATCCTGGCGAATGCCCGCAGCGTATTCGCCGATCGGCGGGCGCTGGTGCTGGCGGCTTTCGCGCTGCCGACGCTGACCATCATGCTGGTCGAGGCATTCCTGGTCCGTGCCCAACCGAACTGGTCGGCGCCGACCTATGTCAGTGCCACGATCCTGGTGGTGGCGTGGCTGATGGCACGAGGCCGGGATAACTGGCTGCAATGGTCGGTGGTCGGCCATGTCTTCGCGGCGGTGCTCGTGCTGGGCGCCGCGGATCTCGCCAAGGCGGTACAGCTGCCACTGCCTGGGCCATGGGAGCCGCTGCACCGGCTGCGCGGCTGGCACACGCTCGGGCGTGGCGTCGCCGATCTGCGGATGCGTTACCCCACCCTACCGCTGATGAGCGACGACCGGGAATATATGGCGGCGCTGATCTACTACATGCAGCCCCACCCGTTCGACATGGTGAAATGGAACATCTCGCCGCGCATCGGTGACGGCTTCGACATGACCCAGCGCATCGCCGATGTGCCGGGGCAGAGCTTTCTCTATGTGACGCCGAACGACGCTACCGGCGTGTTCCCCTATTTCACCGACCATCGTCAGGTCGCCCGGATCACCGTCCCGATCGGCAGCGACCTCGCCCCCCGGCATGTCGACGTCTACGAGTTGAACGGCTTCAAGGGGTTCGGCACACCCCATTAAGGAGTGGCTGAAGCGGTCGTCCGCGGGCCACCGAAGCCCAGTCGGCGGCGCCAGGGGATGCGGGGACGCGGTGCCGCGACGCCGGCCGCCGCGTCGGCGAGGCGGACGCCGCTGCGTCTGAACACACCCTCGACATACCAGGTGACCAAGATTGCGATATAGGCGGCGCCGATCGTATCGCTTACGTAATGAGCGGTGACGCCGACCCTGCTCAACGCGATCAAGCCGGCGAAGATCGCATAGGCGGCGACATGGCGTGGCCAGATGGCATAGAGCGCCGCCGCCAAGGCCACGCTGTTGGCGACATGGCCGGACGGAAACGACCAGTGGTCGGCGCGGAAGGCCAGGCCGCCCCAGGTGAACAAATGCTCGCTGAACCACAGTTTCGGCCGGGTGCGGCCGACCAGTATCTTGATGAGATCGGCGGCGAGACCGCTCGCCGCGACCGAGCAGAATACGAAGAGCGGCAACGTCGACCAGGCGGTCAGCCGTTCGCGCCAAACCGCGAAGCGTGCCGACCGGGCGGCGACCTGGGCGCCGATGAACAGGATCGCGGCGAGTTCCAGCCAACCCTCGGCCAAGCCGAATTGAGTGATCCAGCGCAGCCAGTTCACCAGTCGGTCGTCATAGGCGTGGAAATATTCGGCGAGCGGTCGATCGACCCGCAGGATCGATAGTAGGATCGCGGCCACGGTCGCGCCGGTCACCAGGCCGAAGCGAGGCAGGGGCCGCGACCACCATACGGGCAATCGTCGGATGGCCGATCGATAGGCCACGCCGAAACGGGCGGTCGACCGGGTGACCCAGGGTGCTGCCAAACCGTCGCGCTCGACGATCCAGCGGTGCAGCAGCCAGGCCAGCAGGGCCATGAACAACCCGGCGAAGATCGTATCGGACAGGAAATGCGCGCCCTGGGCGATCCTCGCCACGCCGACGAACGCGCCGAAAGCCACCGCCGCCGTGGCGGCCAGCCGGCGACGCCGACCGGGCGGCACCAGGAACGCGAAAGCGATGAGCGAGAAGGCCATGGCGCCGTGGCCCGAAACGAACGAGCAATTGCTGGTGCATTGATCGACCGGCCAGGGCAAGGGCGGCGTGAAGTTCATCCGACCGCCGAATTCCGTGACCTGGCTGGGCCGCGCGCGTCCCCAATGATCCTTCAGCACGGTGTTGGTCAGCAATCCGGGGCCGAGCGCCACCATCAGCAGCAGGAAACTGGCGAACCGTCGATCGAACCGGCCGAGCGGGCGATCCATGACCAGAGTCACAGCCAGAAACATCAGCAAGGCGAGGACGAGATAGCGGGTCAGCCGGGGCAGTTCCCCGTAGGCCCAATGAAACGGCGGCCATTCACTCAGGAAGAAGCCGCTGTCCGGCCGATAGAAGAGGCCGGATACCCAAAGGTCCAGGCCGGGAAACAGATCGAACAACGCGAAGCTGGCCAGGATCGCGGCGACGAGGACGAGCGGCACCCGCCAGGGCGCGAGGCGATCGGGCAGGGTCACGGTCATCGGGGTCACGGCCACAAGCGGCACTCCTCCATGCGGGCGCGGATCGCCGCCGCCGCGATTGCCGTGTCGTCGCGCACTGCGTACTCCCATTCGCTCAGTTGACCGGTGAAATCCCGGGTGATGCCGGCGGCGTACATGGCGGCATGAAAACGGCGGAATTTAGCCGAACCGCCATCCAGCCGGATGACATGGACCGGCTTGCCGGTGGCGGCGGCCTCGCTGATCATCGACACCGAATCCTCGGTCGCGAGGATCGCATCGGCGAGGGCGAGATAGCCGAAATAAGGGTTCTCCCCGGCACCGTCCCAGATCTCCGCCGGCAGGCCGGCGAGACCGGTACGCAGGATCCGCTCGGCTTCGGGACCGGTTCGGCGTGACGGGGTGATCAGCAAGCCGGCGCCGTCCCGCTGGGCCAGCCTGGCAAGATCGGCGGTGATCGCCGCCATGCGCTCGGGCGCTAGCCCATAGCTGCCATTGCCGCCACCGATCAGCACGGCGACCAGCGGACGCGGCAAATGGGCGAAGCGTGGCGCCCAGCGGATCCGCGCCTCGTCCAGCTTCGCGGCGGTGACGCGGTGGACGGCGCCGCGTGACAACAGCACATTGGGGCCGCGCAGCCGATCATGTTCCGGCACGATCATGAGATCGAAGCGCCGGGCCGATAGCTTGGGATCCTGGATCTGGACCGCGAGACACGCACCGGCCGCGCGTCGAATAGCGAGGGCCGGGGCCGCGGCCCGCCCGCCCGCCGCGATCACCAGGCGCGGCCAGGGCGGCAGCAGCCGGTCGCCGGCCCCGCCCGGGGCATTGAGGGCGGCGTACCATAACGACGGTGGCAGGGCGCGCCAGGGCCAGCGGATCTCCAGTCGCTTCTCGGTGAAGGGCAGGCCGACCGCTTCGGCGACGCCGATCACCTGGTTGCGCAAGCCCACTTTGCCGTCATGCAGCACCCAGACCGGCGCGTCGGCGATACCTGCGGCGGAGGCGTCGTTGCGGCTGGTCACCGATCCCATGTTTTCATTTCAACCACATAACCAAGCTCAATCGATCCGCGCGTCTTGGCGTCGCGTCGCATCTTGTAATATAATTGCGTGAAACTTCGGGAGGGTAGGCCTGTATGCCGCGTATCAAGCTCGACAAGATCGATCGGCGGATTTTGCGCGATCTGCAAAGCGACGGTCGCATGACGAATGTCGAGTTGGCCAAGCGCGCCGGTATTTCGGCGCCGCCGTGTCTGCGCCGCGTTCGCGCGCTGGAAGAGGCGGGATATATCAAAGGATATCGAGCGATCGTCGACGCCGAGGCCCTGGGTTTTGGTGTCACCGTGTTCGCCCAGGTCGGGCTGTCCAGCCAGGCCGAGGTCGATCTCAAGGCCTTCGAGGACCTGGTCGCGACCTGGCCACAGGTGCGCGAGGCCAACATGCTGGCCGGCGAAACCGATTTTCTGCTGAAGATCGTCGCCGAAGACTGGGACAGCTACCATCGCTTCCTGACGACTCGGCTGACGACGGCGCCTAACGTCAGCCATGTGAAATCCGCGCTGGCGATCCGGACCAGCAAGTCGGAAGGCGGCGTGCCGATCGATATCGCGGCCGATTAAAAACAGTCGGCCGATTAAAAACAGTCGGGGTGACGCCGGATGGTCCGGCGTCACCCCGGCTATTGATAAGCGACCTTGACCACCTCGTAGGATTTGGCACCGCGCGGCGTCGCCACCTCTACGTTTTCGCCGAGCTGCTTGCCGATCAGCGCCCTGCCCAGTGGCGAGGTCACCGATAGCAAGCCCTGCTTGATATCGGCTTCATCCTCGCCGACCAGCTGGTAGGTGGTTTCCTCGTCGCTGTCTTCATCGGCGAGGCGAACCGTGGCGCCGAACTTGATGGCGGTGCCGTTGAGCTTGCTGACGTCGATCACCTCGGCTCGGGCGATCTTGTCCTCGAGCTCCAGCACCCGGCCCTCGATGAAGGATTGTCGTTCGCGCGCCGCATGATACTCGGCGTTCTCCGACAGGTCGCCATGCTCACGTGCTTCGGCGATCGCCCGGATAACGGCGGGCCGATCAAAATTCTTGAGCCGGCGAAGTTCGTCTTGCAGCCGTGTAAAGCCGCCCTCGGTCATGGGAACTCTAATCATTCCGAATTGAGGCCTACATTTTTTGTTGGCGATGCGGCACGTAACGGAGCGTCAACCGGCCGTTGCCGGGCGACTGTCCAACGCTGGTCAGCCACTCGGCCCATCAAAATAAGATTGAAGCGACGCAACTTCAAGACTGCCCGTTTTCAGGGCGCTAATAGCCTGCACCGAAGCCTTGGCGCCCGCCACCGTCGTGTAATACGGAATCGCGTGGGTGAGGGCGGAGCGGCGCAGGCCGTAGCTGTCGGCGATCGCCTGCGGACCCTCGGTGGTGTTGAAGATCAACTGCACGCCGCCGCTCAAAATCAGATCGACGATATGCGGCCGCCCTTCCATCACCTTGTTCACGGTGGCGACCTCGAGACCGGCCTCGGCGAGGTGGCTCGCCGTGCCGTGGGTCGCGATCAGTTGAAAGCCCATCTCGACCAGCCGCCGGCAGGCATCGACCAGCCGCGACTTGTCCGGGTCGCGCACCGACACGAAGACCGTGCCGGACAGCGGCAGGGAGATGCCGCTGCCGAGTTGCGACTTCGCGAAGGCACGGCCGAAATCGGCGTCGAGGCCCATGACCTCGCCCGTCGATTTCATCTCGGGCCCAAGCAGCAGATCGACGCCCGGAAAACGCGCGAAGGGGAACACCGCTTCCTTGACGGCGATGTGACCGGTGCGGCCATGCCGGGTCTGCCGGTTGACCGGCGCAAAGCTGGCCAGCCGTTCGCCGGCCATCACGCGTGCCGCGATCTTGGCGATGGGCACGCCGGTCGCCTTGGCGACGAAGGGTACCGTCCGGCTGGCCCGTGGATTGACCTCCAGCACATAGATGTCGTCGCCCTTGACGGCGTATTGCACGTTCATCAGCCCGACGACACCCAGCGCATGCGCCATCAACGCCGTCTGGCGCTCGATCTCCTTGACGATCGACGGGGCGAGCGAATAGGGCGGCAACGAGCAGGCGCTGTCGCCAGAATGGATACCGGCTTCCTCGATATGCTCCATGATGCCGGCGACATAGACGTCGTCGCGGTCGGCGACGGCGTCGACATCGACTTCGATCGCATCCTGCAGATAGCGGTCGAGCAGGATCGGACTGTTTCCCGACACCTTCACGGCATTGGTCATATAGCGGCGCAGGCCGGCCAGGTTATGGACGATCTCCATGGCCCGGCCGCCCAGCACGTAAGAGGGCCGGATGACTAGCGGGAAGCCGAGTTCGGCCGCGACCGCCTCGGCTTCCTCCGTGGTGTGGGCGGTGCCGTTGGCCGGTTGCCGCAGGCCCAGTTCGGCGAGGAATTTCTGGAACCGCCGGCGATCCTCCGCGAGATCGATCGCATCGGGCGAGGTGCCGAGGATCGGGATCTTGGCTTCTTCCAGCGCCTGCGCCAGCTTCAGCGGCGTCTGCCCGCCGAACTGCACGATGATGCCCAGCACGCTGCCGCGGCGCTGCTCGACCCGGACCAGCTCGATCACGTCCTCGGCGGTCAGCGGTTCGAAATACAGTCGGTCCGAGGTGTCGTAGTCGGTCGACACCGTCTCCGGGTTGCAGTTGACCATGATCGTCTCGACGCCCATCTCGCGCAGGCTGTAGGCGGCGTGGACGCAGCAATAGTCGAATTCGATGCCCTGGCCGATCCGGTTCGGGCCGCCGCCCAGGATGATGACCTTGCGCCGGTCGGTCGGTGCCGCCTCGCATTCCGCCGGTTCCAAGCCGTTGCCCTCATATGTCGAGTACATATAGGGGGTGAGCGAGCTGAACTCGGCGGCGCAGGTATCGACGCGCTTATAGACCGGGTGAACCGCCAGGGTCTGGCGCAGGGCCGCCACGGCGGCTTCCGTCGTGCCGGTAAGCTCGGCCAGCCGTGCATCGCTGAAGCCCTGTTGCTTCAGCGCCTGGAGGCTCTGAGCGGTGGTCGGCAGGCCCTGTCGCCGGACTTGCTGTTCGATCTCGACCAGCCGCTTCAGCTGGTCGAGGAACCACGGGTCGAACTTGCAGGCGGCATGCACTTCCTCGACCGACAAGCCATGGCGAAAGGCCTGTGCCACGACCAGCAGGCGGTCGGGCGTCGGCCTGGTCAAGGCCGCGCGGACCGCATCCTTGACGCGGGTGCCGTCGGCGACACCCTCGGCACCGGGGATCGCTACCTCGTTGAGGCCGGTCAGGCCGGTCTCCATCGAGCGCAGCGCCTTCTGCATGGATTCGGCGAAATTGCGGCCGATCGACATGGCCTCGCCAACCGATTTCATCGAGGTCGACAGCAGCGCCTCGGTGCCGGGGAATTTCTCGAAGGTGAAGCGCGGCATCTTGGTGACGACGTAATCGATCGTCGGCTCGAACGAGGCCGGCGTCACCCCGGTGATTTCGTTGCGCAGCTCGTCGAGTGTATAGCCCACCGCCAGCAACGCCGCGACCTTGGCGATCGGAAAGCCGGTCGCCTTGGAGGCCAGCGCCGAGGACCGCGAGACGCGCGGATTCATTTCGATGACCAGCAACCGGCCATCCGCCGGGTTGACCGCGAACTGCACGTTGGAGCCGCCGGTATCGACGCCGATCTCGCGCAGCACCGCGATCGAGGCGTCGCGCATCACCTGGTATTCCTTGTCGGTGAGCGTCAGGGCCGGCGCCACGGTGATGCTGTCGCCGGTATGGATGCCCATCGGATCGACGTTCTCGATCGAGCAGATGATGATGCAGTTATCCGCGCTGTCGCGGACCACCTCCATCTCGTATTCCTTCCAGCCGAGGACCGATTCCTCGATCAGCACTTCGCTGGTCGGAGAGGCACGCAACCCGCCGCGGACGATGTCCTCGAATTCTTCCTTGTTGTAGGCGATGCCGCCACCGGCGCCGCCGAGCGTGAAGGACGGCCGGATGATCGTCGGCAGGCCGATCGTCTCCAATGCCGTGCGTGCCTCGTCGAGCGTACGGGCCAGGATGCTTTTCGGGGATTCCAGGCCGATGCGGTCCATCGCGTCGCGGAACAGCTGGCGGTCCTCGGCCATCGCGATGGCGCTTTCGCGCGCACCGATCAGCTCGACGCCGAGCCGCTCCAGCGTGCCGTCCTTGGCGAGCGCCATCGCCGTGTTCAACGCGGTTTGGCCACCCATGGTCGGCAGCAACGCGTCCGGCCGCTCGCGCTCGATGATCTTGGCGACCATCTCGGGCGTGATCGGCTCGATGTAAGTCGCATCGGCGAGATCGGGGTCGGTCATGATCGTCGCCGGGTTCGAATTCACCAGGACGATCCGGTAGCCTTGCGCACGCAAGGCCTTGCAGGCCTGCGCCCCGGAATAGTCGAACTCGCAGGCCTGGCCGATGACGATCGGCCCGGCGCCGATGATCAGGATGGAGTTTATGTCGCTCCGCTTAGGCATTCGCCGCGTGCTCCTCGATCAACCGCATGAACCGCTCGAAGAGGTAATTGCTGTCCTTCGGACCGGGGGAGGCTTCGGGATGGTACTGCACCGAGAACACCGGCTTGCCGTCGATCCGCAGACCCTCGTTGCTTTGGTCGAACAGCGACACATGGGTCTGCGTCACGTCCTTCGGCAGGGTTTCCGGCATGACGCGGAAGCCGTGGTTCTGGCTGGTGATCTCGACCTTGCCGGTGGTGAGGTCCTTGACCGGCTGGTTGGCGCCGCGATGTCCCAGATCCATTTTCGTGGTCTGCCCGCCGACCGCGAGGCCGAGCAATTGGTGGCCGAGGCAGATGCCGAACACCGGCACGCCCGAGCCGATCAGTTCTTGCAGGACCGGCACGGCATAGCGGCCGGTCGCCGCCGGATCGCCGGGGCCGTTCGACAGGAAGATGCCGTCCGGCTGGTGGCGCAGGATATCCGCGGCGGTAGCGTCGGCCGGCACCACGGTCACCCGGCACCCCAGTGCTGCCAGCTCGCGCAGGATGTTGCGCTTGATGCCGTAATCGATCGCGACGACATGCCGGCTCGGCTTGATCTGGCTGCCATACCCGGTCACCCGGTCCCAGCGCGACTCGGTCCACTGATAGGTCTGCCGGGTGGTGACGTCGATCGCGAGATCCATGCCTTCGAGACCGGGCCAGGCGACGGCGCGCGTCGCCAGATCGGCCACATCGATGGCACCATCCGGCGCGTGGCATAGTGTGCCCGATGGCGCGCCGGTGTCGCGGATGTGGCGGGTCAACGCCCGTGTATCGACACCCGAGATGCCCACCACGCCATTGGATTTCAGCCAGCTATCGAGCGATTGCGTCGCTCGGTAATTCGATGGCGCGGTGATCGGCTCGCGGATCACCAAGCCGCGGGCGGCCGGCGCGGTCGCCTCCAAATCTTCCGGATTGGCCCCCACATTGCCGATATGCGGGAAGGTGAAGGTGATGATCTGTCCGGCATAGGAGGGGTCGGTCAGGATCTCCTGATATCCGGTGATCGAGGTGTTGAAGCAGACCTCGCCGACCGACACACCGGTGGCGCCGATCCCATAGCCCCAGAACACCCGGCCATCGGCCAGCACCAGGGCCGCCGTGGCCCCTTCGGGTTTCGGGCTGGCGGGCTTCGGGGCACTTCGCGGGACGGAACGGGTGGGCGAGGCCGCCAGGGAGGCGGTGGAAGCGGTCTCGGACATCGGTTCCTCCTTTCCGTCGATACGTGCCGGCCGTTGCGTGCCGGCGAAGCGGCCCAGGCCTGTTGGCACGCATCAGGGTTCGCGCGCTGAAACACCGGACCACGCGCCGGTCTGTCCAGGGCTAATCGAGCTTACACGAATTGATCCGCCGGACGCATGGTCGCGGCAGGTCATGGTTGAGTAGTCCGGCGGTTCACCCCCGTCAATCTCCTGTTGCAGGACGGCGTCGTTCCGGCGCGCAGGGCTGTCATGTGCCGGCCGTCATAATATCCATGTCGGGGCCCTTGGAATCGGGGCCCATGGAATTTGCCTTGCACCGATCGGTTCATTAGGATCTCTAGCCCGCCAAACCACCCGTCCCATCCCTTCTGGAGGATTACCCGACCATGCTGCGTCAGACGCTGAGCGAGGCCCTGAAGACGGCGATGAAGGCCCGTGATCAGCGTGCGACGTCGACCTTGCGGATGATCCTCGCCGCCTTGAAGGACAAGGACATCGCAGCACGAGGCACCGGCAACGCCGAGGGCATTGGCGAACCCGACATCCTCGGCATGCTGCAGGGCATGGTGAAGCAGCGCCGGGACAGCATCACGCTCTACCAGCAGGGCAATCGCCCGGACCTGGTCGAGCAGGAGGCCGCCGAGATCGTCATCATCGAGGGCTTCCTGCCGCAGCAGCTATCCGGCGAGGCGATGGGTGCCGCGATCCGTCACACCATCGGCGAGATCGGCGCGGCCGGCATCAAGGATATGGGCCGCACCATGGCGGCGCTGAAGGAACGGTATAGCGGCCAGATGGATTTCCAGAAGGCCAGCGCCGAGGTCAAGCAACTGCTCACCGCCTAAATCATCTCGCGGCCATCCGACCCGGAGGTACCCTAGCCCGTCATGGCGTTTCAGCCGGAATTTCTCGATGAGCTGCGTGCCCGGCTGTCGCTGGCCGAGGTGATCGGGCGACGGGTCCGGCTCGCCAAGAAAGGCCGAGAATGGACGGGCCTGTGTCCCTTCCACAACGAAAAATCGCCGTCGTTCTTCGTCAACGAGGACAAGGGCTTCTTTCATTGTTTCGGCTGCGGCGCCCATGGCGATGTCATCGGCTTCACTATGCGGGCCGGCGGACTGGGATTTCCCGAGGCGGTCGAGGCGCTGGCCGGCGAGGCCGGGCTGGAACTGCCGACGGTCAGCCCGGAAGCACGCGCCCGTGCCGGCCGCCAGCAATCATTGCACGCGGTCATGGAGGCCGCCTGCGTTTTCTATGAACAGCAGTTGAAGGCGGCGTCCGGGCGTGACGCGATGGAGTACCTCACGCGTCGCGGCCTCGATCCCGCCACCATCGCGCGGTTCCGCCTGGGCTATGCGCCGGCGATCGAGCGCGGTGGCCAGGGCCGTCTGAAGCAGGCGCTGGCCCGTGATTTTCCAGTCGAGCTGATCGAGGAGGCGGGGCTCGCCCGCCGGCCCGATGACGGCCGCGACAGCTTCGACTATTTCCGTGACCGGGTCATGTTTCCGATCGGCGACCGAAGCGGCCGGGTCATCGCCTTCGGGGGCCGGGTGATGGGCGACGGCCAGCCGAAATATCTGAACTCGCCGGAGACGCCGCTGTTCCACAAGGGCGCCGTCCTCTACGGCCTGGCGCAAGCGCGCGCCGCTACGGCACGCATCGGCGAGGTGATCGTTACCGAAGGCTATATGGATGTGATCGCGCTGCACCGGGCCGGTTTCGAGACGGCGGTCGCACCGCTCGGCACGGCGCTGACCGAGGAGCAATTGGTGCTCCTCTGGAAGTTGGCGGCCGAACCGATCCTGTGTTTCGACGGTGATGCGGCGGGGCAGCGGGCGGCGGCCCGGGCGCTCGATCGTGCCTTGCCCGGCTTGCAGCCCGGTCGATCGCTCCGCTTCGCCATCCTGCCGGAGGGCGAGGATCCCGATACGTTGGTGCGGAAATTCGGCGCCGCCGCGATGCGAGGCGTGCTCGACGCCGCGAAGCCGCTCGCCGAGACGTTATGGACGCTTGAATCAACCCTCCGACCGATCGACACGCCGGAACGCCGGGCCGATCTCGACGCGCGGCTGGCGGACCGCGCTGGCCAGATCGCCGACCGGCGGGTGCGCGAACAGTATGAGCGGTTTTTCAAGGATCGGCTCTATGAGCGTGCCCGATCCGGCTCGCGATCGGCGCCGGGCCGGGGGAAGGGCCAGGCCGCCGGCGCGGCGAAGCGACCGCCGGGCGGTGGTTTTGGCCGCGGCCGGTTCACGCCAGGGCCCGCCTGGGGACCGAACGCGCCCGAGCTGGACGAGGCGACGCAACAACAGCAGAAGCGCGATTTCGCCGGGATGGAGCGGCGCCCCCAGGAGGATCTGGTTGCGGTCTTTCTCTGCCATCCGCGGCTGCTCGACGAACTGGTGGAGGATTTCGCGACCCTCGATCTGCCGGCGGCCGATCTTGACAAACTACGCAGGCAAATCATAAACCTGCATGCTAGCTTTCCCGACCTTGACTCCGATCGCCTGAAACATCACCTCATAGAGCTTGGATTTGCCAGGGACTTGGAGTCTTTGCTCGCCCGGCAAACTTCCTTGCAAACGGGTTTTGCGTCCTCCGAAACAGATCCGGAGACGGCGCGTCATGGGTGGTTGCGGCTTCGGTCGCATTGGTTGAACCGCCGTCACGGATCGGGCGATCTGGATGCGGCCGTGGAGTTGTCCGATGCCGATATGGAAACCGCTTTCGCGCGCATCCAGGCATTGGTCGTGCAGGCCGAGCGGGAGCGGCTTGAGGCGGCGGAGAGTGACGATGCGGAATTCAATGGTGGCTGATCAGGTTACCGTGGCCGAAAGGTCGCAAGCTCGGATATTTCGGGGCGGCGTGTCTTAAGCGGGTACCGATCGACATCACTTACCTTCGATACCATCCCTTGCGGACCCGTTTCGGCCGGGTCGCGCGATCGATATTAGAATTGGGTTAGACGACATGGCGACAAAAGCGGTGGCAAACACAGCGGAAGTATCGGAAGCCCGCGAGGAGGCGACTGACGGTTTGCTGGTCGACTCCATGGCGCAGGCGGTCAAGAAGATGGTCGCGCGCGGCAAGGAGCGCGGCTACGTTACCTATGACGAGTTGAACGCGGCCCTGCCGCAGGATCAGGTCTCGTCCGAGCAGATCGAAGACACGATGACCATGCTGTCCGAGCTGGGCATCAATGTCGTCGAGGCCGAGGAGGCGGAGGAGCCCGCAGCCGCCGCGAGCGAGGAAGAAACCGACGGCGACTACAAGCCGAACGGCAACCTCGATGACGAGGATATCGGCCGGACCGACGACCCGGTGCGGATGTATCTGCGCGAGATGGGGTCGGTCGAGCTGCTGTCGCGCGAAGGCGAGATCGCGATCGCCAAGCGCATCGAGGCCGGTCGCGAGATGATGATCGGCGGCATCTGCGAGAGTCCGCTGACCATGCGGGCGATCATCGGCTGGCGCGACGCGCTGCTCGAGGGCAAGATTCTGCTGCGCGACATCATCGATCTGGATGCGACCTACGGCAACGCCGCGTTCGACGCCGAGACCGGTGGCGGCGAGGGTGAATTGGCCGAGGGCGCGGCCCCCGCGGGTGCCGTGCCGGCGGAAGGCGAGGAGACTGAGGCGGCTGAACCTGGCGCCGAGCCGGAACTGGGTGCCGATGGCGACGGCGATGGCGATGGCGAGGAGACGTCGATTTCGCTTTCGGCCATGGAAGCCGCGCTGAAGCCCACCGTGCTCGCCTCGTTCGACGTCGTGGCCGAGATCTATGGTCGGCTGGCGAAGCTGCATGAGCGCCGCAACCAGGCGGTCCTCAAGGGCGAGGAACTGCCCAAGGTCACCGAGAAGCGCTATGAAAAGGTGCGCGACGAGATGGTCGAGGCGATGCAGAGCATCCGCCTCAATAACGGCCGGATCGAGCATCTGGTGCAGCAGCTCTATGTGCTGAACCGGCAATTGATCGGCCTTGAGGGCAAGCTGTTGCGGCTGGCCGAAGGGGCGGGCATCAAACGCCAGGACTTCCTCACCCATTATTATGAGAGTGAGCTGAACCCGGGCTGGCTGGAAAAGGTCGGCAAGCTGCCGGGCAAGGGGTGGAACAACCTCTCGACCAAGCACGCGCCGGAAGTGGCGCGGCTGCGCAAGGACGTGTCGGCGGTCGCCGCCGATACCGGCCTGCCGATCACCGAATTCCGCCGCGTCGTGTCGACCGTGCAGCGCGGTGAGCGCGAGGCCGGTCGCGCCAAGAAGGAAATGGTCGAGGCCAATCTGCGCCTAGTCATCTCGATTGCGAAGAAATATACCAATCGCGGGCTGCAGTTCCTGGACCTCATCCAGGAAGGGAATATCGGTCTGATGAAGGCGGTCGATAAGTTCGAGTATCGGCGCGGCTATAAGTTCTCGACCTATGCGACCTGGTGGATCCGGCAGGCGATCACCCGGTCGATTGCTGATCAGGCGCGCACCATCCGCATCCCGGTGCATATGATCGAGACGATCAACAAGCTGGTGCGCACCTCGCGCCAGATGCTGCACGAGATCGGCCGCGAGCCGACTCCCGAGGAATTGGCCGAAAAGCTGATGATGCCGCTGGAGAAGGTCCGCAAGGTCCTGAAGATCGCCAAGGAGCCGATCAGCCTCGAAACACCGATCGGCGACGAGGAAGACAGCCATCTTGGCGACTTCATCGAGGACAAGAACGCGGTGCTGCCGCTCGACGCGGCGATTCAGGCCAATTTGCGGGAAACCACGACCCGCGTGCTGGCCAGCCTGACCGCCCGCGAGGAGCGGGTGCTGCGCATGCGCTTCGGCATCGGCATGAACACCGATCACACGCTGGAGGAGGTCGGCCAGCAATTCTCGGTCACCCGCGAGCGTATCCGGCAGATCGAGGCGAAGGCGCTGCGCAAGCTGAAGCACCCGAGCCGGTCGAGGAAGCTGCGCAGCTTCCTCGATACCTGAGCGACGCCGCCCAGCCAGATGTAAGGCAGCCGGCTCGTCGCGACAGCGGCGGCCGGCTGTTGCGTTTGGGGCGGACCTTCCCCAATATCCGCCGGCTTTTCGTCGCGGCATCTTCCGTGCCGCCGACGAAGGGGGGCCTGTAGTTCAGTTGGTTAGAACGCGCCGCTCATAACGGTGTTGTCGTCGGTTCGAGTCCGGCCAGGCCTACCAACCTTTTCAATGACTTGAGGCTTAGCCGTTGTGCCATCTTCTCGGGCGCGGCACGCAAATGGTGCCGGGAGAGGCCCGGTAGAGTGTCATTGAGCGCTTCAGTTCCTGGCGAATGGCGCTGACGGTGGCGCCGGATACGCCCGATTGGGCGACGACTTCGCGGTGAATGATTCCTGCGAGGATCAGATCGCGGATCTGGGTTCGCTTGGCTTCGCCGATACCGCGCCGAACAGCTTTGCCGGTCGGGATGAGGGCGTCGATCACGTCGAGCCCTGGTACCGCGACGCGATCCAGACGGGCGCGCGTCAGGTGCGACCCCTCCCCCATCACGTCCTCGATCGCATCAACAGCCCATCGGCGCTTCGGGAGCATTTGCTGGGGTTGCTCGTCTCCGACATAGCCAAGACGGGAATCGATCACCGGCGCGAGTTGAACGAGACGGTCGCCGATTTGATGCGGCTGATCTTGCGCGGTTGGCCTCCGGGATACGACTGGCACCCGGAACTCAAGGCGACCCTGATGGATCTGCTGCTCAACCGCCTGCGTGACAGCGAGACCGGCTATTGGGGGGAGCGATACGAAACGGCCGCCGGGACGATACAGACCCTCGATCTCAGCCTCACCTTCCACATTGTGAGTTACCTCGACGGCGCGGTGCCGGACTGGCCCAAGCTGATCGACACGACGTTGGCGATCAAGGATCGGCGCTATCCGAACGGCTGGCAGTCGACGACCGGGTACGCCAACCACCACGATATGGATGTCGTCGAATTGATGCGTCTCGGCTGGCCGCATGCCTCCGAGACGCAGCGCGCGGCGATGGCCAAGGAAATCGGGCTGATGCTCGATTGGTGTCTTTCGCGGTCTCTGCAACCCGACGGCTCGTTCAAAATTTCGCCGGAGGACGAGTCGCTCGAGACGTCCTACTATTTTGGAACCGCGTTTCTCGTCCGCGCCGGCTATTTCGACAAGGCACGCCGCTTCTGGACCGATCGCGAGTTTCCCGAAGCGGCGGCGGCGCTGAAGGCGGGTATTACTATCGCAACGCGTTGAAGGCTCTGGGAGATGGTGCCGCGAACCCACCATAGGGTGCCGAGGTCGAGAGTCTCCTCACGCGTCCCGCTTGACGTTCCAGAACAGTACGAAGCCGTCCAGCACGCCGCTCAGTTCCTTCTTGTACGCCGTCGGCTGGTAGAGTTGGCCCAGCGGATAGAACGGCACCTCGTCGAACACGGTCTGCTGGATCTCGCCGCAGATCTTCTTTTGTGTGGCGTCGTCGGGCGCGTCGAACCACTGCGCACGCAATTCCTCCAGCTTCGGCATGGTGGGCCAGCCGAACCAGCCCTTATCGCCATTGCCGCGGATCGCCAGATCGCTGGCCGGATTGAAGTTGTCGAGGCCGGACCAATAGGTGAAGAAAACGTTCCAGCCGCCTTTGTCCGGCGGGTCCTTCTTCGTCCGGCGCTGCACCACCGTGCCCCAGTCGACCGCCTGGTAATCGACGTTGACTCCGGCCTGCTGCATCATGTCGACGCCGACACTGACGATGGCCTTGATGATCGGGAAATCCTCGGCACCCATCACCACCACCGGCTCGCCCTTGTAGCCCGACGCCTTGATCTCCGCCCTTACCTTGTCCATGTCGGGCTTGGCACCCAGGGCGCCCATACCCACGGTGCTGGCCATCGGCGAACTCGGGCAGAACACGCCGACCGGCGTGTGCCACAAAGATGTGTCCGTGCCGGCGGCGGCGGTCATGAAATCGGTTTGGTTGACCGCCCCCAGCAGCGCGCGCCGGAATGCGGGGTTGTCGAAGGGCGGATAGAGAAAGTTCGGCCGCATATAGCCGAGCGACCCGGTCGGGTCCTGCACAACCACGCCCAGCTTGTTGTTCCGCTTCAGTAGCGGCAGGAGATCGCCGGGCGGGTTTTCCCACCAATCCATCTCGCCGCTCTGCATCGCGGCGGCGGCGGTCGCGGAGTCGGGGATCACGTTCCACTCGACGCGGTCGAAATGGGCGATCTTCTGCCCCGCGGTGAACGACGACGCACCCTGGCGCGGCTGGTAATCGGCAAAACGCTCATAGACCACGCGGGAACCGGTGACGCGCTCATCCGCCTTGAAGCGGAACGGGCCACTGCCGACCATCTCGGTAACCTGGGTGAACGGATCGGTCTTGGCGAGCCGCTCCGGCATCATTACCGGAACGTTGCTGCCGGTCTTGCCCAGCGCATCCGGCAGCAGTGGGAACGGCTGCTTCAGTCGGAACACGATCGTCCGGTCGTCGGCCGCCGAAAGCTCGTCGGTCGCGGCCATCAGCGCCTGGCCGAAGCTGTCGCGCTTGCCCCAGCGCTGGATGCTGGCGACGCAGTCCCGTGCCAGCACGGGCGTGCCGTCATGGAACTTCAGGCCGGGTCGCAGGGTCAGCTTCCACAGCTTGCCGTCGGCCTCGGTGACGGCTCCCTCCAGCATCTGCGGTTGCGCCTTGAATTGGGCGTCCTGCCCGAACAGCGTGTCGAACACCATGAAGCCGTGGTTGCGCGTCACATAGGCGGTCGTCCAGATCGGATCGAGCACCGCCAAATCCGATTGGGGGATGAATTTCAGCACCCGCGCGCCCTGCGACGCGGCGATCCTCGGTGCTGCGAGCAGCGGTAGCAGCCCCGCTCCAGCCTTCAGCAGCGTCCGACGCTTCATCGCGGTTATCCCCATGTTCTTGCAATCCAAGGCTTAGCTCGGCGTGAGGGTAGCAGAGGCGGCCGAGGAGTGGAAACGAGCTTGGTACGTGCCTCGAAGTGTGGCCCGCCGAGGCGTGTCTACGGCAAAAACGACCCATAGACCACGGGTGGCCGGACGACACGGACCGGAATGGCGATCACCGGGTTTGGGCAGTCCAGCGTCGCGGCCACGGGGTGTTTCGGATCGGCGAAGAGGGCGACCGCTGCCGGTTGCGGGCCGCTTGGCACGACAAGGGTGTGTTCGAAGTTTCCGGTGGTGCTGTCGATATCCAGCCGGTCGGTCGGCACCGCATGGCCGTCCGTGTCCAGATAGGTCAGCCGCAACGTTCCCTCAGTGACCCGCGCATGGCCCGTGAAGACGTACTCTGTCGCCCGCGGTTGCAACTGGTCCGGGGGGACCGCCGGCTGCGGCATCGCGATCCTCGACGTGAAGCCGGATCCACCGCGCTCTTCGATCCGCATCGTGCGGGGCGGGCCGTCCTCGATCGGGAACGGCGCCCCATCTGTGCGATTGACGGTACAGAAATCGCCGACTTGCCGGACTCCGCTCCGCACATCCTCGCCGCAGGTGAACCCGGTGCCGGCGAGGCACAGGGTATAGATATAAAAGCGCGGTCCGGGCGATGGCCCGACCGTGGCCGATTCGTAATAGGGATCGGCGCGGCCGCCGATCAGTTTGCCGATCCGGTTCCAGACGAACACCACCCGATCCATCCCGGAGCCGTGGTAGTCGTTATATTTGACGACTTCGACCGCCTCGACCACGGCGCGCCGCAGGAGCGTGTCGCCCAAGGCGCGTTGCGTCGGATCGTCGCCTGAGGCGACATGCGCTGGATCGTCGCCTGAGGCGACATGCGCCGGGTCATAGGGTGCTAGGAATTTCGGCGGGGCCGCTTCCGAGGCGACGGCGATGCGGGCCGGGCCGACGAGGCCGGTGGCGGTTCTCGATACGGGGCGCAGCCCGTGCTTGAATAGGGCGGCTCCCTCTTCGCCGAAGAAGTTGATCAGCGAATTTCCTACTTCGCCGTCAACCGCGACGACGATTTTGTCGCCCCGCTGCTGGTGCTGCTTCAGCGTATCGACATAAGTCGCGAACGCATTGTTATACAACGCCCATTCCAGATCGCGCTTATAGGTCACGTAGGGCGCGGCCAGCACGAGGAAGCCAGTGAACACCAGCATGAGCTTGGTGGATTTCGGCCAGATCTCGAACCAGGCGATTGCTAGCAACATGGCGAACGGCGGCGCCGCCGGCACGATGTAGCGCGGGCTCATACGCGGTGGATAGCCGGACGGGATCGCGCTTAGGACGAGCGTCGCCAGCACGCTGGCGAGCAGCAGCGCCTCCAGCGACAGAAAGCTGCAGAGGACATCGGCCAGCGCGAGCCGCCGCCGCCATAGCCGGATGAGCAGCTTCACCAGCAGGCCCACCAAGAGCAGGCCCGTGAGAGCCGCGACCTCCTTGCCGATCTTGGCATTCCACTGGATCGGCGAGAGATCCTGGATGCCGTAATGCAGCCGGTGGTCGAACTCGATCCAGAAATCCCAGCCGGTCGGTATCGGGGCCACGACCTTGATGAGGGTGTCGCGCACCGCATGGACACGGTAGACGCAAAACAGCGTGAACAGCAGGGAGGCGGCCGCGACGATGCCCGCGGTGACGCGGCGGCGGAACTTGAAGATCAACAGAAAGACCAGGCACGCCGCCACCGCCAGGGTGATGACGAAGCCGTATTCCTTGGATCCGGCGATACCGATCGCTGCCAGAACCGCCGGAACGAAAGCGAGATACGCGACCGGCCGAAGCGGTGCGTCCCCCCAGGCATGCCGGAGCGTCGAGAGGGGCAGGCCGGTCGCCGGCTGCTCCCAGATCCCCATGGGCACGGCGAGCCACCACAGGGTCAACACGATGAAAAATCCGGTGATCGCCTCGGAGGTATAGAGGAACAGATTGGCCGGCGACGGATGCACGATGATGATGACGGCGCAGAACAGGGCCGGATAGACCGAGCCCGTGCGCCGCCGCACCAGATCGAAGGCGAGGAAAACCGTCGCAGTGCTGAACAGGAATTTGACGAAAAACTGCGCGCCGTAGTCGCCGTGAAACACGATCAGCAGAAACTGCATGATCGCGACCCAGACGGGACGGAAATGGAAGGCGTTGTGCAGGCTGTTCTGCACGAAATTCTCGGCCAAGCCGCTCCAGGATAGCGGGTTTTTGACCTGCAGATATTCGTCGGGGAACGAGCCGAAATAATCGACGATCTGGAAACCGCCGCCGAGGCGCAGGATCAGCGTCGGCAACCAGATAATCACCAGGATGACCAGCACGAGCAAGGCGGCTTGGCTGGTTTGCAAGCCGCGTGGTTTGCCCGGCACCCTTGTGGCGTCGGCGTCGAAAGGCATGGTCATGAAGCGGGGATTCCGTACGCGAGAGACGGGGAGCGGTTCGGCGATCGTAGCATTTATGCCGTCCCACCCTGTGTTATGCGACGGCAAAACCGTCGCCACCGGTGCCACGGCCGGCCTAATATCCCGATTGTCCGTTATTCGTCACCATTGTTTGGGAAGGCCACGACATGCCCATCGTGAAAGTCGAGTTGCTCGCCGGTCGCACCCGCGAACAGAAAGCCGCCGCCGCGCGGGAGATCACCGCCGCGATCGAGCGGAGCCTCGGCGTCAAGCCGGAGAACACCATGGTCCTGTTTCAGGACATCGAGAAATCTGATTGGGCCACGGCCGGCAAACTCGCCGACGAGACCTGAGCACGATCCCACGCGTCGGGCGCGCCCCGTCGTTTCGCCTCGCTCATTCGGCACGCCGACTCGGCGAGATTGCCCCGGGCCGCGGCGATAGGCTAAAACACCGATAAGGGACGCGCGCCGCCCGTTCGGTGCCCCCGTTTGATTAAATCGTATCGCCTGGTTTGGAGAAGTCGATGGCCGGCTATCAGTACGTCTATGTGATGAAAGGCCTGAGCAAGGCCTATCCCGGCGGTAAAGAGGTGGTCAAAGACGTTTGGCTGTCCTTCTTGCCCGGCGCCAAGATCGGCGTGCTGGGGCCGAACGGCGCCGGTAAATCCACGCTGCTGAAGATCATGGCCGGTGTCGACAAGGAATATAATGGCGAGGCCTGGGCGGCCGATGGTGCCAAGGTCGGCTATTTGGCGCAGGAGCCGTGGCTCGATCCGAAGAAAACCGTGCAGGAAAACGTGCTGGAAGGCCTGGCCGAGACCAAGGCGCTGATCGAGCGGTTCGAGGCGGTCAGCGCGCGCTTCGCCGAAGAACTCGATGACGACGAGATGACCACGCTGATCGCCGAGCAGGGCGAGTTGCAGGAGAAGATCGACGCCGCCAACGGCTGGGAGATCGACCGCACGGTCGAGATCGCCATGGACGCGTTGAACTGCCCACCCGGCGACTCCGACGTCACCAAGCTGTCGGGCGGCGAGCGCCGGCGCGTGGCGTTGTGCCAGCTGTTGCTGCGGCGCCCGGATCTGCTGCTGCTCGACGAACCGACCAACCATTTGGATGCGAGCTCGGTCGCCTGGCTGCAACGGTTTCTCGCGGATTACGAAGGCACCGTGGTGACGGTGACCCATGACCGGTATTTCCTCGACGAGGTCGCCGGCTGGATCCTGGAGGTCGATCGCGGCCGGGCCCTGCCGTTTGAAGGCAATTATACCGGCTGGCTGGAACAGAAGCAGAAACGTTTGGAGCAGGAAAACCGGACCGAGGTCGGCCGCCAGCGCGCGATCGCCCAGGAACTGGAATGGGTCCGCTCCAGCCCCGGCGCGCGGCGCACCAAAAGCAAGGCGCGGTTGGCCGCCTATGAGGATCTAGTGGCTCAGAGTCGGGAAAAGGCGCCGGATACCGCGCAGATCGTGCTGCCGCCCGGCCCGCGCCTGGGCGGTGTCGTCATCGAGGCGGACAATGTCAGCAAGAGCTTCGGCGATCGGCTGCTGGTCGAGAATTTGACCTTCAAGCTGCCGCCCGGCGGCATCGTCGGCATCGTCGGGCCGAACGGCGCCGGCAAGACGACGCTGTTCCGCATGATCACCGGCGGCGAGCAGCCCGATAGCGGCAGTTTCCGCGTCGGCGAGACGGTCAAGCTCGGCTATGTCGATCAGTCGCGCGACACGCTCGCCCCCAACAAGAATGTATGGGAGGAGGTGTCTTCGGGCCTCGACGAGATCGATCTCGGCCGGCGCAAGATGAACAGCCGATCCTATTGCGCGCTGTTCAACTTCCGCGGTACCGATCAGCAGAAGAAGGTCGGCCAGCTATCGGGCGGCGAGCGCAACCGGGTGCATCTCGCCAAGATGCTGAAGGAGGGCGCCAACGTCCTGCTGCTCGATGAGCCGACCAACGATCTCGATATCGATACGCTGCGGGCGCTGGAAGAGGCGCTGCTGGAATTTCCGGGCTGCGCCGTGGTGATCACCCATGATCGCTGGTTCCTCGACCGGATCGCGACCCACATCCTGGCCTTCGAGGGCGACGCCAAGGTCGTCTCCTTCGTCGGCAACTACGCCGATTACGAGGAAGACCGCAAACGCCGCCTGGGTGCCGATGCCGACGAACCGCATCGATTCAAATACAAACCGCTGCTCCGCGCCTGACGACGCGTTCGGGAATTGGGAAAACTGGCGTCAGGCGAACACCAGTCCCAGCGCGCCCGCCGCCAGCAGCAGCCAGAGCGGGTTGGTCCGCGTCTTCAGTGCGACCCCGGCGGTGATCGCGGTGAGGGCATAGCTCGGCCAGTCGGGGTCGGCGGCGCGGGTCAGCAGATAGCCGCTCGCCAGCACCAGGCCGACGGTCACCGGCACCAGCCCGGCCTGGACGGCGATCCGCCAGGGCGCGGTGCGGAACCGGTCCCATACCCACATGGTGCCATAGGCAAGCACGCTCGATGGTCCGCACATGGCGCCCATCGCGACCAGCGCGCCCGCCAGGCCGGCGACGTGCCAGCCGATCAGGCTGACGACCAGCACGTTGGGGCCGGGGGCCGCGCGGGCCAGCGCGTAGAGATCGGCGAAGTCGGTGCTGCTCATCCAGCCGTGGACGTCGACGACCTGGCGCTGCATCTCGGGGATCACGCTGTTCGCCCCGCCGACCGCGACCAGCGACAGGATGGCGAATTGCCAGGCGAGAGCCCCCAACGGGGCCGAGTCGCTCATGCCGTCCTCCGCCTGGCTTGCCACCAAGAGAGTGCGATGCTGAGCGGCGCCAGCACCAGCAGTACGGCCAGCAGCGGCAAGCGCAGGATGGCGATGCCGGCGAAGGCGAGCAGCATGATGACGATGCCGCTCGCCCGGCTGCGCAGGGGGGCCGCCATCTGCCAACCCATCGCCAGAACCAGCCCCGCCGCGGCGGCCGAGATGCCGGCGAACATGTGGTGCACGGCTTCGAGATGGCTGAACCGCGTGTAGAGCGCGCCCAGCGACAGCACGATCACCATCGGCATGGTCATCAGCCCGGCGAACGCCGCGATCGAGCCGGGGATGCCGCGAAACCGGGCGCCGAGAACGACCGACACATTGCCGATATTGGGACCGGGGAGGAACTGGCAGAGGCTCAGGATATCGGTGAATTCCGCCGCGGTGAGCCAGCGGCGCTGGTCGACGATCATCCGGCGGGCGAGTGGCAGGACGCCGCCGAACCCCATCATGCCGATGCCGAAAAAGCCGCTGAACAGGGCGCCCAGGGTGACGGAGGGCGCGATCGGATCCGCGCCGGTGGCAAGGGGAGTGATCGAGGTCTGCTCCGACATGCTGTCTGATTACCGGCTCCGAGACGGTTTCACAAACGCCTAATGGGCGGCCCTCGCATGACCGACCGTCGTTGCCCGGTTCAGCAAGTCGGGGTCCAGCGAGGCCGAGTCTAAAAAGGCCACCTCGGCCAGCAGCTTCATCTGCATTGCCTGCGCGAAGCTCGCCAACCCCTGCGCTGGGATCACGAAGGCGTTGGGGCCGCCGATGATGTATTCGCGATAATACACCTCCAGCGCCGGCTCCTCGGTCATGATCGGTAAGCCGTTGATGGTGATGCCGTCATCGACCAGGGTGTCGCGCACTTGCCAGACCGGCGGCCCGACATTGGCGAGGCCGTCACCGGACAGGTCGATCACCCGTCGGTCGGCCTGATACGGCGAATGATCGAAGAGGTCGCGTGCCGCCAGCAGCGCGTTGCCGATGCCGGTGAGACCGGCGGAACTGCGCTTGAGGCCGCGGATCTTGTTGGCCAGCGCGCCTGCATCCGCCGCGCTGGCGATCCGGGTCCAATCGACCACCACCGCCTGCTTGTCGGTATCGGAGAATTCCAGCATGGCCACCGAGATGGCGCCGGCCGCTCCCGCCTTGATCGCGGCGACCAAGGCGGGATTTGCGAATGCGGCGGCGGTACCGTCGCGCTGCAGGCGGTAGCGACCCTCGTCGACGCTCAGCGACACGTCGACGAGCAGGACCAGTTGCAGATCGACCGTCTCCGCCGCTCGGGCCATGGTGGACGAGGCCAGCACCAGCAGGATGCCGGCCGCCAGCCGCGTCCATCGGCGCGCACTACGCATCGGCGCGGACGAGTTCGTAGAGGGCGACCGCCGCGGCGTTCGACACATTGAGGCTGTCGACGGCACCCTTGGTCGGCAGGCGGGCGAGGTGGTCGCAAGCCTCGCGTGTCAACCGGCGCAGACCCTCCCCCTCGGAGCCGAGCACCAGCACGATCCGGCCGGTAAGGCCGAGCGTCGCCAAGGGCTTCTCGGCTTCGCCGGCGAGGCCGACGGTCCAGAACCCGGCCCCTTGCAGTTGCTCCAAAGCGCGGACCAGATTGACGACGCGGACCAACGGCACATGTTCGAGGGCACCCGACGCCGCCTTGGCCAAGACGCCCGAGACATCCGGGGCGCTGCGTTCTGGCATCACGACGGCCAGTGCCCCGAACGCCGCCGCCGATCGCAGCACCGCGCCGACATTGTGCGGGTCGGTCACCTGGTCGAGCACCAGGACGATGCTGTTTGGTCGGCCGGCGGCCTCGTCGATGATATCTTCGATGGCCGGCGGGCGCAGCGGCCGGACCAGGGCCGCCAATCCCTGATGGACGGAGCCCGCTGGCAGCAGCCGGGTGATGGCGTCGCGAGGCAGGGTCTCGATCGCATGCTCGGTCGCCGTTGTCAGGGCGGGTCCCAACTCGGCCATCACCTCGGCGGTGGCGACCACCCGCAGGATTTTGCGCGCTGGGTTGCGCAAGGCCGCCACGACCGGGTGATGTCCGTAGAGCCAGGTGCCGCCGGATGGGGGACCAGATGACGTCGGGGGCCGCTCCGCCTCCGACGGTACGCCGGCGACGGGTTTCGAGCGCACGGGTCTGGATTGTTCGGGTCGCGGTTGTTCGGCCCGTGCTTGTGCTGGCCGTACCTGCTCTGGCCGGGCCTGCTCGGGCCGGGCCTGTTCCGGCCTCGCTTGGTCCGGCCGGGGTCGTTCTGGCCGCTGTCCCTCGGCGCTATGGCGGGCGGATCCACGGCGGCCTGCTTCAAAGCCCTTGGCGTCGGGTCGCTTGCGCATCGGATCGAAGCTCCCTGATCAGCTTGGGCAATATCCAAGCGTGCTGCATAGGATGAAACGGTTTCGGAGGGAAGGGCGCAGAGCAGCCCACCCGGCCATGTCTTTTGCTCAGCGGAGGCCATCATCCGGGAGATATGATCTCGGGCGATTGGCGTTGACAAGCCGACGGAAATTTCCATAGTGCGCGTCTCCGCTGCGCCGGGACTTTTTCGGCCGCGCTGGAGGGGTGGCCGAGCGGTCAATGGCAGCAGACTGTAAATCTGCCGACGAATGTCTACGTTGGTTCAAATCCAACCCCCTCCACCATACCGGATCCCGGTGCGGCGGATGATGCGGCGGTGCCTGATGGGTATGGCTCAGGCGGGTGTAGCTCAATGGTAGAGTTCCAGCCTTCCAAGCTGGCTACGTGGGTTCGATTCCCATCACCCGCTCCAACCGCATCGGGTAAGACGTTTGTGTTGGTGTCGCGGCCCCGTGTTTTTGTTGAGCCCAGGACTTTTGTTGAGTCCGGGATTTTTGTTTAAATTCTCTGATCGATCAGGCGAGGCGTCTAGACATGGCGAAGGCGAAGTTTGAGCGGAACAAGCCGCATTGCAACATTGGGACGATTGGTCACGTTGACCATGGCAAGACGTCGCTGACGGCTGCGATCACGAAGGTTTTGGCTGAGACGGGTGGTGCGACGTTCACGGCGTATGACCAGATCGACAAGGCGCCTGAGGAGCGTGCGCGCGGGATCACGATTTCGACGGCGCATGTTGAGTACGAGACGGCGAACCGGCATTACGCGCATGTTGATTGCCCGGGTCACGCGGATTACGTGAAGAACATGATCACCGGCGCGGCGCAGATGGATGGGGCCATTCTGGTGGTGTCGGCGGCGGATGGGCCGATGCCGCAGACGCGGGAGCATATCCTGCTGGCGCGCCAGGTCGGCGTGCCGTCGCTGGTTGTGTTCATGAACAAGGTCGACATGGTCGACGATCCGGAATTGCTGGAGCTGGTCGAGCTTGAGGTTCGCGAGTTGCTGTCGAGCTATCAGTTCCCGGGCGACGACATTCCGATCGTGAAGGGGTCGGCGCTGATGGCGCTGGAGGGCAAGTCGCCGGAACTGGGTCATGACGCGATTTTGGAGCTGATGAAGGCGGTGGACAGCTATATCCCGCAGCCTGAGCGTCCGAAGGATCGTCCGTTCCTGATGCCGATCGAGGATGTGTTCTCGATTTCGGGCCGTGGCACGGTGGTGACGGGCCGGATCGAGCGGGGCATCGTGAAGGTCGGCGAGGAAGTCGAGATCGTCGGGTTGAAGGCGACGGTGAAGACGACGGTGACCGGCGTTGAGATGTTCCGCAAGCTGCTGGATGCGGGCGAGGCGGGCGACAATGTGGGCGCGCTGCTGCGCGGTACGAAGCGCGAGGATGTTGAGCGCGGTCAGGTTCTGGCGGCGCCGGGGACGATCACGCCGCACACCAAGTTCAAGGCCGAGGCGTATATCCTGACGAAGGAAGAGGGTGGTCGTCACACGCCGTTCTTCGCGAATTATCGTCCGCAGTTTTATTTTCGGACGACGGACGTGACCGGGACGGTGGCGCTGCCGGAAGGGACGGAGATGGTGATGCCGGGCGACAACATCGCGATGGAAGTCGAGCTGATCGCGCCGATCGCGATGGATGAGGGTCTGCGCTTCGCGATCCGCGAAGGTGGCCGTACCGTCGGCGCCGGCGTCGTCGCCTCGATCATCAAGTAAGCGCGGCGTAA
>Ga0179596_10000168_pt1 | contig 42558 bp, 62 predicted proteins | sample CZODoug1_1_08_16_FD_155494 | JGI IMG/M metagenome (GOLD analysis project Ga0179596, IMG submission 155494) | Vadose zone soil fungal communities from Angelo Coast Range Reserve, California, USA - CZODoug1_1_08_16fungal (Illumina Assembly) | ecosystem: Environmental > Terrestrial > Soil > Vadose... | reverse complement strand
CGACTCCGTGAGCTTCCTGTCGTTCTCCATGCCAAACGATCTGCCGAAGATCGACCCTGACGCTAAGGGCCTATTCCAGTACTTCGGGCCGCTGCCTGACTCTGCCGAGTACCAGGTAGAAAGCATGCGTTGCGCCGAAGGATGGGGCCGCTCTACGAACAGAGGAGGGGTGAAGTGACCGAATTCGAGGCGTTCATTGCGGCGATTGATCGTCAACTGGCGCAGTTTCCAAACAAGCTGGTCGGAGCAGTACCCATCGCCACGAAGAACGCAATGGAGCTAGTGCGTGAGGCTGCCAAACACGCCATTGAGGATTCAGCGAACAGCGGAGACGAGAAGCATGGATAGCCGCTGGCGGTACATCTTATGTGGGATGGCCATATCGATGGCTATCACTGCGTTCGATCCACCGCAACATAAAGGCCATGCATGGTTGGGCGTTGGGCTGTGGTCTCTCATGGCGTGGTGGTGCTATAGCGCCTGATGTCGTGTTCGCTCGCGGCGAAGGCGTTGGTAAGCCTGACGGGCATCTGATGTGCTGGTATTTCACTCGCACAGCGGACAACCTCCAGCCGCTCGCACAGGAACTTGAGAGACGCGGCTATGACCTCTCGACCATGGTATTCAGCATTATGAAACGCTCTACCTCTGATGCCGCAGCGGCGCCCAAGTGAGTGAGCGGCTGCAATGGGCTATCGCCTTGTTGGCATTGATGGTCGTCGTGGCCTTTTATTGGCACCTACACAGTCGGGCGGTGAACTGCGAGGACCGTGGCGGCACCTACGTGCGAAAATGGAGCGGCGGTTATGTCTGCGCGAGCAATCTTGACGTCGACAAATGAGTTATAACCATAAACCCCAGGCATCTCACTTGGCAATCATCTTATTGATGGCTTCGGTCTTATCTGCCGATCCTGCGGAGGATCCGAAATAATAGCCGAGCACGAGCATTAGAGCGGAATCCAATGTGCCGAGGATTCGGCCCAACACCACGCCATCGATGCCATGCGGCTGGCCGACCACGAACATACTCCCTTCGGCCATCATCACAAGTACAATGACGAGGTAGGCAATAATGCGCGGCGTCCAGTCTTTGACTGACATTTCGCGCGTTCGAGCACTGGCCGTGTCATCGAAGGAGAGCTTCTCCTCGTCTATCCCCAACTGCTTAATCTGGATCTGGAAATCGTTCTCGGCCTTTCTGAGTGCCAGTAGTTGGTCGGGATTTGCGCCAAGGAGAGCCGTCTCCGCTGCCTTATCGTCGCCAGCAGGCGTTCCCAGGGCGGATGATAGCAACCCAGCGGCTAGCGGCCCAAACGGCCCCAGTGCCCCGAGAGCGAGCGTAGGGGCCACGGTTTTCAAGATCTGGAGCGCTTTTTGTCCGAAGGTCATTTGCGTTTCTCGAATTGGGCGGCCATGCGCTCGAGGGCATCGGAGAGACGGCGAAATTCGTTGATCGTAAAGTCACTCGCATCCATATGCCGGCGGTTCGCGCCTTTCATTTCGATCAGCATGCCGCTCAGCATGTTTTTCACGAACTGCAGCAATTCGGCGGCCTCCTTTCTGAGTTCCTCGGGGGTCTGTTCCTTGGTCGGTTCATTCAATGGCGTCGTCTCGCATGCGGTGGGCTCTCTGCAACGTCTTCGATCCGCTCCCGCCATTCACGCTGGCGGTCGACTTCGGACGCAATGCTACTGATTTGGCTAGCCATCACCGCCAACTGTGTATCGATCTTATGGAGCAGTTCGCGCTCTTTCTGCAGCTCGGTGACTGAATCGCTGAGTCGCTCGATATCCTCATTGGCCCGGTGAATCTCATGCTGGGCATTGAGCACGTAGCCAATCGCCATGGCTAAGGCCATGATCGCACTCCAGAGCGCGGCTGGAGTGAGTCGCTTTCGGAGGATAGAGGGTAGCCACGCAAAGCCAGGGGCGCGGCGTTTGAGGATGGCGGTGGTTGATTCAAAGTCGGGCTTATGCTCCAAAGCCTCACGCGAATGTCCCGCCATTACTGGCATAGATATTAATGAGGTCGGTAAAGGTGCGAGTCGGCTGCCCCACGTTCGACCCTGGCAGGCTAGCCCATATGCCCCGGCACGCGGTAATCGCATCCGCCACTCGTCCGGCGAACACCAGATCGAGCGCATGCTTATTCTTGATGAGCTGAATGGCCGCATCATCCTGCGATGGCCCGGTGAAGTCCGATAACTTCAGGATGGCTTTAAGGCCCTCCCACGTGGAATGCGTGATTTGGTACGCACCGGCTGCGGTTGACTTGCATGGTGGATTCAACCCAGCGGCGATACACATCGCATCCGCTAGCGGCTCGCCCATCCATTCGCCGGTACTCGTCGGATGACCCGAGAGGTTGACAATGGTGTGCTTGTAGCCAAATACAACGCGGTAGGGATCGGCCGCGCGGTCGGTGCCTTCGCTATGGCGAATGGTTGCGAGGAACGCTGAAACGTTTGGCGTCACACCAAATGCCCCACGATCGCGCCCAGCACAAAGCAGGCAACGGCCACGATGTAGTTTAAATTACGTTCAAACCAGCCGATGGGTTCCATGGATGCTCCTTTACGCTAATTTCCCAGAGAACCTGGTTTGATAGTTAAGGCCGGGCCCCCCCGCATTGATCTGAATAACCTTGGTGGAACCCGACACTTGGACTGAGGGATAGGCCAAATCACCCGCGGTCAAAAAGGTCGTGATGCTGCCTTCCATATCCACGAATCCCGCACTGTCCTTGACAGCACCCGGTGAGAAGCGCGGGCCCACTTCGTAGATTTGCGCGCTGGTGCCACTGACGTTCAAGAAGATGACACCCAGAGTGTGCCCTACCAGCACGCCGCTCAGCGAAAAGCGCACAGTGAAGGTGTAAGGTCCGCTCACCGGCGCTGTGAAGACTCCCGTGGCCGCGTTGACTGCGCCATTCCAGTCATATGCTTTGGTGACGGCGGAGGCGCTTAAATTGGCTATCGTACCATCGCCGGTGGCGGCCGTTGCTGCTGCCGTGAGAGTCACCAGAAAGCCAGCGTTGTCGATACGCGCGAGACCCATCTGCCCCGCGCCGGTATAGAGCATACGTTGCCTATATCCAAAATCAGGCGTAATGGTCGAGCCTGAATAATTGTACTCGGAGGCAGTGTTATGATTGACGACATTACCCGTCACCGAGGTAGGCCCCAAATAGCAGCCGATGATTGTTACATCCCCCGCCGCATGCTGATAGTCAATTAAAACGGTGGCGTTGGATGTATGCAATCGAGAGCCATACATCGACAGCGAATGTGAGGTGTTCGCCTGATAAATACCGTTAGTCGAGTCCTCGAACCAACTACCTTTCTCAATCAAATAGCAGCCGGCATTAGTTTTTATATCCCAGCCGTTGGTCGAGAATACACATTGATCGGTAACGCAATAGCCGCCGGTGGTCAAGGTGAGCGCAACCCCGGTACATCCAGAAAACGTAGTGCTATAGAGCCCCTGAGTTGCCCCGCCGCCAATGAGCCCATTGGTGCAATTCTGGAAAAAGCAGTTGTAGAATCTATAATCATTGGAGTTGGCATTGATTGTGCCGCTGCCCATGAAGGCGCCATAGGGAGTCGCACCGTTGGTGACGTTGATAATCCCAACGCCTTCAAAACGATTGCGAAACGCGCCACTCGTCACCGCTGCGTTGTAGCCTTCCACTCCGATGCTCGCGAGCGCATTCCCATCGATTTGCAGATTGCTGATGATGCAATCGGAGAAGTGTTGGGCGGGTGCGGCGCCTGGATTATAGAACGATATGAGCGTGCCCCCGGCAGATCCGGTCCATTGCAAGCGCGTACGCGCCATGGTTTTGGCAACGACCCCTGACTCACCCCCACCCATGCCGTCCAAACGCTGACCATCTGCTTGAAAACGCACGGTCGTTTGAATGAAAAAAACATTCGGGCCGCTCCGGTCATCGTCATATACCACCGAATTGCAGGATAGCGCCTGATTCAACAAAGGCCCGCAGTCGGTGACAGTCGGCAGAATTCCATAGCGGCGAAAGGCGCCGGGCGGATAGACATAATTGGTGGGTGTCACCATAGCGGCGAGTTCGGCATCGGTCTGCGGATACAGGGCTGCCCCGATATCGGCCGCGGCGAGATAGGGTGATTGGTAGTCATCTTCCGACCAAATCGTGGTAACGTCTGTGGGATCACGAAACACCAGATTATAGCTACCCGTCCCTAAGCGAATCGTGGCCGAGCCGGTCGTATCGAGCACTACCGGATTAGAGTTTGGGACAGTCCCCGCCGCATCCGAATAGGTGGCTTTTGGAGTAGTTGTGCCCGCGGCGAAAGTCCATAATCGGTATCCGGCCGCCGGCAAGCCAGCGCTGTCGAATTGACGGAACAGAGGCTGAAAAAGGAATGGTGCTGTCATATCTACCTTTATGATCGCGATGGTGCTCAAGCCCTTCGCGCTGCTCGCGTTATCGATAGGCGTCCTGACGCCTGCCAAACGATGGGTTCAGCGAAAAATGAAAGGCGGGAAACTGAAGAAACTATTGCTGCGCCGAATATCCTAGAAGTCCCGAGGAAGACCCCAAGGTGCCAAATAGGCCCTGCCGCGCCCAAATCGCTTTAGCAACATTTGGGTCAATACCCATCTGCAAGAGTCGTTGCGCTTCGATGGGGTTCAATGCAGCCGCGCTCACCTTCGATAGGACTTTCTCCTCACCGCCTTTCGCAATGAACTGCGCCGGGCGCATGAGAGTTTGCATGAGCGTGTTTTTCGCTACCCCTTCACTCCAGGATTCTGGAAGTCCCATCGGGCCCATGATCTGGCGCAGCATGTTCTGGCTCACCAAGTTCTGCGCCGTATTCGATCCTGTCGCGCGCCCCAGATCGGCCGCATTCGCCCGCCGCGCGAGCTGCTCGCCGATCTGATTGATGGTCGTCATTTGGTCGGAACTCAACGTGCCGGCCAATGTCGCTAATTTGTTGCCGGTGACATCGGCGGCAATGGCATCGCCGTTCCGCACCCCTTGCGCAAACGAATTGGCATTCAAGCGTGGCACGGCGCCAAAATCGCTCAAGGCGGGATTCAACTTATTCGCCAATTGCTGGCCGATTTCCATCTGATTGATCGGTTTGGAAGCGCTCGCATAGGCCGCATCGGCTGCGCGCAGTTCCGGAACGTTCGCCTGCGTCCAAGCATTGAAAGAGCCCAAAGTCCCCTTGACCGCCCCCACTTCATGCGCACCCATGCCCATCTGGGGACCGGAATTCGCCATATCGTTTAGGGCCATCTTCAGGTATTGGATGTTCTTGCCGTTGAAGGTGGTCTGCGCGACGGGAGCGGTCACATAGGGGTTCGAGGAGAGAGAGGCGCCCGGAAGCCCCACGACATCGCCGCGCTCGGCAGCCAAGGTTTGCGCGCGCGTCATGGCGCTTTGCATTGATGGCCGCTGTAGGAGCGCATTTAAGGCCGGATCTGCGGTCACTTGGGCTTGAGAGGCTGCATCATAGAGGGGTACGGTGATCGCCGTCCTCGCGTCCTTAGCGGCCTGCATATCGGCGGGATTTCCGGCAATGTCAGCAAGAGCCCCCGTCATCGCACCGCGATTCGCCTGCGTGCGCGCGGTCATCTGCTGCAGCATGTCTGGGTTGATCGAGAGTTGCCGTTCGAGCTGAGCGAGACCTGCATTGTTGGCGAGTTCCGCAGTGGTGGGCTGAACACCCGGCAGCACGTTGCGATTGTTGGTGGCGATGTTCTGCAATGCATCGCTGACCGCTCCATTAGCGCCCGCAAAGGTCTGCAAGGTACGGGCGGCGATCGCATCCTGACCGCTATTGAAGAACGGCTGTACCGTCGACTTGAGCGTGTTATAGCCAATGCCGAGGGCGCGGCCGGCGGCAATGCCAGCGGGTCCTGCAACCGCACCTACCCCGGTATTGGTAAGCGTCTCACCCGTGCTGGTGGAAGGCTGCAAAAGGCCAGTTCCCGCGCCAATGGCGCCGGCGCCCGCGAGCGTGTTGGCACCGGGGATGAAGGCGGCCGGCAATAGATCGGCCACCGTGCCTGCGATCATGCCGGCCTTACCAGCGCCGGTATCCATGAGGGGCGCATCGTATTTACGTGATTCGGCCACGTCGGCGCGTGAGACGAGACCCATGGTTTGACCTGCCCCACGCACGAGATCCATGCTTGCTTTCCCGGCTCCGGCCAAGAAGTTCTGAAAGCCGCTTTCGGAAACCGGGCTATTGGCCGCCATTGCTTGCGGGGAACCGACTGGAACGCGTGTGCCATCAGCCAATACGACGTTGTTGCCTAATTTGGGTCTCGAAGTATCGCTCTGCGTTTTCAAATAGGAGGCAAGTTTACGCGCCGATTCGACATCGCCAGCGGCATCCGCATTCTTGAGCGCGGTATAAACGTCAGTCAGATCGCTCATTTGTACTTGGCAATGAGATCTTGAATCTCAGGGGGATGAGTACCCGAGTTCTTATCGGCTTGCGCCTGAACACCGGAGGACTTGGCAAAATCCATAATGGTCGCGCGCGGATTCTTGGAGGATTCGAATTGCGTCACATCGTGCTGCGTGAAGGGGACCGCCTTTTGCACTTTGGTGATGATGTTTTGCACCAGTTCTTTTTGAGTTGGCGCGAGCTTCGGGTTGGCAAGATTGGGCGATAGGTTCTCCTCCACGATCTGACGCATTTCCGCCAATTTGCGGATTTTGGTCATCTGCGTATCACCCTCGTTCAATTTGAGGTTTTCCAGGGAATGCGTAAGGCTACCGCCGGGCGAGAGTCCCGCAGTCTCTAAGGTCGCCAAGTTGCGCGAGAGGCCGGAGAACATGACATTCACCGTCTGCGCATCTTGCCCCGTGACTTTTTGCGCGAGCACATCCTTGACCGAGCCAAAGAGACTGTGCGGCTCACCGCGGCCCGAGAGCCAGCCGCTGCTTGAGGCGATGGGCAGTTCCGCGATGTTCTCAATCGCCTTGACCCCTGCATTCGCGGCCGAGGTTACGCGCTGAAACATGACGCCATCACGCCCGCCCAAACCACCAGAAGTCGCCGCACTGGGGTCTTTGGGCCCGCCGGCGATAGGCCGGATCCCCGTAGGGTCATCCGGATTGACTTCATAGCCCGAAGGAATCTTGCTCTGCCCCTGTTCGAACTTAAACCGCTGATCTGCGAGTGCCGCTTCTTGCTTGCGCAACTGCAGCTCCTGTTGCTGGTAGGGAGTCATCGCATCGGGAGAGCCAGCGACAAGCCGGCCATTCTGGTAAACGGCCTCCCCTGGTTTCACCGTACCGCTAAAGCCAAAGTCTTTGGGGGGAAGGCCCGCTTGGGATGCCATGTTGTTATAGCCAAACGCGGCTACTTTTCGCGCATTCTCCGGGGTTAGATCCTTGAAAGGATCGAGTCCGAGCATCGGCGCCGTCTTTACCCAGCGCTGCTGCAAATCGGGATTGTTCTTGACTATCATATCGGCTTGCGGACTGTTCGCGATCGTTTCGGCCAATGACATAGGGCCGGCCATTTGCAGCTTTTTCTGCTGCATCTGATAGTTCTGCACGCCCTCGGCAGTCTTCAACGGATCATCGCCGCGCAGGAGCGCCAATGCCTGAAGAGTGTTCGGATTTAATCCACCAACGGAGCCGTTGTAACTGCCGGGCTCCTGAGCGCTCACCGAGCCCTGCGGGCCATTCTGAATGCCACCACCCGCAGATTGTGGCTGCTGCATGCCATCGGGCGTAATCAATCCCTGGGCAATCTGCTGATACATCTTCGTGTTCTGCATGGTCTGCCGTAACTGATCCATCTGCAGGCCGCGGTACTGCTGATCCTGCTGCGCACCGGCGAGTTCGATCGGTGCTGCTGCGGCCTGTGTCGCGCCTTGCTGCCCACGCAGATAGGCGGCCATGAGATCGGGATTTTGGAACTGCGGCGCGGCGAATTCGGCCATTATGGGCCACCCACATTCGTCATGATGTAGCCGCCTTGATTCATCTGGCCGCCCGTATAGCCCCCCTGGCTGGTGGTGTTGGCGTTGTAATACGCATTCGAACCCTGATAGGTATTCTGCAAATTCTGCTGCTGGGTGTATTGGCCGTAGATCCCCGATAAGCCACTCAAGCCCGAATTGATCGCGTTCGCCTGATTCGCATATCCGGAAGCTTGGGCGTTGCCCGCATAGATTTGATTGCTGCCGATCTGATTCGCAGCATTCGTTCCCGCTGCCCCCGTATTGGCGACCGAGGTCTGACCAAGTCCCGCTAAGCTCTGCAGGCCGTTCAGGTACTGATTACTTGCGTTCATAGCATAGCCCTGGCCGTATTGGGTCAGCGCCTTCTGTGCGGCTCCTGAGTCGAGCAATCCGTTGGCAGCGAGATTTTTCTGCACCGCCTGATTACCTTGATCGAGATTGAACTGATAGCCGGGCAATGACTGAATGAGCTTGGTGTCCGCAGCGCCAGTTGCCGCAGGATCCGGGGTAGTGCCATCTGCGCCGGGCAAACCGTAGTAGCTCGAGAGCGCTCCGACCGCCGAACCGCCGGCCTGTCGCCAAGGCGCTTGGTCGCTCCGTGTCTGTGCGTATTGCTGTGACTGCGTAAGATTGGCCGCATTGGCCGCATTGGCTTGCGTTTGCGCAGCGCTTTTAGCGCCGCTCGACGCGATGGCCCCGCCGGCAACGGCACCTACTGCCGCAATGGCTGCTCCAGCTATGATTACGCACATAATCAGACGATCCTTTTTTCCATGATGATGTCATCGCCCACGTATCCGAGATTCTTCAACACTTCATACATTGGCCCGTCAATGTGCGTGGGCCATCCAATCGCTTGGACCTTCAATTCCTTCATGGCCGATTCAAACTTCTGTGCAACATTGGCGGCATATGAGCGATAAGGAGGCTCGATATAGATCGAATCGCCATGCCCGCAGAAAATCTTCTTATGATGTGGACTGCGATAGGTATATCCAATGACATAGCCCTTTAATATCGCATCCTCTCGCAAGGTCACCGCGACCATTGATCCTTTGCTTGTCAAATGCTCATAGAGTTCCATATCGGGTTCGACGGCGAACTCCCGCTCACCGTAGAAAGCGCATGTCTTATTCTTAACGACTGTGCTTTCGTTCCAACAGGCTTGAGCGAGAGGCATCAGTTCAGCGGCCAACGCAAGGCTAAAGGACTCTTGGTTTATGGCGATTGTCACGTCTGCTGGATCCCGCTCGCGTTCATGCTGATCGAGGTCGCTGCACTCGCAAAGCATTGGATGGTATCGCCGGCTTTCAGTACCACTCCAGAGAATTCTGGCGAGACATATGGAGTATTCGCAGCAATCGAAGTTGTCGGGAGGACGACTGCTGCATCCGTGACTGATCCGCCAGACGGTACGACATAGCCTTTCACCGTAATGGCGCCACCCGTCGTATTAGAAAATACGACATGGCGCACGATAATCTGCGTCGAGGCTGGACAGGTATATTGAGCCGCCACCGCATTCGGTAATTGAATCGCCTGAATCAGCGGCGTTGCAATCAAACTCATTTAGCATCTCCCGGCCACCAGGCCATAATGTTGTCTTGTGGCTTGGGCTGATCCTCAGGCGTCATCAGCAACCAGAGTTGCGACTTGACCGCGTTCAGCGCTTGATTCGCAATGGACTCAATCGCAGCCGCATCGAGGTTCTGCGTCGCTTGCAAATCATCCGAATTGGTCAAGCTCGGCCCAATCGATTTCGCGATGAGCGCGAAGAATTTGTACCACTCGCGCGACATGTTGCCGTTCTTATCCACCACGCCAATTTCATAGCGCGGCACCACGAGGGAGGGCGCACTCATTGATCCAGCGCCTCGCCGCGGCCATAGGCTTGAACCCACTGCACTCGCGATGACATGGTGGTAAAGAACCGCAGCACGATATTTCGCCCAAGTCCTAAACGTCGCCAGCGCAAACGCACCAATCTCTTGCCGATATCACCCATGCCTTGAAAGCGTTTAAATCCCCAGCTTCTGCCCCCATCCCTGGAGACCTGGACGCCAACTTGTGAAGGTCCCGGATTGATTACGATACCGCCGGTCTCGGAAGCAAACCCATCGAAAGTGGCGGTGCCTGAATCAAACGTGATATCGCCAGAATCCCAAGTCCATTCAGACTCTCCGCCGGGCAGAGTGATGGGTGTGACACCATCGCCCGTAAGGGCCATGAGTTCCAAAAAGTCCATGCGGATGCGCTTGTTCTCAGAGTCGGGAAGCTCGAAGGCGCGCTCGCGATAGATCTCTGTGCCGTTGTCATTGCCGGTGTCTAGATCCATCCGATAGAGCGTGCCATTCTCCCAATCGCCGACGAGGTGTGCGTTGTTGAAGAACGCATAGCAGTTCGCGCGATGACGATGCAAAAGTCCGGTCGTGTCATCGAGCCACGCGCGCATATGCCAGCCATTGGTTGCGATGTCATAGACCCACGACACATCGGCCGATGGGAAGGTTACCCAGTAGAAGCTGTGCCCCTCTTCCTGATAGCTAAAGCCAATGGCATCCGAGATATCGCCATAGCTATTGATCGCGGTCTCAAGCGCATGCGTCGAGATGCGCTGCGGGATATACGCGTTCGCCCGGTAGACGACACCGCGGCCGTTCTTGTCGCGCCCGATCCAAAAGACTGAATTATCGATTCTGGCCGGACTCCACTTCGCCGCACAACCCTGTTCGATAAAGCCGCCAGGGCTTCGTTCAAAGGGAAAGAACTGCGCGCCAGTGTCTGACCAAATCTCGATGGTCTCAGTACCAAAGAGCCATACTTCCCGATGGTCGGAGACCAGACTCACCAGATTATCGGGCGCTCCCTCCGCGCTTGCCAAGTCCAAGGGATCAATGGTGCTCAAGTCTGCAAGTGCCGTGATGCCGAATTGATCCAACGTCGAGGTCGTGAAAATGACGTAATGATCTTGCGTTGCCAAAACGGAACCCGGCGGCGAATTAGTCACGGGGGCAATGGCGGTGCCCGTAAAGGCAATCCAATGCCAGCCGTCCTGGTGCGCGAAAGCGACTTGACTGCCATTGTCGGCAATCGAGACTGGCCCAACGCTATTGTTCAAATTGCCTAAATTCGTTGCCACGTAATTCGCATCGATGCGATAGACATTGGTCCCAATAACCGCATAGAGCGCCCCGCCGGCGACGTGGATGCCTCGTACAGAGCCATGCGCGCCCGTGAGCGCCTCCAACCCAGGCGTGCCGTAGAATGCCCCTACAGCGCTCGAATTACCCTCCGTGCCCTCGGCATACAGGTTGATGAGCGTCTGCGATGCCAAGATGGGCGATCGCGATTGATACGCCTGGCCTAAGAAGGGGAGCTTCACGCGACGCGAGTCTGTAGTTTCGAGCCACGAGTGATGCGGCGCCGTTCTTGCTCATTCGCCGCCATTGCCAATTCCGCATATTTCTGCTGCCAAATGGGTAAGCGCGTCATCTCGCCCAAGAAAGGCGCGCTCTCGCTCAAAGCCGCATAGATGAAAAGGTCCGGATGCCGAGTGATGAGCGCATTCAAGCCGGTCGAGATATCGGCAAAGCGCTTGTAATAGCGGCCCGTGATGGCCCCCGATTGCGGCGGGTAGAAGATCATCGTATCGCCCTCAAACGCGTAATGCGTGACCTGACCACTCGAGGTGACCGCATTTTGAATCGAGTTCTGCACCACTTCCCACGGCGCATAGGTAGCCACCCGAAATCCTGGCGTATAGGGCGCGCCCTTCAATTCCAGATAATCGGGCGGCAGGGGCGCTACATTGTCGGTGGCCGTGATCGAGAGCGCCGTATCCTGCGTACTCGAGCGGATATCGCGATAGATCCTGACCTCTCCAGCGCCGATGATGAGATCTAGAACCGACACTGAGAGGTCGGATTCTGAAATATCATCACCATCGAGCAAACTTTGGACCTTGTTGCGAAAGTCCGGATAGTTATTGAACTGCACCGACCCTCTCCTCTGCTCGTTTCACCATGTCGACCGGATCCTCTCCCGCACACGTCAACGCCCGCAGCAGCGCGGTATGCCATTTCCACGAGCCGTGATCGTTCGCGTAGTGCTTGATACCAGGCACGCCACAGGTGTAGTGGTAGAGGTGCGCGGCTGCCGGCCCCGCCTCGCGCACCAGGTAATTCCAACCAGGCGATAACTCGCCGATGTCGCTATCCGGCAGCCACTTCAATCGGTGCAGAACGGTCGGCGTTGCTTCTTGGATATATCCCTGATCGAGAATTCGATTGCTCGGATGTGCGCAGTTCCATAGCATCACGCTCGACCAATTCTTGCGATCGTAGTTTAGGTTCTTGCTCTGCATCGGCGTGCCCACATATTTCACGGGGTTGCCGGTCACATAGTCATGCTTCACGACGGCCACTGCTTTGTCATACATCGCAATGCGATACGCCCATAGTTCCGCGATATCGAGATCGATTAGCATGTCACCATCAATGAATAGTGCAAAGCCTTCGTAATTACAGAGCTTCGGCACTAAGAAGCGCGAGACGTTGAAGGCGTTCGAGCCATCGCGCTTACCGTCGAACCCTTGCAGCATGTTCAAGGCGAGCGGGTGAAAGCTCACCGGCGCCGATGCCTTCTCGATGATCGACTGACAACAAACGTGATATGCAGCAGCTTCGCGTTGATCGAAACCGATGAACACACGAATCATAGTAGCGAGCCGTCTTGCGCTTCCAAGCGCGTTTTCGCGGTGCCAATCACAAAGAAGCCGCTCGAGGTCGCCATCTGCACGGTTTGAATGTCCCAGCGCTCAAAGAGTTTTGGCAGCCACCACGCCATGGGTTGCTGGATGAGATGCGCATTGCGTCCATCGCTCAAGGTCTTGAGCGCAGCTCCCGTATCAATCGAGAGGAAAACGACACCTTCGGCGAGAGACGATAGGTGATCGAGAACACTATCCAAGAACGCGGGTTCGATGTGTTCCAGAACATCAATGCATGCCACCATCTGCGCCGGGACGGGATCTTTGGAGAAGCGCGGGACACCGGGGTCATACGCTTGATATTGGAGTTTGTGATCCACTTTCAGATTCTTGGCGAGATTGCAATTGGCTCCGCAACCGTAATCCAAGAGATGCATGACCGCCAACCGGTTGACCATCTGACTCACCATCGGTGCATAGCCGATGGATGCCGTGCCGTAGTTGGTCGTTGCGTGCAGTCGCTCCTGTTCCGCCCGGTACTCGTCCGAGATAAGCGGCAACTTCTGTAACTGTGCGTTCAATTTCTGCGCTCCATGATCCGGTTTTCTGTTGTCTCACCACCCGCAATGAGTCATACCAGGGGATGGATTCTTGCGACTTTCCGTACCGCCACTGGGTCGCTTCAGGAACTAGCACCGTGATCGGCACGCCCAGCGCACCCGCCGTATGTGCGACCGCCGTCTGGATGCATACAACGTAATCGAGAGAGGCGATCAGCGCGGCCGTGTCGTCATAGTCTTTGGTGAGCGTGCCCCAAGCGTACTGCTTCAAGTCGACGGTGTGTTTCGCGCGAAAGGCGGCAATCTCCTCGGCCGAATCTTTGTACTGCAGCGAGACAAAGTGCGCATCCAGCCGAAAGAGCGGCAGCAAGTCATCCAGTGCGATGCGCCGATTACGCGCATTGGTCCGTGGCATTCCACCAGTCCATGCCACTCCGATCACTGGCTTGCGTTTCTGCGAAAACAGCGCTTTCCACATCTTCACGCGGTCCGGGCAGGGAATGAGATAGGGCGTACCGGGAAAGGATTCGTCGGTGGTCCGGAAATACTCCCCGATCTGCCCCAGCGGCAAGGACGCGCCGATAGTCCAGTCTTCCTTGTCCCATTTCGCATCCTTCGCGGTTCGCGTGCCGTATATTTTGGCTTTCGGGAATGAGCGGCGAAATAAGCCCTCTAACCGCTCGTCACAGTCAATAATGACCTTCGCGCACATATCGACAGCATCCGGAATCATCGAGGCAAAAGACACCTCATCACCTAAACCCTGATCGCCGTAGAGCGCAACCACTTTTCCGGGTGTTCCATCCCATTCGGGCTCGTCGGCATATTGCACACGCGGTCGCCAATCAGAGCCAATGGTGTTGCGGTAGCCCTTCCAGCCCCCCCAGTTGCGCTGTGCGAGCTGGCAGAAGCCTAAATTCGCCTTAGCATCCACATCGTTCGGATATAGGCTGAGCACCTTCTCGATGTAGATCTGCGCTTTGTCGAACTTGCCATCATCGAGATAGAGCGCACTCAAATTGACCCACAGCACCTTGCGGTCGAAATCCGACTTCGAGCACTCCAGCGCTTTGAAGTAATGCCGCTCCGCCTCTTTCACCAGCCACATCTGGGATGCCGCATGCCCAAGATTGGTCCAGGCCGGCGCATCGGTAGGGCGCAACTGCGCCGCGGCGCGCGCGTAGTGATAGGCCACCGGCAGCGCACCCATCGCGCGCGTGATATAGGAGCCGGTCACCAGCGCTTGAATATCGAGCGGGTTGTCAGTCAAGAGCTTCGCGATGATCTTGTAGCCCTGCTCATGCTTGCCCTCGCGCGAGAGATCAGCGGCGATTTGATACGGATTAACCAACGATGATTTTCTCGCGGCCGCCCTCATTGAGAGTCGTGGTCTTGAGGTGCGGATAGGACGAATTGATTTCAGCGAACATGCGCTTCTGGTCGTTCTGATCGAACACATTGATGCCTTTCGCGCGCATCTGCAGAATCACGATCGGCGGCAGCTTCGCATAGCACCACCAGCCCTGCTTGATGCCGCGCTGACTCACGCTGCTATCCGCAGCCATTTCCTTGGAGTAATCGAGCACCGGCTCTACATCGGCGTAGCGATGCAGCGTCATTTTCTGCTCGTTTTCATTCCAGGAGGTGTCGGTACGAATGCCGCTTAGCGGATCATACTCGAAGAATTCAGCCATTACTTTCGATCCTTCTCGCCCCAAACGAGCTCATGGGCAAATTCCTTGCATGAGGCGCATTGCACAGAGCCATTTCGATGCAAGAAAAACTCTTGACCCTTTGCGGCGCAACGATGCTCCCAGACGTATTCTCGCTTGGGCGTAAATTCGAGAATATGTACTGTTGTTTCATCAGCCATGGGCAATCCCAAAAGGCGGGTGCGAAGTCCCCGCCGGGCGGATTATGTGAGTGCAACCACCTTCGAACTGGACTGCCAATTTCTGGCTGTCAAACTTGCTTCCGTTATGATTTGATATTTTGTTCCATCGCCCGTCCGCGCCAGCTCCCGCGCCATCGGACGTCGCAAGAATGCGATGGCCCAAAAGCTGGGATCGAGACACAGCACCACGGAGGTGCGCATGTAGCGATGCAGAACCACCGTATGGCGGCCATAATCGCTCACATACACATTCGCAGCCCCGATGATCGGCGATTGCGTGGAGGCGTCCACATCAACAAACCGGGTCGCGATGGAGGTAAAGCCATCGATCGCCGTTTTGTTGTTGGCCGCACACAGAATCGTCGTGGGATTGCCGCCATTCGACCAAGCACCCTGCAACGCAGCGTTCAGGTTGACAGCCGTCAGCGCTGCGGTCGTGGTGCCATCGGTCGGCGCCGTACCGGGTACACCGGATGAAGTCACCGGAGTCGTGCAGGTATTGGCGGTGGTGGTCGACATGACCGCCGTCGATGCCGTGACAGTCGTCCCGACAGCGGCGTTGTTCAGATACCCGCCGATCCAGGTTTCCATACCTGCCATCGAACGGCCGGTGGTAGCGCCACCCGCAGTGCCGATGGCATTACGCGTGATCGCGTACTCCATATCACGCTTGAGTTCGCGCATCTTGACCATCGCGCCGCGTGCGACTTCGCTGCCACGACCCGCTTTCTTGACCGCTTCCAAGGTGTCGGATACCAGGAAGGTCTTGGAGAGGATCTGGCAGTAATTGCCGTACCGCGACGGGCTGGTGAGAGAGGTAAAGGTGGCATCATCGCCTTCCACACCAATGTTGGTTCCCGGCGCCGCGAGCACCTGGCCCAGCCATTCGTGCGTCGGTGCCGTTGCTTCGATCTTGTCGAGATTCGATACCGCCCAGGTGTCTTCCGGGAACAGATCCCAGATGACATCTTCGAGATCCTCGCGGATACCACCGCCAGACCCCACACCGAAGGTGAGGGTAGAGTTTGTCAAAACAGTCATTTACGTGTGTCCTTTTGAAAAGATGCCACTCAAGCGCTCCTCGATCACTCGAGCTTTCTGGCTCGAGTTCGTGGCTTGCTTCATGGCCTTGTTGAAATTCAGTTTCTGCGCGACATCGGCCGGCATGCGATTGCTCGAAGCACCCGGCTTCAATGTCTTGACGGCGGGATCGACCTTGGACGTGCCAGCCTGTACCTTGTCGAACTGCATCGCTTTCCAGATGATCTTGTAGGATCGCGGGTCGAGCAATACGTTGTCGACTTCAGGCTCTGCGAGTCCCTCACTGACTGCGAATTTACGCATGTCGGCCTCGGTCTGCTCACTGAATCCTTGAATGGACTTGGCTGCAAGTTCGCGGGATTTACCCCGCATTTCATCGATTTTCGCCTTAACTTGCTGTGTGAACTGCGAGCGCTTGTCGTTGATCGCGCCTTTCAAGAGCTCGCGCTGCTCTTTCAGGTTGTCGATCTCGACTTTGTGCCTCAGCATCTGATCGGTCGACATTTGCGCCCAGTCGAGTTTGGTCGCTTGGGACAAATACGCATCGATCATGGCGACCTGTTGTGTCTCGGCTTGCACCGACTCGGAAAATGCACCATCCAGTTGCCGCTGTTCGGCAAGGGTGCGCACGTGATCCAAGGAGCGGCGCTGCTCGGCGAGTTCTTGCGTTTTGCGCGTGTAATCCTCATTGCGCATGAACGCCTCTTTGAGTTTGGTGGGCACTTGATACTTCGCGCCGTCCCACTCCAACTCCGCCAGGTCTGATTCGAGGTTCGTGGCTGTGTCAGGGGTTTCCTGCTCCTGGCCCTTACCGGGAAATCCAAACTTGCTGGCAATACGATCCGTCATCGACTCCGTTTCCGGTTGGTCGATTGTTCCATCGTCATTCATAGGTCACCTGAAATAGTTGCGGAAAGGATTCTTTTTGGCTTGCGCTTCTTTCTCGATGTTGAAGGCGTCCACCTTGCCGGTATTGAGCGCCACAGCCACATTCGCCTTCACATCGCGCAAAAGCTTCAAGCACTTGCGCAAATCCTCGGCCACTGCGGTATCGGCAATCGGGCATTTCTCGATACGGTCGATGATCGCGAGGCGGCAAAGGTCAAACGCTTCGTCGTACATGGGATTGTCCAAGAGCGCTTTGGCGCGGTTCGCGCGCTCGATTGCTTGTGCTGGGGTCATGGATATGGACGCTCCTGTTTCGCCTCGCGCCGCGCAATGGAAGGCGCGGCCAATACGTAAACGATTGATAGCCATAAAGGCAATCCAGCGAAAATCAGCAATAATAGGCATTTCATAAATTAGGCCCCGGCAGTCATTGCAGCGTCATCCGGCCGTGGCTGTCGCGCACCGCCTTATGACTCGACAGCACTTTTCCCGAGTGATCGACGATGTCCATGCCCTCAAGCTCACCCTTGTGATTGTGCTTCAGCACCTTCTTGCCGCTCGCAAGGGCCGCATGATGCTTGATGGTGTTGATGACCTGATCCAATGCATCATTCGTGGCTGCCGCAGACAGCCCGTTCTGGGCGATTCCGTTATGGGCGTCCGATACTGCCTTCTGGGTCGCGTTCGTCCCTGAGACCGTCTTATCGAGTTTGGCGTTGAGGGCGTCAATCGATGCGGTATGACTCGCTTTCATGGTCTCGATGGCCACGGTATTGCTGTGATCGACATGTTTGGCGATGATGGCTGAACCCGCCTGCGCATCGATGGCGTATTTCTCCAATTCCGCCTTGCGCTGGCTTTCCACCTCGCGTTGCAGGATATCGGCCGCCTTCTGCTTCTCCTGCGATGCGGATTTGATCTGCTCAACCACAATGGCCGGCGGGGGCGGGGGTGGCGGCTTCGGCGGCATCTTCTGCGGATCGGTCCAAAACCGGTTCGGCGACGCAAAATCACTCGCCTTGGTCAATTCCACCAGCGTGTTGTAGTAATTCTCCGGGGTACAGACCGGAAGTCCAAGCTGCAGCGCCTCCCTTTGCTTCTGCAGCATCAGCATGAGCCGCGACACCATCTGATCCTTGTTGCCGGCGGAGAAGGCCACACAGATCTTGAAATCATTGCGCTTGCGCCAGGAACCCGGGTCGACTTCCACCCAATTGCCGAGCAATTGCACCGATTCGCGCTTATGCCCCATCTTCAGGACGTTTTCATGCACGATCGAGAACAAATCCTCGATGGCAAAGGCGAGGACGCGCGCGATCTGTTCGACCCGCTGCGCCGCCATCGAGGTCATTTGATTGACGGTGCCAGGCTGCGCGTTGTTCAAGGTCGACTCATCAACCCCCATGAAGCCGTTGTTGACCCCGGTGCGGTTCTCCCGCACAGAATCCATGTATTGCAAGCCCGCGATCGCTTGGGGGAAGACGAAGGGCGCCTCTTCATAGCGAATCTGGTTGATGTCGGTGGCCCGGATGATGCCGCCGGGCCGGGAGATCAGCGCATCATCGATATTGACCACCGTTTCGTTCAATACCTTCTGCGGGTTATTGGCGATGTAGAGGTTATCGAGGCCTTGCCGCAAAATGCTGGTCTTGATGCGCTGAATATCCTGCACCATGTCGCCGATCGAGATGCCAATGTGCCGATGGGGCAAGGGACAGGCGACGCCCGAGGCCACCGGTATGCGGGCCACTTCCTCTTTCGCCAGGATCTTGCGACCTACCCGCAGGATCTGCAGCAATTCAGCAATCCCATCACCATCCGCATCACAGCGAATCCAGATCTGGCGCGCTTTGACCCGCCGCATGCTCGGATCCGAGGGCTTGTAGCGCTCGAGGCGGCGTTCGCCGTACTCATCACGCGCATAGTCCTCCTGCGTGTAGAGCTCCGGATCGTCCGCAATGTCGGTCGGGATGCTATATCCCTGGCTGCGCAGTTCCGAGAGCGTCAACTCCTCCCAATATTCGAAGTAGTTGCAGTCCTCATCGATGCGCCAGTTGAAGGATTTCTGGTCTACTTTCACCCGCTCCGGCGGCAGAACCTTGATGCATAGATCTTTCTGGCTCGCGGTGCGCCGGATGGTGCAGTCATAGAGCATGGCCGGCGTTGTCATCGGCTGCCCTTGAGCATCGACGATGGGCTGTCCCTGGCTCCCTAGGACCGGATCCGGCGGCAGATCGGGCGCCGGGTGCGTCTTGCTGTCGATTAGCTGACAACCCGGGTCCTGGAGCAAATAGGACACGCCCATGCGGGTCTGATCGGTGTATTTCTCGATCTCGACCGTGCGCTTCAAATCCTTGTATACCAGGATATAGGCGTTCTTGGTCAAGAGCGCGTCGGTCGCGAACTCCAAGAAGATGTCGAACCAGGCGTGCTTTTGCGTCACCAGCCAATTGAGGTAGGCGCTCTCCTGTTTGGCGGGCTCGACATCGTTCTCGGCAATGGGCACCAAATTAACCACATCATCGCCATTGGCAAAGATGCGGCACAGGGAGGGCAGAATCCACTGGATCGTCTCGAATACCGTACGATCGATGACGCTCGACTGTCCTTCCGGCGCCGGATCAATGTCTTTGCCCAAGTATAGGTCGATGTTGAGCGAGCGCTGCGCGGACAGTTCCGCGGTCAGGTTCGACAGGTTCGAGCCATAGGACCGGTTGTCGGCATCGTCGATCGCCGATAGGAGCGCGGCCTCATCCATGGGCTTTGAGGCTGTTTGCGGTTGGTCAGAGATCACTACGTCGTCCGGTCATGTGAAGGGATCTGTCACGATTGAGCCATTGCGGGAGGCGATCATGCCGGTAGCCGCTTGCAAGTGACCATTGCTATTCGGGTGAACGCCATCTTGACACAATCCGTTCGCCGCGCCGGTGACATTCCACAGTGAGGTTTCACTCCCCGCATTGCCCTCGATATAGCCAAATTCGAGCGACGGGTTGATATCGAGAAAGCCATCATTTCCGAGCGCCGAGCCATTGGTGCGAATGTAGGTGTCATTGAAGGTGCCGCGACGTGAGGCGCTATTACCGAAGAAGGTAGATGCCGTTTGATTGGCCGTCGTTGTCCAGTTATCGGTCGAGGTGCTAGAGGGCGATTGCGTGACTTGAATGATCGGCACACCCGGTGCTGCTGCACGCATCCCGGCGAAACAGGCTTGCGCATTCGCCAAGACGGTCGCGACCGTCGCACCGCCGCTCAAATCGTTATGCCCGTACTGACAGATGATATGCGTGGGATTCGCAAGCGTGAGCATCTTCAATCGATACTGCCAGTTGAGCGCGCTGTAATACCCAAACGAATCACCGCCACGGCCGAAATTCACCATGTTGTAGTTCAATTGCTCGAATACATAGCGGGCGAGAAAGCCGGCATTGCCCAACGCGGAGCCCATCACATCGCCATAGGTCAAAGAGCCCGCCTGCCCTTCCGAATTGCCATAGGCAATACAATCGCCCACCGTGAAAATCGATCGATAATGAGCGTCGCATTGAATCAACATCATGCAGGGTGAGAAGGCATTCGCGGCCGCGCCATTCTGCGCACTGCCGACACCCGTGATGCTGCTAGCGGTCAGTGCGGTGCCTGCTGAAATGAGCGAAGAACTTGCTCCGGCTGCACCCGTATAGCGCTGCCATCCCGCCTGATAATTATTCGAAGTGTTCGCTTGATAGGGAAGCGAATTAGCGGCCGATCCGGCACCCGCCGCATTCTCAACCGTCGTCCACATCCCAAAGAAAACACCAGCGGGAACAATCGACCCAAAATCCACCACATCACTCAGGATGTAGCCAAAAGGCCCAACGCCGCTCACGTAGCTTGCGCTATTGGCGCCGCCGAAGGTCGCGGTAATACGGGTCGGAATGCCGCTGAACGCATTGACGAACGGATACTCAATCCCTAGCTGAAAGTTGTAGCTCGTTGGAAAATCAATATCGGCAATCGGCTGGCCGCCGGTCTGATAGAACGTCGGCATGACAAATCGCGCATAGCGAAATGGCACAGTGCTGTAATGGCGCGACCGATAACAGGAGGACCAGTTGGCCCCGCCCACAAAGCCTTGCACGGTCTGGCGCATGTTCTGACCGGTTGCGCGCCAGATGGGGAGAGTTCCGGCGCCGCCGCGATGCGCGCTGAAGGTGGGCAGCGCAATGAGCGCCCCCATACCGCCCAAGATTTCTCGACGCGTGAGCATCTTTAGAACGAACCGCAGTTGAATATGATTTTGTCACTCGCGGACGGTGCAATATTCCATGTGAAAGTTACCGCGGTCGTCGTATAGGCCGTCTCGCTCGCGGTATCGAGAGAGGTCGTGATATCAGTCGCCTGGCAGGCATATCCTGCATTCGCGGTCGGCATGGCCAATACGGTTGTGGTCGTGGGACTCCCCGATCCTGTCGTAATCAGAAATGCGCAGGTGTTTGCGGCGGTCACGACAGGCGATGTACCCAATCCGCTGGTTACCGTGGGCGCGGTAATCGAGCAGGTCAACGTCGCACCGATTTGCAGATTTGAACCAATCTTGACGGTGTTCGAGCCGCCGCCGATCGTGACTTGCCCTGTTGCGGTCCCAGCCCCAATCGTAGTGGTGGCGGAGGTATTGGAATTGATGGCCGTGGTGCCGGTATCAGTAAGACCGGCTGTCGTAAGAACACCGCCAAAAAAGCCTTTACCCGAGGCGTAGAGCGAATACACGTTGGTGCACGTCGTATTCGTGCTGCAACTCGGGGAGGGCAGAAACAATTCGGATGCATTGGTGTAGGTGGTCGCCGCGCTCGCGGTGAACGTCACTTGCGGAAGGTTATACATATAGGCCGAGGTGATCGTCCCGCCGGCGCTGCTCGAATCGGTATACGTGAGGGTGGTGCCAGAGGATCCCATTCCAACACCATTGGCCAAGGAGGCTGCGGTGCTGATATTCCCGGAAAAGCCCAAGGTCTTAAAGGTGCCAGCGGCTGCCAAGGTCCCGCCAATGGCGGGAGGCGATGCAAGATAGGTCGAGAAGCCCGCACCTGATACCGTTGATGTGACGGTGAGCGTGCTGAATGTTGGGGTAGTGCTGTTACCGGGGGAGTTCGCCGTACAGGCGGAGGTCTGATAATTCGTCCCGTCGCTCGTGATCGTGCATCCGGTATTTGAAACCATGACGAGCGAGGATGCGCCGTTGATAAGCGAGGTCGTCGGCGTGATGGTGACAGCACCCGCACCGATATTTTGCGTATCTAACGAGAAGCCAGCGCCGAAGCCTGTCGTAGTCGCGGCCGGCAGCGCGACAGCAACAGCGCTCGCGTTGCTAAAGGTCACGAGGTTTGCAGCATCGGTGGTCGCAATCGTGTAGCTCGTGCCGGTTTGCGGATTGGTACTTTGCGAGAGCGATGCCGTGACAGCGCCCGTCGATGAATTGACGGAAAGTCCTGGCCCCGCAGTTAAGCTGTCGACAGCAGGTAAACTGCCACCATTGATGACCGGAGCAGTGAATATGCCATCAGTATCATACGTGACGAGGTTGAACGATTGATTTGCCGTGATGGCATTGACGGCCGACGCCCTGAAGACGATTCCAGCCGTGCTGGCTACATCGACATAATCAAGGCCGAGATTGATCCCACGCACTTGCTGCAGCGTGACACTGGAATTTGAAACGCTGCTGCCCGGTGCCTCCAGATCAAGATTGGTGAACGCCGCTGGGAATATAGAACCGTGGCCGGCGCCAGCGGAGAAGTAATAGCCGATCAGTTCAAGGGGCGAGAATCCGTAGCTCACCACATTGACCGCGGTGGTACCTGTTGCCGTCAGGGCAGCGCCGCCCATATACGTACCGACTGTGATGACATTAGCCGCGCTGCTCAAGACGAAGTACGTCTTGGCCGTCGTAAATCCATTGACGGTCGCGCTGAACACTACCGGCTGATCGACGATAAACTTCGTGGAGTCGGTCACGCCGATAGTGGCAGACGCGTTCGTCATCGTTGCCGCTTGAGTAACCGCCGTCCGGTTGCTCATGGAGATCGATACGTTATTGACCGGATTCTGATTGAGTGAGTTAGATCCGGTTCCGCGAGAAGCGAGCACGATCCCGCGCAGGGAAACGTTATTGGCAGAGGTGGTTACCCCCAAATCCTCAGTAACGCTATTGCCACCGTCCATGACGGCGCCTCCAGAGGAGCCGAACCACATGCCGCCTAATGTATTGAACCCCGCATATAGGCTGCGGAACTTGGCAAAGTTATAATTCTCGAACCAAAATCCCCACGCCGCATTGTTGATGGCGGAGACATTCTGAATGACTAAATTCAAGCCCCCCGCGTTGTACAGGGCGCCGACTTTAATGCCGTAATTGCAACTGCTGATCGTAAGGTTGGTGACTCCAAACCCTCTTATCCAGCCCGCTTGAAATGTCGTGCTATTGGTGGGCGCGGTGCCCAAGTCCGTGTTGTTGTAATCGAACGCGTCAAATGTATTGGCGCTGCAGGTCAGTACCGTTCCGGTCGCGGTATTGAGTCCAGAATAGCCAGCGCCGTTGTAGATAACGTTGCTGCAAACCGGGAGCGTCGCCGTGATCGTATAGGCCACTGGCGCGAGCTGCACCGTGCCGCCGCCATTGGCACATGCCGCCGTTTCAGCAGCGACGATCGCTGCTTGCGTGTTGGCGGCTGGGTAGAAGGTCGGGCCAACGGTAACGCCAGGCGGTAAGATCGCTTGCGCGCTCGGTACGGCTGAGGAGCCGCTCGCGTTGCCTAAGACGGTGCCGGTAGTAATGGGGGTCAAGCCGCCGCCACTACTGGCCGGCGTCTTTTGCTCAATCGTTTGGGCAAAGACTGGTCCTGCCGCAAACAACAGCATGATAAAGATTGATTTCATAATTAACTCTTGGAGAGCAACGCCCAAATATTGACCACACCAGCACTCGCCGCATTCACGTTATCGCCCGTCGCAATGGCGTTGACGTACAGGCATGTGGGGCTGGTATTGTCCTCGGCGTAGAAGTTCGAACTCAACTGATAGACGCGCGAGCCGGTGGCTTGATATACGTTATAGGCGCTTGCGAATAGATCCACCGTCCCTAGATCGCCCACCGATACCGTGAAGGCTGAGATCGCACCGCCCGCGAAGGCTGTCGTATGGCGAATCTTGACGCCTTGAATGATGCCGTGCGGCTCAAGATTGAATACCGGTATCTGCTGCGATGCTGCAGCCGCGGTAAAGCTCGCAAAGGTCAAGTTCGCGATCGGTACCCAGATCGGCGTGGTATCGAGCTTGACTGCGGGAGGCCAGTAGATCGCAACGCCCGCAGCGACTTGGGTGGCCTCATCGGTGGTCGCAAAATTATACTTGCCGCCCGCGTGATAGATCTTGCTGTTGATCAGCGTATTGGCGGTAAAGAGAATCGTCACGCACTTTTCCTCGGCATCTCTAACGTGGTTTTCTTCTGCTCGAGCGCCTGCACGCGGATGATGAGATCCGCATACCACTGACGCAGTTCTGCAAGTTCCGCTTCGAGCGCTTTGATTTGCGCGAATTGCTGCATGCTCATACGTATGCCCTTTTGGGATAATTCAGGGGTTTGTGGAACGTTCTTTCGCCAATACCCAAGCGCACCGAGATCGCGAGATAGCGAAAAGAATCGGCCGCATGACTCGACCAGTCGTGCACCGCTTCGGTCTTTAGTTCATCCATGCGCGCGTTATATCCCCACCGATAGTTCTGCAAGGCTTCGAGCCCCGCTACACAGCGTTCGGCATCAAACACGATCTTCGAGAACAGCATGCGCGCCGCATTGATGCCGTCCTCCTGGCTGATCTTCTTGAGCACTTCGACCTTAAAGCCATTCTTCTGCATTGCACCGGCGAAGGTCACATCTGCAGCGATCGCTTCATTGTTGGCATCATGCGGCAGATAGAGCGTGTCGTACTTGTAGCCCTTGCCCTTGAGCTTGGCGGCGTAATAGCTTGGACCTTCTAGATGATCCTCGAAGAAATCAATGATGCGCACTTCACCCGAGACCATCTGATAAAACCAAATCGCGGTCGCATCGCGCTTGCCGATGTCGAACGAGCAATAGACCAGCTTCGAATCATCGTAGGGCACGCGCTTCACGCGGCCTTGATCGCGACAGATCTTCAGTTCCTTGGCATAGACCGCGCCAATGACCGCAGCCTCGAAGGAGCATTCGTACTCCTGCTCATATTGGTTCTCGGTCATCGTCTTGCGCGCGTCGGCCAATTCAGAGTCTGGCAACAGGCCAGTCTCGGAAGCTTTGAGCGTCACATGGAACCAATCTGCATCCGTGAGCGACTGCTGATTGATATCATAGAACGCATTGCGGCCGCGTGGCGTACCGATAAAGACCGCCCAGCCCAGGCGGTCCGAAAGCGTTGGGCGAATCACCTCACCCCATAAGCTCGGACGCATGTCGGCGTACTCATCCATCACCACGCCGTCCAAATACATGCCGCGCAGTGCATTCGGATTATCAGCGCCAAACAAGCGCACCGTCGAGCCGTTGAACAGCAGCACTTGGAGATCCGACTCGCGAAAGTCCTTCTCAGGATCTTTGACGACCGAATAGGCGTAGTGCTTTAAATAGCCCCACGCTACCGTCTTTGCTTGCTCGCGATACGGCGCGATGTAGGCGTAGCGCGCGTCCTTCTTTGCCGTTGCGAGCGCGCGCGTCAATAACTCCATGATGCAGGCCACGGTCTTACCTGCCCTGCGATGTGCAACGATGACGGCCCAGCGCTTCTCGCGTTCATGGAAATCAATGAACTGCGAGCGTGGGAGGTAATCTACGGCCGGTCGAGTTTTGATCTTGCGAGCGGCCATGCGAGATTCAAATCGCCGGAAACGTTCAAATCCGTCTGCTCCGGCGGATTACCTAATGATTTGCCTATCAAAAATCGGGCTGAGTCCCTCTGCCCGTCGCGGAGTATCGTCTTACCAAACGCTTCATCTTGAAGGACCGCAATCAACTTGGTTGTTTGAATCTTGCGACGCACCATTTCCTGATGCCGGTTGTTGAGTCTTGCTGCCATTGATTTCCGACTGCCATTACGCTTGGTCGGCTCCGAGTTGTCATGAGGTAAATGCTGGGGCTGAAAGATAGAACGCGTTGGTCGTGTTCGCGCTGGTTTCTGTGATCTTGATGCCGCCAATGGTCGAGCCGATCGCGCCAAAGGCACTCAAGGGCGCATCGTAGACGGTCCAATTCTGCGGACTCGCCTGAATGCCGAAGTCCTGCAAGGTGTAACTCGCCATGCTCACTGCATTGCCGATGGGCGCGGCCGAGGTGTTCAGGAACTGGCACGAATAGCCATACCCCGCTTTGGTCGACAGTTGTCCGAAGGTGAAGCGATTCAAGCCGCTGAGCGAGAAACCGCCGCTCTTGGTAAAGGTGATCGAGGGCGTGGCCGCAGTCGTTGCCACCCTCATGCAAAGCGCAGAGGCTACCGGGCTCCCCGCCGGCGCCTGGTTGAGCGCATAAAACGCGCTGCCCAAACTGTTCGGGCTGAAAGTGGTGTTGACCGAGCCATTCACCACTGCCGCCGTCCATCCGGAGAGGAACGCGTTGTTGTTGTAGATAAACGTCGTGGTGCCGGGTAGGAACTTGACATTGTCGATCTTCAAAGGGCCTACCACGCTCTGATTGATGGCCCATTTGTAATACGCGGTCGACCCCAACGCGCCCAACGTCGAGAGCCGAAAGGTCAATCCGGTATTCCAGGCATTCGCCGTGAGTGCTCCGGTAACTTGCGTGATGTCGGTGATGAGACAGCACGTCGCAATGTCATCGCCGCCCGAACGGCTGTAGTGAAAGAAGAGGGCGAAAGAACCGCCACCGGCCGGCACCCAAAGGTCAAACTGCAACTGGATGTAGGACGAGATGTCGACGCCAAAAGGCGTGACGTCCCATTTGCCCGATTGCTGAATGCCGGAATATTGTCCGGCCAGCGCCCACGAATACGTGTGACCCGCTTGCGGGGTGTACGGATCCAAGAGATTATCGACCGTGCCGCCGGATGGGCCATTAGTCGTTAATTTCCAATAGGTTGCGTTCGGCGGCGCCTGATTGGTGTTATTGGCAATGCACAGATAGTTCAGGAACGAGGGCATCACGACATACTGGCCGGCGACATAGGCGGTCGCAGAACTCCAGGCCGGCGCGCTTCCGTACGAATAGTCGTAGGAGCTCGGCCAGAGCGCATTGAGCACCCCATCGGCGTACATCACGAGCGATGAGGCCACCGCCGGGGTCACGCTGTTCGAATTAGCCGAGGCCGCGCCCGTCCCGATGGCATTCGTGGCCGTCATAGAGGCCATATAGGCGGTCCCGTTGGCAAGGCCACTGATGGTGAGGGGTGAACCCGCTCCGGACGCTTGGAAGCCTCCAGGGCTCGAGGTCGCCGTATAACTCGTGATCGCCGAGCCGCCATTGCTCGCAGGCGCCGAGAACGTCACCGTCATGCTGCCGTTGCCGGCGGTCGCCGTCCCAATCGTCGGCGCACCAGGAACCGTGAGGCCGGCGGAGGGCGTGACGCTGTTGGAGGGGGCGGAGGCGGCGCCTGTGCCAACCGCATTGGTCGCGGTGACCGTAAAGGTATAAGCCGTCCCATTGGTGAGACCGGAAACCGTCAGGGGACTCGCGGCGCCCGTTGACGTAAAACCGCCCGGACTCGAGGTCGCCGTGTAGCCGGTGATAGCCGAATTGCCGTTGGACGGCGCGGTAAAGCTCACCGTGGCGGTGGCATTATTGCCCACCGCCGTGACCGAGCCGGGAGCACCGGGGACGGTCGGCGTGACTCCAGCGCCCCGGCCGACCGTCACCCAAAATATCGGTCTCATCCGGCCATCTGGTAGCGCTGGCCCGCGACCGTCATATACATCACCCCGCCGGTGATCGAGGCATTGGGCGTGAGCACTACGGCGCTGCTGACCGGAACCGCAATGGCGAGCTGCGTACCGGGATTGGCCCACGGATTGATGCCCGAGGTGACTGCCCCCGCGTTCACAAGCGCGGTGGTTGAGCCGGCCCACCCGATACTCAAGGAGGTGGCGCCGGTAAAGGCAGTCGATATGGTGTAGCCGGAGGCGACGACCGCGAACGTCGTGGGGAAGGCTATGGGGGTGCTATAGCTCGTCCCCGTGGGGGCTCCTTGCCACTGCTGGACCCAATCCTCGACTACCATGTTCCCGCGCACCGTCTGCGTGATGCCATTTGTCGCATCGACGAAGGTGAAGAGGTTGCCGTAGCTGAATCCCTTCTGCGCCACCTGCACGCGGTTTTTGTAGGAATCGATGTTGCTCGAATTGAGCAAGAGCACATTGGCGGTGGTGCCGGCAGTAATCGCGCCGGTCCAGATCGCCGCAGTACCGGTCACGGTCACCTGACGCTGTTCACCGTCGCTGAAGGCAATCGTATAGGTACCGTTGCCGTAGTTCCAACTGGTGAGCGTTGCACTGGTGGCCGCGTTCAGAGCGGCCGTGAAGGTCACTGCGGCCGAGCGCCAGCCCACCACGGTCACATTCACGCTCGATTCGGTGAGCGTGATGGTGCTGGTATTCGGAAAGAAGCCGATGAACGTCTGTGTGGTCGAACAGCTCTTGAGGATGATCGTATGATCGATGACGATGTTGTTGCCGCCAAAACTGAACCCCGGCTGCCATGTAGAGCCGTAGGGGATGTCGTTCAGCGTGACCTGGCCGCGCAGCGTAATGCCGGTGTTACCGATCTGCCCATCGCCCAGACAGGGCCCGTTGGGGGGCGCCGGAGAGGTATCAATGCCCTCGTAAGTCATTGATAAGCCAATCATCGGCGGCGAGGAAGGGAAACGCCAGAGAAAGTTCGAGCTCTGACTCGTGATCTTCACCCCCGCAATCGCGGTGGCGGTCACGGCCACGGGCCACGTCACCAGCGTCTGGCCGTTGATGAAAGTGCCGGTTTGGGTCGACCCGTCGCTGAAGGTGAGGGTATAGGTCTGAGAGCCCGCACCATAGGCCCACGGGGCAATGAGATTGGCGCTGGTCGCCGCGGTGAGCGCGGCGGTGAAAACGCATTGCCCGGTTTGCGCGGTCGAGGAGTTGAAATTACAGGTGAGCTTGCCGATGGTGCCGTTCGCGTTGCTGAAGGCCAAGATGTCCATCCCGCCATCCGGGCGCAGCGTCGTGTAATCGACAATCTTCGAGCCATTCGCGGGCTCGACCTTGATGGAATTCAGGTACCCCGAACCCGTGCCACGGCGATTGGGCGTGCCGACATAGACCCCCTCATCGAACACCACACCCAAGTTCTGCGTGCAGGGGAAATTGCCGATGAGATCAAGGGAGTGCAAGTAAAACAAATGCGGCGGTGCGAACCAGGAGGCCGAATAGCTCACCTGCACCGTACTTGAGAACGTGCCTGCCCCGAGCGCAGTGAATGCGCCGGAGGTGGCCGAGCCGTTGACGAACGGGACCGAACGGCTCGAGCCATCGCTGAACGTGACGTTGTAGCTTTTGCTGGGGAACCCCCAGGGGGCCGAGAAGGTGATTGTCGTGTTGCCCGTGACTGGTGTCGAGGCCAATACGACGGCGTTGTAATTCTGCCCTCCCACATTGGTGCCATTGGCGTCCTGCAGATCCGAATAGCGAATGCTGCGACAGGTATTGACCTGAATGTGGGTGGCGGTCCCGACGATGCCCATATAGCAGCCATCGAGCTCGAGATCCTCGATCAAGATATGATCGGGCGCGGCCGCCGTTGCCGGCACCGGGGCACTCACCTGAATCGCGGAGGTGATGAGCGTATTGGCAAGCCATTGCGGAAAGACCGAGATGAAGCAGGGAATGAAGTTGCAGGCCGGCGCAGTGTCCGGCACCCACGCGCGGCTCTTGCCCAGAAAGTTCAAGTGGTTGGCTTGGCCGCTGATGAGGATCTGCGCACAGGCATTGGTCGCGGAAGGAAAGAGGCTACTGCCACTGCCCGAATAGGTGTTGCCCCAATTGGCCGCCAGGTAATTTTTGACGGTGGTGTCGTTGAAATTGGCGAGCGTTCCGTGATTGGAATCCGCCGGATTCTGCTGATCGATCGCGGTCACGCCAAAGGTGCCGACATACTGCACGCTGTAATTGACGAAAGTCACGTTCGAGGAATTGCAGATGCAGAACAGCGGCACCATCACATGGTCGGTGATGATGTAGCAGCCGGCGGCGAATACGATCGTGGCATTCGGGGGCACGAAAATTGCTTTCGTGATATCGGTGCCGATCGTCACCCGAACGATGCAATCGATGACAAAGGTCTTGCCGGCGGCGGTGGCCGCTTGGAGGGCGGTATTCAGTCCCGCGCGACTATCGACGCTGCCGCCCGGAGTTACACCCGCCGAAACGCTCGCGTAGACAATGCCGCTCCCGGCCCCCAAACCGGCCACCGCCGTCTGTAACGTGCCGATATTGGCGGTATTGGCATTGCCTTGAGTCGTAAGGGCAGTGATTTCCCCATCGATGACGACGAATTTGGCGTTGATCTTGCCGCCGCCATCACGGGCTTTATCCCCGTCCTTCGCGCCATAGCCGCTGCCAACGTTGACGACATCAGTCATACAAGGGGGGGGTCCTAGAAATGCAAAAACCGGCGCGTGGCCGGTTTTATACAGTGACAGTTTTTAAAGCTTGCGCCCTATTTACCATCTGACCTGCATAACCGCAATCCTTTTCGGTCAATCTGCGATGCACTTCATCTTCCGCGCATTGCGTGCGCTTCTTCGCCGTACGCCACTCGCACCCGATTCGATAAGCCATTTGCTCCCATGTTTTCCTGCGCTGGTAGCGCTGAATCAGCGCGTCACGATCCGGAAACTCGAGTCCGCAGATGATCGCTTCGACTTCGAGTACATCCGCCGGCGCATGACCGATTCCATAGAGCGGGGATTTCAGCGCACGTTCGCCAAACATGGGGGACATCGATGGGTAATCGATATTGTTGGCAATTCCCCAGCGAGCCCATGCGCGCAAGAGTTTGATGGTCGATAGATGCGCCATTTAAAGCCGCCACCAGATCATGCCCTCCAAGATCGCGCTCGCGAGCATCAGCCAGAGTATGGTGGAGATGCGGTAGATGGGGAGGCGGTTCATGGGGGCGCTCCTTGCAGTCGAAAATACGCAATGGTGATGGTCTGAGCTTCTTTGAGCCCGTAACACACAGCGACGAAGTAACCTTGGCTGCGAAGGCGGTCGTGCCACGCGATTTGGTCTGCATCAGGCTTCGGCGCACCAATGCGCTTAAACTCGATACGAAGCCCGTGGTAAGGCGCAACCGGAATATCCACGTTGACGTCGGGGTAACCCGGCTTTAGCCCTTGGCGCATCAGATAATCGGTTTGGATGGCAGCCTTGCGCCGGTCCGCGCCACGGTAGGCGCCATTCGGGATGGCATACGCGTGATCCCACAGCCGCATCCCTTCATAGCGCACGAAGTACAGCCACTGGAAATATGCTTCCTGGTCCTCGCGCTCCAAAGGCGTTGGTATCTTCTGCGCTTTGAGTTTGAGGACGGCGGCTTTCACTTCCTGCGCTCCGGGAAGTACGCATTCTTGCGATAGCGGTTGATGACTGTCTGAACGGTGTTGTGGTTGAGGTTCAACTCCCGCGCTTTCGATTTGATGGTGCCAATCGCTTGATATGCTTGGTACCAAGTGATGATGGCAAGTTCGAGTTCAAGGGGGACGTTTCTCATGCGATCGCCATTTCGTAGGTCGCACAAAAGATATCGTCTTTTATTGGGTACAGTTCGCCCTTTACGCCCTTGATGATCCAGTCGCCAGGGGCGCCGGTCATCTCGCCCTCAAGCGTCTTGATGTACAGCAGCCCGGTCTCGTGGTCGCCCAGCACTGCCCCGTCGATGACAGCTTTGGAAAGCCAAATCGGCGCGTCCACAATCTCGCTGCCCAGTGGCGGGATCTGCCACGCCTCAATCACTATCGGCTTTTTGCGAAACTTCATACGCTGACTCCATTCAATTCGCTGTGGTGTTTTGCAAGCGCCTTCGCTGCCCGCAAGCTCTCGATATCGCTCCCAATACGCGTCAAACTGCCGTTCGTTTCCAACCACGCGGACCAGCCCCGTATCCCCGGCTCAATGCGGGAGGGCGGGCTGTGGTAGGAGCGGGCTTTTAAGGTCCAGAGCATGTGGGGTACCACGCTTGCGCAATATGCCGAGCGAGCGGCAGAGGAATCTTAGCCATCATGGCCGAGGCGGCCTTCCGTTTTCGAGAACCGCACGTGCCGCGTTTCTGGTACTCGCCGTCCGCAAACCAGTCGTTACCTACCTTACGGCCATCAGGATTTTGGCCAACTCCGGAGGTCGTGTTATGCGCGATGTTGAACCAACTTCCGCCGGTATTTTTGAAGTGATCCACGGCGGACTCTCTGAAGCACTTGCTGCGACCGTCGAAACTGAAGCCTGGAACTTTTGTGCCGCGTACGGTTATCGGCATCAGCGCCGGCACATCACCCCACAGATGATAACTGCCGTAATTCCATCGTGATCGTCCGACCCAAGGCTGAGCTCCGCGGACGTTCTCAACCACCAGGGGAATATGCCGGTGGGCGGCCTCACAAGCCTCGCGCTGGATACGGAATTGCGCGTTGAATAGTTCAAGCCCAAACACTGGCGGCCCGAGCGCCTTGGCGCGCTTCCATGGCATCGCACGGTAGCTAAACTCTTGGCATGGGCTAGAGCCTACGATCAGCGCGGCATCCTTGAACTGGGATCCATGGAGCGTCAGCACGTCCTGGATGACGAGCTGCGCGGGATAGCGATGCTCTCCGTAGACATGCTGATGATTGTCGAAGCCAACCACGAAGTAGCCTTCCGACAAGAGCCCCTCGGTCCAGCCACCCAAGCCGCAGAATAGATCGATCGCGAGCGGCTTCATTGCAGGTATCTCTGGCAGGAGCGGGAGCGTAAGAGCCATTTCATGTCGTCAATTCCCCACACTTTGACCATAAGTTACCGCGTGGTAACATCGCCTTTACTGGGGGCGGCACACCGATACCGTCACTACCGCCCAGGCTCCCGCGGCACAGGTTCGGCCCCCTAGCTGCCGCGGGAGCTTTCATGCGATCACCGATTTCTTGTTCCACGGTTTGAATGCTTTGATGTCGGCGAGCGCCGGCCATGTCCCAGTGAAAGTCACCGCTCTATCGTCAATCGTGACCACCGCAGAGGGCTTCCAGCGGGCGAAGCGCACGTCGGACAAGGCAACGCCCATCGTGTCCCAGCTATTGCCAGCATGCGTCCTGAGCCAATTACGCATGGCCGTGATACCTCCGAAGTAGCGAGCGCGAGAGCTGTGGATCACGACATCCCAGCCGGCGATTAATGCGTCTTCCATGAAGGTCAGCGCTCCATCTACCGGAGGATCAGGGATGTTCCTTGCGCCTTTCCAGCCGCTCGAATAGCTGTGAATCACGCCGTCGAAATCCAAGCAGAGGATCTTTTTTCTCATGTAACCTCCGGCAAATCATCGGGCCGCTGCGTCGATAAGCCAATCGGCTGAAAACGTCGATTGAACGTGAGTTGCTGCACCCACAATGTGCGGGTTTGCCGAATCTCTTCGATCTCCGCATCAGAGAGGCGAAAGCAGCACGCAACGCGGTCCTCGGCGCCCCCAAAGTGGTAGATCGACATTGGCTCGTACTCGCCTTGATCGCGAGCCAGCGTGCCGTTAGATTTCGGAAATTGGACGGGGATCATTTGGCCACCCTCAAACGACTAGCGAGGTTTCGAATGTTTTCGCCAAGAGCGTCCCCACGTCGTACAGAGCGCTGGTCATCTTGTTCAATTCGGAGACGATGCTCGTAAGCTGTTGCTGATTCATGCGTGTGCGGTCGGAGAGCTGAGCCAGCTTGAATTGCACACTCGACAGTTCGCTGCATATGTTCGCTTGCCAGGCCAGCAAGTCTGGCGCGCTCTTGCTCTTCTTTGGTTTTGGGCGCTTCGAAACTGAGGCTTTCGAGATAGATCGCTTGTTCGAAGAAACTTTGCGGACTGAGGACGTATGGGCCCCCTTCTTGACCGCTGAGCTGGCAGTAATTCGCATATCGTTTGACCCCCTCAATCAGCTCATCCCAAGTCACTTGCTGAAGCGCCCTCCTAACCGCCAATAACAGTTTCATCCCGCCCCATCCGCACGGTCCGGAACGCTTCGGATAAGCACTTTGCAATTCGGTCGCCCACATGATTGGTATGTCATTCACTTCTGGGGCTCCTTTTGCTTCGGCGGCGAGAAGTACTTGCGATTACCCCGATTGATAGATTTACGAACCTGTTTGTCAGGCTTCCAAGCCCATGTGCGTTCTTGCTTCACAAACCTTTCTCCCATAAACAATCTTTTGAGTGGACATGGACCCCTACTGGGAAATGCCCCTCAAATCGCGTAACACCACCGGCCTACCCTGCAATGCTTCTGTCGTACTGCCGATTCGACATTCAATGTCACCGCGGCCTGACGGTCCCTTGGTCCATATAGGTACGTTTTCCCCCCTCATCACCCGGCTCAGAAGGGTCGCGCCACTCGAAGCGCTGCATCGCAAGTCCTTGCAGCTAATTTGTCGGCCAGATGCAACCGTGTTACACTTTTCTTTGCTAAGGCCCACGTAACCGGGCCGACTCCCGCGAAGAAGTCAGAAGGGGCCCTAGGCAACAACTCCTAGGGCCTTTTTCGTTTCAACCTCTGAAAATCGACGGCGCGTGTAATACGCGAGCCGCTCACCCCAATAACGTCGCGCATCCTCAGTCACCGCCGACTTCATGAGTCGATAGCAATGATCGATGAGGTAATCGTTCAGTTCGTCATCATTCTGCTGTTGTGCGGCGTGACGCACAGACGATTTTGGTGTATGTGCGTAGATGGACGCACGCATGCACGATGTTGGTGCATCGCAAGAAGAGGCCTGATCGGGATCGCTCATGCCGCGGCTGTATTGGACGACGGGGGCGGTGAAATCCCACGCCGCAAAAGCCGGCTTTTCAATTCCTGGATCTTTTCGTAGTGCTCCAACTCAACCGCTGCCGGCATACCGCGGCGCTTCCAATTATTGATGCGCTGCACAGCGCCAACCTGCTTTTGGATACCCAGCAGGCGAGCAAATGCGGTATCGCCGCCTACGGCGCTAATGAGTCGTTTGGTTTCGGACTTCGTCATGCGCGCATCTTCAACCCTATGTTTACAAAAGTCAACCGGTACGCCAGAATTAAATCACATAATATTTAAACGTACCGTTGACTTTCTGTAATACATGGTGTTTACTGACGTCCATTGGTTTCTCAGACACACCACAGGAGCGAAGATGAAGCAAGCTAAACGACAGATCCGCGCCGTACTGCTTGAGCGATGCGCGATGAGCGCAGACGGACCTGAAGAACGCGAAGCCGAGCGTCTCGCAGACGAACTCGCCGCCGATCGCCGCCATGAGGCCGCGGAAGCCCGCGCCGACGAACTGCACGATCTAATGTTAGCGATCTGCCGACCGTCGTGCACTTTGATTGGCCACGATCCGCACCCCACCAAGGGCTACTGCCGGTTTTGCGCAAAGGATCTGCCATGAGCAATCGCGCTGCCAGCGTCTTCCTGCTCGGTCTGGTGATCGTGATAGGCATGTGCGCCGTTGCCCTGATCGTATACGTGGTTGTATCACACGTCTGGCGCCTATTCAGTGCATGGCAGGATAAGCGGGATTTGCGAATCCGCAACGAGAACATCAATCGTTACTGCATGGGTTCCTTCAAGGCAGTAACCAAGGATTGGCGGCTATGACTCTCGACGAACAGACCGCCATCATGGCCGTGCGCTTTGCCCGCGATGCCGTGCGCTGCGCATCGACGGATTTCGAGCGAGCGGTAGCCAAGACCGGGCTCTATCACGCCATTCGCGCATTGGAGGCGGCCATGCCGAATGCGCCGAGCGGTGAGATGTTCTTTCGAAAGCAGGCAGAATAATGGGTACTGATTTCCAAGGCGCGCATGATTCCGTCGAAGGCCTGGTCGCTGTCGCCATGCGCATCAAGCTCGAGCGCGATCAAGCGATAGCCGCCTTGAGGCTGATTATGGAAGCGGCGCCGGACCTGTACAAGCTGATCGATGCGTTGCATGCGGCACGAACGCTGTTGACCAAATTGTGAGGATTTTATGAACGCGATAGTCAAGTCTGTCCCCAAAGCATCGACCTCGGTCCTGGTGCGCATGAGCGAGCGCTACGGTGTCGATGCCGACAAGATGCTCCACACGCTCAAGGAGACTTGCTTCAAGGGCAACGTCTCGAATGAGCAGATGATGGCGCTTCTGGTGGTCGCCGATCAATACGGTTTGAACCCCTGGACCAAGGAAATCTATGCCTTCCCAGCTCAGGGCGGGGCAATTGTCCCGGTAGTCGGAGTGGATGGCTGGTCGCGCATCATCAACACGAATCCTGAATTCGATGGGATGGACTTCGCGGAAGGTGAATTGAACGGCAAGAGCATTCCCACATGGATCGAGTGCGCCATTCACCGCAAAGACCGCTCCCATGCAATCAAGGTCAAGGAGTATTACGACGAATGCGTGCGCGATGTAGGGCCTTGGAAGTCCCATCCCCGCCGGATGCTAAGGCATAAGGCGATGATCCAGTGCGCACGCTTAGCGTTCGGTTTCGCGGGCATCTTTGACCAAGACGAAGCGGAGCGGATTGTCGAGGTGACCCCGGCCGATTTAGGGCCGCGCATGGATACGTCCGAAGTGGATCCGAAGATCGTCGACCGCTGGATTTTCGACATCACCGACATTTTGAACCAGGACAAAGAAGAATATCAGATCGCCGAGGATCTACGCGAGGTCAACGCCGCGCTGAGCCACTTCCCCGACCTGTTCCAAGTCGTGTTCGATCGGCTCGCGAGTGAGAAGATCATTACCAAGGCGAAATTCCGTGAATACCTGAAGATCCAGGCGCCGGTCAATGGCTGAGCAATCCGTCGTCCTGCCGCGCCTGATGGTCCGAGACCGGGCGATCGAGCGCATTGCGACCATCTTGAAGGGACTCTCGCAGGACCGCGCCTGGCGGGTTTCCGTGGCCGAGCACAAGGCATCCCGCAGCGACGCTCAGTGCCGCTACCTAAATGGTGTCTGCTACAAGATTCTTGGGGACGCGATCGGCTACGAACGCATAGAGGTGAGTGAGTTTCTGTGCGGGACATATTTCGGCTGGAAGGATAAAAAGGTGCCGAAGAAGCCGAGCAACCCCCTGGGGATCGAGAGCGTGCCGGTCCGCACGACCACGACTAACGCCGATGGGAAGCGCTCGGTGCTGGGCAAGCTTGAGTTTGCTGATTATGTGGCTTTCTGCCAACGTTTCGCAGCGTCCAAGGGCGTGTTCATTCCCGACCCGGATCCGGACTATGCGATGCATCGCGAAGAAGAGGCCGCATGAGTCAGGACCGCTACACCAAGCTCGCGCGCGGCCAGTCCTGCATGATTAGATTGCCAGGTTGTCTAGCCGACTCAGAGACCGTCGTCCTGTGCCACTACCGCTCGATCAGTCTCGGCGCCGGTGTTGGGATCAAGCCGCAATCGTGGCTGGGCGCGTGGGGCTGCATGCACTGTCACTCCATTTGCGACGGCCGCGAGAAGATGCAGCACGGCCCCTCACGCGACCAGATCAGGCTGGCGCATGCGGAGGGGGTTTTACGGACTTTGTTGGCCCTTTCGCAGCGACAGGAAATCGAATTGTGAGACACCGCGAACTGCTCGCCCATTTACAGCGCGTGCTGCGTAACGCCTATGACCTGAGCGGGCTTACTGCGGCGGCGTGCGGTCAATACGCCGCTGAGATCGAACAGCAGTTGGGGCGCGATTATCGCAGCGAGTTCCTGGTGAAACTGGTAGCGCACTTGGAAAAGTTCCGCACTCATCCGAGCGTGGATGTCTTGACACCAGGGCAGATACTCGACGCGATAGTCACATCAATTGCCACTGCGCACTCTGAATCGGGAAAAGAAGCGAAACATGAGCTTTGAGGCATACAACATGGAAAGCAAGAATCGGGCGCTGAGCGAATGCGAGGCCGAGATTCGTAGTCTCAGCGCAGTGAAGGACGGTGCCTATGAGGAGCGTAATCAATGCGTCGCCCTGATCGCTCGTATGGTGATCGAGATGGGTGGCTTGGCCGCGCGCTGCCCCACGGCGATTGAGGGCTGGTCGCCGGACTGGAACGGCTGCGTCTACATCGACCTGCCGACTGGACAAGTCTCATGGCACTACCACGATTCGCATGCATGGATGTTCGCCGACCTGCCGGAAATCACGATTGAATGGGACGGCCACGATACCCCCGAGAAGTATCGGCGCGTCAATGCGTGGCTAAGCTCTGCCTCTGCAAAGGAAAAAGAGCATGGATAAGGCAACGATCGCATCCGAGTGGATTGATTTTGTCGGCAAAGATATGGCGCCGAAAGCGCCAGCCGAGCAGGTTTCAGAGATGAAGAAAGCCTTCTACGCTGGCATCGCGTCTGGCCTGAAACTCGGATTGCTGCGCACCAAGGAAACCAACCTGGCGGAGATGAGGGAATACATCTTGTCCGAAGATCGGCGGCGCGCGACTGCAAAGGGAGTAACCAAATGAGTCGAGACGTTCCAACGATTGACGAACTCTATGGGCCCGGCGCAGAGGCGGCCAGTGATCTAGCTGAACACTTGGACGATCTACGCGAAAAAATGTTGGCGTACGCCAAGGCGCACGCTGGCGATTACACCACTGCGACAGAAGAAATATACGATCCGGTGATTGCGAAATTGCATGAGGAAAACAAACTGCTTGAGAACCAACTGGTTGCGGCCGGAGAAGAGATTGAGCGTTTGCGTGGATGACTGATGAAGAGGCAATGCGAGAAATCAAAGCTGCTATCGCCTTTTACGAGGAACGAGGTGCGTCATGGCTGATGATCGTGAGTTACTTGGCAGCGAAGGCGACCGGCCATTGGCCGCCGACGACGCCGTTCCGTCGTTTGCGCTCAAGCCCATCGACTGCGCGAGGCTCCAAGAAATCCTCAACGAATATGGACCCTACAGCAACGGCCAAACGGCGGTCTTCTGGCACGTCGTCGGCGTTATCGGCTCGCATCGCAAGTCGGAAGATCCAGAGCAAATAGCACGAGACTTCACCTCGCAAAGAAGAGATGAACATGGCTGATAAATATCGGTGCTACGGAAAGGATGGCTTCGGTCACCCATATGATGCGCTCAGCATGAAGGACGAGTACGGCGAATGGGTCCGCGCCGAAGACTACGATGCTACCGCCGCTGACTTGGCCGGGTTAAGACGAGAGCATCAGCGTGTGTGGGAAGAAAAGAAGGCGCTAGAGGCATCGCTGTGGGACTTGATCGATATGGTGGGACGTTATCCTCATCCCACTGAGTCGGCAAAACTTACGAAGGCTCGTCGGCTTGTACTGGGTGGAATGTCAGATGAACATGGTTAAACGATATACCTGGTGCAATGCGCCAGAAGGTCACCACGAAGTCGTGCTGGCGAAAGACTACGATATCCTCGCCGCCGAGCTGGCCGCATTGAAAGAGCGACATGAGTTTAAGTCGAACCTCACCGACCGCATCCGCGAATTGGAGGCGGCGCTGCGGGACATGGTCGAAGCCGCAGAGATTGGCAAGGTATTTACGAGTGGCTCTCGCATAAATCCCGTATTGCTGAGAGCTAGGGCCGCTCTGACAGCACCGGAAACGAATTGCACGTGCGCCGCACCTGTGGGTATGCCGCACCTAGACACGTGTCGGTCCAAGTACTTAGCACTGGAAACGCCAGAAGAGCAATGCAGCGTTTGCCCAGAATGCAAAACCATCCTCGGCTTTCACCAACCAGAATGCTCGCGGTGGAAGGCGGAAACGGATGCGCAGCAATATCGGGATCAATGTGGTGGCTAACTACGAATCTGATCGGGGAGGAAAGTAATGGCCTACGAACACTTGAGCCGCCGGGAGCGCAGAGCTATGTCGATCTTCGCAAGGGAGGAAGCGTCGAAGCGCCCGGCAAAGCTCACGCCGATCCCTTACATACGTTGGCCGGTGAACTACAAAAACAATCCAGAAGCGCCGACGCAGGCGTGGGAGAGCCGCAAGTATCTATGCCAGCTATACGATGTCACGCCGTTCCAGGGCATCGATACACGACGCCTGAGCATCTGTCGCGTCACTTTGCAGAATGACGGCATGTGGGAAGCGAATCTCGAATGGGATGAGTTGATGGAAGCTAAACGCCAGTGCGGATTTGGCGACTGGTATGCGATGGAAATCTATCCGCGCGAGCGTGACATCGTGAACGTGGCCAACATGCGCCATCTGTGGTTACTCGCCGTTCCGCTGTCGATTGGTTGGTTCGCCCCGAGTGAGGGAGGTGTCGAATGAGTGCATGGGAAGCGATGACCGATTTAGCCGACGTGATAGCTGAGCAGTTAATGGCTGGTCGCGAAGATCAGCGGCCAGCGTCGCTGGAGCTTGCGGGTGCAATTCAGGAGCTAATAGAGCGCGTCATCGAAGACAGGACGGGCGCGTGTTGAGTGAGGAAGTGAAACCATGAGCGGTGACGTTGCCCTCGGCTGTGATTGCTTTACCAAGGTGAACAGGCTGCTTAGAGAGCACAACACTGCGGTCGATTTGTGCGACACCATCAACATGAAGACCGGCAATTTTGAACGCCGCATGGTAGTGCCGACCAAGCGCATTGATACCAAGAAGCGCAAGGGACCGATGCGAGTGTTCGCGACCTACTGTCCGATGTGCGGCGATAAATATCCGTCCGGGTGAGGAAGAGAAGGATGGATCTTGATACTTATTTCGCCGTTTACAAGTGGATAGCATCCATATGCATTATTGGCATGATGGTGTGTCTCGCGGTGATTATCGCGAATCGACCAAAGTGAATGAGGGAGGAAATCCGTGATGCCCATCAATATCATTAAGCTCGCTGAAGCCAAGGCGATTTTAGCACTGGCGATAGCTTGGCTGTCCCCTACCTGACGGTGGTTCGGCAGGGTCGTATGCTTGCATACAGCGCCGATCCGCAGGAGATGGAGATATGGCGGGCGGCACAATCTACTTCAGGAGCGGACAAATGAGCGATATTGATCCTGTGACGATTGCGCGCTGCCCGCGTTGCGGCTCACTCCCGCGGCCTACTTTGATGGGCCGCACGATATGCGTTCGCTGCGGAGGTTTTGACGTGCCGCAGCCACCACCGACAGCGCCTAAGCCATGAACTACGTCGTCCGCATCACCGGCCCTGGCGTTGACCATCAAGTGATGGTGAACTCCATCGAGGATTTCGAGGGGCTAGAGTTGATTATCGCCAAGATGCGCAAGCACTTTGACCAACAGGCTACATCCGGGGCCAAGCATGAGTGAGTTAAACGAAGCTTTGGCCTTGGCCGACCGGTTGCTTGACGAACCTATGGCCGATCCCGACGACGACCTGCGGACGCTATCACGTCAACTCGCGCGTGCCCATGAAACTGCGGTGCACTATATGCGGCATCGGGACGCGCTCGCGGCACAAAACGAACGGCTCGTTAAGATTCTCAGCGCAATAACGCTGTGCCTTCCGCCGCCGCTGGTAAAGCTTGACGATGGCAGAACGATGCAGTTTATCGATCCAGATCCCACGCGCACCTTGAAACTGCTACAGAAATCTATTGAGCAAGCGATGGCTGCTGTCGACACAGAAGGAAAGGCACCATGATCTCTGCCGAAACCGTGATCAATATAACCAACGGCACGTTGTGCAATAAGCGGAAAACGACCGTGACATTGAAGCGCGCAGAGTGGCAGATTTACAAGTACATCACGGAGTTGCGCGAGAAGGCTGCCGCCAAGAAAGACTCTTGGGCACCGGAGTTCGGCACGTGACGCAGCAGTGGATATGCGACCGCTGCGATGCGGTGCACGACTTTGAGGAAGGCGAGGAACCGCTCGCGCATTTCTACTGCACGATTCCGACGCCCAACGGACGCCCGTTCAAAACAGTCTGCGGCGGAACGGTTCGACCAACTGCCGATGGAAGGGGTGAGCATGGCGACTAAGCGCAAAAAGACCGTTGCCGAATTGGAGCCGCAACTAATGTCCCTCAAGGAATGCGCCGCCCTCGGTATCTCGCGTGTTCGTCAGCCCAATTGGTCACACAGGATGGATCATATTGAGATTCACATCGTGCGTGACGCCGCCGGCAATCCGACCGGGCAATACGGGCCATGGCTGAAACTCTATTCGCCGTTCAACGCGCCGATCAATGGTCGCGACCCCGTGAGCTTCCTGTCGTTCTCCATGCCAAACGATCTGCCGAAGATCGACCCTGACGCTAAGGGCCTATTCCAGTACTTCGGGCCGCTGCCTGACTCTGCCGAGTACCAGGTAGAAAGCATGCGTTACGCCG
>Ga0179596_10000167_pt1 | contig 42590 bp, 28 predicted proteins | sample CZODoug1_1_08_16_FD_155494 | JGI IMG/M metagenome (GOLD analysis project Ga0179596, IMG submission 155494) | Vadose zone soil fungal communities from Angelo Coast Range Reserve, California, USA - CZODoug1_1_08_16fungal (Illumina Assembly) | ecosystem: Environmental > Terrestrial > Soil > Vadose... | reverse complement strand
GAGCTGCCCGGGTTTCACGAAGGCGCCGTCCTTCTTCAATACCCCATACTGACCGAAAGAGCAATCGCCGTGGACGATCTCTACAAAATTCCAGCTTCCGGTCGTGGTGGCGCCGGCATCATTCTCTGTATTGCTAACATCCACCGCACTAACCGTCCCGCGCCGGGCTGCATAGATCGTATCGCCGGGTTTCATTTTCAGCCGGATCGTGTAACTGCTATCTATCTGGCCGCTACCGGCGTTGTTCGCCGTATTCCAGATCTCATAGACCTGTGCTTCTTTGCCGGGTGCGATGGGCAGCAGATAGGTAAAATCCGGGCTGAAGGAGGGATGCAGGCATCCTTTGCGGTAGCTGCTCTTGTATTTGAGCTGGATGTCCTCCATCTTTTTGATTGGGCTCAGCGTGAAGAGCTTGTTGACGCCCGGCCTGACCTCGGCCTCGTAGGGTAAGGAATGGTCTGACTGGGCATTCTGCAAGGTGGTGAATTCTACGGACAGCACATATGTGCAAAAGGCCTTGTTGCTGCAGGAAAAAACATAGTTGCCCTTCGTGTCCTGAATATAGCTGACTTCTACGGTCCGCTGGGAAAACAAAGAGGGTTGCAGGAGCAAGAGGGCGGCAAGCAGCAAAAAGAGATTTTTCATCCTGATTCTTTAGAGGGTCAATATACAAAATTTTTGGTCAGGTATCTTTGTGATACCGGGCCCTACCCTATCGCAATTCCCGTCAACGGCTCACTCAAATCTACTATTGACTCAATTAACTATCATAAAAAGGCGTAAAAACTGTACATTCCGCAGGACAATGCCCTAACCCCGCTATCACCTATCATAACAGAACTTTCTTTCTATGTCATCCAGGCTATCGAAAAAAAAAATATACCGGATCTATCCGGCGTTCCTGCCGCTTCTTACGGCCCTCCTGGGTTTTGGAATCGGGCATATCAGCTATACCATCTATTTACCGGTCTGGATTGTACATTCCTGCCTGATTGGGGCTGCCGTCTGGGTCCTTGGAGCTCATCATCTCAAAAGCACAGAGGCCGAAAAGAAACAGGCTGTTATCGTCACCTTATTGCTCATCCTTCCCTGGATGTTCTTCTCTATTTTTTTTGGCATGGGTCCTCCTCCTGCCACGGCAGCGGGATGGGTAACCTATGGTACTGAGCAGCAGGTAAGATATTCTATTCTAACGATTGGCGGCATATCAGTGACGGCGGGATTTGTCCTCCTACGGGAAAAGTTAAAAAGCACCGGGGAGGGGTTTTATTCCCTGCTGGGTGTCACGGCTATCCTGATCGCTATCCCTCTTTTTGTCATGAATATGACCTTTTGGGGCAGCTATCTGCCCGAAGCCTCTAAAATTTTCGCGGCCGCCCCTGCTGCCAGGAGGCCGGACTGGTTCTTACCCATCCGGGAACATTTTGGCACGATCAGTACGACGGAGATCAACCTGACTTACCTGGCAACAGCCGCTTTTGCCGCTTCCCTGAAAGCTGCAGGCTGGTTCAAGCCGGCTGCCTGCCGGATCTATATAATCATAAGTTTCATAGGGGTGGTATTCAACTCCCTGCCCTACACTGTTCCTGAGCCCTGGGCCACGATCGGTTATCTGGTCTCTGTTCCGGCTATCCCTTTTATTATGCCTTACCTGATGGGCCTTAATTTATTACGGCGTTTGGGAGATTAAAAATAAAGTGCCGCGGATGCGGCACTTTATTTTTCAGGTCTTTACTGCACGAGCAGTTTCTTTGTTTCGTTCAGTCGTTTGGATTGAACGGTAATAAAATAAAGCCCGGCCGCCAGGTGTTGTTCCAGTTGAGCGGATCCGGTAATTGTTTTTGTCAGCAGGAGCTTGCCATTACTATCCCGGATGGTAACAGAAGCGGGTTCGTTGGATACCAGACCGGGTACTGAAAGATAGAATTGTCCTCCGGGCGCGGGGTTGGGGTATAGTTTAATGAGACCTGTCTGCTGACCGTCAGCCAGGTTCAGGGCCGTGCCGGTCTGTAGGGCCGGCGTCGCGGCGGTACCGGTGACGGGGTTGACAAAATTCCACATAGCGCTGTACCAGCCTGTTTGCGCCCCGCTGTATTGGGCATAGCCCAGCAGGTTTTCGATATGGATCCATTGATTAGTCTGCCATCTGTTCTCGATATAGTTCCAGCCATCCCCTGTAGCTGCTATCGTCCACATGGCGCTGTACCAACTGGACTGGATAGCGCCGGCCTGCACGGCGCCATTCTGATTTTCCACGTGCATGAAGTTGCCGGTAGACCGGTTCTGCAGCTGTATATATCCATTCCCCAGGTTGACCTGCGCCCATTGGTACAAAGTGCTGGTACCGGGAGTCGTTCCATATTTTACCTGGCCATTGCCGCCATCATACAGATAGGTATTCGGCTGCCAGCGGTTGATGATCTGGTACCAGGTGGTACCGGCGGAAGGAACGGTGATGGCAGCCGTGGCTGTTTTGCTACCATCCTGCGTAGTAACCGTGATCGTAGTCGTGCCTCCTGCCACTGCCGTGACCAGGCCCGTCGTGCTGACCGTTGCAACGCCCGTATTACCGGAAGTCCAGGAAACGGCCTGATTCGTGGCATTGGAGGGGGCCACTGTTGCCGTCAGCTGTTGGGTAGCGCCCACATTGACCGTAGCCGTAGCGGGGCTGAGGGTGACGCCGGTAACTGCCACGGGTGTTCCCGGGTTGGTATTATACCAGGTGCCGTTGAGATACCATCCGGTACTGCTCCTGCTGAGGTTAGCCGTTTGATTCGAACCATCGTTGAAGATGAGATTGGTGGAGGTGACATTGGTAAACGTATAGCTGTACCAGCCACTGCCTGCCGCCGTCATATTCACACCGGGCCAGGTGCCGTCAGCCAGTACACCGGCGGGTAAGGCCGACCACCAATAGATCTTTATCCCGGTGCCCCATCCGGTTGGTGGATAGAAGTATACGGTAAAGTTCGTGGAGGAGGTGACGGTGATCGCTGCCGTTGCCGTCTTCGCCTGATCGGCGGTTGTCACGGTGATGGTGGCTGTCCCTGCGGCCACAGCAGTCACCAGGCCAGAGGCGCTGACGGTTGCAACGGCTGTATTGCCGGAGGTCCAGGTGACGGCCTGATTCGTGGCATTTGCCGGAGCGATGGTGGCGGTGAGCTGGGAGGTAAGCCCGGCGGGGATGCTGACGCTGGTGGGGCTCATCGTCACGCCTGTCACCGTAACCGGCGGTACGTTGGCATTGGTGAGGACCCGATACTGGTAAGCCGTTAAAGAAAGCGAAGTACCCAGGGATACGGTAGCCCCGCTATAAGCGTCTTTCCAATTCGTATTGGCCAGCGCCGCGGGAAGGGTATAGTTGGTCGTGGCATTGCGAAGGTTGGAGAAAACAACGACCTGTTCGGTCCCGGATGTCTTGGTGAAGGCGCAGACATCGTTGTTGGTATAGGATACCAGGGTGCCGCGACGAATGGCTGTGCTGCTGTTCCGGAAGCCGATCACTTTGGTGTATTCGGCCGTCACATCTGGATTGATGGTCCAGTCGATGGTGACGGAGGTGAAGGGGAAGGTGATCGGGGTGGGGAAAGCGACTTCCGTTCCATTGTAGACAAAGGGCACTCCTTTCATATAAGCCGCTACGACAAAGGCGGCCATGGAGCCCGTCTTGCCGCCGAACAGGGTCACGGGTGCTCCATCCGAGCCGTCGACATCATGGTTGGTCAAATATCGTACGATCTGCTGGTTGCCCGTGGCGCTGGCATATTCGACGGTATTGGAATTGTCGATGGCCGTGGCTGCGCCGCCGCTGAAGATTGGCTTCAGGCTGTTGTAATAAAACTGCATCCCGAAATTGTAATCGAAGCCGGCGGTATAGTTGGCGGCTCGGGTGCCTTCGGCCAGCAGCAAGAGCTTATGTGTGGTGATGCCTCTCAGAGAGGTGATGGTCTGTTGCCAGAAGTCGATGGGAGGGTTGTCCGCGAAATCGCAGCGGAAACCGTCGACATTGGCCGCAAAGACCCAGTAACGCATCTGGGTGATCATAGCCGTTCGCATAGCGGTCTGAGTGAAGTCTAACGCGGCGACGTCTGTGTAGCCATTGAGCCCGGTGATATTACCGCTACCATCTTTGAGATACCAGTCGGGGTGCTGGGTGATCCAGGGATGATCGTAGGAGGTCTGGTTGACGACCCAGTCCATCATCACCGCCATCCCCCGGCTATGAGCCCCATCTACGAGGTTGCGAAGGTCGGTGAGGGTTCCGAACTCGGTGCCTACCGAATCGAAGTTGCGGATACAGTACGGAGAGTTCACAGATTTAAGGACGCCTACCGGGTAGACGGGCATCAGGTAGACGACGTTGGTGCCGAGGGCTTTGATCTGGTCGAGCCGGTTGATCACTCCCTGCAGGTTATGCGTGGAGCTGAAGGCACGCATGTTCACCTGGTAAATGGTGACGTCGCGGGGATCCGGCACCCCGGTGAAGGGGGTCCCATATTGGGCCGGGTCCTGGGCGAACAGGGGATTGGCTTGCCCTCCTAACAGGAGTATGCAGCACAACGAGACGAGAAATCGGAGGAGATTTTTTTTCATACATGGAAAGTTTAATCGTTAATAAAAGTAAGAGCGTTGGATACCGAACGGGCCCGGCGAATGCCGGGCCCGTTCGGTCTTATTTATGGATTGCTCAGGATCCTGTATTCATAGGGTTGCAGGGAAATGGCCGGCGTTGCTGTAAAAGCGCTGCCGTCGAACACATCTTTCCAGGAACTGCCCGCCAGGTCCGAAGGCGTGGTGTAACTCAGGGCCGCATTCCGGAGATTGACGATCACCAGGACTTTTGTGCCGTTATACGATTTAGTGAAAACACATACATCCATGCTGCTGTAGGAAACAGGATCCCCTTGTTTGATCGCGTCGCTGCCATTGCGGAAGCTCATGATCTTTTTATAGATGGCGGTTATATCCGGGTTGATGGTCCAGTCGATGGGCGTGCTGTTATTAAAAAAATTCAGCTTGACGGGGCAGGCTACTTCCTGCCCGTTATAGATCATGGGGACGCCCTTCATAGTAGCTGCCACGACAAAGGCTGACAGCGATCCGTTCTTACCCCCCAGCAGATCGAGGGGGGTGCCGTCGCTATTGTCCACGTCGTGGTTGGAGATGTACCGTACTACCCGATCATCGGATGTTGCGTTGGTATACTCTACCGTATTCACCGAATCGATCGATAAGACGGATCCCTGTTTTGCGAAGACGTTATTCACCATATTGTAATAGAACCCCATCCCGTATTCCAGCTGGAAGCCGGCCGTGAAATGGTCGGTCCTTGTACCTTCGGCGAAGAGCAGCAGCGTATGCGTGGTGATGGCACGGAGGCTATCGATCGCCTGCTGCCAGAAATCGAAGGGTACAAAATCCGCGGCATCACAGCGATAGCCATCGATATTGGCCTGGTATACCCAATACTTCATCGCTTTGATCATGGCTTTGCGCATGTCCGTATTGGTGAAGTTGAGCGCCGCCACATCATTCCATCCGGTATTGGGGGGGCTGATGATATTGCCGGCCCCATCCTGCTTGTACCAGGTTTTGTTGCTGATCCAGCTATTGTCCCAGGAACTGTGATCGGCTACCCAGTCGAACAGGACCGCCATATTCCTTTTATGCGCTTCGGATACCAGGGTGCGGAGGTCGGAGAGGGAGCCGAATTCGGTGTTGACGCCCATGTAATCTTTTACACAATAGGGGGAGTTCACGGATTTCAACACGCCCACGGGATAGACCGGCATCAGGTACAGGACATTGATTCCCAGCGCCCGGATAGAATCGAGCCGGGCCTGTACGCCCGCGAAATTTCCCTGAGTGCTGAAGGCCCGCAGGTTGACCTGGTACATGGCCACGTCCCTGGCAGCGGGCACCTGCGTATAGGGGGTGCCGTATTGGATCGTCGTACTGTCGGCCGTCACCGGCGGAGGGGTTACGGGCGGGGGCGTCGGACTGCTGCCGCTCTTGGAACAGGAGAGCAGCAGGAAGTAAAAGGCGAGTAGGCTATTCATTGTTTTGCTCATGTCTTTTGGTTTCCGTTGTTCATCGGCCTTCGGCCGGACCGGCGGCGCGGGCCAGGCTTATGTCGCATGGCCCGCTGGCCCAGCGGGCCGGGCTTACTGTTTCACCAGGCTGTAAGTATATTTCCCGGAAATATGCAGGTCCAGGGTGATCAAATAGGTACCGTCAGCGGGCACGGTGAGATTGTTCAGGTTGGGATTATAGGTGAAGAAGGGGTTATCCGCATATTGCAGGTTACCGCTTCCATCGATGCCGAAATCGATGCTCCAGGCGTTATTCGCACGGAATTTAAAGGAGCCGGCCTGTTTCATCACGGCTGTCACCGTCCACACCGAATTAGTCACATCATAGGTCAGCTGCGTGTCGGTATTCCATCCGCCGGGGGTGGCGTCTCCGAGGATGCCCCAGGTGGTTTTCGTAGCCGTCCAGGTATTGTTTGTCAGGTTAGCCGTCAGCTCATAATAACCTCCGTCGGGAACGGAGAGACCGGCGGCATTGCCATCGGTGCTGAAAGTGCCGTTGCCGCCATCGCCATAATTGGTATGGTTCCAATCCGGGGCGCTGGTATATTTGAAATATTGGAGGCCGCTGCCGGTAATATTCTCATAGGCCTCGTATTTGCCGGGACTTCCCTTCACCGGGTTAAGCAGGGGGGCCGTAGAGGGATCCCAGTTCTGGTAAGCACCGGGGATATACAGGCTGAGGCTATAAGGCGTCACCTGAACCAGCACGGTGTTTGAAAACACGGGCACTATCGTGGAAGCAGCTCCGTTGTACTGATTGACATCCGAACGGATCCTGACAGCGATCGTACTGGCCGTACCGGCCGGCAGGCTCATGCCGTTCAGCAGACTGTTGAGCACCAACCCGGTAAATCCGTAAGACAGGTGGTTGTTGCCGGCGGAGAAGGTTTTGGCGTTGGCCCAGGTAGACGTATCCGAAGGAAGGTCCAGCTGTAACGTATAGGTGACCGGCGGCTGTTTGCCGAAGTCCGCTGCCGGCCAGGTAAAGCTCACTACGGTGTCGGGGTCTTTATCCTGGGTCAGCACGACGTTATTGGAAGAAGCGGCGAGGGTCGGCGCCATCGTGCCGTCCTTGATGGTCAGCTGTTCTCCTTCTTTTTTGCAGGAGGCGCCGAAAAGCAGAGCGATGGTTGCTATGAGTAGAAGATGATTATATTTTTTCATGATGGTCATTTTGTCTGATGAATGTTGGGCCGTGGCGACCGTGATCTCAATACCCGAAATTTTGTTTAAGATTAGGGTTTGCGATCGTCTCCGAGGACGGTATGGGCAGCAGGGCATAGTGTGCGTCCACTCCCCTGCCGGCGGCGGCGCCTCCTTTCCATGGCCAGAGATAGCTGCTGCCGGTATAGGAACCGAAGCGGATCAGGTCGGTACGGCGGGAGCACTCCCAGTATAGTTCCCTTTGTCTTTCATTGAGTACATCGGCCGTGGTGAAGCTGGCCACATTGCCGGAAGTATTCTCATAGCCTCTTGCCCGAAGCAGGTTGAAATAGCCGAGCGCTGTCGCGGGGTCACCTCCGCTGCCGCCGCGGGATATGGCTTCTATATACACGAGGTACATTTCCGCGAGCCGGAACAGCGGGAAGTCCGTACTACAGAGGACGCCATTGGGAGAATAAGGAGTGGCGCCGGTAGAGGTGAGGTTCGTGAATTTATATACGCCGACACCCTGACCGAAATCGAGGGGGTCGTTGATAGCAAGGGTTCCGGGACCGAATAGCGCGCGTTTATCAGTATTGCCGCTATAGTCCCCGAATTGCAGGGGAAGGGGGCTGGTGCTGCGATTGCCCAGCCATCCGCCGCCGGGGATACCATGCGCCTTGTCGTCGGTGGGGTCGGTACCATGGGAAGAGCAGATCAAAAAGGTCGTGCCTCCATAGTTCTGTGAGCTGCTGGCATCATAGGCGATAGGCAGGATCACTTCGGGGTTGTTGACGTTATTGTCACTGGTGAAGAGGTTCCTGAAATGCGGCATCAGCGAGTAGCCGGCGTTGAGCACTTTAGAGGAATAGGTGATGGCATCGGTATACCGGCCGCTGCCGGCGCCCAGATAAACTTCCGCATTGAGGTACATACGGGCGAGCAGGGCCCAGGCGGCGGCCTGGTCGGCGCGACCATATTCATTCAACCGGGGAGCTATCAGGTCGGCATCGATCGCCTTCAGCTCGGATTCGATATAGGCGAAGAGGTCTTTGCGCTGGATCTGCTGGGGGATGTATTTGCCGATCGGATCTTTCTCCGTCACAAAGGGCGGATTGCCGAAGAGGTCCATCAGCACCCAATACTGGAAGGCCCGCAGAAAACGGGCTTCAGCCTGAAAATGACGAATACTGTCGGCCCCTGCTCCCGTGATGCCATGACCGGCGACATTGGAGGCGGCCGACTGGCGGATGAATTCATTACATACAGTGATCTGGAAAAGACAGCGGGTATAGAGGGCGTTGATATAAACATTGCCGGATGCCCAGTTGAGATTATGAAAGGCCTGCAGGTCGGCATCGTTCCAGGCGCAGATGTCTTCGTCGGTCGACAGCTCCTGCACATTGAAATAAGCCCGGAGGAAGTCGGTGGTGCCGGGATCCGAGATGCCGGCGACATTCACATCGGAATTGCCTACACCCGAGCTGCTGACCAGGGAGTAGCTGCCATAAGCCTTGGCCAGTACTTCTTTATACCCTTCCACGGTGTTGTACTGTGTCTCCGAAGTATTCGCGTTGGTGGGGAACCTGTTCAGATCTTTGTTACAGGAAGTGAAGGCCCAGGAGAGCGAAAGGATACCGGTGATATATAAGAATTGCTTGTTCATAGTTGACATTTACACGTTAGAATTGAAGATTTACGCCAAGCACATAGGTCCTTGGTCTTGGATAAAAAGTATTGTCGATGCCACCATACAGTTCGGGGTCCTGTCCTTTATACTTCGTTATGGTGAAGACATTCTGGCAATTGGCATTGATCCGCAGGTGTGCGCCGTCATGGAAGATGCCGCCTGCATTGAAGGACAATCCCAGGTTATCCATTTTCAGGAAAGAGGCATTCTGGATATAATAATCAGAATGGGGCTGGCTGTAATAGAAATGGGTCGTCTCCAGCTCTGAAAAGGTATTGGCCAGGTAGCCCAGGGGATTGAATACATTGGCGCGGATCGCGTTGGACGAGATCTCGTTGTACATGTAGTTGCCGATATTAGCCCGCAGCACGGTGCTGGCCGTCCAGCGGTGATAAGTTACCGAGGTGCTGAATCCCAGGATATATTTCGGGAAAGGGGATTTGTAATGATACAGGTCTTTATCGTTGATGATGCCATCTCCATTCACATCCGCATAGACTCCTTCGATCGGTTTACCGGACTTGTCGTATTCCTGGTGATAGACGTAGAAGGCATTGGCATTGTATCCCACGGAATTGATCTGGATATTATTGTCGCCTTTCAGGTTACCGGCGAAGGAAGAATCTTTCGTGGCGGTGAGATTGGTGATCTTATTCGAGTTATAGGCGATATTGAAGTTCAGGTCCCAGCTCCAGTCTTTAGTCTTCACCGGGGTCGCCGCGATGGTAAACTCGATCCCCTTGTTCTCCATATTGCCGACATTGGTCAGCAGGGTGCTGCTGAAGTTGGTACCGGCCGGTACGGTGATCTGGTTGAGCAGGTTCTTTGTTTTCTTATAGTAGATGTCGATGCTTCCCTGGATACGGTTGGAAAAGAAGCCGTAATCGATGCCGCCGTTATAAGAGGAGGTTTGTTCCCATTTGATATTCGCGTCATAGGCCGCAGGGGTGGCCATCGTATAGTAACGGTTGCCAAACTGCACCAGGGAGGTGCTGTCGCTATGTGAATAAACGGGCAGATAGGGATAAGCATAAATACCGTCCTGGTTCCCCGTAACGCCATAGCTGAGCCGCAGGTTGAGGCCGGAAAGGGTATTGGAGGTCTTCAGGAAATTCTCCTGGTTGATCCGCCAGGTGAAAGCCGCGGAGGGGAAAGTACCCCAGCGGGTTTGCGGGGAGAAGCGGGAGGAGCCGTCGGAACGGATCGAGGCTTCGAGGATGTATTTGGTATTAAAGGTATAGATCAATCGGCCATAATACGACAGCAGCGTGGTCCGGGGCTTGTCATAAGCATAGGCGGAGGTGCTGTTGGGAATGGTATCGCCGTTGGCCCGGAGGCTGGGGTAATTATAATTCGTCGTCAGGTTATCATAATAGCCGTACCCTGCCAGCACGTTGAAATTACTTTTGAAGGAGGGAACGTCTTTCAGGTAGTTCAGATAGAATTCCCCGACAGTGTTGCCCTGTGTGCTCTTGTATTTATTGCGCTGGCCGCCGTCCAGAAAGTTCTGGGCTGCATAGGCGGGAACGTTGACGGTGCCATCTCCTTTGGCGATATCATAGCCCAGGTTGACGTTCGCATGCAGGCCGGAGAGAAAAGGAAGCTCGTAATCCGCCCGGAAGTTACCGAAGCTGCGCTGTACGGTGGAGAGGTTATGATACAGATCGAGCAGGGCCACCGGGTTGCGGGGCGCCAGCTTTTGCAGGGTGACGGTTCCGCCGGCGTCGGTGCTTGTCCACTCGAAGTAATTGCCGTAATCCGATTTGGCATGTACCGGCTGGGTGGGGTCGAAGTACATGGCGGAGCTGATGGCGGACCCTGCGTTGGCGAACCGGGTCTTGTTGAGAGCGCCTTTGAGGTTGAATTCGAGCTTGAGCTTATCGTGCAGCAGGTGCGGCGTCAGGGCGATGCCGGCGGTATAGCGTTGCAGGTTATCCGTTTTTACGATCCCGTCCTGGTTGAGGTAGCCTACGGAAACGCGGTAGGGAATGTTATTACCCAGGGAGCCGGTGATGTTGAGGTTATTATCGGTGCTGACGGCCGTCTGGTAGATCTCTTTCTGCCAGTCGGTGTTGGCCGTGCCCAGCAGGTCCTTGAAGGTGTGGACGCCATTGTCCCAGGAGCCGGTACCTAAGGAGTCGACATAACTGCGGAACTTCGAGGCGGATAAGACGTCGGCCTCTTTGATGAGCTTGGCCGTCGAAACCTGGGTGCTGAAGCTGACCACGGGTCTACCGCGGGCGCCTTTCTTCGTGGTGATGAGGATGACGCCGTTGGAGGCGCGGGAACCGTAGATGGCGGTGGAAGCCGCGTCCTTCAGGATGGTGAAGGATTCTATATCGTTCGGGTTGACCAGGCTCAGCGGGTTGGAAGCGCCGGCAATGCTGTTGCCGCTGAAGGGCAATCCATCGATCACGATGAGCGGGTCATTGCTGGCGTTGAGGGAAGCTACTCCCCGGATCCGGATGATACTGCCCGAGCCGGGGGCGCCGCCATTGGAGGTGACGGAGACACCCGCCACTTTGCCCGCGATCAGCTGCTCCGGAGTGGTGATGGCGCCCTGCTGGAAGTCTTTTTGTCCGACGACGGAGATGGCGCCTGTCAGGTCCTTTTTACGCTGGCTGCCGTAACCGATGATGACGACATCGTTCAGGGAACCGGTGGAGGGATGTAAGGCCAGCTGCATCTGCGGCGTGGCTTTGACCTGGAGGGTATCGTAGCCTACATAGCTGATGATGAGCAGGTCGCCGGGCGCGACGTTTAGAGAGAAGACACCGTCTTTGTCCGTGAACGTTCCTTTTGTCGTGTTGCGGATCCGGACGGAGGCTGCCTCTACGGGCTCTCCTTTCTCGTTTTTTATAGTGCCGGACACTAAGATCGTTTGGGAGATGGTTTGCTGAGCTTGCGCTAAGAGCAGACCTACGGAAAAAAAGAAGAGTAGCAATGATTTTTTTGGGGCTAATTTTTTTCGGGCGAAGCGTAGTTTCATATATGACAAGTTAAAATGAACAGTTAGTTAAAAAGATCCTCCGTAATTAATCACTATTTTGTCCGGGCTGTTGTCCAGCACCAGTGTTTTTACTTCATAGCTGTAAGCTGATCCCGCCGGGGGCCCCTCCGCCAAAAAAGAGGTTGGGTAGTTATCCGCCTTTATTTGCCGGCCATTGATCTGAAAGGCCGTGTCGTTGCCGAAGCCATGCAGAGCCAGGCGGATATGCCTGAATTTAGTAGGTGCGGAACCGGTAGTCGCTCCCAGGGTGATGTCGCCGGCGGTGGCATCGAGCCGGATGTTGCGTTGATAGTAGGCTCCCGTTTCGTATTGGTAGGTCGTTCCGTCATCTTCGTAATAATCGAAAGAGGTGGAGGGGCCCTTGTAAATATGCAGGATGAGGGTATCTGTCGGCTGTTGCCCGGTATGCTGTACCAGGGATTGCATCGGAACGATGCTGCCGGCTTTTACATAAACCGGTAGGGTGGCCATGTCAAGTTCGGCCAGCTGCTCCACTCCCCCATTCACGATGCTGTCGGTGTAGAGGCCGTACCATTGCCCGGGGGGGAAATAGAGTTTGGTGAAGGGCCGGTTGCTCTCCTGCGGCATAATCAGCAGGGAGGGGCCGAAAAGGAATTGTTCCTGGAAGGCGGGGTTATAGATATGGGCGTCATGGGTATAGTCGATGGCCAGCGAGCGCACTACGGGCATGCCATTTTGGGTTGCTTCATGGAAGGTGGAGTACAGGTAGGGCAGCATGCGGTAGCGCAGGTTGATATAATTACGGGTGATGTCCAGCGTCTCTTCACCAAAGGACCAGGGTTCTGCGGATTTGGTATTGAACTGGGTATGATTCCTGAAATAGGGAATGAAAGCGCCCAGCTGCATCCAGCGGGTATACAGGGCCGTGGTTGGGTTGCCGGTGAAGCCGCCGACGTCCATCGCGGAGAAGGCTATGCCGCTCAGCCCGAGGCTGGACAATAAGCGTACGCCTGCGAGCATGTGATCGTCTTCGGCGCGGTTGTCCCCGGTCCAGAGCGCGCTGTAGCGCTGGAGGCCGGCGTATCCGGCCCGGGAGAGGATGAAGGGACGTCGCTCCGTGGCATTGCGGAAACCTTCAGCACTGGAGCGGGCCATCTGGAGGCCGAAGACGTTGTGGCCTTTCCAATGAGTGGTGGCGTGTCCGTCGTAATCGAAGAGGACGTTGCCTGGCATTTTCTGTCCCCAGGTAGCGATTTCGTTCATATCGTTCCAGATCCCCGCCACTCCGAGGCTGGTATAAGCGGTGACCTGCTGCCGCCACCAGGCGCGTCCTTTTTCGTTGGTAAAGTCGGGGAAATGGCACCATCCGGGCCATACTTCGGCGGTATAGAGCTGGCCATCGGTATATTTCAGAAAGATGTTCTGCTTCAGGCCGCTCTCATAGGCGGCGTACCCTTGTTCCACTTTGATGCCGGGGTCGACGATGAGGGTGACGGTAAAGCCCATTTTGCCCAGGCTGTCGATCATGGCTTTGGGGTCCGGGAAGCGCTGGTGGTTCCAGGTGAATAATTTATAGTTATCCATGTAATGGATATCGAGGGTGATGCCGTCGGCGGGGATGTGTTTCTCCCGGAGGGTGTGGGCGATGCGGTAGACTTCGGTATCGGGGTAATAGGAGTAGCGGTTCTGCTGGTAGCCCAGGCTCCAGAGGGGGGGCATTTTCATGCGGCCTGTCAGCCAGGTGTAGGATTGGATGATACCGGCTACCGTGCTGTGGCTGATGAAGTAGTAGTTCATTTCTCCGCCCCGGGCGCTGAAGGAGGAGAAGCGGTCGTTGCTGGCGCCGAAGTTAAAATCCGACTGGAAGCTGTTGTCGAAGAAGATACCGTATTGCAGACCGTGGTGGACGCCCATATAGAAGGGGATGGTGGAATAGAGTGGGTCCTGGTTGACGGGGTAGCCGAAGACATCCGAGTTCCAGTTGGTATAGGCTTTGCCTTTCCGGTCGAGGTCGCCGGTCTTCTCTCCGAGTCCGATGAAACGCTCGTCCTTTTGCAGATGGCGGTAGGCGGTTACCTCTGTTCCGATCCAGGAGGTGCCGAGGCCGGGTTCCTCTTCATTGAGGGGGCGGCCGTCGGGGGTATAGAAGCTGATGGAAAAGGGGTGGCGGGTGATCTTTATGCTAAGGCTGTCGGTGATGAAGCGGATGATGCTGTCGGTTTGGACCGGGGTGATTTTGGCTGATTGGCCGCCGGGCGATTCTGGTAAGCCAGCGGTTGCTGCCGGGCGGACAGCCCCGGAATCGGCGGATCCGGGGGTCGCGACCACGGCATAGGAGAAATCATTTTGCAAGGGCTGGGGGGCTATACGGACCCTGATGACGGAGGGGCTATATACCTGGATGCGGACATAAGCATGGGTGGTAGTTATGTCGAGCTGGCTGTCACGCACGGATACTTTTTTAATATCGCCGACGGGGATGACACTATCCTGGGCGAAAGCAACCGTTGAGCAAATAGCAAGGCCAAAAGATAAAAGAATCTTCTTCATACGATTCATACGAGCTGAGCAACCTGTTTGGTTTAGGTGAATTCAAACAGGGTGATAAAGGAACGATGCCTGGGAGGGCAGGGCAAGTTTTCAAATGAAAATGGAAAAAATAATGTTAAAATAGTGGAGAGGGAAAATATAATTAATTGTTTATCAAATTCTTATAAAACATTATAAATTTTTTATATAGAATGGATTAGGACCGGAATCAGCGAGTTTTTATCTGCATGATTTTTTCTTCGAAGGCATCTCCGGGGAGGATTGCCTTGTTTTTGATCCGGGATTTATAGCTGTAGATGGTCTTGACGGAGTATTCGAGGATGAGGGCGATTTTTTCCGGGTCGGCGACGCCCATCCGCATGAGGGCAAAAATCCGCAGGTCAGTGGTGAGCAGTTCGCCTTCTTTTAAACGGATTTTTTCTTCGTCCCGGAGGAGGGCGTTTACCTCGGTCACGAAATGGGGGAATAGTTTCAAAAAAATCTTGTCGAAGCTAAGGAGGAGCTCCTCCTTTTCCTTGCGGGCGTCGATCTTATTAAGAAAGAATTTGATGTCGTCATAGCGTCTTTCCTGGAGTTTGTGCTCGATGGTGGTCTTGATCTTATCCAGTTTGTTATAGAATTCGGAGTCCATATTAAAGAAATACCCAATGTACTCTTCCTTTATCTTATTGGAATCTTCTAATTGATGGTTGATGACCTGGAGTTTCCCATTGGCCTCGGACAGGGCCTGTTGGGTCCTTTTGAGCTGCTGCACCTGTCGCAGGATGATCCAGGCGAGCGCGATGAGCGCCAGCACCAGGATGGTAACGAGGATGGCATATTTGATCAGGAGGCTTTTCTGAGCTTCGATGCCATTGATCCGCTCTCCTTCTATCAGCGGTAAGATAGAGCTGGCCTGTATTTTTCGTTGGCGGGCGCCGTAGAACTCTGCATTGGCGATGGCGCTTTCGATGCACATGACAGCATGCTTCAGGTCGCCTTGCTTGTACAGGAGCTCGGCGAGGTGGAAGATGGCCACGGTCTCCTTGGTGGAGGACCGGATATCCGCCATGGTAGCCTGGATCAGCAGGTTGATGGCTTTGTCACGGTCGCCTTTCTGAAGATAGATGGCGCTGAGCGTAGAGGCGGTCAATGCCAGCTGGTGGTCGGTGAGGGAGGGCGTCGTCAGGAGTTTTTCGAAAAAAGGAGCGCCTTCTCCGGAGCTGCTCTGTTTGAAGTTCTTTAGCCCGCTATAATAGCCATATTCGAAAGACGACGGTGCGAAAAATGCCAGGGCGGAGTCCAGGTACCGGTTCCCTTTTTTATCGTAGTCTACGGAATGGTAATGGTCATTGGCATAGCCGGCCATATCATAATAGTACCGGCCCCACAGGGTATAGTACTCCCCTTTGAGCGTATCAGGGATCTGTCGGTTGGTCAGTGAGGAAAGCGAGTCATAGGTTTCTTTGTACAGGCCGGCGGATAAGAGGATAAAGCTGAGCTTCAGCTGGGCGGCGATCAGGTGGGGGGGATCCTTCATTTCGCGGGCGGTGCCTATCAGCCGGAGGGCGTAGCTGTACGCCGAATCATAATTAAAGACCTTATACTGTTCGTAGATCCTTTCCTGCTGGTCGAAGATAGCTGGCAGGGGTTGGCCGGGGGCATTCAGGGACTGCTTCAGCCGGGTAATTTCCCGGGTCCGGGCGGTATCATACCCCGCAGAGAGGGGGATCGTCTTGCTTAGTTCCGTCAGCAGGCTGTCGGCTGCACCTTCTCCGCCTGCACGGGCAGTGGTATTCGTCAGGCTGAGGGCCAGGAATAAAAGGCTGATAAGCAATGGTCTCATAAATCCGTGGATTGATCCTTTGGGGATCAAATATATCGATTCATTTGGCCATTTTAGTATTAGTCTGTTTCGTAGCCAATCTTTCCCATGGCAAAAGACTGTATCCGTGTTAAATCGCTTCCAGGTATCTGATATTTGTAGGATTTTTGCTATCTTTTTAAAGAGGTATTAGTAGCATTAAAAGATCCGGAGGCAATATGCGAACAGTCATTACAGGTACAGGTAGTTTTATTCCCGATGATATAAAATCCAACCGGGATTTCACCATCCATGATTTTTATGATCCGGGGCATAAGCGGATCATTGGCGCTGCCACGGAGATCGTTTCCAAATTCGAGCAGGTCACTGGTATTTATGCCCGGCGTTATGCCAGTACGGATATCAATGCATCGCATATGGCCATCCTTGCCGGTGCTGCCGCCATCAGGGATGCCGGTATCGATCCGGAAACCATCGACCAGGTGATCGTGGCCCATAACTTTGGAAATGTCAATAAACATAGTATTCAGTCCGATGCAGTGCCTTGTCTGGCATCCCGTGTAAAGCAGGCGATCGGCATTAAAAGTCCTGACTGTGTGGCTTATGACCTTTTGTTCGGATGTCCCGGCTGGATCCAGGGATTGATACAAACGGATGCTTTTTTCAAAGCCGGTATGGCCAGGCGGACCCTGGTGATCGGAACGGAAACATTGAGCCGGGTCATCGATCTCTATGATCGTGACAGCATGATCTTCAGTGATGGAGCAGGAGCGGCGGTCCTGGAGGCGCGGGCCGGTACAGCGCAGGATTCCGGTCTGCTGGGGGCCGTCGCAAAATCCTATACGGCCGATGAAGTCGATTATATCCACATGGGTAAATCCTATTTCCCGGATTCCGACCCGCGCATCCGGTATCTGAAGATGCAGGGGCGCAAAGTTTATGAGTTTGCGCTCAAAATGGTCCCGGAGGCGATGAAGGCCTGTCTGGAAGTCAGTAACGTGGAAATAGATACAGTAAAAAAGATCTTTATTCACCAGGCCAATGAAAAAATGGATGCGGCGATCGTCAAAGCATTCTATTTACTATTCGGCAAAATGCAAGTGCCGGATCATATCATGCCCATGAATATCCGGGAACTGGGCAATAGTTCGGTGGCTACCGTTCCCACTTTATTCGATATGGTAAGGAAAGGGGTTTTGCCCGAGCATACGCTTAATCCGGGGGAGGTCATCCTTTTTGCTTCGGTAGGAGCAGGGATGAATATCAATGCTGTCTGTTACCGGCTATGAGAAGGATGAATTGTAGATAAATTTCCCATCTTTATTTCCCTGACTGGGGAATGTCATTTTATATATTGTTTTAGTATTATCCATTTTTAATTGAACATCAATACATTAAGCACCTCTATTTTGCATTGGGTTTTTGGTATGACGATTGAAGATAGAGACATTGGCTTTTCATAGGATATTGGATTTTAAACGGGCTGGATTTCTATCCGGCCCTTCTTTCTTTATTTATATCGGTTAATTTTCGGGGCTTGTTAGCAGGAGCTCTCCTATGCATCAGGTTGATGAACCAGTTCAGCCTGCAAAAAATTCAGTTCGTCCTTTTTTTCTCAATTCCATTAAATACAAATCACAGCTAAACTTATTTAATTTACATTTTCCGTTAATTAAAAAACAAATATCTTTGCCGTGGATATTACTTTTACAGATAAGAAATTGGAGAAACTGGCTAACGATGACAGAAAGCTGGTAAAGGAGTTTGGTAGACTTCGGGCGGAAAAAATCAAGGCACGGTTAACACAATTAAGATTTGCCACTGAGCATGGTCAATATATTTGGCTGGAAGTTACAGGCGTAGAAGTAATTGAAGTTGTAAACTACCATAAAGAAAAATAACAATGGCAAAGCAAAATCAATATAAGCCTCAATCAGTACCACACCCAGGAGCCACCTTAGACGAAAAATTGGAGGAAATAGGTATGGGCCCTAAAGAGTTTGCACTTCGTACAGGTAAACCCGAAAAAACCATTACTGCCATACTTAAAGGAGACAGCTCTATTACTCCGGATATGGCAGTTCAGTTTGAAAATGTCACTAAAATACCTGCGCATTTTTGGCTGAATCACCAAAGAGGTTTCGATGAATACATTGCAAGAGAAAAACGTCAAGTCGTAATTGAGCAATCTATAGAATGGGCAAAGTTATTTCCAATAAAGGAAATGATTGCAAAAAACTGGTTGCCACCAGCCGAAAGCATTCATGAAAAAACAGCAGCAATGCTTTCTTTTTTTGGATTTTCTCATCACTCAGCATGGGAGGACTATTATTTTAATCAACAGTTAAAGGTAGCTTTTCGTATTTCGTTAGCTAATACTAATGAACCGTATGCTATTTCAGCATGGTTACGTAAAGGAGAATTACAAGCTTCGGAATTACATGCAAAAGTTTATTCAGAAAAGGGTTTCAAAGAAGCACTTACCGATTTGAAAGCAGTTATGGCAAAACATCCTTCAAATTTTTTTAATCAACTACAACATATTTGTTTAGATGCAGGTGTAAAAGTGGTGCATACTCCGTCATTACCTAAAGCGCCCATATGCGGGAGTACCCGTTGGCTTAATGATACTCCTTTAATTCAATTGACAGGGAGATATAATCGTAACGATAGTTTTTGGTTTACTTTCTTCCATGAGGCTGGCCACATTTTATTGCATGGGAAAAAAGATATATTCTTAGAGAAGATTGAGTATTCTGACAAAGACAAGGTCAAAGAAAAGCAGGCTGACGAATTTGCTGTAAAATGGACATTGACAGAAGAAGAAGAAGCAACAATATTAGAAGCTGGTCCTCTTGATTCGCAAAAAATAAAAGATTTTTCAAATCAATTCAATACTCATCCAGCTATAATTATAGGAAGATTACAGCATAAAAAGTTAATCCCCTACTCATTAGGGAGGCAATATTTTGAACCTGTTGTTTTTGAATAACGCACCGACATGAAAATCTATCAACAGGCGCTGACGCTGCCAGCAAAGAAAAGAGGATTCCACCTGGTAACATCCGCTATTCTCCAGGGAGCGCCCGGTATCCAGCAATTTCGTGCCGGTCTCTGCCAGGTCTTCATTCAACATACCTCCGCTTCGTTAACCATTAACGAGAATGCGGATCCCACAGTCCGGATGGACTTTGAAACTTATTTTAATAAAGCGGTGCCCGAAAACGATCCGGATTACCTGCACAATGATGAAGGATCGGATGACATGCCCGCGCATCTGAAAGCAGCTTTATTGGGCAGTTCGGTCCTGATCCCGATCGCCAATGGCCGGCTGGCCCTGGGAACCTGGCAGGGTATCTATCTTTGCGAGCACCGCAATCATGGCGGCAATAGGGATATTGTCGTTACCTGTTGGGGGGAATAATCGGAGGCTGGGCCGGGGCCCTATAGCTAAAACCTTTCTTGTAGCTCTACTTCCAGTTCATATCCTGCGATGGCGAAAAGGAAATTCTGCAACTCATGAAGGTATTTTATACGGACCTGCCATGGAGCAGCATGTTTGAGACGTAACCCGTCTTCGGTGAATTCGAAATCTATGTGACTGCCTTCGATGCGCAGGATCCATTCTTCCCGAATATAATTCCGAAAACCGCATTTGTTGAGGACTTTGGGTGTCAGAACGATGGGCTCGATGTCCTGGAAGTCGGCTTCTTTGATCACTTCCACAAACTGGCTGGTATAGGAGCTCTTATGAGATGTCCTGACGCTGGCCACTTCGCGTGTTACCTTGATCTGAGTGTCGTAGATGAGTGTGTTGCTAAGGATCTGCTGTACTGTGATGATGTCTCCGTGCTGAGTTTGCACCTTATTGCCGAAGCGGAGTTCTTTTGCCTGTATCATAGAGTCTATTTTAAAGATGAAATACGATGATTAAGTCACGGTATTTCAAAGGAATAGAACTCTAGTGGATGGGTTGTTCGAAAGGAAGGGAGGATTGAAAGCACAAGATAATAGGCGCTTTTTGAATATGCAAGCTTTCGGAAATTGGATTTATCCACATTTTGGGGTGAAAATTTCTTCATTCCTGATTATGAGAGGTCTATCTATTCCAACGACCAATCCCAGACGACGACATGCCATTCACCTTCCTCTTCCCAATGGGTATCGACGATGGTGAAGCCTGTTTTCAGGTGAGCTTTCAGGGAGCGGATATTGCTGGTTGAAATTTCGGTGACCACCATATCGAAGAGTGGGGAAAATTGTTGCCGGTGGAATTGATATAATAATTGGAAAGCACCTTTGCCACGATAATCCGGATGCACGCATACCTGTCCCATAATGTATGCCCGGAAATCAAAGAGATACCGGTCCCTGTATCTTATCTTCGAAAAATATTCCATGGCAGTTGATAAAGGAGGATAAACATCGATCATTTCCCTGGTCAGCACGAGCGCATAACCGGCAACGAGACTTCCCTCTTTCACGATTACGGCGGGTGTAAGGGTGTGCAGCTTTTGCAAGGTTTCCAACGGGTAGGGCCAGGAAACGAAGCCTTCGCGTTCTTTTGTTTCCTCCGATATATTGGATACCAGGTTAGCCCGGGATAATTCGGCGACCTGTATCAATTCATCTTCCGTGCTGATCAATTTTGCCGTTAACATAGCGCAACTTTTGAGCAAAATCGGTAATATATTTCCGATTTTGGCAAAAATCACTGAGAAAGGCCCTTGAAGCGCAGGAAATCCTCGTTGAAAGGACCGGGGAGATCAGCATCATTAAGAAGAATAAACAGCCCTAGCACGCCGTTTGCATAACCTGCAGTAAACCTTGTTTATGGCGCAGGATACCTCATTTAAAGCAACTACGGTCAATACAGGCAATACAGAACGGGTCCTTTCCACCCTTGCCGGATCCCTGTTATTATATAAGGTCACTCAAAAACATAAGGCCGACAGTCTCCTGCTTCTCGCGGGGGGATACCTGCTATACAGGGGTCTCTCGGGGCATTGTCCGATCCACTCGCTGTTTTCCCGCAAGGGAGCGGATCATGCCCGCAACATCAATGTCAGGGCCAGCGTGATTGTAAACAAACCAAGGGAAGAGGTCTATGCTTTCTGGAGAAAGCTGGAAAATCTTCCTTTATTTATGAAGCACCTGGAAAGTGTAGATGAGATCGATGAATATACGTCTGCCTGGAAAGCAAGGATACCCGGCGGATTAGGGTATATCCGTTGGGAAGCAGAGATCGTCAACGAAGAGGAAGGATTGGTCTTGTCCTGGCAGTCGGTTCCCGGAGCTTCTATCCGGAATGCCGGGAAGATCAATTTTTCGGATACGCCCGGAAAGGGGACGCGGATCGATGCGCTGATCTCCTATCATGCCCCGATGGGCAAATTTGGGGAGGGAGTGTCCCATTTGCTGAGCCCTGTTTTTAGCCGGATGGTGGAAGAAGATATCGTGGGCTTTAAGCATTTTATCGAGGATACGATTACCGTTAAGCCGTATACTTATTTGCAATGAAGTCCAGGATATGTTTTCTCGATGCCCTGGGGTCTTTTATCTTTTCTGCCTCCTCCCCCACCCTGGCCAGCTCTTCATCATGAATAGCATGCCTGAACCAGTTGGTATAATCCTTCCGGTGCAGGTGGTAAAGCCAGGTGTCGGGATCGACGCCCTCCGCCATTTGCATAAAAACCATTAAATTATTGGCTTTCAGGCGCAGTTTGTTCTCGCGGCCGGTGAAAACAAAGCTATTCTTATCCATATTGCCCTGTGCATATTTCTTTTTGTGGCGTTGCTGCAGCTGACTGGGCAAACGAAACCGGACCTTATAGGGAGGCCGGGGGCTATTCCGTTCCCATACACAGATCTCGTCTTCCGCCAGGAAAGGGATGTCACCTGGTACAGACTCTCCCATCATTCTACAAAACTGGTCAAAGGGATAGTGTGGATTTTTTCCTATCGTAAGCAACATCCCTACTTTGGAAAGCATGGCTTTTTCAAGGGTATCGGGGGACGTGCTGATCAGGATAAAATTGTTGAGATCATCGGACAGCCAATCCGATGAGAGACCCGGAGAAGGAGACACCAGGTGATGCGCTTCATCCAGCAGGATCCAATGCGGGTGACCATAGCGGCGGCGCAGGTCCAGCAAGACAGGCATGAGCCGGACAAAAAAGGCAGGTCTGTCGGCCAGCGAAATGGATAGCGTACAGATAACCAGATTCTGTGAAGGATCTTTCAGAAACTCTCTTATTTCTTCAATAGTGGGCAGGGATGAACCGCTGCCCAGTACAACGGAACCGGGTAGTTCCAGATAATCCCCTTCCGGGTCTATCAAACAAAACTGGTAGCCTTTACTGATCAGGAGCTCCATTATGGAAATAGTCAACGTGGTCTTTCCGCTCCCTGAAATGCCGGAAATCAGGATACCGCTTCGATAGGGGCAGATGCTAAACGGGCTTCCATCTTCCTCTTTTCCCAACTCCAGGTTATGTCTGCTTAATCCGCCATGGATTTGTGAAAGGTCGTTGGCGATGAGTCCGTCGATCAGCTCGATCACTCCTTGTCCATGCGCGGCCACCGTCACCCAATCCGCCATGGCCTTCAGCGCGGGCAAGGCGTTACTCACCGCTACCGCACATTCCGATGCCTGCAGCAAGGCACTGTCATTCTCCGCATCTCCGATCCCTACGGTATTATGCAGGGAAAGATGCAGGGAATGAAGAAGGGCTTGTAAACCGGTCGCTTTATTGATGCCGGAGGGCAGGATCATGACGGCGCCTTTGTTAAAAATGACTTGCCGTTCTACACCGGAGGTCTTGATCGTATCGAGAACAATTTGTTCATAGGGTTCCCAGGTGGCTACGATCACGCGGCCTACGGACATGGGATGGACGCCTTTGTCTTCCAGCGCTTTTACGAAACGGGGATCCGGCGGCGGACCAAGCAGCTGCTCTTTTCCAGTGGCCGTCTCATGAATGAGGGCGCCATTTTCCGCAACGATATAATGGAAGATCTTATAGGCGGGGAAGACGAGTATCAGGTCTTTCATTTCCCGGCCGGTGACGAGTACGGCCATCCTTCCGGTGGCTTGTAATTGCCGGAGCTTCTCTATCACGTATTCCCCCACCTGTCCCTGGTCGGCCAGGGTACCGTCATAATCTGTCGCCAGGATCTGATACCGCATGGGGCTATAATTTTAACTATCTGCAAATCAATCCGTTGATTGATAGATGATGGAATAATTGTGCCAGGGCGCCGGGGCCAGTCCAATGGATCCATGGCGATGGTGAAAGACGATGGCGATGGCATGTCAATTGCAACGTTTCAGTTAAACAATAGTTTATGCCAGATAAAAAAACTATAGATCGCGCCCGGCGCGATAAGCAGGAAGGCAAGTCTGCCAGCACCCAGGCCGGTGAATTCGTGCGTGCGGAGATAGACAAGGTCCGCAAAGGAGAGCATGGAGTGCGAAATGCGAAACAAGCCATTGCGATCGGATTATCCGAAGCGCGTCGTGCCGGGGTCGATCTGAAGCCCCCCAGGAAAGGGACGGTCCCGGAAAAGACCCGGGAGAATGCCAAAAGGGAATCCCGAAAAGGCCGGAAGCATGAGCCCATCTCCGGGGAACGTTCGGAAGCCGCTAAAAAAGCCGCACGGATGAGGGCGCATCATTGAGAACGATAAGTATCGTTTAGTGATCTGACCGACAGAGCAGCCGATGGTGAGGCCGGATCACAGTTTCTTATTTGCCTTAACCAGCTCTTCGTTGGCGGATCGCAATTCATCCTGTGAAACCTCCAGTTGCCGGTTGAGGCTTTGCAGCTCTTCATTGGAAGACATCATTTCTTCATGGATCAGCTGCAGCTCTTCTCTTGCCTTATCAAAGGCTGAACTAACGACCAGGGTCTGCTGACGGGCCTCAAGCAGGTCTTTTTCCAATTTCCGGATGTAGTGATCTTTTTGTTCATCTTCGTTCTTTTTTCCGACAGGATTGGATTGGCCTTTCCAAACAGCCGGGAGCGTCTCCCGAATAATTATCAGCAATAAAATTTCACCCAGGTTGGATTTTACCGGCATTACTTCCAGGCTGATCTCACGCGCCGTTTCGTCTCCTAGTAGCCGGGCCCGTTCTATAATAGTCCTTTGTCCCGTATTTTTCAATTTATCAAGCAGGCTGTGCAGGATAAACACGAGCTCATCCCGCACCATCTTAAATAATTTAAGGCTTGCTTTGCCGGGAGCGGGTCGCAGGTAAGGAGAGATGATCCCATAAAAGCGAATGATCTGAAGGTCCAGATCCACCAATATACTTGCAGGCACATAGCGGGATAACAGAATGTTGGTCGCCTCGTGATCGGATTCCACCCCGGTTCTCCGGGAAGCGGAGGCTACCGGATTAAAGAAGGAAAAATTAAGTTGCCGGGATGCAGGAACCTCATTCCTGGTATATATTTTCCGTTCATCATCCACCGGGAGAAACAATGCTTCCGGATCCGTGACCATTTCTTCTTTGCTGCCAGGCAGGAAATATCCGGCAGGTTTCAAAGCATAGTGAAATGATTGCAGGAGTCTTTCGCGGATGGCGGGCTCCAGGTGGATCATTACGTTTTCGCAACAAATAATATCGATCGACGAGAAAGGAGGATCTTTCAGCAGGTCATGGACAGCAAAAACGCATAACTCATGAATCTCTTTATTGACCCGGAAAGCGTTGTCCTTTTTTTCAAAAAAACGCTTGAGCCGGGAAGGCGATACATGTTGCAGTGCTGGCTGATTGTAAATCCCTTTTCTTGCCTTTTCAATAGTCGTCAGGACCGGATCGGTAGCGAAGATCCTGACAGGGTTTTTGATGCCTTTGTGCCTGCAATACTCCCACAGGCAAATAGCAAGGGAATAAACGTCTTCGCCTGTATTGCAAAAAGGGACCCAGATCCGGATGAACTCCTTGGGGTCTTTGTTTTTCAGGAGGCAGGGTAATACCTCTTTGACAAGGACTTTCAAAATGGCAGGCGACCGGAAAAATCTCCTCATATCGGACAAGAGGTCCCTGTAAAGGAGATCGGTCTCAAAGTTATTATTCACCAGCAGGTTTCCATAGTCTTCCAGCCGGTTGACAAGGTTAAGTTTCATCCGGCGCAGGATACATTTGATTACTGCCGCCTGACTACACAGGCTGAAATCAACCTGGTGCCGGCCTACCAACTGGAGATAAATCTTGCCAAGTTCCTTTTTATAGCGGTTTATCTGCTCCGGATCGGGAGCAAAGTGGTTGTAATTTTTCAGTCTGGCAAGTTGACTGGCTATCTTTTCGGGAGGTAATACAAAATCTATATACCCCGATTCGACGGCGTGCCGGGGCATTGCCCGGAACCGTGCCGTATCATCCTGCGCAAATGTTACTCCTCCTGCGTTTCTTATGGCCAGAGTGCCTGCGGTACCATCGGTCGTATCACCCGATAACACGATGGAGATGGCGTTGTCCCTATATGCATCTGCAAGGGTCATCAAAAAAAAATCGACAGGGTAATATTTTTCAGCTTTTCTAAAAAGGGAAGGCGGTGTCAATATCCCTTCGGAAATACCTATATAAGAACCTGAAGGCAGGATATAGATATGGTCTTTTTCCAATCGCATCCCTTCTCTTCCCTTAAGGACTTTCATTCTTGTCTTATTCGCCAGCAATGCAGGAAGAATACCACCCTGGCCCGGAGACAACTGTTGGATAACCACATAAGCCATGCCCAGAGAGGGGGAAAGATAATTCAGCAACCGGATCATTGCCTCATAGCCACCTGCCGACAGACCAATCGCCACGACAGGTACCGGATTCGACTTGGAGATGGGAGAATATTGCCCATCGCTCTCACCAGCTGCAGCAATTTCTTTTTTTAGGGGGGTATTTTTTTCCTGCATAAATAAAGTTAAATGGCATATCCGTTTAAATAAATAATGAAATAAGAGAATTCTCCCAAACCAGGGAGATTTAAATTAGTTTCAGGAGGAAGAGATATGCTACAGGTTATCTGATAAGCGGGCACTTATCAAATCTGTTACAATATTAAAAGGAAAGCCGTTCAAAATCAAATATTCTGCCCAAATATTCTGCTGATAAATTTCACCTTTTGTCTTAATGGGAGAAGTCCGATCGTACCTGCGGTCTGCCTGCAGTCTGAGCCTGTGCAGGCATGAAAATTGCACATTCATCAACGTTTAACCCGGAGTAAGAAACAACCTACGCATGGATACAAAAAGCTGGCTTTGGTGGCAAAAAGGCATTATTTATCAGGTTTACCCCCGCTCTTTTCAGGATAGCAACCAGGATGGCATCGGCGATCTGCGCGGTATCATACAAAGACTGGATTATCTGAAATGGCTGGGAGTAAAGGCTATCTGGCTCTCTCCCATCTACCCTTCGCCTATGGCAGATTTCGGCTATGACATTTCGAATTATACGGAGATCTGGCCTGTGTTCGGCAACCTGGCGGATTTCGATGAGCTGGTGGACAAGGTACATGCCGCCGGCATGAAGATGATCCTCGACCTGGTGCCTAATCATACTTCCGATGAGCATCCCTGGTTTGTCGAGTCCAGGAAATCCCGGGATAATCCCAAGCGGAACTGGTATCTCTGGAAGGATGCCCGGCTGGATGGCAGCCCCCCTAATAACTGGCTGAGCATGTTCGGAGGCAGTGCCTGGGAATGGGATGAGGCGACTAAACAATATTATTACCATGCTTTTTTACAAAAACAGCCGGATCTGAACTGGCGAAATCCGGCGGTGGAGCAAGCCATGTTCAATGTGCTGCGTTTCTGGCTGGACAAGGGCGTAGACGGATTCCGGGTAGATGTGCTCTGGCATATGATCAAGGATAAGCAGTGGCGGGATAATCCAAAGAATCCTGATTACGAGGAGCATATGTCTACATATAACCAGTTGTTGCCGGTCTATTCCACCGATCAGCCGGAAATGCATGATATTACCGCGCGGATGCGGAAGGTGCTGGACGAGTACCCCGAACGTATGATGATCGCCGAGATCTATCTTCCGGTCAACAGGCTGGTCACTTACTACGGAATCAATAATAAGGAGGAAGCTAATCTGCCCTTCAATTTCATGTTGATCACCCTGCCCTGGGACTCCCGGCATATTGCGGTCTCCATTGACGAGTACGAGGCGGCTTTACCGCAGGATGCCTGGCCCAACTGGGTGATGGGCAATCATGATCAACCGCGGATTGCCAGTCGTATAGGACAGCAACAGGCAAAGGTAGCGGCTGTCCTGCTGCTCACTTTACGGGGTACGCCTACGATCTATTATGGAGAAGAGATCGGCATGCGGGATACACCTGTTCCGCTATCGGAAGTACAGGATCCGCAGGGACTGAATATGCCGGGTAAGCACCTTAGCCGGGATCCGGCAAGGACTCCCATGCAGTGGGATAATAGTGAAAATGCCGGTTTTACCGATGGCAAGCCCTGGCTTCGGCTGGACAGGCTCTATCACCGGGAAAATGTACAGGTCCAGAAACAGGATATTTATTCCAGCCTCAGCTTATACAGGCGCCTTATCCGATTACGGCAACAGGAGGCATCGCTGATGACGGGGAATTATAAGCCGATATACTCCGATCAACAGATGATCGCCTATATCCGTCAGGCGGAGGGGCATACCGGTTTTCTCATCGTGCTGAACTTCAGTCATCGTCCCTGTTATTTTACACCCGGCACCATCCATTTTAAGGGGGTCATCGTTATCAATACTTTCCCGGAGCAGGAGCAGCAGACAGTGGAGGATACGATCGATCTTAGCGGTGATGAGGCATTGGTTGTGCGGCTGGATGCCTGGCAACCTATTATTTCAGTTTGAAGGGACATTGCAACAAGATGATGGTGTGATCTTCCACGGTGATAGTTTCGCCGGCTTTGTATTCTGTGTCCGGAGAATCGGGTTCGGGGGCTGTCCCTATCACCTTCTTCCATTGTTTACCAAATTTTTTCGCGGGAAGCCGGAAGTCCATGGGGCCGGAATGGGCATTGAAAATAATATAGAAGTTGTCATCGACCAGCGGCTGGCCATTTTCATCCACTGAATTGATGCCACCTCCATACAGGAATACGCCCAGGGATTTGGCGAAGTCTTCTTTCCAATGGTCTTCGGTCATCCCGGTGCCGTCGGGCAGGAACCAGGCTATGTCTGTCAGTCCTCTTTTTCGGATGGGTCTTCCCATGAACCAGTATTTGCGTGAAAAAGCAGGATGACTTTTTCGGAAGTGAATAAGCTGTGCAGTGAAACCGATCAGTTCCTGATCAGCTCCCGGCCAGTTGACCCAGGAGATTTCATTATCCTGGCAATAGGCATTGTTATTCCCTTTCTGTGTATGTCCTGCTTCATCCCCGGCCCGCAGCATGGGGACGCCTTGTGATAATAGCAGGGTCGCTAAAAAATTTCTTTTTTGCCGCTTGCGAAACCAGTTGATGCTGGCATCATCTGTCGGTCCTTCTACCCCTGCATTGGAAGAACGGTTGTCATCCGCGCCATCCTTATTGTCCTCGCCATTCGCTTCATTATGCTTTTCATTATAGGAGACCAGGTCCTGGAGTGTGAAGCCGTCATGGGCCGTGATAAAATTGATGCTGGCGGTAGGATTCCGGTTGTCATTCATATACAGGTCGGGGCTGCCGGTGAAGCGTTCGGCAAATTCCGCCAGCATGCTATCGGCCCCTCTCCAGTAATCGCGCATACAATCCCGGTATTTATCATTCCATTCCGCCCAGCCCGGCGGGAACTGTCCTACCTGATATCCTCCTTCACCCACATCCCAGGGTTCGGCAATCAACTTGACCTGCGAAATAACCGGGTCCTGGTAAATGATATTGAAGAAAGCGCTGAGCCTGTTGACATCATGCAGCTCGCGGGCAAGGGAGGAGGCAAGGTCAAAGCGAAAGCCGTCCACATGCATATCCAGCACCCAATACCGGAGGCTGTCCATGATCAGCATCAGCACGTTGGGCAGACGGGTATTCAGCGTATTGCCCGTGCCGGTATAATCAAAATAATGGCGTTTGTCTTCAGCCAGCCGGTAGTACCCGGCATTGTCGATGCCACGGTAAGAAAGCGTAGGTCCTAATTCGCTGCCTTCGGCCGTATGGTTGTAAACTACGTCCAGGAATACTTCGATTCCTGCCTTGTGCAGCTCTTTGACCATCGTCTTGAATTCGCGTACCTGGCCGCCGGCATTTTTGCCGCTGTAAAAGCCTATATCCGGCGCAAAGAAACCGATAGTATTGTATCCCCAGTAGTTGGTCAACCCTTTGTCTTTCAGATGCCGTTCCGCGATGCACTGGTGCACGGGCATGAGTTCGATGGCCGTTATCCCCAGTTTTTGTAAATAGCCGATCACGGAGGGATGGGCCAGGGCGGCATAAGTGCCTTTTATTTCTTCGGGCAGATCCGGAAAAAGTTTCGTCAACCCTTTTACATGGGCTTCGTAGATGATGGTATTGTGATAGGCAATCTTAGGAGGCCGGTCCTCTTCCCAGTCAAAATGATGATCGATCACGGCAGATTTGGGCGCTACGGAAGCGTTATCCCGTCCGTCGAAGCTCAGGTCGTCTTTACCTATTTCATATCCAAAGAGGGTATCGTCCCATTCTACGAGGCTGCAGATGGCTTTGGAATAAGGATCGAGGAGGAGTTTGTTGGCATTGAAGCGGTGGCCATTCTCCGGCTCATACGGACCGGATACGCGGTAACCATAGAGCTGTCCCGGGGCTAGGTCCGGAATATAAGCATGCCAGATACTGTGGGTGCGTTGAGTGAATTGGAGCCGCTGGGTCTCTTTTTCGCCTTTGGCGGCATTGAACAAACATAGTTCCACGCCGGTGGCATGCCGGGAGTACAGGGCGAAATTGACGCCTTTGCCATCCCAGAAAGAACCTAATGGATAAGGGTCGCCCGGTAAGATAGTCATAGTTGTGCAGTAGTTTCCGTTAGCTTTATTCGTTACGTTTTAAGCCTCTTATTACAAACCTTTGCGGAATCAAGATGTATGTGCAGCATATGCAGCGTGCTGTCGGCGAAGGCCCTGATATCGGCATCGGCCCCGTTCTTAGCTTCCTTTTCAAATTCCCTGATATCGTTCTTATGGTCGTCTATCATCATGCTGATATAGGCTTTATCGAAGTCTTTTCCGCTTTTCTTTTGCAGGTTATCCGCCATCTTTTGCATATCGGGGGACAGGGTGGCAGGAAGGGTCACGTTCTTTTCTTTCGCTATTGCCTTTAATCTGTCCCCTCCTTTTGAATGGTCTCTTTCCATCATCGCACCGAATGATTTTACATCCGGGGACAGGGCCTTTTGCTGTGCCAGCTGTCCCAATGCTACTTCTTCCATGCCGCCGGCCGCTGCGTCGACCACGAACTTCGCGTCATCTTTGGAGACGGAAACGGGCACCACGGTAGCGCTTGTATTACCGGAAACGGCCGGGCTATCCATTGCCCGGGCATTGGAATCTTTGGCCTCTTTTACGGCATTGGGCTGGCCGCTGTTGCAGCTGAAGCAGATACAAGCTCCTGCGAGAAAGCCGCTGTAAGTTATTAAATGTTTCATAACCAGCGATTTTAGATTGTACCCCGAAAAAATCATACCATGCGGGCATATTTTTATAATCAATTGATTTTAGCGGTATTCTTGTTCCTGTTATCGTTCAATTGTTTGTTGAGGTTATAGGCGGCGCTGATGAGACCGAGATGGGTGAAGGCCTGGGGGAAATTGCCCAGGTGCTGCCCTTCGAACCCGAGCTGTTCGGAATAAAGACCGAGGTGGTTGGCATATCCCAGCATCTTCTCAAAATAAAAACGGGACTTATCCAATTGTCCCGCACGGGAGAGACACTCGACATACCAAAAAGTGCACATCGAGAACGTCCCTTCCCGGCTTATAGATCCATCAGCGCCGGTATCCAGGAGACCATCGGGGGCTGCCAGTTCCGGCCGGTAACGATAGACCAGCGAGTCGGTCACCAATTCCTCTTCGATCTTCTTCAGCGTCGATAACCAGCGGGGATCTTTAGGGCTGATAAAACGGACGAGGGGCATCAGCAGGGCGGAGGCATCGACGGTAGCAGAGCCGGGGAATTGCATGAAGGCTTTTTTATCTTCGTTCCAGAAGTCCGAAAAGATACTGTCATAGATCTTATCCCTTTCTGTCTTCCAGTTGCCGTTGCGGGGAAAAGAGCGGGCTTCCGCTATTTTCATCGCCCTGTCCAGCGCGACCCAACAGGAGAGCCTGGAATAAAGAAAGTCTTTTCGCCCGCCGCGCACTTCCCATATTCCGTCATCGGGTTGATTCCAGTTGGCGCTCAACCATTCGATCTGTTTTTCCAGGTTTTTCCAGAAATCATAGGAGATGGGCTCTACATGTTTGTTATATAAATAAACGGAATCCATCAGCTCTCCGTAGATATCCAATTGAAGCTGGCTATAAGCGTCATTGCCGACGCGGACAGGCGCTGACTGGCAATACCCTTCGAAGTTTTCCAGGGTATATTCCTTTAGCTGTCGTTCTCCGTTAATGGAATACATGATACCCAGCCTCTCCTGTCCTTTGATATCGCGGCAGAGCTTCTCCACCCAATTCATAAAAGTTCCTGCTTCTTTAGTATATCCCAGTCGTATAAACGAGTAGATCGTAAAGCTGGCATCCCTGATCCAGGTGTAGCGGTAGTCCCAGTTGCGTTGTCCTCCGATACTTTCCGGAAGGCCGAAGGTCGGTGCGGCTATGATAGAGCCGTACCGGGCAGATGTCAGTAGTTTCAGCACCAGGGCGGAACGATGAACCATCTCCATCCATCGTCCTTTGTAGGAGGAGCGCGAAACCCAATCTTTCCAGTAGTTGACCGTACGAAAAATACCCTGTTTGATAAAATCGGCGAAATCCTGCTGGCCGGTGGTTTCATTGGCAGCGTCTTCGAGAAGGAAGTCAACGGACTGACCGGCGTTGAGGGTAAATTCAGCTATGGCATCCTTATCGCTGATCTGCAAAGACACGGACGCTTTCAGCCGTATAGCGAGAGATGGGGTCGGGGCCGTCCCCTGAGATCGGATGATTATTTCGTTGGGGCCCGTCTGTTCGATGGTATGGGTGTCTTTCCCATAGTTGAACCGGGGGCTGCATTGCAGCCGATACTTCACTTCTCCCCGTACGGTGGTAAGGCGTCGGACCAGTTTTTTCCCGTCCTGTTCGTCAATAGATACGGGCATCAGATCCGCTATCTCCCCCACCCCTTCGGAGGAGAGGAAACGGGTGAGCAATACATTGGTATCTGGCAGATAGAGCTGTTTGGTCCTCATCTTTTTGAACTCGGGGACGATAGAAAAAAAGCCGCCGCTATACTGGTCCAGAAGGGAAGCGAAGATGCTGGGGGAATCGAATTCGGGAAAACACATAAAGTCGATGGATCCATTGAGCCCGACCAGGGCCACCGTATTCAGATTACCTATAATACCGTAATTTTCAATCGGTTGATAAGACATCGGGGAATTTGAGCGATAGGATGCAAAAATTGTTCCCGGACGAGCGGGTCCAGAGGTAAACCGGCGCGGTCCAATAGCGGTCCAATATTTGCTGATTTGTTTTAAAGCAGTGATCCTGAAGGGCTTTAAGTGTAGCTGAAAAATAATTACCCATTCCTCAAATCGGACACCATGGAAGAAAATGAGTTCAGTCAATTAAAATCCTTGCTTAATGGCACCTGGCATGGGGAGGGTTACGCAAAATTTCCTACAATAGAAGATACTGCTTATACGGAAATCTGTTCCTATGAGCCCGATGAAGAAACAAACATCCTCCGCTTTGAACAAAAGACATGGTATAAAAATGAAACGCCCAACAATGGCAGGATTGTATTCTGGGACACGGGATTTATTTTATTGAAAGACACGGATGTTTTACTGATAAGCGCCCAATCCGGCGGACGGGTCGAGACCTATCGCTTACAGGAGATTAAAGATCATAGATTTTTTTTTGACAGCGTCGATATCAACAATGACGGCAAAACGATCCGTTCGCAACGGATCATCCACGTATACGATAGTTACCTGGACTATGAGCTCAATATGGCTACCAGGCAGGCGACTGAGTTTCAGAATCATTTAAAGGGCAGCCTGAAAAAATTAGCCTTACAGGCAAAAGAAACCCCTTAATTAGAAGGGCGGCTTAGTCTCCGGGCTGGCACAGTTTTTTCGTCAGATAGCAACAGGAAAAATATTATTTCATTTTAAAACTTTAGATATGTCTTACTTAAGATATCAATCCTGCATTGATGCCTGTATTTACTGTGCTTCTATGTGTAATCAATGTGCCGATGCCTGTCTGGAAGAGCCGGAGATCGCTAAATTAAGAGAATGTATCCGGCTGGATATGGAGTGCGCCGCCTTGTGCCGTTCTGCCGCGGAACTCATGATGATAGACGGGAAATATGCGGACGCTCTTTGCCGCTTATGTGCGGAAATTTGTACGGCCTGTGCCGAAGAATGTGACAAACATGCCAAAATGGGCATGGAACATTGCAGGGTCTGCGCGCAAGCCTGTCGCCAATGCGCGGAGGAATGCCTTCATATGTCGGAATTTGTATAAAGGGCATTTCATGCACGAAGAAAGATTTTTGAGCCTTCCTCTTCCATGCCTTAGACCAAGTGGGTAACCTGAAGATACGAAGTTCCCCGCATAGAAAATCCTGTATTTACGGAAACTTATAAGAGGCCCGGGTGTTTGGTCAGATAAATGGAGCGTCTTGCCATGGCATGATTTTAGAGGCGCTAACTTTTCTGAATAGCTTAACTATTTATTTTATATGAGTACTCAAACCACCAATCCCGAAAAACCGAAGGCGCAAAACCTGGAACAATTATGTATCGACACGATCCGTGTATTATCCGTAGATGCCGTGCAGAAGGCCAATTCGGGCCATCCGGGCACGCCCATGGGCATCGCCCCGATGGGTCATGTGTTATGGACTGAAAGCATGAATTATAATGCTAAAAGCTCTCAATGGCCGAACCGGGACCGGTTTATCCTCTCGGCAGGACATGCCTGTATGTTCCAGTATAGCCTGCTTTACCTGACGGGCTATAAGCTTACGCTGGACGATCTTAAAAATTTCCGCCAGCTGCATAGCAAGACTCCCGGCCACCCTGAATATGGATTGACGGATGGCATAGAGGTAACGACGGGCCCGCTGGGTCAGGGCTTTGCCAATGGAGTCGGCTTTGCCATTGCCCAGAAGCACCTGGCGGCCCGGTACAACCAACCTGATTTCACCTTATTCGACTATAAGATCTATGCGATCTGCAGTGACGGGGATATGATGGAGGGGGTAAGCAGTGAGGCGGCATCGCTGGCCGGTCACCTGGGTCTGGGGAATATCATTTACCTGTACGACGACAACCATATCTCGATAGAGGGAAATACGTCCCTGACTTTCACTGAGGATGTCGCCAAACGTTTCGAGGCTTATGGCTGGCATGTGCAGGTCCTGGAGGATGGTAATGATGTGGCGGCTATTGCCAGGGCCCTGAAGAATGCGCGGGAAGAAACGGCCCGTCCGTCCCTGATCAAGGTTCGGACGCATATCGCGTATGGGAGTCCCAATAAGGTGGATACGGCTGGCGCTCATGGCGCGCCGCTCGGAGCGGATGAAGTGAAGCTGGTAAAGGAATTTTTCGGATTCGATCCGGCTTTGTCGTTTGTCGTTCCGGACGAAGTGCTGAAATTTTACCGGGCTGCCGGTGAAAAGGGAGCGGAACTGGAAAAGAAATGGAATGAATTATTCGCAGCTTATAAGAAGAAATATCCGGAGCTGGCCGCCGAATACGAGCGGGCGCTTAGCGGCGAATTGCCTGCGGGATGGGAGTCCAGTCTGCCGGCATTCGCTCCGGCGGATGCCAAGGGAGGTAAGATGGCTACCCGGCAGGCTTCGGGGAAAGTGCTGAACGCCATTGCCGCCGACCTGCCTTTTCTGATCGGGGGCGCTGCAGACCTGTCTCCTTCTACGGACACGAACCTGAAAGATTATGAGTCCTTTAGCGATGGTCATCCGGAGGGTCGTAATTTCCATTTCGGGATCCGGGAACATGCCATGGGATCTGCGCTGAATGGGATGGCCCTGACGAAAGGAGTGATCCCTTACGGAGCTACTTTTCTTATCTTTTCTGAATACATGCGGCCTCCGATCCGGCTGGCTGCCATCATGAAGATACGGCCCATCTTTGTCTATACCCATGACAGCATCGGTCTCGGGGAGGATGGAACTACGCATCAACCGGTGGAACAGCTGATCTCGCTGCGTTCTATTCCCAATATTACGCTGATCCGTCCGGCCGATGCGAATGAAACGGCGCAGGCCTGGAAGGTTGCTTTAGAGCACCAGGGCGGACCGGTGGTGCTGGTATTCACCCGGCAGGGTCTTCCCATCATCGATCAGTCGAAGTATGGCAAGGCTGCGGAACTGGCGAAGGGCGCGTATATCCTGTCCGAACCGGTCACGACGCCTGAATTGATCCTGATCGCTACCGGCTCGGAAGTGGAGCTGATCCTGAAAGCGCAGGAACAATTAAAGGGCGAAGGCATCGCGGCCCGGGTGGTGAGCATGCCATCCTGGGAACTATTCGAAAAACAGGATGACGATTATAAAGAGAAGATATTCCCCAAAGCTATCCGGAAAAGGCTTGCCGTCGAAGCAGGCTCTCCGCTTGGCTGGCATAAGTATATAACCGATGAAGGCGATGTGCTGGGGATGACAAGGTTCGGGGAATCTGCGCCGGCGGAAGATCTGTACAAAGAATTTGGCTTCACCATAGAGAATGTGGTGAAGAAGGCGAAGGCCTTGTTGGAGGGAAAAGTATTCTGACAGAAAAAAGAAGGAGCCCGGTTGATTCGCATCAAGCGTTATTCGGATGCTGTCCGCATCACCAGCAAGGGCATGGAAGTATGATAGGCCAGCTGGTGTGTGGCGCTTCGGTGGAAGAGTCCTTCGAAAAAACCATGCGTTTTATGGATCGCGATGATCAGCGAAGCGTCCCGGGCCTGGGCAAATTCCATAACACCTGTGGCCGGATCCGAACTCTCTACGGAATGGTAAGCCGGATGATAGGCAGTGAGCCACCGGTCTAAAACAACTGCATTCAGGGGAGTTTCCGAAGTAAAATGCTTGTCGTTGTGGTCGACATTAACTACCAGGAGCTCGGCCTGGAAGTCGTCCAGTAATTTCTTCAGTCCTTTGATGGGTGTCGTCTCCTGGGTATCTTTCAGGTCGCAGGCAAAGACGATGCGTTTGACCGGTTGCAGCTTTGCTTCGGGCGGTACGATCAGAATGGGATATTTACTTTTATCCACTATCCTGACGGCTTCATTGCCGATCAGCGCCTGTTCCAGTTTACCGGCTACGGTGATGGCCATGACGATCAGGTTAGCATTTACTTCTTTGGCTATATCATTGATCGAGAGCGACAGAGCAGCTTCTTCCACCCGGTATTCCACGATGGTCTCTTCGTTGGCTAATCCCCTAAGCTGTTCATAAAGCGATCTCAGCTGCTGCAGGCTTTTACGGCGTTGATCTTCCCCATCCTCTATAACAACCTCCGGCGGATATGTCACCGGGGACACCGGTATCTCGGAAACAGGTATGGGCATGGCTACTTCGTAAGCATGATATAAGACAAGCCGCTCCGACCGGAGCTGTTGGGTCAGCAGGGCGGCATAACGACCTGCATGGAAAGATGCTTCTGAAAAATCAGTCAGCAAAAGAATATTGTTCATACAAGAGTTTTTTTGTTTATACTCTCATATATGCAATTATAGTACACAGTCTCTTTGACGGAGGGCATAAAAATTGCAATGCTGGATGGGCCGGTCAATGAAATGCCCCCCTCCCATACGGATCGGGCGGGCAAACGCGGGAATTATGCAAGCGGCAGGGTAAAATGGAAGGTGGACCCGCTGCCGGGAACGCTATCGACCCAGATTGCTCCGCCCTGGCGGGATACCAGCTGGGTAGCGATATAAAGGCCTAATCCCAGGCCGGGATAAATATTCATTTTATGATGATGGACCCGGAAAAATTGCTGAAAGACCTTCTCCTGTACCTCTTTGGAAATACCGATTCCGAAGTCTTCCACACTAATTGTCACCTTTTTATCATCGGCGGCAGAGCGGATAATAATATTGTTCGCGTCAGGAGAATATTTGATCGCATTGGAAAGAATATTCGTAAGGACCTGACCGGTCCTCTCCCGGTCAGCTGATACAGGTGCGACCTCTTTCAATTCCAGGATCAGCTCGTGTTTTTGAAAGGTTTGCTGTATTTCATCCGCGATCTCACCAATGAGTTCATTGATATCGAAGGAGTTAATGGTCAGCTGTAACTGGCCGCCCGTAATCTTGGTCACATCCAGCAGATCTTTTACAAGGTCGGTCAGTCTGTTGACCTGCCGGTCAAGTCTTTCCACCAGTCTGACCGTGTCCTGGTCCTGTGAACCCATTAGGGAATTACGAATGATCTGTGTATAGCCCTTGATGCTGGTAATGGGGGTCTTCAATTCGTGGCTGGCGATCCCGATGAATTCTTCTTTTTGTTTTTCGAGGGCATCCTTTTCGGTGATGTCACGATAATTGGCCACCAATCCATTGATCGTCTCATAGCCCAGCAGGTTGGTGCAGACAGCTTCCATCATCCGGTACTGGCCGTTCTTATGCTGCATCCTGAATTGGGTTCGGATGTTCTCATCGGGAGATTCAAGGCAACGCCTGAACATATCCTGTTTTAAAATGATATCGTCGGGATGAACAAAGGGCTGCTGGAAAATATTGGTCCCGATCCGTTCCGAGGGATGGTAGCCCAATACCCGTTCGAGGGACTCACTTTGATATTTTATGGTGCCGTCCTCGGCATAGATGGTGATGATGTCAAAAGCATTCTGCACCAGGAGACGGAACCGCTCTTCGCTTTGTTTCAGATCGTTCTCGATCTTTTTCCTTTCCGTAATATCTTTTTGGATTATCCAGATCCGTTTTAATTCTTCTTCCTCTACTATACCAATCAGGCTACAGATATAATACCTGGTATTGTTTTCTTTATCGGTATCGCCAATCTCTTCATTGGCAAGCTGGTAACCTGCCTCAATGAATCTGGCTATATAGCCCCTGCCTTCCCTGCCCGAAGGAAGCAGGTCATCCAGATCGGCCCCAAGGAAATCCGCCGCATGGGAGCGGCCATGCATAAGGGCTATGGCGTCATTGGATTCCGCCAATTGCGCGTATCTGTAAAGATGATCGAGTTGTTTTACCGGAGTTTCGTTAACCGGCAACGATTTTTTGAGCTCAAAACGGCAGATACCTTCGGAGCTTTGCGCAATAAAGTTCTCATAGCGGGTATTGCTTTGGCTAATCGCCTCTTCCGATCTTTTGCGTTCTGTAATGTCTTCGATGGCCAGCAGAAAGCGGTTACGGCTGTCATTTTCCTGGTTCATCCGCATGGCGTTGAACAGCAATATTTTGCTATCCCCCGGCTCAAAGGGGATCGTCAGCTCAAAATTCTCAAAACTCTTATTTTTATGGATGATCTCGTTCAATTGGTCCTTCAGCTTCGGGATATTCCAGAGACCATTGCCCATTTCATAAAAATAATGGCCTTCCGCATCTTCTGGCTTCAGCTTAAAAAGTATATAAAAGGCTTTGTTGGCCGTCCGGATGCGCAGATCGGCATTCAATACGACCAGCGGCTCCCGGATGGTCTGGATCACGGCTTCTGAATAGTCGACCGCTTCTTTGAGATCCGTATTTCTATTATTCAATTCGTCGTTGATGGTGGTCAGCTCTTCATTAGCAGATTGCAGCTCTTCCTTGGAAGTCTCCAGCTCTTCGTTGATACTCTGCAATTCCTCGTTGGAAGAAAGGATCTCTTCATTTGCGGACTGCAGCTCTTCCCGTACCGCTTCGAATTCCTCGCTCATGGCCTTCATCTGCTCCCTGGCTTCCTTTAGCTCCAGCTGTAGCAGTGCGATTTTACGATCGCCGACGCCCTTTTTGTTACCGCCGGCTTTTTCATCCGGAAACTCCTCCATTTGGTAAGCGGAGACAGAATCCCTGAAAAGGATCAGGTAATAGGGATGTTTGGAATAAGCCCTGAGCGGGATGGCTTCGATGCTGATGGTCTTTTTATCCTGGTCCAGGGAGATCTGTTCTTTTTTAACAGGCTGGGCCTCTTTTTTTATCCGCTGGAGGAGGGCCCTCAGTTCGAAGACCAGTTCATCTCTCACCATCTTCAACAGATGAAGGCTGGCCTTGCCCTGGTTGGGACGGAGATAGCTGGAAACATCTCCATGAAAATGAACGATCTGCCATTCCTTATTGATCGTTACGCCGGCAGGCGTATAACCTGCCAGCAATAATTTGTTGGTTTCTTTTTCGATGTCTTCTTCCCCGTCCTGCTCGGCGATCATTCTTTCTTCATCAGTCGTTATCCCCGGCAGGGACAAGCCCGATCGTATGGAAAAATCAAAATTGAAATTAGAAGGGGTTATTTTTTTAGAGAAGAGCTTGAATTGTTTATCCACGGAAGCGAAGAGTTCCGTAGCACTGCCCAGGGCCTCCGATTTTCCCAGCAACAGGTACCCGGAGGGTTTTAAGGCATAATGAAAGGAACGTAATATTCTTTTCTGAGCCCCTGCTTCCAGGTAGATCAGCACATTCTGACAGCTGATCAGATCTATCCGGGAAAAAGGAGGGTCTTTTAGCAAATTATGGGTGGCGTAGATGCAAATATCCCGAATGGGCTTAATGATCTGGAAATTGCCTTCCACCTTTATAAAAAAGCGTTGCAGTCGCTGAGCGGATACATTCTGCAGATCGGCTTTTGTGTAGATACCGGCCCTTGCCTTTTCGATGGCGCTATCACTGAGATCGGTGGCGAAGATCTGTATGGGGCTGGCGATGGCCTGGTCGCCCAGGTATTCGTAGAGACAGATGGCGATGGAACAGGCTTCTTCGCCGGAGGAGCAGGCCGGGATCCAGATCCGGATCGCCTCCGAAGGCCGTCTGTCTTTGAACAGTGCCGGAAAAATCTTCTGGCCCATGGCTTCATAAAGAGCAGGCTCCCGGAAAAAGCTGGTCACATTGATCAGCAGGTCCTTGTATAGCAGGTCGACTTCGGCCGGCCGGTTCCGCAATAAATGGGTATACTCTTCCAGGTTCTTGAGCTTATTGAGGGTCATGCGCCGGAAGATGCGACGTAAAATAGTGGATTGTTTATAGTTGGAGAAGTCGACTTGCCATTTATTATGCAGGACGGCGTGGATTTTACGGACCTCGACTTCTTTTCCGGTAAGATCATCCTGTGAAGGAAGGGACAAATAAGGTAGTTTGCTGAGAACCTCCAGTTCCCTGGCTATCTTCTCAGGAGGCAGGACAAAATCTACATAGCCGGAATCAGAGGCATTATTGGGCATGCCCATAAATTTGGCCGTATAATCCTGGGCGAATGTGATGCCTCCCTCGGCCTTGATAGCCCGGACGCCAGCTGTGCCGTCGGTGGCAGTTCCGGAAAGAATGACGGCGATGGCGTTGTTTTGATAGATAGGAGCCAGGGCCGTCAGGAAAAAATCGATGGAATGATAGGTGCCGTCATTTTTTTTTCGGGGGATCAGGGTCAATTTTCCATCCACGATACTCATGAAAGCATTCGGGGGAATGACAAAAACAGCGTCAGGGAGGACTTCCATCCCGTTCTCTACCTGCAATACCTTCATTTTCGTCTTTTTATGCAGGAGTTCCGGCAGGATGCTCTCATGATCGGGGGAGAGATGCTGAATGACTATATAGGCCATTCCCAGGGAGGGGGATAAATTTTCTAATAATTTGGAAATTGCTTCCAATCCTCCGGCGGAGGCGCCGATGGCGACTACGGGAAAAGGCTTTGGGCTACCCTTGCTTTTCATTACTATAAAAATAGGAAAAATGCCGTGGAAATCGCCGCGAAATTAAGACTTTCCTAAATTCTCAGAGGCACAATAATTGCATATTCGCCCTGAATTCTTTAATTCTATTATCCCTCATACGATATGCTTTCGGACATCATCATACAAAAGATAAGACAGGAAGGGCCTGTGCCCTTTCGTGATTTTATGGAGATGGCGCTCTATTATCCTGAATCAGGATACTATACTTCCCTCCCGGAAAAGATCGGCAGCGCCGGAGACTTTTATACCAGCTCCAATCTCACAGCCGCCTTCGGGGCTATGATCGGGCGTCAGTTGGAGCAGATGTGGAGCCTTATGGGCAAAGGTCCTTTCGCCATTGTGGAGTATGGGGCGGGCACGGGTCAGTTTTGTCAGGACATCCTGAATTATTGCCGACATCATGCTGATTTTTATGACGAGCTTCATTATCACATTATTGAAAAAAGTCCGTCTTTGCAGGAAAAGCAAAAAAGACATTTGCCTGATAAGGTAAGCTGGCATGCCAGCCTATCGGAGATTGGTCCGGTCACCGGGTGTGTGTTATCCAATGAGCTGATCGATAATTTCTCCATACACCAGGTGGTCATGGAAGAGGAGCTGATGGAAGTGTATGTAGATCATTCTAACAATGATTTTAAAGAGCTGCTGGCCCCGGCAGGGCAGGCGCTGAAAGATTATCTGACAGCGCTTAAAGTGGACCTGCCGAAGGGATTCCGCACGGAGGTCAACCTGGAGGCGATCGAATGGATAAAAGAAATCGCCGCCTCCCTGCAAAGGGGATATGTAATAACGATCGATTACGGGTATCCTTCTGCCGCACTGTATAGCGGTAGCAGGAGTAATGGGACATTGGTCTGCTATAATAACCACTCGATCAACGACAATCCCTATCGTCATATCGGGCGGCAGGATATCACCTCGCATGTAAATTTCTCCGCTTTATGTCATTGGGGGTTAATGAATGGCCTGGTCTGTTGCGGGCTTCGCAACCAGGCGCAGTTCCTGCTGGCCCTGGGGATCAAAAATTATTTCAGAGAGATGGACGAACCCGGTCGGGATGTTGTCGAAATGGCTAAAAGGGAAGCTCAGTTAACGCATCTGCTACTGATAGATATGGGGATGAAATACAAGGTGCTGATACAAAGCAAGGGAAGACTTTCCAAGGATCTGATGGGACTGACACTCTAAAAAAGATAAGAGGGTGTCTCAAAAGTAATTTGAGGCACCCTCTTTTTTGTTTTCAGTTTTCAGGGTGGGTTTATTCACATAGTCACTGTATAATTTGATCTGCTGAGAGGCAGGCCCAGTATGGTTTTTGTGAGA
>Ga0179596_10000166_pt1 | contig 43298 bp, 38 predicted proteins | sample CZODoug1_1_08_16_FD_155494 | JGI IMG/M metagenome (GOLD analysis project Ga0179596, IMG submission 155494) | Vadose zone soil fungal communities from Angelo Coast Range Reserve, California, USA - CZODoug1_1_08_16fungal (Illumina Assembly) | ecosystem: Environmental > Terrestrial > Soil > Vadose... | reverse complement strand
TGCAAAAGTCAAGAATCTGCCGGTGCAATCCATCAGCGGCGGCACGGACATGATTGGCTGTTTCGTCATGGGCAATCCCAACTTACCAGCGTATGCGTCCGAACCGCAATGCAAGGGGCTTGGGTTTGATCTGCGGGCGCTTCCCCTGGCAGGGTTCCCATCGCCACACATTGGGGAATTGGTCTGCGCCAATCCCTTTCCTTCCAAGCCGGTACGATTTCTCGATGATCCGCGGGGCGAGCGCTTTCATGATGCCTATTTTGCGCAGAATCCAGGATTCTGGACGCACGGCGACCTGATCGAATTCACATCCGATGCAAGCGCGGTGATGCACGGACGCTCGGATGGCACGATGAACATCCGCGGCATCCGGATTGGCCCGGCCGAAATCTATCGAGTGCTGGAAAGCTTCCCAGAAATCTCCGCAGCCATGGCGGTCGAGCAGCGCGTGGACTCGGAATACGGCTACGCCCGCATCGTCTTGCTGCTCGTGCTGCGGCCCGAACTCACGCTCAGCACGCTTTTGCAGGCTCGCATACGCAGGGCTATCGCAACACGGGCATCGGCAGTCCATGTACCGGCGGTGATCATACGAGTCCCGGCTCTACCAACGACGCATACCGGTAAACGTTCGGAACGCAGCGCGCGAGATTCCGTGAACGGAGTGCCCGTTTCCAATAGCGATGCACTGCAGAACCCGGAATGCCTGGCCGCCATTGCATCCCATCCTGGACTTCGCGTGGCACCGCCCGATGACGAAGATGCGATCCATCTCGCATTGACCGGCGAAGACGGCCGCATCTGCGAAGCAGCCATGACGAGATTGTGGGAAGAGACGCTTGGCATCGCACCCATCGATCGAGACGACGATATCTTCGAGATGGGTTTGAATTCGGTCATCGCCCTGCGGCTGCTCAGACGGCTCGAACGCTCCTTGGCCACGTCTCTGCCGCTCACCTTCATCTACGACGCGCCCACAATTGCGCGAATGATTCGCCGTCTGGAATCCTCGGAGCGGCCAGCCTCCTCCCACCTCGTACCGGTACAGCAAGGTGGCAGCGGACCACCGCTCTTCGTCATTCATGGGCTGGGCGGAGACGTGAGTGAGCTCTTCCGGTTATGCCGCAGGATCCGCTCCGATGGCCCTGTCTACGCGATCAGAGCATTGGGGCTCGATGGATCATGTCAGCCCCTGGAAACGATCAATGCGATGGCAAACGCCTACGTTCAAGCGATCCGGACACTTCAGGAGAGAGGCCCGTACCGACTCTGCGGCTATTCCTTCGGAGGCCTGATCGCATTTGAGATGGCCCGCCGTTTGTGTCGAACAGGGGAAGCGACCCGTCCGCTCATCCTGATCGACACCACCGTCGATGAACGATACTGGCCGAGGTGGGCATGGCTCAAAATCATGCAGGCGGTTGCGCGGAAAAACCTGAGGAGCCTTGGCCGGATTCCGATCAGCCGCCTCCATCACCACCTGCGGCAACGCTTGCACGGTCTTCGCATGCGCATTGGTTATCGTCGGCGAACGATCCAGGGCAGTTCGCTGGATACTGGGGGTGCTGGCCTGCCGGCGCCGCTGGTCCGCGTGCGGGAAGCCGCCATCAAAGCCATGGCAGCGTACGAACCTCCACGCTACGACGGAGAAATCGTATTGATGCGGTGTACGCTGAGAGACCCCGTCTCATATGATGCCACTCCGTTGTGGGCGTCGGTCAGCCGTCACCTCTTCATCCATGAAGTCCCGGGTGATCATCGAACCGTGATTCGTGAGCCGTCGGTGGACGTACTGGCCGACTCGATTTCGCAAGTGTTGCTGACCTCCTCCTCGCTCATATCGGACTCGACTCAGACAGAGTCTTGCCATCAGTAGCTTATTCCAAATGCCATGTGTTCCGGCTTTGCGCCAACGATGGAAGAGCTCTGGCCATTGACGTCGTCATAGGCAAACCCGTACGACAATCCCCCAATACTGTGGGCATGCCAGAACGCGGAATAGAAGTTGGCTGGCGCCGTCTGGTAGTAATCCGACACCACTGTCCAACCTGCATAGGTGTCCATGACATGGCGGTTGAAGGCTGCGCAGAACTGCGCCTCCAAGGCCAATGTCACGCCAGCTTCCTGGCCCGTGAGAGTACTGGCTGCGTATGCCATGGTACCCGCACAGAGGAGCAAATCTTGGGTGCTGGGTTTATTGACCGTGTAGGTCTGCGGTCCCGCGTAAGCACCATTATTGAGATTTATCTCCGTAAAATTGAAAGTCGTCCCTGACGTGGTGCCCGTGTACTCGTGGCTATTATTATTCAGGAATATGTTGAGAGGAGTGGTAGCGTATTGAGCCCATACCGCGTCCACATAACTATCGAGGTAGTGACCGTTCGCGTCACCCGTATTGAAGGTCATATGTGCGGGTGCCCAGATTCGAAGCGGCGAAACCGCCGGTACCCCTGATTGCGGTGCCTGGAATATCGCCGGCGTTTCTGCGATGAATTCCTGATCGATCGCTGCGATGGACTCGGTGATGCCCGTCTGCTGGTGGAATGTCTCATTCGTACCCCAAACGTCCAGCGTCAAGGGCAGCCCAAAATCATCCACTTGGGTCGTGTTGATGAAGATCGCATCACTGGTTCCACCCCAGTCGAATTCGTACCAGTCATAGTGCGTATTGCCATTGGGATCGGTCGCATTCAAGGGATTCGGGCCCGCATACCCTAACGGATTTCCCGCCTCGATGGGAATGTACATCGGTGCGCCCAACGACACATAGATCCGGCCTCCATTCAACGGAGGCAGTTTCAGCAGATGGCTCTGCGCCAGTGTGAAGGAATAGTTGGGGTACGTGTGGCCATCCGGACCGGTGACGGCACTGGATGCCGTATTGTCCGCCAAACTGGAAGCCGTCACGGTTCCATCGTAGTTCACCCAGGAAAGTGCTCCTGTGCTTACGTTAGATCCTAGGATTTCAATGTATATCTGATCATCCCGCCACGCACCGTGGGTATTGTTGCTCAGATCCGTGCCGATGAATCCGGGATAGATCGTGTAGGTCGGATTGCTGTTCACCGTCAACACGGCATTCATTGATGTAACGGGTCCGCTTGCATTGGAGACCACGACATTGAAGACGGCACCGCTGTCCGGCGCGGAAGTGGTGGGAGTGTTGTAGCTTGCGGCGGTCGCGCCGGCGATAGCGGTCCCGTTTTTATTCCATTGGTAGGTGAAGGGCCCAGTGCCGCCGGCGACTACTGCAAAAGTGGCCGTCGTGCCGATGGTGACGGTTTGGCTCGCCGGCTGGGTGGATACGGTGGGGGCGCTACCTGTGCCCGAGCCGGTCGCCGCGGAGGTAGTAGCACTGGCCTGATTGGAGGCGGCCGATGCCCCGAATGCGTCGATCGCTTCCACTACATAGTAGTAGGTGGAAGACGCAACGAGGCCGGTGTGGGAGTAGCTGGTGCTCGTTACTGCGGAAACGAGCAGGTTACTCGAAGACGGAGTGAAGCCACTGGTCGTGCTTCCATAGACGCTGTAAGAGCTGAGCGGGCAATTGGCCGGAGCTGTAGCGGCCGTCCAGCTCAAACTGATGGAACTGGCGGAAGCGGCGGACGCCGCGAGACCCGTCGGTGGCGATGGAACGGTGGTGCACGAGGCCGACGAGGTGCCGCCGGTCACGGTCAATACAGCGATGCCGCTGGTTACTGACCCCGCTGCGTTCTTGACCACCACCTCATAGCCGGTACCACTGTTCTGTGCGGTCGTCGCCGCAGTCGTGTAGCTCGCGGAGGTCGCGCCGGAGATGGCGGCACCGTTGCTTTGCCATTGATACGTCAGCGGAGCGGTGCCGCTCGCCACCACGCTGAACGTGGCTGTCTGGCCAGCGGCAACCGTCAGCGATGCGGGCTGCGTCGTGATAGTTGGTGCCGTTGCGGTTTGAGAGCTGCCTGACGAACCCGTACTCGAAGCGGCGCCCGGAGATGAGCCCCCGCAACCGCTGATCATTACCGTACTCAGCAAGCTCAACACGAGCATGAATGACACACGATACCGCGGCACATGGCATCGCTGCGGCGCGGGATATCGCTGCCGAATTCGAGCTTTCACAATGAACCTCTCTTGATGTTCCGTTAGATCTTCCATGTCGGCACTAGGCCCCCACCGTCATTGAAAAGGTCGCCGAATGCATGATTGCGCCCGACGTTGCAGTGACCGTGACCGTCGAGGTGACGGGTGTCCCAGCGCTGGCCGGAGGCGTGCCTGAAGAGTGGCCGCTGCACCCGCTCATCAGAGTCAATGCGGCTAGGCCTATCGGCAGAATCAGCATCGACAGCACACTCCGCCGCCTCTCGCCACGAACCAAGACAAACGCGACCGCAAGGGACGAGCCTGAAAGCAGAAGACCTGCCGCCGCCGACACTTTGGACGTAGTGACTGTCAGCGTGGAGACCATGTCTCCCGTTGATGTCGCCGTGGCTGGCGTAAAGGTGCAGGTCGCACCACTCGGTAAGCCAGAGCACGTGAAATTGACAGTCGAGGTAGAGGAGAACCCGTTTTGTGGAGTTAGCGTAACCGTCGTCGTGCCGCTGGTTCCTGCCGTCAGCGTGAGGGCTGCCGGTGAAACCGCCAGGGTAAAGTCCGGGGCCGGTGCGCCGCTCGCGGATGTGATGGCGCTCGCCTGGTTCGACGGTGGCGATGCGCCCACCGAGTCGACTGCCTCAACCACATAGTAATACGTGGTCGCGGCCGTCAAGCCGGTATCCGCGTACGTCGTACCGGGCTGGGCGGACGCGATTTGATTGGCGGCGCCGGGCGTGAATCCGGAGGTCGTGTCACGGAAGACGTTGTAACTCACGGGACACGAGGAGCCTGCGGTACTGGCAACCCAGGTCAGAGCAATTTTGCTCGAGGAATTCACCGCCGCGGTCAGTGTTCCAGGAGCCGTCGGAACCGCGCTGCAGGTGCCGCCGGTCACCGTGAGTGCGACGGCGGTGCTGGGAACCGTGCCGCCCGGATTGGTGACCTTGACGCTGAAGAGCGCGCCATTGTCGCCGACCACCGTCACCGGGGTGGTGTACGTTGCGCTCGTTGCACCGACGATCGCGCTCCCGTTCTTCAACCACTGATAGGTGGTGGTGCCGGTGCCCGTCGCCGCCACACTGAACGTGGCGGTTTGGCCGAGGGCTACCGTTTGCGCGACCGGTTGTGTCGTGATGGTGGGCGGTGGCACGGCCTGGCCTGAGTCGCATACGACTCCGCCGGGGAAGTTGCCCGCGATCTGCCAGCTCGTCTGGCCGGTATAGGTCACAAAGGCGGCATCATTGCTATCCGCCGGGTTGATGGTGGAAGTCCACGTGCTCCAGGGCAGTGGAAAAGCGCAGCTTGCGGAATTGACTCCGCTGATACCCAAGGCTTCCGCTTGGGTGGGCATGCGCATGGTCTGGGCGGCACAGTAGGCTTGGGCGATGGGCTGGGTATACTGCGCGCCTTGGGCGTTGGCGCCGGTATAAGTAGTCTCGGCGCGTTGCCATGTCAGCCCGCTTACATTGTCGAGCACGGTCGAGTTGCCCAGGATCGTATAGCGCTCGGTCGATCCTCCGCATTGAGGCACATCGTAGACCTGGAACTCGAACAGGGAATAGCCGTACGCCGTGGCGCGCTGTTCGCCGTACATGCGCACATAGCGTCCTTGAACCGTCGGGAAGGTGAGAGTTTCTACTCCTCCCACACCATTGTTGTTGGTATAGGCCACGCTCCAGTTCGAATTGTCGGTCGAATACTGAATCAGGTACTGCGTCGCATACGCATTCTCCCAATAGAGCACGACGGTATCGAAGGGTTGGACCGAACCCAAGTCAATCTCGACCCAGGAAGGATCGACGGCGGCGGCGGAACTCCAGCGGGTGGTGAGATTGCCGTCGACCACGTTGCTGGCACTCAGTCCCGCATTCTGTGTCGAACTGGCAGTCGCCGGCTGGTTGAGAGCTAGATTGACGCCTGGCGGAGCGATCGTCAGCGTGGCTAGCGCGCTGGTGATACTGCCTGCGGCGTTGCTGACAACGACGGTGTAGTTGCCCACATTGGTCGATTGAACCTGGAAAATGCTGTAGGTCGCCGCATTCGCGCCCAGCAGGTTCACGCCATTCAATTGCCACTGATAGGTAAATGGCGATGAACCCGACACCGCGACGGTGAAATTGGCCGGATCATTGACCAGCACCGACAGGCTCACGGGCTGTTGGGTGATTCCCGGCGCGACCGCGGGGTTTATCGTCAGCACCGCGGCTGCGGAAGTCACCGTATTGACCGGATTGCTGATGACCACCGTAAAACTGTCGCCGTTGTTTCCCGCCGTCTGCACAGGGGTGGTGTACGTGGAGCCAGTAGCACCGGCGATGGCGGCGCCATTCTTTTGCCACTGATAGCTGAGCGTGGGCGATCCGGTCGCCACCACGGACAATTGCAGCATTTGTCCCACGTATCCTGTCTGACTCTGCGGCTGCGTGGTGATCGCGACACCCGCCGCCGGATCCACTGTGAGAGTGGCGGGGCTTGAGGTCGCGTGTCCCAGGCTGTCGGTGACCACCACGTAGTAGCTGCTGTTGTTATCCGCGGATGTAGTCGCCGGCGTGGTGTAGCTGGCGTTGGTGGCACCCGCGATTGCCGTGCCATTCTTGTACCATTGGAACGTCAGCGATGCGGTGCCGCCGGTGGCCGTCACGCTGAGCGTCGCCGGCTGACCGACGGTCACTGCGGTGCTCACCGGCGGCAGAATGACGGCCGGTGAGGTCGGCGCGGGCAGGAAGGAGGGAACCGGCTGGATGGTGTATGTCGCGGTGCCTGTCGCCAACCCTGGGGCGGTGGCGGTGACCGTGATTGTACCGGCGGTGAACTGACTCATGACGGCGACCTTGGTCAAGCCGCCCTCGAACTGCAACTGTGGGTCGCCGGGTGCGTGATAGTTGAATGCACTATGGCCGGCGGCGGTGGAATAGGCATCGCTGCCGCTCGCCACATATTGTTCGGTACCGCCCAGATACGTGGCCAGGCTGCTCACCGAAAAGGTCACCGTGTCGGAAGCCGTGGGAACCCAATTGCCATTGGCGTCTTGTACCTGGGCCACGACAAAGGCCACGTCCGAACCGTTGGCCGTTACCGCAAAACTCGTTCCATTCGGCTGGACCAACTCGGGCACCACCGACAACACGATCTTGCTCGCGGCAGCTGCGGTTGTCTTGGTGTCGCTCGCCAATACGTTGCCGAATTGATCCAAGCAGTCCGCCTCCACCGTTCCGGCCACCCAACTCACACTCCATGACGTCTGAAATGGCATCAACGTGGTGGTCTGCGTCAAATTCGCACTCGAGTTCGATTGCCAGCTGTTGGGTGTCTCGATCGAACCCTGTTGCACTCCATTGATCATCAGTCGAACCGACGGACAATTGCTGAAGGCGTTGACCTGGATCGGGCCGGTGCCCTGATAGGCGCGGTTCCAGTGATGCGCCAGGTGCACGACCGGCTTCAGTGAGAAAGGCGTCCAGGCCGCCTCGTAGATGTAGTACAGCAACTTCGGGAACCGGTTCATGTCGACCATGGAAGCGCCGAGGCCGCGGACACTGGCTTCGTAGCTGGGCTGCTGCGCCGTGCCTAAGTACTGCTGATATTCGGCATACAGGCCGGTCTCGCCGGGCGTATCGGCAAAGTACCATTGCGCCATCCCAAAGGCGTTGGCCTGTCTGCTTTGGCGCCAGCTATCCAAAAATGGCGCTGCGAAGGCGAGTTCGTAGTCGTAAGCCAAGCCTCGCGCCGTACCGTTGCCCCAGTACTCCGATCCCCACGCGGGATTGTCCGGAAATTGGTTCTTGACCCCGACCTCGCAACCCTGAAGGGTACAGCCGAGTATGTAGCCGTTGACGGGGTCGGGAGTACGATCCGCGGCGACGCGCGTATTGATCGGATCCCAGGTTTGATTGATCGCCAGAAGCGCCGTCCCGATCGCTTCGGCCATGGTGCCGTTATTCGATTCCCAATCGAGAATGGAGGGATGGCTGCGATCACGAATGATCATGTCGCGATGCAGCTCTTTCTTGAGCGTCACAGAATCGGCCGGCGGCGTGGCAAAGGCTTCCTCACCGTCGCCGCTCGGCTGGTCGATCATGATTCCATAGGCATCGGCCGCGTTGACGAATTCCTCGCTGGTGGTCGAGTGGCCCGGGCGCCAGATATTTCCGCCCGCGGCGGCAAATTGTGCAAGATCTCGCCATTGCTGTTCTTCGGGAACGGAGGAACCCAACGCCGGATAGTCGTAACGCCCGGAGCCACCCCACAGATACGTGGCATGGCCGTTGAAGTAAGGCAAATTGTGATCCCAGGTAATCAGCCGGATACCGAGCGGGCTTTGAACCGAGTCAACCACCACGCCGTTGACACTGACGATGTGGTAGACCCGATACATATAGGGTGTTCCGAAAGTGCTGTTATTCGGGTACCACAACGTAGGGTTGTTCACCGTAATCTGTTGGTCGAACATGGGAGTCGCGGTGGACGGAAACGTGCTCGGCGTCATCGCCGGCACCGTCTGAGTCACGGGTGGCGCGGTGGCGACGACGTTGCCATTCGCATCCACGATCTGCGTGGTCAAGGTGACTTGCTGGGACGTCGTCGTTTCGTTGAGAACGTTGGTCTGCACCTCGACAACCGCCGAGGTCGCCTGCGCGGTACTCGTGGTCGATGGTACCTCGGACAAGGTGGCCACGTAGGTACCCCAGGTCTTTTGATTGGAGTAGACGTTGACCGGGATATGCACCTGATTGGTAATGAACATATAGGCCGGACGAAACAATCCCGCCTCCGCCTGACCGAATCGGAAGGCGCCGGAAAAGGTGGGTTGCTCGAACCAGGAGTTGTTCCGCGAGACGCTCACCGCGAGTACGTTCTGCGTAACACCGTCGGTATGCAGGTAAGGCGTCAGGTCGACGATGAAGGGAATGAAACCAATGACGTGAGAGGCCTGTGCGTTGGCGGCTACGGCACTGATGCCCGGCAGAAGAGTGCCATTGATGTAGACCTGTGCGCCCGTATGGGCGCCTTCGAACTCGACCATCACTTTGCTGTTCGCATACTGCGTACCGAGAGTAAAGTGCAATCGGTACCAGTTATTGCCACCGTTCAGATCCCCGTCGCCGCCGCCCGATTCCACGTTGAGAAACGAGGTCAAATAATTTGCGCCGTGCGGGATGCCTACCGGAGTCCAGGCCGAATCGCTATACAACGGGGTTGCAAAGGACGGCGAATCCTGGTCCTTGAGATACAGCCATTGGCTCTGACCCGGCATTCCCGCCGACAGATTGATCGTTACGCGCTGCGAAGGCGGCAGCGAGGTCTCGACCTGCTGAGCGCTCGCGCCGATCGAGCATAGGGCCGCCGCCAGAAGCGAAAACATCATCAGAACATTGCGCAGTCCGCCGAGACACCGAATCTCAGGACGCACGGTTGCTTTTTTCGTTGGGTCAATCACTTCATAGTTCCTCTTCCACTCATCCCCTTCCCCACCGACCGCCAGGGAGGCTATCGTGCATCGCACAACGAATCCATGTCGCGCCGCTGCGACGTCACTCTTCAACGACAGGCGGGTTACCGAGACCGCCGTGTCGCGATCCCGGACGGGGGTCCCAAGGTGGGCATCGAGAACATGGATCACTTGCGCCGCAAGAATTCTGGCGCCGGCGTTCGCTGCGCCGGAACGCCGATGGGATTGGCACAGGTCGGCTAGACGCCGGCGATGTCGCGATGTCAGGTCTTTCTTGTACTTTCTACCCGCACTACTACCGCGTACGCGCGAGGACGATGAGCGCGAGTCCGGTTAAGAAACTCACGAACATCGCCGCCAGCAAGGTCGAACACTGCTCTACCGCGATTGCCCGATGCTGCGCCGGGCCCATTCCGTCTCGAAGTCGGCACGCTGCGGGAACGACTTTTGGGTTCCAATTCGGGTGGTCGACAAAGCGGCATAGAGGCTCGCGCGTGCCAAGGCTCTCTGCTCCGACATGCCTTCGGCCAGAAATACTGCGAGACTGCCGATGAACGCATCCCCCGCACCCGTCGTATCGGTGGCCGAGACCGGGAAGGGCGGCACAGGCGTGTGCCCGGTGGCATCGGCCAGCAACGAACCGCGCGCGCCCATGGTGATGACCACCCGCCGAAACCCCTTGCTGAGCAGCGCGGCCGCGCACGTTGCCGCCTCCGCCTCCGTACGCACCGGCAGTCCGGTGAGCTGCTCGGCTTCGGTCTCGTTCGGAATGAAATAGTCCGCGCCCGCCAGGTTGGCCAGGTTGGCCGGGACAGCCGGCGCCGGGTTGACGATGCAGAGGATATTGTGGGCGCGGGCAAAGCGAAGGGCGTGATAGATCGTTTCGAGCGGGATCTCGAACTGCATGATGATCGCATCCACGCGCGCGAGCTCCACCGCGGCCGCGTCGACGTCGGCCGGCTTCAGGCAGTCGTTCGCTCCCTTGACGACGATGATGCGGTTCTGACCGTTGGGTTCGACGAAGATCGGCGCAACCCCAGTCGGCGCACCTTCGACGATGTGCACATGCGTAGTGTCGATGCCGAAGGAGGCGAAATTATTGATCGTCGCCTGCCCGAACAGGTCATCGCCGACCTTGGCCACCATCAACACTTCCGCGCCGCAAAGCCGCGATGCGACCGCCTGATTCGCGCCCTTTCCGCCGAAGCCCAGATCGAAGCTCTTGCCGAACAGAGTTTCACCGGGGCGCGGGAACACATCCGTGAAAGTCACGAGGTCCGTGACGGCGCTACCGACCACTGCAATGCGGGGTGAGCCAGGCATGCCTTTGCTCCTACTATTTGTTGTCGAGTTCGGCCAGTAATTCCTTGAACAATGCGGAGGCGCCGATCCGGAAATTACCGGGTGAGGCGCTTCCCGAACCAAACCTCTGTTCGTACAGCATGAGATACACCGTGGCGTCGTCGATGGTGCGAATGCCGCCGGAGGCCTTGAAGCCGATCGAGCGGCCGTGACGGCCGGTCGCCGCGATAACGTCCAGTAGGACGGCAGCCGCATCGGGCGTTGCAGCGGGTTGAGTCTTGCCGGTGGAAGTCTTGAGGAAGTGCGCACCACCGTCGATAGCAATTTCAGCGGCGAGTCGGATGTTGTCGGCGCTAACCAACTGACCGGTTTCCAATATCACCTTCAGCAGCGCACGCTCTGCACACGCCTCCCGGCAGCCGCGGACCAACTCCAGGCCCGCGCGGGCATCGCCGGCAAGCAGCGCCCGGTAAGGAAAAACAACATCTACCTCGGATGCCCCCGCCGCGACGGCCGCGGCAGTCTCTGCCACCGCGCTGTCCGTTGCCGCCGCACCGCCCGGGAAATTTGCAACTGCGCACACCGGAATGCCGGTGCCTCGGAGCGCCTCCAACGCCACGGGAATCCATCGCGCCCAGATACAAACGGCTGCGGGTTTGACCGGAGCTTGGGCCGCGAGCAGCGACAAGTCATGCACCGAGGCGGCATCGTCCGACTCGTTCAGGCTCGTCAAGTCGGTCAGTGAGATCAGCCGCTGCGCCAGAATCGCCCGCGATTTGCCTGCCGCAGAAGTTCCGGTACTCATGCGCCTATCCTAGCAGCTGAACACTCGGACGCGCTAAAACGGCGTTTTCCTAAAATTTGCGCCCCCTCGTACTCCGTCTTGACCCACGCCAGGACCGTTTGACACCCGCTATTCAAAAAGGGATTTGTACTCCTCCGGCTTGAATCCGACGGTGAGCTTGCCTGCGGCATCCAGCACAGGGCGCTTGATCAGGGAAGGTTGAGCCAGCATGAGGGCGACGGCTTTCTTTTCCGTGATGTCCTCCTTGTCCACATCGGAGAGCTTCCTGAAAGTGGTTCCGGCGCGGTTGATGAGAACCTGCCAACCGACTTTCTTCACCCAGCCTTCCACTGTGGCTTTGTCGATTCCTGCCGCCTTGTAGTCGTGAAAGTGGTGCGCGACCTTTTTCGACTCCAGCCAACTCCGGGCTTTCTTCATCGTGTCGCAGTTCTTGATGCCGTAAATAGTGACCATTTCGCCTCGCTAGTCTCAAATGTGCATTCATTATAGAGGCGCGGCCATCCGGGGCACCCCACCACCGGGAACGAAGTGGGCTCGATGCCTCTGAAGCGAACACCGGTGCGCGACTCCGTTGACGCAATCGGCATCATCATCGTGTCGTTGCGGCAGCAGATCTCGACGGGGTCGGCAATGTCGACTCGATCGTCTCGGGCGAGGGATCCTCGACGGTCAGCGTCAGTCAGGGTGCGGTTCGGCAAGGGCGATGGTACGTTGAGCCGGGAACGAACAAGAACGGCAAGCTCGACATCGTCACCGGCGCGAGCGATCAGAAGCTCAACACCCAAGTGGACGTATTGCTGGGTCATGGGGACGGCGGCTTCCCAACGGCCAATCAGCCCCTCATCGCAGGCGGAATCGCGGATTCGTTGCCGGTGATCGCTGTTGCGACTTCGGTAGCCGCAAGTGTAGTACATATGCTATTTGCATATCGCATATTAGAGTGAACCCTAGTGTTTATACTTGAAATCGAATCCATACTACCATATGCTATATGCATATAGAATATGAACGTACCTTCTTCACAAATCACTTCGGGCGCCATGCAACGCAATGCGCACCGCCAATGGGTCTTAAAACCCCAGGATCTCGTGGTCGCGCTCAAGCTTCATGTCTTGGGCGCGGACGCTCTGTCTTATGCCCAGCTCGGACGCGCATTGCACTTGTCGCAGTTCGAAGCGCACGCCGCAGTACAACGGCTGATGGCGGCGCGCTTGGTAACCCGCATCGGCAGCCGGACAAAGCCCGTAGTCGCTTCGCTTAAAAACTTTCTGGTAAACGGTGCCGTTTTCGCCTACCCCGCCGTCCGCGGTGAGTTGACCGTCGGCGTTCCGACTGCCCAGGCAGTCGCGCCCTTGAAGGAACTCGTGCTCAATTCCGCAGAACTGCCACCCGTGTGGCCGGATCTTCATGGTGAAGTGCGCGGTCAATCACTGCTGCCGCTATATCCGACGGTGCCGCGCGCAGTGCAAGGCGACCCAAAGCTTTACGAGTTGCTCGCGCTCTTCGATGCCCTACGAGTCGGACAGGCCCGAGAGCGTAACCTCGCCGTCCGGCTTCTTGAAGAAAGGTTGACCTGATGCACGGCGGCTCACGCCTCGATGCCAACACGGCGTTGCTATCGGAAATGGTCGATCTACTGGGAAGCTTGGCGCAGGACTTTGTCTTTGTCGGCGGCTGTGCAACCGGCCTTCTGATCACAGCGGCCCGCTCGCAAATCATTCGCGGTACCGTCGACGTTGACGTCGTGGTGCAGGTGACCACAATCTTGGAGTACCAAGCCATCGAAAAGCAACTCATCGCTCGAAACTTCGTGCAAGACCGATCCGAAGACGCGCCCATCTGCCGATGGCTGAACGCGGGGCTTCAGCTAGACGTAATGCCCTCCAAGGATGGCATTCTCGGCTTCCATAACCGCTGGTATCCGCTGGCGGTTGACACCGCGGTGACCTATCAACTGCCCACTGGCAAATCGATTCGGCTTGTGACGGCGCCGCTTTTTGTCGCAACAAAACTCGAAGCCTTTCGCAGCCGTGGATGCAACGACTATGGTGCCAGCCACGACCTCGAAGATATCGTAACAGTCATCGACGGGCGTCCCGAACTCGTGCCAGAAGCGCACAGCATGCCTGGTCCCCTTCGTGAGTATCTGCGTGAACAATTTCGACAATTGATCTCAACCAATGCCTTTATCTCGGCAATACCTAACCACTTGCCACCGGATCCCGCCAGTCAAGCTCGTGCATCAATCGTGTTATCACGATTCGAAAGTCTAGCGTCCCTAACTTAGGCAATCGACTCGCCCGTGGATGGCGTGTCGGGACGCTGGCGGGAACACTTCATCCGCCAGCGGCGCCGTTACGTGGCCGGCGCAAGATTGCTCAAGCTGCCTTTTCACGAGCATTGCGTCGGAACACTTGCGGAGGTTGACCGAAGGTTCGTAAAAATGCCTCACGCATCCGGCGACGATCGACAAAGCCGGTTTCCCGCGCGACGACATCAATCGAATGATGGCTTTGCTCTATCATTAATCGCGCCGCCTCCAGACGGAGTTTTTCGAGAGCCTTGGCGGGAGACTGTCCTGTCTCCGCTAGAAAGACGCGACTGAACTGGCGCGGACTCAAGTTTGCCACCTCAGCCAATTTATCGACCGACAATGAGGAGCCCAGATTCTTCTCAGCATAAGAGAGCGCGTTTTGAATCCGGTCCGACTTCGGCGATAAGGCCAGTAATTCCGAATGTTGCGACTGGCCGCCCGCGCGTCGATGATGCATCACCAGCTTCTTTGCGACTGATCGGGCGACCTCCGCACCCAAATCCTTCTCAACCATCGCCAAGGCGAGATCGAGACCTGCCGTCGCACCAGCCGAAGTCCATACGGGACCATCGATGATGAATATTCGATCCTCCTCCATCTTTACCTCGGGGAAACGCGCTTGTAATTCTTGGGCGTAATACCAATGCGTCGTAGCACGGCGGCCGTCCAGCAATCCCGCTTCGGCCAGGATGAACGCGCCGGTACAAATGGCGGCCACGCGCCTTGATGTTGCCAGTCCACGCCGGATGAAATTCAGCAACCCAGGCGTGGTGTCGGGCGATGCATCCTCGGTTCCAATGACGATCAGCGTATCGAAAACCCGGCGGCTGAAGCGTTCGGCTTGAAGCGTCATGCCCACAGATGAATGGACGGGTCCGCCCCTCTCGGAAAGCACCCGGATCTCGTAGACGGCCTTTCCTGCAACGCGGTTTGAATATTCAAATACCGCTTGCGCGGCAAGGCCGATCATTTGGAATCGCTCCCCCACCACAAAACCGATACGTTGCATCGAAATTCTCCACGGAAAGACGCATGTCTCGAAAACGTACTATATACGTCATTTAAGACATCTGCCAGTAGAGATAACGTATGTCCCATCCGCCGTCGACGGCGGCCTACCAACCTCGAGGAGACTGAATATGACTACTCAAAGCAAAGGCACCGCACTCATCACCGGCGCGTCGTCGGGCATCGGCGCCGTTTATGCCGACCGCTTGGCGCGTCGCGGTTACGACTTGATTATCGTCGCTCGCAATCATGGCAGGCTGGACGCAGTGGCGAAGCGTTTGACCAACGACACGCAACGGTCGATCGAAGTTTTGGCTGCCGACCTCAACGACCAGAATGATCTTGGGCGGGTTGAAGACACGCTGAAAAGGGATTCCAGCATCACCGTGCTGGTCAACAATGCAGGTTTCGGCACCTTCGCACCGTTGCTCGACAGCAATGTGAATAAGATGAGTGAGATGATTTCTCTGAATATCACAGCGCTCACGCGGTTGACCTATGCCGCCGCACCGGGATTTGTTGCGCGTGGCACGGGTACGATCATCAACATTTCCTCCATCGTCGGCATTGCGCCGGAATTGCTCAATGGCGTGTATGGAGGCACCAAGGCCTATGTGCTCGCTTTCAGTCACTCCCTTCAACATGAACTGGCCGCAAAGGGCGTCCGCATTCAGGCCGTGCTGCCCGGCGCGACGGCGACGGAATTCTGGGACGTTGGCGGCATGCCTGTAAGCCATTTGCCGGCGGATTGGGTGATGAGCACCGAGAATCTCGTCGATGCCGCTCTGTCGGGACTCGATCAGGGCGAATTGGTCACGATTCCTTCGCTGGCTGACGGAGGTGAATGGGATCGCTTCGAAACCGCACGCCGCGACATGTCAAACCGTCTGTCGCGCACGGAACCGGCTGCGCGCTATGCGGTCAAGACGCTCGCCAAAGCGTCGTAAGCGATGGGCGCCCGGTTGGGACCGGGCGCCCATCCACGGTCAAGCTAGGCCCGCGTATCGGCCCAGTTTGCCGCGATGGCTCCTCAAGGTGGCGAATCTAGATCGGCGCGCCGCCGCTGTGCGATCGAGTACAGAATTAATCCCGCGGCGAGGAACCCGAAGGATCCGACGAAGACCTGGACAAAAAAGCTCGTCTTGTCCGCCGAATCCTCGGGCGGAATCAGCGCGAGAATGATCGAGACGGCGGTCGTAAGGAACCCCAGACCATTCCAGAACACGCTGCCTGCCATTCCTCCGGGGACCGAAATCGCTCCCGGTTGGCGCGCAATCATCACGCGCAGCTTGAGAGCCGACGCGAACATATATAGATAGGGGATGAAGTAGACGATCAGGGCAGCGTTGACAAGCTTCAGATACGCGCCCTTGACCGTATCTCCCTGCGTGGCTGCGAGGATAAAGAGGCCCGACAGCGCTGCCTGGACCAGCAACGCCACATGGGGCGTCTTCCATCGGGGATGCGTCTTTCCGAAGACGGGCGGAAGGTAGCGGTCCAAGCCCCCGACGAACAGCAGGCGCGCCGAGCCGATCAGCCACGCGCCGATGCCGCCGAGCCCGGCGAGCGCCATGAGCAGCGCGACCGGCGACCCTAGCCAGCCGAGTCCTTGCCGGGCGCCGGCCGTCGTGATGGCCTGGTTCACTCCCGAGAGGATCGATATCTCCCCGGGCGGCAGCGCCCACATCAGGCAGATCGTGCCGGCCAGATAGCACGCTGCGATTGTCAGGCCCGAAATGACGATGGCGCGCGGCAACGTCTTGCGTGGCTCGACGACTTCGCCGGCCAACATCGGAGCGAGTTCCAGCCCCGCAAAGCCAAAACAGAGGTTTGCAAAAAAGAGAATCGTCGGCAGCTTGCCGAACGATGGGATGGCCGAGCGGACCGTGATCGGCGTGGCCGAACCGCCATGGAGCAACGCCATGAGCCCCACGACAGCGAGCGCAACCGAGGGCAGCCAGTTCGAGATGCCACCGATGTTTTGCAGCCAGCGACCGCTCTTCAAACCGATGATGTTGAAGAGAAGCGCGATGGCAAGCAACACGAGCGATGCGCCAGCCGCGTAAGCGGCGCTCTGCTCAAGGTGCGCGAAATGTGCGCCAAAGATATACAGGGCGAATACGACAGCCGAAAGCGTCAGCGTGGGAAAGTAGAGGATATTCGATGCCCAATAGAGCCAGCCGGCGAGAAACCCGTGGCGGGGTCCGAATGCCCTCGTGGTCCAAACGTACAAGCCCCCCTCCTCGGGGATCGCCGAGGCGAGCGCGATGACTGCAAAACCCTGAGGCACGAAGAAGACCAATGCTGCAAGAACCCAGAGGAACAGCGATGAGGGTCCGTTCGCCGCCGCGAGCGCTACCCAGCGCATGCCCACAATGGCGGTGACGTTGAAGAGAACGATGTCGCGGGTTTTCAGCGTACGTTCGACGGCCATGCCATTGATGGTAATGATTCATCTCCTTACCCGCCGCTAAAAATGGTTCGCGAGAGCAGCGTTAAAGGGTATCACGGGCATGGCAGTGCGAATCCCTTTCCAACGCGTCCAGCTGGCTATCCCGATACACCCCCACCAGGTTCCGCGGGACTGTCCGAGCCCCCTAAAGAACTGGCCGTTGCCTGATTGACGGGTAGAGGCTATCGCCACGAAGTGTGCGGGCACATCGATATTGCAGTCGCGCTGCACCGTGAGCGAGATCCGCCCAAATTGTTACACCTGGAATCCGAACTCCGATTCCGGGAATCGATGTGTAATCCGGTGGTCGTACATTAACTCCCACCACCAAGGGGAACTCGCCCCTTGGCCCTGACGAAGGTGAGGAGAATTCATGAATAGATTCAAATGTTTTGTTCTCGCTGCTGCTGTAGCCGCGGTTTGCTTCTCAGTGACCGCTCCGAAGGTTGAGGCTCAGGTCAGCGTCGACATCGGAGCCGAACCCGAATGCCCTTACGGGTACTATGACTACACCCCTTACGCCTGCGCTCCCTATGGCTACTACGCCCCGGAATGGTTTGTGGGTGGTGTCTTCCTGGGTGCCGGCCCATGGTTTCACGGCCCTGCAAACTTTCGTGGGCATGTCGATAGCCGCTTCGATGTTCGTCGTGGCTATAAAGGCCAAGTACCGAACACTGGCGATAGCCGCGAGCCGTCAAAGCGGCTCGAGCAAATTGACCATTTCAGAGGAGATGAAATGCATGATGCGCGCGGCCACGTAGGCGGAGGTAGGCGTCGGTAGGCGTTAAGCGCGGTCGGATCCCGCCGGATTCGTACGCCGTTTGAGACAAGTGGTCCACATTCGCCGCGCAACGTTTCAAATGAAATGCCGGACGCTCGTCACTGCAACACACCATCTACGGAACGGCCCCAGAATTGTCGGTGTATCTACTACTGAAACACAACGAGGAGACGGATATGGGCAGCTACCGAATACTATTTTTTTTCATAGCAATTCTGATCACGACGTGCGAGGCGCTGGCGTTTGTCGGTGCAACGGCTGGATTGAATTAGCCAGGGGGTGAAGGATGCGGTGCCGGGGAAATCGCGGCGCAACCTACCCCGACAACCTTACTTATAGGACCTAGGCAATGCGCTCGTCGCGCACCCATTCAATGGAGATCCATGATGAATTCACTATCTACCGGCTATGATTCTTCCGATGCCCAGCCGACAAGCTCTGGGGCTCAGACCCTGCGTGCAGCAGTCGAACCTGCGTCCACAAACGCAGACGCCTCGGCATCTTCCCACGATGAACAAAATCCACTGTGGGTCATCGCCGCTGCGATGGCGCTTTTTTTTGCAGTGGCAGCCGCTTTACTGGCGGCGGGTTAAGGATGTCCGTAGTGACGACTACCCGCCCCCAAAATTCGCAAGCGAAGCCACGCAGCACTCGGCTACTCATCCAAACATTTTGCATGGTCTACAGTCCGTCCGACGAAATCAGCAACGGCGATCTCGTTCGGATCGCGCCCGATTCGACCGGCGGACACATGCTGGCAGTGGCCGAAGCACAGGTGCCTGCGGCAGCCAAGCGCGATGCAGCACCCACGCGACAAATGCCCACGCGGGGTCTAGGGTACTCAGCTCAGTAACATAGGAGCAACCAATGAATATTTCATACGCGAAGCGAATTCCGGTTCTTTTTGCATGTCTTGGGATGGTTGTTTACGGTTTGGGCGGCAGCGCTGCGCGGGTCGGCGCGCAGCCCGCGGCGGCGGACGAGGAACTGAGGCAGCGCGTGACCGCGGCGCTGCACGCCGATCCGTATTTCTACGACGAACATGTCAACGTATCGGTGGAAAACGGCGTAGTCGTGCTGCATGGAATCGTCGCGAGCGAGTGGGATTTACGAGATGCGATACGCATCGCCGGCAAGGCTGCCGGTGATCGACGTGTGATCGACAATCTGTCCATCATACAGGGCGGAAACCGCTAGGCAGCGCGCGGATTTCATCCGTAACCCATGCGCCCCGAATCGCAATATCCGGGACATGTACCGCTCCCAGACTAGCTACATTCATCAAAGAGGAGATGCTCATGCGACAATCCAGCCAGAATCAGCTACAAGAACTCGACACCGAGTTCGTGGATATTCCCGGTACCGCGTTGCGTGTAGGTCGCGTGGCTCTTGGTACTTGGGCCATGGGCGGCTGGATGTGGGGTGGAACCGATGAGCGCGAATCCGTCGCCACCATACGCGCCGCTCTCGGGCGGGGTATCAACCTCATTGATACCGCCCCGGTTTACGGCTTTGGCGTATCCGAAGAGATCGTGGGCAGAGCCGTCGCCGCTTCGGGTATGCGTTCACAAGCGGTTATTGCCACTAAAGTCGGCTTGGACTGGCGTGACGGCAAGGTTTACCGCAACGCGACGCGGAATAGAATCATGCAGGAGGTCGAGCAATCGCTGCGTCGGCTGCGCACCGACTACATCGATATCTACCAAGTCCACTGGCCCGATCCGCTCGTGCCCATCGAGGAGACCGCCGAGGCGATGCGCACGCTGTATGATCAGGGAACAATTCGTGCCATCGGCGTCAGCAATTTCTCGGTCGCCCAAATGGAGCGCTTCCGCCAGGTTGCGCCTCTGCACGTGCTGCAACCGCCCTACAACCTGTTCGAACGAGCCATCGAATCAGATATTCTTCCCTACTGCCGCGCGAACAACATCGCCACGCTGGGCTACGGGGCGCTGTGTCGGGGCCTCTTGAGCGGCCGAATGCGCACGGACACCGCTTTCGAAGGCGACGATCTACGCCGGCTCGACCCGAAGTTCCAGCAGCCCCGCTTCGCGCAATACCTCGAGGCCGTGCGGCAGCTCGATCGGTTCGCGCAGGATCACTTCCTGCGGCGCGTGATTCACCTGGCCGTCCGCTGGATGCTCGATCAGGGCATCAGCGTGGCGCTCTGGGGCGGCCGTCGCCCCGATCAATTGCGCGCGACGCTTTGCGTCGCGGGCTGGTCGCTCGATGCCGCAAGCCGGGCGACAATCGATCAAATCTTGAACGAGACGATCACGGACCCGATCGGGCCCGAGTTCATGGCGCCGCTGCAAAGATCCTGACAACCGGAGTTTGAGGAGATGTCGATATGAAAACTGGATTTATCGGGCTGGGCCGAATGGGGTCGGCGATGGCAGCGAATCTCCTGAAGGCTGGACACGATGTCACCGTGTTCAATCGCAGTCCTGAGAAAAGCCGCTCGCTGCTCGAGCTCGGTGCGCACCAAGCCACCAGCATTGCAGAGGCGTGCGACGGTGAGACGGTCATCACAATGCTTGCGGACGATGCTGCGCTGACCCACGTGGCGTTGACAAACGAGGGCATCGTCGGAAAACTCTCCAAGGGCGCGATCCATATTTCTATGAGCACGATCAGCGTTGCGCTGTCGAAAGAGCTTGCGCAGGCGCACGCTCGGGCCGGGCAACGGTTCGTCGCCGCGCCGGTGTTCGGCCGTCCCGAGGCGGCGGCCGCGGCTAAGCTCTTCATCGTGACCGCGGGCGACGCGGCAGCAGTCGAGGCGTGCCAGCCGCTCTTAGGTGCGATGGGACAAAAGGTGTTTTCTATCGGCACGGAGCCGGCGGCCGCCAATCTTGTCAAGCTGAGCGGAAACTTTCTGCTGGCATCCGCGATCGAGGCATTGGGCGAGGCGATTGCACTCGTCGGCAAGGCCGGCATCGACGCCCACGCTTATGTGGATCTGCTCACCTCAACGATTTTCCCCGCACCGGCGTACAAAACCTACGGTGGTCTGATCGCCGACAACAAGTTTCAGCCGGCGAATTTCTCCGCGCCGCTCGGATTCAAGGACATCCGCCTTACGTTGGCCGCTGCCGAGTCTCTTCGCGTGCCCATGCCGTTAGGCAGCCTTCTGCACGCGCGATTTCTCCGCGTCCTCGCGCATGGCGGTGACAACCTGGATTGGGCCGCGATCGGCGGCCTCGCGACGCAGGACGCACGCGAACATTAGATTGCGGAACGCTGGCGGCGAACGAGATCGAGCCCTGCAACCGCGGAGTTGTCTGCCCCGCCGGGCCTAGGTACGCTTGCCGTCTACGGCATAAATCGCTCTTCATTCACAAGTTGGAGTCTACCAATGGCAACGACAGTCACCTTCAAGCGACCCGACGGGCAAATTATTCAGGGCTATCTGGCCGAACCGGAGCACGCTGCCGGTGCTGCGGCAGTCGTCGTCATCCAGGAGTGGTGGGGGGTCAACGAACAAATCCGCGGCGTCGCCGACCGTCTGGCGAGCGCAGGTTACATTGCGCTCGTGCCCGACCTCTACCGCGGCAAGTCCACCGTCCAGGCCGAAGAAGCGCATCACTTGATGACGGGTCTGAACTTCGGCGATGCTGCCTCGCAGGATATCCGTGGCGCCGTGCAGTTCCTGAAGACTCGCGGCAGCAAGGTCGGCGTAACCGGCTTTTGCATGGGAGGCGCGTTGACGCTGCTGGCGTTGTGCATGGTCCCCGAGGTCGACGCCGCCGTCGTCTGGTACGGCTGCCCGCCGCTGGAATACATCGACGCGACCAGGATCAAGGCGCCGCTGCAAGCGCATTGGGCCACGCAGGACGAGTTCTTCCCGATTGCCACCATCGATCTGCTGCAGGACAAACTGCGCGAAGCCGGCGTGATCTTCGACTTTCACCGCTACCTCGCACACCATGCCTTCGCCAACGAGACCGCCGTCGGGCCGGGCCGCATCCCGGCCACCCAGTACGACCCAGTCTGGTCGCAGCAGGCATGGGACCGCACCTTCAGTTTCTTCGGTCGCTGGCTCAGATGACGCGGTTTCCGCAGAAATGGCGGGATGGAGCGGGTTCACGCCGCATTCGCATTCGGGTCTTAAGCTTGCCGCCCCTGCCGAATGGCGATGCCTACACCTGGGTGCCGGAGGTGCCGTAGCCGGGTGAGGCACCGCCCCGTCCCCGCAACTCGGCGCGCCGTGCAGCCGACATCAACTTCAGCAGCTGCGGAAGCTTCTTGGTCACGAACGACTTGATATGCCCGACGGGAGCCGGGTCAATCGCATCAGCCACGTACACACCATACCGCTTGGCCACCTTGCGGCCGGCGTCTGACAGTGCCAGGGTCTCAATGCGAGCCAGGTGGCGCAGCACTACGGGTCGAGCGGACTTTTGCGCGCCGGTCGCCTCTTGTGATGCGATGTCGCCCACAAACGTTCGGGCGATGTCGATGGCCAGCCGCAGCTGCGCCACACCATGCTCATCCTGTTTAGCAGAAAGTCCGTGCACGTTCTCGAGGCGGCCCTGGAGCACATCGAGCGGATGCATAACGCGGAAACGGCCGGCCGGATTTTCGGCCAACACCGCGCGACTGGCGATAGCAGCGGTGGTGATGTCCCCGTAGACGCGGAACATCACGTCGATGTTGACATAGTTGCCGCCGGGCAGGTCTTTCAGCACCTGCCCCACCAGCATAGTCAAGTCTTGCTTGGGAGGAAACACCGCCCTGGCATCAAGCCCACGTGCCAGGCGTTCAACATCTGCCTTCGTACCGAGCAGATCGACATCCTTGGTAATCGCAATGGTTGGCGCCGATGCGTGGTAGTAGGCTGCCCAAAAGGCCAGCGCCTGGCCCCCAACCAAGATCATGTCGGTACCGGCGAGCTTGAGGATCCGTTCCAACAGATCCGGAGGAACACGGGTTTCCGTCTGCCGCGTCAAGAAGCCTTCGTGTGCAGCTCGGGAAACCACACCTTCGTTTGTCGAGCGAGGGTGACTGGAAAGAGATACATGCTCTCCTGTTCGGCCAGGCCGAGCTTCAGCATCAGGCGTTCGCGTGCGCGCAAATCGCCGCTGAGAATATCGAGTACCTGGGCCGTCGTGACCCCGGCGGCCTCGATGGCGTGCCCCAGCTCCGCCCAGTGCTCGACTTGCTGCGCCAGCGATCGATGCAGCCGCTGGGAAGTCGCCTCCGCTAGAGAATAGAGCCGGTCGGAGACGCGAATGGATTTGGCCATATCGCAATATATCGCAGAATGTCGCAGATTGCGACATCGCGCAGATACAAGTTTCAGCTACTCAATCAGAATTTGCGACCTTGCGTCCGGGACGTTTTCGATATCCGCCACCAAATCGTTGCGGTCGAAAGTGACTCGATATTGCACGTGGTCGGTAATCCAATAGAGCCACGTCCTACTGCCGAGATTCGCCACATCATCCGCCGTCGGATAACCCAACGACATCAGCGTCTGTTCGCGCGTCATGCCGCGGATCAGGCGGCCGTCGGCGATGGCGAGCTGAACATTTTTCGGAAACGTCTTAATCCTCTCGGACGGGTCGCCGGTCACGACCCAGCGCTTCAGGAACTCCGACATACTGATCTTGCGGCTGTAGTCGTTGTCGATGTGCTGTTTCTTGTTTTCGATATCCACCTTCAGCTTGTGCTTACCGACATTGGAGACATGCACCGGCGATCCGATAGGTACGCGATGTCGGTCCGCGCCCGGCGCGTTTAGATCGCTGATGGACTCGCCGTCCGAAAAGGCGTTGCAGCACAAAAATCCGTCGACGGAATCCGCGGGATAGGCGGCTCGCCCCACGATCGCGACGGCGAGGCATAGGGTCATTGATAGAATTCTGGGCATCGTATTACTCCGTTAAAATCTTGTTTCGCAGGTCGGTCTTCGGCCAAATCAAGCAGGCTCGCGGGTTCCGGCTGTTCATACTGCGCGGCCGGGCGAATGCGCAAGGCGAATGGAGCTTGATCTGCACCTGCTGTTCGACTCGAGCGCAATTGACTGCGCCATCAGGAAGTGCGCTCGATGGGTGTCTGGGACGGGAATCGCACATGCGACAAACAACAAGCAACAGCGTGAGAATCACTGTTGGAATCTCCGCCGAGCAAGTTGGTTATTCACTGCCACCCCATCCCTGGTTATCGATGTCCGTGTTACCAACTATACAAGAATTCAGTTATACAGAGGCTTCCAATTCTGCACCCTACCGAGCAGATCGACATCCTGGGAACACCCGACCCGAAAAGAAGTTATCCACTGGGCGTTTTCGCTATTTCGGCGTGGTCACTACGGCGCTAAATGTTGAAAGAGTACGATCGATGCTGAGGAGTCGGAAACCAGAATGCCGTGCTTGCGCAATGCGTATGGAACGACCACCCCTCGACGGCTAACGCGCCCTCATGCCAGAAGCGGCGGTCCTATGGGATAATGGCCGTAAGATCAATTCAAATAGGAGTCACCATGTCGAGCACTCTCAAAAGTCACTACTGGGCCGCTGTATTCTGCACGGCCGCGGTGGCGCTGACGTCCGCCGCCTTCGCCGATGATGCCTTCGGTCCGATGGCAGCCCCCGCCGCCGCCCAGTCGTTCAAGCTCGGGCCCTTGCAGCTCATCGCGTTGCGCGACGCGCAGTTCGTCGTGCACAACGACGGCAAGACCTTCGGTTCCGAGGCGGATGTCGCGACCGTCGGCAGCTTGCTGAAAGCAAGCGGCCTTCCGGACGATCGAGTGACGCTCAGTGTGAATGCGCTGCTGGTGCGTGCGGAGAAGCGCGTCATCTTGATCGACTCGGGCCTGGGCCCGGCGGTGCATGGTGCCTTGATGGCGAGCCTCGCCGAAGGCGGCGTAGCCCCTGACGAGGTGACGGACGTTCTGATCACGCATTCGCATTTTGACCACGTGGGCGGACTCGCGGACGCGGGCGGCAAGCTGGTGTTTCCGAAAGCCGTCATTCGCATGTCCACGGCCGAGTGGGCGTGGATGAAGAGCCAGCCGGATGCCGCCGCTCTCGTCAAGATCATTGACGGTCACGTTCAAACCTTCACGCCGGGCGCGCCCATCGCACCGGGCGTGACTTCGGTGGCGCTGAACGGCCACACCCCGGGTCACGTGGGCTACGAAATTACCTCCGGCAAGCAGAGCCTGCTCGACATCGGCGACATGGCGCACAGCTGGGTCATCTCATTGAAAAAGCCCCAGTGGACTATGCAATTCGATGGCGACAAGGCCACCGCCATGGCGACGCGCAAAGCCACGTTCGCCCGGCTGGCCAAATCGCATGAACTGGTCTTCTCGCCGCACTTCCCGTATCCCGGCGTGGGTCATGTCGTGGCGGACGGCGATGCCTACACCTGGGTGCCGGAGGTGCCGTAGCCCGGGCCCCCGCGCCGATAGCGAGCACGGTTGGCGCAGGAGCACATGAGACTACGGTACCGGCTTCCGCCAAAGTTCTTGACCGCACGGATGGGCAGCCGCCGGCAAACTTCGTATCGACGAGTCTGCCGGCGACGTCCCGTGCACCTACTTCGCAGGAGCCTCCTTGGCTGCTTTTTCGATGAGCGTCGCGACGGCTTGGGGCTGGGATACATAGATCGCGTGGCTCCCCTTCAGCTCGACGACACTCGAGCCTGCGCGTTTGGACATGAACTGCTGCGCCGGCGGCGGGATCATCTTGTCGTCGGTGGCAACGAGGTACCAGCTCGGCTTATTTTTCCAAGCCGGTTGGCTGATGGCCCCGTTGAGTGCGTCCACCCCCCACGGCACCTGCGAGTTGGCCATGAAATCAGCCTTCTCCGGCTTCACGTCTGCCGCAAAGCTCGCGGCGAACTTCGCCTTGTCGAGTAATAGGAAGCCGTCCTGCGGGGGTAGGATCGGCGGAACGGGTGCACCGGGTGGAAGATCCTTGATGAGCGCGGAGACCGACTCTCCGCTGTCCGGCGCAAACGCGGCGATGTAGACAAGGCCCGCGACCTGCGGATCATTCCCGGCCTCGGTAATCACCACGCCGCCGTAGGAATGGCCCACCAGAATGACGGGCGCCTTCTGCGCCGCGACGACGCGCTTCGTCGCCGCCACGTCGTCCGCCAATGAGGTGGTCGGATTCTGAACGATGCTGACGTCGTACCCGTCCTTCTTCAGGATCTTGTAGACGTCTTCCCAGCCTGAGCCGTCAACAAAACCGCCGTGGACGAGAACTACGGCCTTGGGGGCGGTGCTTGCGATACTTACCATGACAATCTCCTTTGAAATGTGTGTTGTTGCAATGAGCTGACTAGCAGTTCAGTCGTCGAAGCTCCATGGGATTTTATCTTTGACCCATGTGCAGCTAAAGTTCATAATCATTGACAACTATTGACTTTTTTTCAGCAATGGAATTCACCTCCAAGCAACTCAGGGCTTTTCGCCTCGTGGCGCAGCACCGCAACTTCGCGCGCGCGGCCGAGGCGCTCTTCATCACGCCATCAGGACTCAGCGTGTTGATACGAGAGCTGGAAAGCCATCTTGGTTTTCGACTGTTCAACCGAACGACGCGTCATGTGGAACTCACAGCGTACGGAGACGAATTTCTCGCGGTGATCCAGCCAAACCTTGAGGCGCTTGATGCTGCGATCGCGCACATTGGACGCAGTGCCACGGGGAGCAGCCAATCGATTTCACTCGGAACCACGCCGCTGGTCGCCGCGAATATTCTGCCGCCGGCCATTCGAGAGTTCCGGTGTCAACGGCCCGATCTGCGAATTCAGTTGTTCGATGCGGATCTTCCCACGCTCATGCAGTTGGTGGAGGCCGGCAAGCTCGACATGGCCGTAGGCATCTTCAAGAGCATGGCCGGCGTGCGTCGTGCCCCGTTCTTTCGGTTCTCGCTGATGGTGATTCGTGCAGACAAAGGTGATGCCCCTCCTCGCGCGGCGACAACGTGGTCTGCGCTCAATGGACAGACGTTGATTTCGTTATCACCCACTCATCCGCATCAGCAGCTCATCGACAAGCACCTGGTAAAAGCGGGCGTGCGGTGGCAAGCCGGCGCGGTGGTCAACTTGCTGGATACACAGATCGCGTTGGTCGAGGCGGAAGAAGGCATTGCGATCGTTCCTTCGTTTGGCCTGCCGGCGTGCCGCAATCGAAAAGTGGTGATGAGCCAACTGATCAATCCGGTCGTGCACCTCGAGTTTCACCAGATCAGTAACCGCGGGAAGAAGCTGCCGCCCGGCGCCGATGAGTTCGCGGCTTTCCTCAAAAGTTATATCGCGAGGTGGGCAGGCCGAGCTGGCGTCCTGTAGTCGTTGCGCGGTCTCGATCCAACTGTGTTGCGTGGCGGGAAGACCACTATATTTCGGGGTGATCCAGGCCCTGCCCCGACCTCGAACGCTGATGCGCGCGCATACCAGGAACGACCACCCCCAGTATTTGGTTGTCGGCGTGCTTGGCCACGCCGTCGTGGCGTATCTTGGCGAGGTAGGACTCTAAAATGCCGGAATTCTTCTCGGTGAAGGGTTCTGACTGCAGCTCCTGAAGGAGCGCTTGATTTTCCTTAAGGAGCGTGGCAATCGGCCGCAGTTCCCGCATAACGATCTGCGTCCGCGCCTCCTGCAAGGCCGCGTGATCGTGCAACCACAGGCTGAGCGCGCCAGGCGTGCCAAGTACGAGCACCCCGATCAATACCCACAGACCCTTTTGACTCACGCGCTCTCCACGGACGGACATCCCACTCGCGCCCACGTCGGTTGGAAGAGGTGCAGCCAGCGAGCAGTGCAGCCAGGGCCAGCCTCCAGTGGTCGGTGGACGCTCGTTGCGACGCGCGGAAACGATATCACATGGGGTCTGTTCCGAAGTTCGCACCCCGTAGCGCGGCATTCACTCCCTATCGGGGGCCACTGGTCGGAAAGTTAGCGCATCCGCATCGCGAGTGCGGAAGCATGCTGCCCGAGTAGAAATCTTCAGCACTACAACGGGAGTCCAAGCATGTACGTACGAACTTTGCCGCCAATCCTAGGGTTGGCTGTGGGGGTGGTATTCGCTTCCACGTCGATGGCACAAAACGCCGTCGCCGACTGGGACGCCATCACGCTACGCACGGTGGTAACAACCGCCAAGAAAGGCCCGCCGGTCGCACCGGTCTATTTCACCTATGTCGATGTGGCGATGTTCGATGCGGTGAATTCGATCGATCATCGCTTCAAGCCGTTCGCGGTACAGGTATCCGCGTCCCGTAACGCCTCAAAGGATGCGGCGGTGATCAGCGCGGCGCATGACGTACTGGTGCACTACTTCCCGGCCCAGCAAGGGGCTCTGGATGCGGCCCTGGCCACCTCGCTGGGCGCCATCGCGGACGGGCAGCCCAAGGCGGATGGCATCAACGTCGGGCAGTCGGTCGCGGCGCGGTGGCTATCGCTTCGGGCCAACGATGGCCTCGAGGCGCCGGTGACCTATACGCCCGGCCATGGCCCCGGCATCTGGGAGCCGGTCCCCACCTTCCCGGCGCCGCCGCCCAATACGCCGCCGCCGCCAGTGGCACCCTGGCTGGCACAGTTCAAGCCTTTTGGCTTGCCGAGCGCCGATCAATTTCTCGACGACGTTCGTCCGCCGTTGGCGTTGGCGAGCGCCGCCTGGGCACGCGATTTCAACCTTACAAAAACGCTGGGCGCGCTCAACAGCACCGAGCGCACACCGGCGCAAACCGAGATCGGAAAGTTCTGGTCCGATCATCCTTCGGCCCAGTACAGCCGCGCATTCCGAAATCTGATCAGCACCCAACATCTGGACACCGCAGACTCGGCCCGGCTGGCTGCCATGAGCTCCGTGATTTTCTCGGACGCCATCACGGCCTGCCTGAACGCGAAGTATCACTACGCTTTCTGGCGCCCGTACACCGCGATCCATGACGCGGACACCGACGGCAATCCGGCCACGGTGCCTGATCCCAATTGGGAGCCGCTGGATGTGACCCCGGGCCACCCCGAGTATCCGGCAGCGCATGGTTGCGGCACCCAAGCCATGATGGACGCGCTGACGGCCTTCTTCGAGACCGACGAGGTTCCCTTTACGGTAACGAGCACCGTCACGGGGACCGTTCATGCCTTCACGAGCTTCGAGGATGTGGTCAAGGAAGTGGACGATGCGCGCATCTACGGCGGCATGCACTTTCGCCACTCGGTCAAAGAAGGCAACCGACTCGGCCGGATGGTGTCCGACTATGTGCTCAAGCACTACTTCCACCGTAACGACGAATAGCGCGGGCGGCCCGGGCATACCAAGGACGGTATGCCTGGGCGGCGGCCGAACAGCCGTTCAGGTCGATTTGCCCCAGTGATAGCTCAAGTGCACCCCGAAGGTGCGGGGCGGAGTCGCAATGTCGGGATTCGAGTGACCCGGGTAGTACGCATACCCCGTGGTGTCGACATAAATCACCGCCCGCTTGTTGGCGACATTGGTGATATAGCCTTCGGCGCGCCAAGACCCCGCAGGGTCGCTCACGCCGAAGCGTACATTGGCCAAGGTGTAGGCCGGCTGCAGCGTTCGAACATCGACGCGCAAATCGTCCCACATGCTGCCTTTGTGCGCGACATCGACTTGCGCGAAGGCGAGTGCGGCGCGTGTCAGGCCCCGCTCATATCGAGCGACGGCGTTGAAATTGAAGATCGGCGCGTCCGCCAGGTGTTCGCCGGGCAAGAGGAAGAAGCTCGGGTTCTGGAACGAAACCGTTCGCAGCCGCGAGTCGTTGTAGTTACCGTTCACCGAGAAACTCAGTCCCTCCAGCGGCCGCACCTCGAGGCTCGACTCGACCCCCAAGATTCGGGCATCGCCGACATTGGTTTGGAAGCTGAACGGGGGGTTGGGAATACTTTCCCCCACCTGATACGCGTTCCACAGCATGTAATACGCAGCGCTGTTCCACACGAGGCGGCCGTTGAACCTCTCGGTTTTCAGGCCAAGTTCGAAATTGTTCAAGGTGTCCGGATTGAAGGTCGCCGGGGTGATCGGATCGGCATTCGTCGGCCGGTAGTTGATGCCGCCGTCGCGGAAACCCTGCGCAAAGGCAAAGTACAGCAGCGTACGCGGGTTTGGCTTGAAGTTCAGGCCCGCCTTGAAATTCGTCTTGTGCGATGAAAAGGAGTCGTATCGGGGTGTTCTCGGAAAGAAGAAATACCCCGCAAAATCGATGGCGTCCGTCCCGGAAGAATGGAAGTGTTCGATCCCGGCCTCGACGCTCCAATGGGGGCCGAGATCCACCGTGAGATCGCCGAACTCGGACGTCAGCAAATAATCCGAGGTGATAAAGCTGCTGTAGAACTGCCCCGTCACGGGGGTGGCCATGTTGCCGTACGCCGTGATCAGATTCTGCGCCGGCTCGCCGCTGAAGTTGATATTGGGCAAATGCTCGTTGCCGGAATAAGGATCCTGCGTCTTTTCCCAATACACTCCCGCCGTCCAATGAAGGGGACCGGCGGCCTTGGACTGGAGCCGCACCTCATTGGAGGCTCGTTTGATCTCGCCGCTCACATCGCCATACATATAAGGCACCTGGCAGCCATGGTTTCCGGGGCCGCTCGAGGGGTCGGTGACGCAAGTATTCGGCTGAATGATGCTGGCGTAGTAACTGTATTGCGCGTACTCGGAGAAATCATACAGGCGGCGATTGCGCTGCACCGAATAGCCGCCGACATAGATCAGATCACCGATGCCGACGTCCCCATCCAAGTGCAGTTCCAGAAATCGCCCATAGTTATAACCGCCGGCGGGCGAAAAGCGCCGCAGCTTGCGAGGAGCCACGTTCGTGGGATCGTCCTCCCAGGAACCGCGGTACTTCTGTTGCTGGTAGTACCCGGTCAGGGTGAGGCGCCAATCGTCGGAAATATTGTGCAAGAGCGCGACGCGCCCGCCCAGAATGTCCCGGGTGTTTTGATTGCGGCCGGCCCAGGGTGCGTTGCTGGACGTCACGCCATTGAGCCAGCTTCGCGTGGCGAGCACATTCTCGATGTACCCCCCTTCTCGAACACTGTAGGCCGACACCCGGAGCGCGGTGCGGCCGTCGATCAGCGGAATGTTGGCGTAGCCCTCATAGGTCCAATTGTCGGCGCCCCCCTCGATCTTGCCGCCGTCGAGGTCGACCCCCGCGCTGAAGGCATTCGGATCCGGCTTTTTGGTGATGATGCGCACCGCGCCCGACAGTGCGCCGGGGCCGAACAGCGTGCCTTGCGGACCGTTCAGGACTTCGATGCGTTCCACATCGTACAGATGCAAATCGGGGACATGCCCGTAGTAGCTGAACGACAAATCGTCAACGAGAAATCCCGTGGTGGAAAGATTGGAGAAGCCGTAGTTAGGGGTGCTGCCGTCCGATACGCCGCGAATGAAGAGTCTCTGTCCGCCGGGGCCGGTGCTGATCATGGAAATCGAGGGCGCCAAGGTGGCCCAGTCTTCCAAGCGCACGATCCCAAGATTCTTGAGATCCCGGGCGGTAAAGACCTCGATGTCTTGGGGAACGTCCTGCACGTTCTCGGTTCGTTTGCGAGCCGTCACCACGATTTCGCCAAGCGCCTCGTCCGTCGCTTCGGCGACGGCGGCACGAGATTCGAATCCCGCGTAGAGCACGGCGGCGATCGCGAGGCTCAGCACGGCGCGGGGCGCGGCGGCGGGCAAAGGCGGCCTCGCGTACTGCAGCCGGCGACTTGGCGTGCGGCGCGTTCGACCTGCGCCGCGGGGGAGGTCAAGGGATGGAAAGCGAGTCAGGCAATCGCCGAGGCTCAGGCGCAGCGGTTCCAACTCGCGCTCGAATCGCCGCCAGTGGCCGATGCCGGAGGCGTATAGCGGCTTGCGGACCTGCTCGGAACTCGCCGTGCGCACGGCCCGATTCGTCTCATGAAAGCGCAGGCAAGTCTCTTCGAAGGGAAGACCGCAGTGAGCGAGCAGGCGGCGGATCATCTGCTCGGGGGCGCGGATCAGTTCTTCATAGGACAGATGCAGGACTTTGCCGGGAAGCACGGCATCCCAATGGTCCATCACGGCCAGGTACTGCCGGTAGTAGCGGCCGAGACCTGAGAGGTCATAGCTGAACGATTGTCCCGACGCGAAGTATTGCTTGAAGCAGCTGAAGCCGGCGTCCATCGGGTGACGGCGTACATCGATGATGGTCGCATTCGGCAATATGGCGTGAATCAAGCCGATGTGGCTGAAGTTATTGGGCAATTTGTCGATGAAGCGCGCGCGCCCGGTGCGCAGCGGGCGCGTCTCCGCGAGGTAACGCCGTCCCAGCGCTTCGAACACAATCCTCGGCGCTGCCCGTAGACTTTCCGGATACGCATCTGCCTGGGAATCGAGGTGCTCGAACTCGCGCACGTAGTTCAGGATGTTCGGCAGCTCCATGGTGCCTTCGACGCGCGAATGACTGGCGAGAATCTGCTCGATGAGCGTCGATCCGGAGCGCGGCAATCCGACGATGAAAATCGGCGAGTCATCGGGATCGCCGCTTCCCTCGTTGGCTGCGAAGAAATCCACGTCCAGGGTAGCAATCACGCGGCGGCATTTGATGTCGAACGCGTCGTAGTCGAATGGCTTCTGCGCGCGGCGCAGGCGGTTGGCCGTCGCATAGTGGGCAAACGCTGGCTCGTCATGGTCCTTCTGTTCGTGGGCGCGGCCGAGCGAGAAATGCAGCAGCGCGGCGTTGTGTTCGTCCCCGGGCGCCGCGGCCAGAGCTTCCATCGCGGCGATCTCGGGATCGCTGAACGCATAATTCTTGAGGTCGGCCAGACTCCAGTAGGCCTCGCCGGACTCGGGCTCCTGCGCGATGCATTCGTGGTACACCCTTTCGCACTCGGTGCGGCGGCCCATGGCCTTGAAGAGATGGCCGATCGATAAATGGACTAACTTCAGCTTCGGATCGATGCATTCCGCGCGTTGATACGCCGTCAGTGCAGCTTCGGGGCGCATGAGCCGGCTGCAGATACACGCCAACGCGACCCAACTCTGCGCATCGCGCGGCTCGATCTTGAGGCAGCGTTGGATGGCGGTCTCAGCCTCCGTCAGCCGGCTCTGCTCCAGATACACCTGGCCGAGCAGGCGCCAGACGGAAGGCGCATGCGCCGTCTGCGCCAGCGCATGCCGCAACAGACGCTCGGCCTCCCGCACCCAACCGCCGGTCAAATACGCGGCGGCGAGCCCGCACAATGCGCCGGGATGGCTGGCATCCTCGCGCAGCAATTCCTTGAATCGCCGTTCCGCATCCGAATGATCTCCGGCGCGACAGGCGTCCCAAGCGCTCGTCAATCGAGAATGGTTGGGATCGAGCGATTGGGCGAGGCGGAAGGCGGATGCGGCTGGCTGAAATTCGCCTAGATCGACGAGGACATCGCCCAGGGTCAGCCAGGCAGACGCCAGCGACGGATCGACCTGCAGAATTTTGCGCGCCTCCCTGAGCGCCGACTCGGCGCGACCCGCCACACGATAGGCACGTGCCAGATCCCGGCGTGCGTGCACGAATTCAGGCGCGTCATTGATCACGCTCTCCAGCGATTCGACCGCCGCCGCAATCTTGCCCTGTGCGAGGAACACGAGGCCGAGCAGGTGCAGACTGTTGCGCTCGGCCGGCTGCATGGCCTGCATCTGCCGCAGCTCTCGCTCCGCGATCAGGATCTCACCGGCGCGCAACGCCGTGAGTGCACGCTCGTACATCACGTGAAATGGCGAGAGCGTGTCGTTCATGCGTTAGACTCACATTCGGATACCATTGCGATATTACGCTGCGGCCCTTCGATTCGTGACGGAACAAAGGCCGGCACCATCTTTTGCAATTCCTGCCCCGGCCGCGCCGACTTTCCGACGAAACCCCCAGATCCGGGAGTGAACACCCCGATTTAGGGTGCCAAACTGCCGCCGGGCTCGATCCCAGACAACTTTTGCCTTGAAAACGGCCCATTCGCCTCGCGCCACGGCGTGATTCCCTCCCGCGGACTTGTTAGCATCGGCCGCGTGAGTACCGCCGTAACCTCATTACCCCGGGATGGATGGCTCGCACGAATGAGCCGGCGCGATCTGTTCGCGGGCATGGGGTACGCGACCGCCGTCACCTTCGTGTTGATGGTGGGCTGGGATGTGGACGGCATGGCCGAAAAGATATACGAATCGGGCGTCGTCCCGGCTTTGAAGAGCGCCGGGCGATGGTTCCTGATCATGATGGTGCACCAGTTGCCCACCGTGCCGTTGCTCACCGTCGCCATCAATCTGGCACCCGCCGCAGGCTTCAGGCGCCACGCGTCTCTGCTCGCCGTGGGCCTGCTGATGTGGGGATATTGCAGCACGTTCTTCTATCTCGAGGGCGAGGGCGGCATCAATTTGGAGTATGCCATCATGGTGGCGCTGATCGTCTCGGCCTGCGTATATCGCAGCTCGGCGCGCTCGGCGACCAGCATGCTCATGCAGAGTCAGATCGAGGGCGCGGCGCTCGATGCCGACGTCAAGCGCGCTCGGCTGCAGCTGCTGCGGGCGCAGATCGAACCGCATTTTCTGTTCAACACGCTGGCAACGGTACGCACTCTGGCACGGGTCGACCGTGCGGCCGCGGTGGAGATGATTGACCATCTCATGCGGTATCTGTCCGAGGCGCTGCCGAAGCTGCGGCAAGAAGAGTCCTCGCTCGGCGAAGAACTGCAGCTCATCGATGCGTATCTTCGCATTCACCAAATCCGCATGGGTACGCGGCTCACCTATGAACTGTTGGTGCCGGATATCCTCGCCGGAGAGCGGATACCGACCATGATGCTGCTGACCTTGGTCGAGAATGCTGTAAAGCACGGCATCAACCCAGCGGTCGAAGGCGGCCGCATTCGCGTCAGCGCCAGCCGCGAGCAGGCCGCCCTGGTCCTGAGGGTGTCGGATTCGGGTCAAGGCCTGGCGGCGACCGACGGACATGGCATGGGGCTGGCCAATATCCGACGGCGATTGATGATGCTGTACGGCGACGGCGCGGTCTTGTCTCTGGCCCGTCCGACATCGCGCGGCGTCACCGCCACGGTATCGATTCCCCTCGTCAGCACATGAATTGCTTACGGGCGATGTGGTCGGGCATGACCTGGCGAAGGGTCTTGCTGGCCCAAGCGTTGGGTCAGACCGCCGCCTTCCTGGTGACGTTCGAGTGGGGATACTTCGGCGAGGCCGTCCACCATACCAGCATTCATTTTGTGTCCATGGGCGTTTACGTGTTCCTTCTGCTGCCGCTGGCGCTCGGTGCGGACGAGGCCATCCGCCGCGGTGCCCCGCCGCGTTATGTGTATCCCGCCGTGTTGCTGATCAATCCGCTCATCGCCTGCGCCGTCGCCGGTGCAACGCTTTGGGTCTATTGTGTTCTATGGTCGCTGCCGTGGCCGGCGCAGCGGTGGGGGTTCACATCAGCGGGCTTGCACATGAGCGTGTACTGCTCGCTGGGGTTGCTGGTGTTCATGAATCGGCGCACCGCGGACCGGATGCTCGAAGGCGTCCGCGGCGCCGAGCTGCGACGCGTGCAGTTGGACCAACAGCTGGTCGAATCCCGCCTGGCGACGGCGGAGGCGCAAATTGATCCGCAAATGCTTTTCAGCGCCCTGGCGCAAATCAAGCGCGGCTTGGAGCAGGGCACGCCCGAGGCCGAAGTGAAACTCAACCAATTGATTCAAACCTTACGCACGGCGCTCACGCGCACCATCGCGGTCGACGAATCCGAGGAACGAAAATCATGACATCTCCCACGGCCATCCTGGCGGAAGACGAACCCCTGCTGCGCACGGAAATCAAGGAAACCCTGGCGCAGCTATGGCCTGAGCTCCACATTTGCAGCGAGGCGGCAGATGGACTCCAGGCCATAGAGGCGCTCGATCGATTCGCACCGAATATCATGTTCCTCGACATTCAAATGCCTGGGCGCAACGGGCTCGAGGTCGCGCGGCACGCAAGCGGCAAGGCGCACGTGGTCTTCATCACGGCCTATGACGCCTATGCGCTGGAGGCCTTCGCGGAAGGCGCACTCGATTATGTTTTGAAGCCGATTTCGGCGGAACGCATGAAGGTCACCGTTGCGCGCCTGCAGGAACGGCTGCGCGAACCGCCCGCGGACTTGACCAAGCTCGCGGACTTGCTGAAGACGGTCGTCAATCCCGAAACCCGGTACCTCAAATGGCTCACCGTTCCGCATGCGTCCGAACTGCGTGTGGTCGCCATCGCGGAAATCCTGTACTTGCAGGCGGACAACAAATACACCACGATCGCAACGCGCTCCTCGACGTTTCTGCTCAACTCCTCGCTGAAGGAAATGCAGAAGAAGTTGGATCCCGCGGTGTTCTGGCAAATCCATCGCGGCACTATCGTCAACATCAGCGCCATCGACACCATTTACCGCTCGTTCCGCGGCTCGCTGGAAGTGAAGCTCAAGGACCGCAGCGAGCTCTTGCCGGTGAGCGCGGCGCACGCGCATTTGTTCAAGCACGCCTAAGAGATACAACCCTCTGAGCAGACCGGCCTCAAAGGCCTGCGCTGCGCGAATCTCCCGTTCGTCCGTCCCGGCCCTGACGCCATTCGCTCCTCTGGATGCGCATTTCGTCGGAAATTCGCTGCACCGCTGCGCGCCTGCGGACACAGTGCATGCGCGTGATTACAAACCACCTAAACAGGAGATTCAGCGATGTTCACTTCAAAAATTTTGTCCCGACGTCTCGCAACCAACATTTTGATGACCGCGGCGGCGCTAGGCTCGCTTGGATCGGGCTCGTCCGTCATGGCTGCGGAGCACCCTTCCGACGCACGCTCCAAGCCGGTCATTCTGACGGACCTCGACTTGTCGACTTCGGAAGGTCAGCGGGCTGCGTACGAGCGGCTGCATGAGATGGCGCGAACCTTGTGTTCACGAGTGGCCGACGAGTTGGACCTCTCGCATCAGGCGAACTATGTCGCCTGCGTCGATTCGGCAATGGTGAATGCCGGCGCGCGGCTCCAGGCGCTGGTAAGCCAGAAGGCGTCGACGATGACCGTGCGCAATCAAGCAAAGTGAACCCGTTGAATCGACTTCACGGGCGAGTCACAGCCGACTACTGGGCAACGCAAGTCGACATGTGGCGCTGTGCGGCGAAGCATACCGCCGCACAGCGTCACGCAAGAGCCCGTCACTTTTTCTTGCCAGGAAATGTGCGTAGTTCCAAGTCACATTCTCGTTTTCCAACGAAAACGATAAAGCTTTCAAATAAAGTTCCGGCGATAATCGCGATTGGCCAGATTCCCGAGCGCGTTGACGTGGTTGGGATCCAACTCGAGCGCCCGCAAATACGATTTTTCGGCTCCCTTGAGGTCTTGTTTTTTATCCTGCAGAAAAGCCCCGTAGTTCGTCGAAGCGCTCTGGGACAACATCGTCGAGCGAAATGCCGTTCCGGGTCCGACAGAAGCCCAGAAGGCTGAACTCGACCGCCGGCTTTCGGAGCATGCGGCCCATCCCGATGATTTAGTCCCTTGGAGTGAGGTAAAGGACTCAGCGCTAACTCGCATCCGGCGATGAGCTTGTCGGTATCGTTTCGTCATTCTGCGCGCGCAGAGTTCATCGAAGCGGCAGAGCTGCGCGATCTCGCCACCGAGTACAAAGAGCTCGACCGTGAATCACAGGTCTTTCACGAATTCCTAAAACCTTACCTCTCCGATTGCGCCGGATATCTTACCCACACCGCCGACATCACATCCACGGCGGCTCAGGAGCAGCAGCAGACGCTCGGCTGCGTCGTCACTATGCAGAGCCGCGAATCCGTCTTCGGTGATCAGCTTTCGGTCATCGGCAACCTGAAGGGATACGGTCCGCCCCTCGGTTGGTGGCAAATGGTCCCATACTTCCACATGGCCGAGCAGGAAGACTTCGCAAAGGAGCACCCTGAAACGAATGCTCCCACGCTTCATGACCAACAACAGGCGATCTCTGTCCTCCCAGGTTCTAAGGGAAGCGATGTCTCGGTGGACGCCGACTTTCACCGCGGCCAGAAATAATAGAGAAAGAAGGGACATGCTCGCCGTCCATCCACACTCACGTGCCCACCCAGACGTTCATCGAGAAGCGCTCGGTGTGACTCCGCGAAGCTGCCATTTGCCACCGACTGCTCAGGGTCGGGACGAGTTGACCAGTGTGACTGAATCATTCATGGCCGATAGTATGAGCCTATAAACCCTATCCCGGCAGGGTGTCCGCCAGACTTTCCAACACTCTTCTGTTGCAGCCAGCGTAGAGTTGCGTCCATGGGTCAAAATCGAGGAATGGCAATGCAACCCGATATAGAAAAGCGCTTTCGTCGCTCACATATATCCGCGTTCGACTTTGATCGAGCGATTGAATTTGTAAAGGAAGCTCGCAAGCATCATTTCCGATCGATCATTTACGAAGCCCTCGTGATCGGCGCAATTATCTATTACGCGCGCCCTGGACAATCTTCGATCCTTTCGAGCATCTGGCGCGCGTCTCACGAATGGTTTGACTTGAGAGGATAGCCAACGAGATGCGTGCACGATGTCACTTGGCCGTCACGGAGGATCTACTCGTCGCAGTTCCAATCGGGGAATGAGCGGGGTCGCAAACGTTGGAAGGCGGCCTCGCGGGTTTTTCTTTGTACGGACGACCCCACCCGCCCTACCTTCCGGGTTTTTCTTTTTACGCCCTGGGAAGGGCCTGTGTGCTGGTTCTATGGGCGGTATTTGGGGACCTGGTGATCCTGAACGGCCGTTCAAGAGAACCTCAACACCTGTTGAGGGGGAGTTTCCTACCCAAAGTTGGGTAAGAGTTGGATAAATTGACCTGACCGACGCCTCTCAAACCCGTAACCTATTGATTTAATTGGCGTCCATAAATATATAAAGTTCGAACCAACTCTTTGAAACCCTCGAAGAATGGAAACGTTGCCTTGAGCGTTTGCTTGCAACGACCCGGTGCTGAATGGGCGCAATTGCAGCAAGGATTGAGTTCTACGCGCCAATAGCGAACCTTATGCGCCATTCATGGCGATTTAATGGCGCATGAATTGCTTTATGCGCCAATTGTCGCTACCTTGTTGGCGCATGAATCAAACTGCGCAAAGTAAGCTTTATGGCCAAACGACTCCCGGCTGATCTGCTCGAACAAGTGCAAGCAGCGCTTCGCGATCATCCAGCGGGACTAGCTTTGCGCGAGCTTGAAGCGCGCCTGACCGGCGTTGCAAGCCGCCGCTCGCTGCAACGAAAGCTCAACGGCTGGGAGCGAAAAGGCTTAGTTCGTGCGGTGGGCATCCGCCGTGGACACCGCTATTTGCTCGCCTCCCCGCTTGGGCCCGCTGCCGCAACGGCGGTCGCGTCCGCCAGAGCAACACTCAGTTCGACTGATGACGATGGCGTCCCGCTTTCAATGGCGGGCGGTGAACTACGAGCCCTGGTGAAGCGACCAATGGCTGATCGCGCGCCGATAGGATATCAACGCGAGTTTCTCGATGGCTACACGCCTGATGTCACTCAATACCTCATGGAATCGCTGCGGCGACACTTGCATGAACTCGGGCGCACGCCCGACGATCAACGCCCGGCCGGAACCTACGCGCGCGACATCTTGAGTCGCCTGCTGATCGATCTGTCATGGTCCTCGAGCCGGCTCGAGGGCAATACATATTCCCTGTTGGATACCAAGGAGCTCATCGAGCACGGTACCGCAGCGCCCGGTAAGGATGCCAAAGAAACCCAGATGATCCTCAATCACAAGGCTGCGATTGAGCTCTTGGTCGATTCGGCGGATGAGATCGGCGTCAATCGCTATACCATCACCAACTTGCACGCCTTGCTTGCCGACAACCTATTGGACCAACCCGCGTACGCCGGACGTCTGCGTGAGACCCCGATTGGGATCAGCTCCTCGAGCTATATTCCCACGGCGATTCCGCAACTGATCAGCGAGATGTTCGAGCTACTGCTCACCAAAGCCGCGGCGATTCGCGACCCATTCGAGCAGTCGTTGTTCCTAATGGTGCAATTGCCCTACCTGCAGCCTTTCGTCGACGTCAACAAGCGCACGTCGCGACTAGCCGCCAATATATCGCTCATCAAAAGTAATCTCGTACCGCTGTCGTTCATCGACGTACCTGGGTCGGTCTACATTGATGGCTTGATCGGTGTATACGAACACACTCGAGTGGAACTACTGCGCGACGTATTCGTTTGGGCGTATGAGCGGTCATGCCGCAGATACAAAACCGTGCGCGACTCGCTCCCAGAGCCGGATCGATTTCGTCTCAAATACCGGGACGCGCTCATCGAAACTGTCGGTGAGGTTGTTCGCCGCGGCTTGAAACCCACAATCGAAGAGATCAATGCGCTGGCCATACCGCTCGTTCGCCGTGAAGATCTGGAACAGTTTCGCGACTTAGTCCTTGTCGAGCTCGCGCAGTTGCACGAAGGCAATATCGCGCGATTTCGGCTGCGCCCTAGTGAATTTCAACGGTGGCAATCACGATAACGCGAAAGGTCGGGGCGGCGTGGAAACGGAGAACAGCTCGACCACGGCGGTCTTCTTCGCCTCGATACCTGCGCGTTCCGCAGGAATTGCTGCAACCGGGCGATTGCCGGGTCAAATTTGGCGTCCCTAAGGGGAGAAAGTTCGAACCACCTTTTAGAAACCCTTGAGGAATGGAACGACTACCTTGAGCGCCAATGCGCCCGCAAGCCAACAGCTGCCACCATGATACGTGAGCGACATTGCCAAGTCCCCAAAGGGTTTCCGGAGAGTTACAGGCTTTACTCGACGAACCCTGGCGCCAGGTAATGATTCCGGTGCCTATCGAGTTTTGAGCTTCATCATAAGACGGCCTGGAACTCCTTGAGCTTCGCAACGAACCCCGACAGCTCGTGCTGTTCAAGCCTCGCCAGATATTGCTCAATGGCGACCGGCGGATTCTTGAGGGTTTGCCTCAAGCGCTGAAGCGCCCCAAGAACGGCTCCCGGTGAGAGGTCGAATACATGAATCAAAAACTCGTCCGGGTGCTGGATTTCAATTCCGTAGTACGCTGCAGTTTCCGCCGGAAAATCCTTCGTATTGTACGTGACGATGACATCGACACGGCCGCGAATGGCCGCAGCCAATACGTGGCGATCATCCGGATCGGGTAGCGAGAGCGATGGCATCAGATCTTCAAAGCCCTGGACCAATGCGTCACGAGCATGGGCATTCATCAAATCGCGCGTGCGCTCAAGCTGCGCACGCGTCAGATCGGGTCGATTCTTAAGTACTGAGCGGATCCACTCGTCGTGAATCGCATTTGTCCAGCGAGCGTGGTAGATATCGGCGAGCGCGAGGTGCATGAGCACGTCGCGAATGGGTGCGGGATGAAGGACGCACGCATCATAGAGTGCGGTAAACGCCACGATCAATAACCGAGGTTAAGTTCCTGAGCTTGGCGAGTAAGCTCATTTAAGGCTTCCATTCGCTTGGCGTCTTCGACCCTCTTGTAGGCCATCAGATGCTCGAACAGCACCCGGCGACGCGTACCAATTTTCCGGTACGGAATGACGCCCGACTCCAGTAGCGATACCAGATACGGCCGCGAGACATTGAGAAGATCCGCCGCCTGCTGCGTGGTGAGCTCGGCGTGCACGGGAATTAATGTGACCGCATGACCTTGAGCCATTTCACGCAGGATGCCTTGCAGTAACAGAACGGCGGCACGCGGTAATACGACGTGCATACGATGAGCGCTGTCTTCGATCGACAGCTGCCCTTGCGGCGTCTCCGCAACGAACCGGGCTAAAGCGCGCGCGGCTTCTTGCGCCTGTGCGACTTCCTCGGCGACTGGCAAGACCGGTTCGGAAATTCGAAATGCTGCGTTGGTCATGGCTGTTACCTCGACAGCGATACTAATGAAATAACATCAGATTCGCAATGAACGAAACAAGCGAAACAAATGAAAATGGCGGCATAGCTGAAAAATCAAGCAGATACGCCCATCACCGTCGAATCGCTGCTCGTCGACCGGCTTTCCTGTTCATTTGTTGGCACCCCAACAGCAAAGTTTGGCCAACAGGTGCGCTGTCGTGTGACGCTCACGAAGGCAGGAACCTGTGCGGCTCGGCCTTCGGCTTACACCATGTATACATAGTACGCGTTACTGTATACTATGTACGCATGACAAAAGATCGTATCTTTTCCGCTGCCAAGGTCGTCGTCGACCGAGAAGGAATTGCGAATCTCACGATTCGCAAGGTCGCCGCACGAGCCGGCGTATCACCAATGGCGCTGTACCGGCACTTCGCCGACAAGGACGCATTACTGAGCGCGCTGGTGGAGGACGGCCTCGCTGCGTGGGAGAAAGTAGTGCGCTCCCTTACGGCGCAGAATCCCATGGAGTGGCTGGACGAATTGAGCGAGGCGTACATGGACTTCGCTCTCAAACAGCCCCACCGATTTGACGCGGCGTTCTTTCTACCCGCACCAGACGCGCGACAATATCCGGGCGACTTCGCTGCCGGGCGCTCGCCCGTCATTGCGATGATCGTGGTGCGGATCGACCAGGCACGGGCCGATGGGCGCGTGGGCGACAAACCGGCACTGGAACTCGTGTTGTCACTGTCAGCCCTGGCACAAGGCATGGTCTCGATGCTGCGCGCGAACCGCTTTTCGGACGAAAGGCACTTCAAGAATCTGTTTCGTGCCGTCCTTCGCCACTGCATCGAGTCTTTTTCAACCGCCCCTTCTCGGAGAGCCCAATGATCATTGCCCAAAAACCTCACCGTTGGGTGATCGAAGTGCGGCCCTGCCTGCTCATCGGTCTGATCATTGGCCTCCCGTTCAATGCAAATACCATTGCGCGAGAGGCACCATCACCAGCCCCCAAGGACCTCGCAATCGTGGGCGCCAGATTGTACTCATCGCCCGACGCCAGCCCCGTTGAGGACAGCGTCGTTGTGGTGATAGATGGCCGGATTGCCAGCGCGGGCTCGCGTGCCAACACGTCGGTTCCACCCGGAGTTCGTCTGCTTAATGCACACGGTGCCGTTCTGACCGCTGGGTTTTGGAACAACCATATTCACCTCATGACCCCGGACGTGCTCAATGCTGCTTCGGCCAACGCCGAGACCCTCAAGAGCAG
>Ga0179596_10000165_pt1 | contig 43384 bp, 43 predicted proteins | sample CZODoug1_1_08_16_FD_155494 | JGI IMG/M metagenome (GOLD analysis project Ga0179596, IMG submission 155494) | Vadose zone soil fungal communities from Angelo Coast Range Reserve, California, USA - CZODoug1_1_08_16fungal (Illumina Assembly) | ecosystem: Environmental > Terrestrial > Soil > Vadose... | reverse complement strand
AGGCCGATGAAGAAACGCTCGAAGATCCACCGGACGAGGACGAAGCCGAGGATAGCCGGCCGGTAGAAAGTCAGGCGGCGGCGGACGGGCCGGCCGAAGGGCCGGTTCCGGAAGATCCGTTCGCGACCCCCGACTACGCGGCGCACCGGGCCGATGCCGTGGAGTATCTGCGCTCCGTCTTCTCCGGCGATCGGTTCGCCGGGCTGAGACCGCGCGGCGCCGCCACGGGCAGCGATCCGCCGTGAAGGACGGCGTCATCGCTGATTAGAGGATCATTGCGACTCGTCGGACTGTCTGATCGGCGAGCGAGTGATACCGGTATCGCGTCCCTAGCCTTCATAGTCGATCGGTGTCGCGTGCCAGCCCTCAGCGCGCTTTTGCCAGAACCGGTCGCGCAGTTTGGTCGAGATCGGGCCCGGCCGATCATTGCCCATGATGCGGCCGTCGATGCGCGAGACCGGCATGATGCCGCCCGCGGTGGTGGCCAGGAAGATCTCGTCCGCGTCGCGCAGTTCGGCGGCATCGACGGCCGTGACCCGGCACTCGATGCCGGCCTCGGCGCAGAGGTCCATCACCGATAGCCGGGTGATGCCTTCCAACACGCCCCGATCCGACGTCACGACGGCACCGTCGCGCACCGCGAAGACGTTGAACCCCGGCCCCTCGGTCACGAAACCGTCGGCATCGAGCAGCACGCAGGTATCGGCACCCCGGTCATGCGCCTCGAACAGGCCGCGCGTCAGATCCGCCCAATGGAAGTTCTTGACCCTGGGATCGACGCTCGCCGTCGAGATTCGCGGCGTGTCGGCGATGACCAGATGTGCGCCGCGCGCCTGGATTTCCAACGGGATCACCGAGATCCAGGGGATCGCGAAGGCGGTCAGGTAATTCCGGCAATTCACCGGGTGATAGACCTGCCCCGGCTTTGGCCGGCCGCGCAGGCAATCCATCGCGACATAGGCATCGCGCAAGCCGGACCGGCGCACGCATTCGGTCAATACGCGGCGGATATCCTCATCGGTTTCGGCCGGATCGAGGCGCAGGCTGCGCATCGAGGCCCGGAATCGCGCGATGTGATCATCCAGCCGAAAGAACGCGCCGTCGCGCACGCCGACGACGTCATAGGTGACATCGGACCGGCGATAGCCCCAATCGGTGATCGGGATCGCCGCCTCGCGGATCGGCATGTAGCGCCCATCGATATAGGCGGCCCCATCGGCCCAAGGGGTGGGTGTCTCAGTCCCGGTCATCAGGCGACCGGCGTCAGCAAGGGTTCGCCCGCGAAATGGGCGATCAGGTTATCGATCATCAACTGTCCCATCGCCTGCCTCGTCTCCAGCGTGGCACTGCCGACATGCGGCAGCAGCACGACATTATCCATACCGAACAGCGCCTCCGGCACATGCGGCTCGTTCTCGAACACATCGAGGCCGGCCGCTCCCAAACTGCCGTTCTTCAGCGCTTCGATCATCGCCGCCTCATCGACCACGCTGCCACGGGCAATGTTGATCAGCGTGCCTTTCGGGCCCAGGGCCGCCAGCACCTCGGCCGAGACCAGGTGATAGGTCTCGGTCCCTCCCGGCGAGGCCAATACCAGGAAATCCGATGCCTCGGCCAAGTCGCGCGCCGTAGCGTAATACGGGTACTCGACACCCGCTTGCTTGCTCCGGCCATGATAGGCGATGCGCATGCCGCAGGCTTCCAGCCGCTTGGCGATCGCCTTGCCGATCCGACCCAGCCCGATGATCCCGGCGGTCTTGCCGGCAACCGCTTGGGTCAGGCGATACGACGCCTTGGGCCATAGCCCCGCCCGCACATAGCGGTCCGAGGCGCTGACCATGCGCGCCGCGTCGAGCAGCAGGATCAATGCCAGATCGGCCACGTCATCGGTCAACACGTCCGGCGTATTGGTGACCCGGATGCCGCGCGCCTTCGCGGCGTCGATGTCGATCGCGTCATAGCCGACCCCGAAACAGCCGATGATCTCGGTGTTGGGGAGCGCGTCCATCAACGCGGCCTTCGCCCCACCGCCGCCGCTGGTGGCGATACCGCGGACGCGGTCGGCGATGCGCGCCAAAAACGCGGGCTTGTCGGCCGCCTCATACACCTTGTGCACGGTAAACGACGCCTCCAGCGCCTCCGCCGTGAACGGCGGCATGCCGCTGACAACAGCGATGTCTGGCTTCATACAAGAACTCCTGCGGGTCTGTGACGGCGAAAGCGACAGCAGAATGCCCGACACGCGCGTCCGGAACCAGCCTATGAGAACGAATGCCTCACAAAAAGATGACTGACGAAATACGGTTCGCTTCCCATATCCTAGGGCAGGAAACCAGCGAGGATATCCGATGCTCGATCGTCTTTTCGGCAAGAAAACTCCCGAGGCCGACACCCCGATCACCAAATCCGAGGCGGAGTGGCGCGCGGAGCTAACGCCGGAGCAGTTTCGCGTGCTTCGCCAGCACGGTACCGAACGGGCGGGGACCAGCCCGCTCGACAAGATCTATGAGCCGGGCACCTATGAATGCGCCGGCTGCGGCGCGCCGTTGTTCACCTCGGAGACGAAATTCGACAGCCATTGCGGTTGGCCCAGCTTCTTCGCGCCGATCGAGGGGGCAGTCGCCACCTCGACGGACTATGTGCTGGCCTATCCCCGTACCGAAGTGCATTGCAGCCAATGCGGCGGCCATCTCGGCCATGTATTCCCCGACGGCCCGGCGCCGACCGGCGAGCGGTTCTGCATGAACGGCGTCGCGATGGCCTTCAAGGCGAAGTCGGATTAGTCGGCGGAAGCATTCCCCCACCGGAGCCGTGGGATTTGACACGCGTCGGTGAACCGGCGGGGGCAGTTGGGAGACAGACGGTCCGCCTATGGGGCAAACCGGACGGCCCGGGCGGGCGAAGAGACAACAAAAATGTCCCTATCCCTTGCGGCCCTGTCCTTTGAGGCTGGCCGCAGCGGCGTCGGCGCCAAGTGGGACATCACACGGCGCCAGGAAAGGGTGGCCGCCTCCGCCGAGCCTTCCCGGAGCACCAAGGCCTCGGACCGTTTCGCCTGCATCAAGATCTCAATGGCATCTCCGGGCTTGAAGCGTTCGTTGAGCGCGATGATTTCCGGCACGAGATCGACGACGTTTTCCAGCAGCTCTTCGAAGGTCGGCGCCTCGGTCGCCAACGGCGCTTCATCACAACTCGACCACCAGAGATCTGCATCGGCGTCCCAATGAGCAGATACTGAAAACTGCGTTTTCGCCATTCTAAGCTCCTCAGGTTCGACCTGACATTCCCCCGACAGATCCTGTCGGGAATGCCCTGACGGACCGGGAACCTGGGCTGTTCCCCGGCGCCTCGCAATGACCGTTTGGTGGCCGATCGGTTGCAGTAACCAAGTCGGAACAATGTCTGAGTGGCGGATCTCGATGGCGTGACGCAACGGGCGCGCCGCGCCACGGCGCATAGGGCCATCCCGATATGCCGATGCGTATATCGGCCGATTTGGTGCCGGGTGATTTGGTATGGGGCGATTTTGGCATGACACACCAACGGGCCGGCTTCCCGCTGGGTTCCCCGTTACGCCCTCCTCCGCCCCGACGAGTTATCTGACCCGACTCATGGTTGGAACGGCACCGCCCTCGAGCGCGGCGTCGGTCGACGGCACCGGTCCGGCACGGCCCGCGGCAAGAGCACCCCCGCGCGTGCCCCTCACCAAATGTTTGGAGAGCCCCCGTTCCATCCAATTCCAGAGCCGGCGGATGCCCTCGGTCATGGCGAGGTAGATGAGCGCGCAATAGAGATAGATCGAGAAATCGAAGGTCCGTGCGAAGACGAACCGCGTCTGGCCAAACAGATCCAGCAGGGTGACGATCGCCGCCAAGGCGCTGGCCTTGATCATGCCGATCAGTTCGTTGCCGAACGGCCGCAAGGCCACGAGGAATGCCTGCGGCCAGATCACGTGCCGGGCGGTTCGGTAAGGCGACAGGCCGAGCGATCTCGCCGCCTCGGTTTGGCCGCGCGCCACCGAGGCGAGCGCGCCACGCATGATCTCGGCTTGGTAGGCGGCGGTGTTGAGACTGAAAGCGAGGATGCAGCAATAGAAGGCCTCGCGGAAGAACCACCATAAGCCGATATCCGTTAGGAACGGCCTTACCTCTCCGGCACCGTAATAAAAGAGATAGAGCTGGCAGAGCAACGGCGTGCCGCGAAAGAACGTGATGTAAGCAAGCGCCAGATTCGACAGGACGAGATTGCGGGACATGCGGGCCAGACAGATGGGATAGGCCAGCACGAAACCGATAGCGCAGGAGAGGGCCACGACCTCGAGGGTGATCTGCAGCCCAGCCCAGAGCCGCCAGCCCCAGGTCGCCAGCAGATCGTAATTGACGAGAAAGCCGGCAAAAGCCTGCAGGGTCTGGCCCATCACGCATACCCCCGGTTGGCGCGCCGCTCGAGATAGCCCTGGAAGATGTTGGACGCGATGCTGAAGACCAGATAGAGCCCGGCCGCCGCCGAATAGAACACGAGCGGTCGCGTGGTGGCCTTGCTGGCCTCTGAGGCGGCGCGCAGCAGATCCGTGACCGCCAGGGTCGAGATCAGCGAGGTATCCTTCATCAAGACGGCCCAGATATTGCCCAGCCCCGGCAGGGCGACGCGACCGAGTTGCGGCAGAGTGACCAGGAAGAAGACCTGCTTGCGATCCAGGCCGAGCGCCCGCGCCGCCTCGCCCTGTCCCGACGGGATGGCGTTCAGCGAGGCGATCCAGACTTCGCTCGAATAGGCGGCGACCACGACCGAGAGGGCGATGACGCCGGCGGCGAAGGCGTTGAGTTCGAGACGCGCCTCAAGACCGAGCAGGTGGCCGAGCTTGTCGACCAGCGCCTGCATGCCGAAATAGACGATGAACAGCGCCAGCAGATCCGGAATACCCCGGAAAAACGTCGTATAGGCGTCGCATAGAATACGCAGTGGGCGGCTGGGCGCCAGTTTCAGCACCGCGAGGAGCAGGCCGCCACCGAAACCGAACGGCACGGTGATGACGGCCAGGAGGACGGTGGTCACGGTCCCGGCGAGGAGCAGGGAGCCCCACCCATCGGCACCGAATAGGAGGCTGTACCAGGTCATGATGCCAACCTCCTACCCATGGGGATTACTTGCCTCGGATGTCGACTTTGAAATAGGTCGCCGCGATCTTCTTGAAGGTGCCGTCATCGTCCGCGGCGGCGATCGCCTTGTTGAACATGTCGCGCAGGTCGGTATCCTCCTGCCGGAACGCGGCGCCGACACCCGGGCCGAAGATTTCCGGGAGGCGCTTGATCTCGGAGATGATGCGGCAACACCCGTTGCCGCTCTTCTCGATAAAGAGCCCGCCCACGATGCTGTCGTTGACGGCATAGTCGAGCCGGCCATTGGCCAGTTCGATGTTGGGCTCGTCACCGGTGGGATAGAGCTTGATGGTCGACTCCGGATAGAACTTCGCCAGGTAATTGGCGAAGGTCGTCGAGGACTGTGCCCCGATCGTCTTGCCCTTCAGCGCCGCGGGCGAAACATCGTTACTCTTGTTCGAGGCCTGACCCATGAACACCGGCGGGGTCGCGAAATACATGTCGGAGAAATTCACCTTCTTCTTGCGTTCGTCCGTGATGTTCATGGCGGAAAAGATCACGTCGAACTTGCCGGCCAGCAGCGACGGGATGATGCCGTCCCAATCCTGGTTCTGGAAGGTGCAGGTCACCTGCATCTTCGCGCAGAGCGCCTTGCCGTAATCGACCTCGAAGCCGACGATCTCGCCCTTCGGATTGACACTCTCGAAGGGCGCATATGTGGCGTCCATGCCGATCCGGACGGTCTTCCACTCTTTCGCTTGGGCGGCTGCGCCGACCAAGCATGTCGCCAACCCCAATGCCGACAAGAAATGCGCTATTTTCACTCGAAATCTCCTATTGCCGCCCCACCGGTAACTCCGTGTTGGCCGGTCCCTTGATTGATCGCCGATCCATTCAGTGATGGGCCGACCCCCTCGCATTCCTGCCATTCGCAAGTCGCATGCCAGTTGCACCGCGGGATCGCCCAGCCGCGGCGTGTCAGAACTCCTTCAGCGTGTCGCGCAGAGTCTTGCTCTTATAGGATGTCCGGACGAGACCGCGGCGTTGCAAGGCCGGCACCAGCCCCTCGGTGATCTCGACGATCACCCGGCGGCTGGTCCGCTGGAACGGCGTGCTGATCAGAAACCCGTCGCCACCGATCGCCTCCATCGCCGCACCCATCCGTTCAGCCACCTCGTCGGGCGTACCGATCAGGTCGAGCCCGCCATCGTAGCGTTCGGAGGCGAGCTGGCGCAGGGTCTTGCCACTGCCCCATTGGGCGAATTTGTCGAGCGACCCCTGCTCGCCATTGGTCGTGAGGCGCGGTAATTCGGCATCGAGGTCGAATTTCGAGAAATCGATATCCGTGACCGTCCCGATCGCGGCCAGAGACGCCTCGATATACTCCGGCGAGCTGACCATCCGCCGGTATTTGGCCCGCGCCTCCTCGCTCGTCTCACCGACCACCGGATAGACGAGGAACAGCACCTTGATGTCATCGGGATCGCGGCCGGCGGCGACCGCGCGCCGGCGCACATCGTCGCGGTATTCTTTCATGCCGCTGACGCCATTGCCGATCGCGATGACCGAATCCGCCGTGCGCGCGGCGAATTCCCGGCCTCGCGGGGAGCCGCCCGCCTGGACATAGACCGGTCGCCCCTGCGGCGAGCGTACGGTGTTCAGCGGGCCGCGGCATTTGAAGTATTTGCCTTCGAAATGGATGGGGTGGACCTTGGTGTGGTCGGCATAGACGTCGCGCTCCCGGTCCATCACCACCGCATCGGGTTCCCATGTCTCGAACAGCTTGCTGACCAGTTCGACATATTCGTCGGCCATCTCGTAGCGCGCCTCGCGCGGCGGCAACTCGTCCATGCCGAAATTCTGGGCGGCGGCATCCTCGCCGCTGGTGACGATGTTCCAGCCGAAGCGACCGCCCGAAAGAGAGTCGATGGTCGAGGAGAGGCGCGCCAGCATGAAAGGCGGATAGGCCATCGTCGACATGGTGGCGACGACGCCGAGATGCGTGGTGGCCGACGCGATGATCGCCGCCAGCGGCAACGGGTCGTGCTTGGGCGCCTGCAGCGCATAGCGCAGGGTCGCCTCCGCCGTGCCCTGATAGGCCTCGGACACCATCAGCGTGTCCTCCAGCATGATGTAGTCGAAGCAGGCGCGCTCCATCGCCTGCGCCATATCGACATACATTTTGCCGTCCCAGGGCGAGCCGCCGGACGAGAAAGCGCCGTTCCACTCGCCGGACGTGAAATTCGTGAACCATCCCAGATGGAAACGCTTCGGCATCGATCCCTCCCTGTCATAACTGTCCGATTGATACGTCCGAGGCAGGCAAGAACCGAGCCATGCTGCGATACGCGGCACGACCGACTTTTGCCTATTTTTTAGAGGAAAATCCGAATCGCCTAGACTTTGATCAAATTGGCCTCACCTGCCCTTCGCCGCCGTGGCGCTTCCCATCTCACAAGACGTTAGGAAAATCTTCCGGCTTCCTCGGGCAAAGTGGTCCCGAAACGTGGGGGGACACCGCCGAATGTCCGGCGACCCCCGGCCGGAGTGAACATTATGACCTATTGCTTAGGCATCCTGTTACCGGCGGGCCTCGTGCTCGCCTCGGATTCTCGATCGAGCGCCGGGGTTGATCAGATCGCGCTGGTCAACAAGCTCTCCCTGTTCAGCATACCGGGCAGCCGGGTCGTCACCTTGCTGGCGGCCGGCAACCTCGCGACAACCCAGGCGGTGGTGGCGGCGCTGCGGCAAACGGCGGGCTCCCGTCTTCCCGACCAGGACATCCACACGGCGCAGACGCTGTTCGACGTGGCCGTGCTGGTCGGACGGACCTTGCGCGACGTGATCGCCCGCGACGGCGACTACGTGCAGTCCTATGGCGATCCAAGCGCCAGTTTTCTGGTCGGCGGCCAGATCGAAGGCGAGCCGCCGCGGCTGTTCCAGATCTATTCAGCCGGCAATTTCGTCGAGGCCTCTGACCGTTCGCGCTTCCTGCAGATCGGCGAGACCAAATACGGCAAACCGATCCTCGACCGCGGCTTGAGCGCGGAAAGCAACCTCGACGAGGGTGCCAAACTCGCCCTGCTCTCCTTTGATGCCACGATCCGCAGCAACCTATCGGTCGAGGCGCCGATCGATCTGCTGCGCTATGCGACCGACAGTTTCTCGGACGCCAATCTGGTGACGTTCGACAAGCAGGACGCGTATTGGACGGATCTGCGACAGCGCTATAGCGACGGGCTCGCGGCACTTGTCGACAAGCTGCCGTCGCCGCCGCGCCGGGTTGATGGCGCGCGACTCTATCGAGCGCCTAAGCTTCAGCGCTCGTAATGGCATGATCCAGTCGATGCTTGTTAAATCCCGATAAGGGTGGCGAGTTTGGCCCGCACTTCGGCAAGCACCCGGGGTGGCGCCGCGGCGCCCGCATAACCGATCGGCCGGGCCATGGTGTCGATGCTGCGAACGTGACTCGTCAAAATTTCACCGGCAATCGGCAGCCCGCCGGGAAGTATCGCGCTTGACGGAAAGGGGCGGACCCTCGACGTGATCGGACAGACGATCGCGAACCGCGTCGCTCGCCAGAACGGGCTGGGTGAAACGACGAGCGCGGGTCGACGACCACCTTGTTTGCGCCCGATGCGAGGGTCGAAATCCGTCCAGATCAAGTCGCCGGCTTCCGGCTCGTAGGTGTCCATTTACCTGACGATCTCGCGACCGACATCAGGCCCCCAGTCGAAGGCCTCCTGCATATCCCCCGGCGTGACGCCGGCCAAAAGCTCGTCGAGGGTATAGCGGGGTCGGGCCGCCGTGATGACAACACGATCCCCGTCCGCTTCGATCTCGACCCGAGCCCCCTCGGCTAAGCCCACCTTGGCCGCGATGTCTTTCGGAATGCGCAGGCCGAGGCTATTACCCCAGCGTGCGAGTTGAACCTGCATTTCATCCTCCCGGATATCTCACGGATATCCTGCAGGATATACACTGGATATACACTGGATATACACTGGATATACACTGGATATACACTGGATATACAAGGAGTGGCCGACGCCGGCGCATCAGCACTCGTAATGGCCCCTATCGATGAAACCGGTAGGAGGTCAGGCAGCACGCCTTGAAACCTTCGTCCTGAGCCGCAGGGGCACGACCCAGCAGCCGCGCTTCACATGGGTTTCAGAGCTAAAACCCCCTCCGGCGCTTGCTCATCGTTACGAAACGAGCTCGCCATAGTCATGTGTGTAGTCACCGATCTCGAACTGGTCGAAGCGCTGGCACCAGGTTTTTCCGGGCCAGAGATAGTCGACCCGCCCCTCCGCCGGCCGATAGACGGCGGTATAGGCGGTCGTGGACTTGGCCCGGCGGGAGTAGAGCGGCGGATCGAGGAACCGGGCGGTCAAATCCAGCAAGGTCATGGCGGGGTCGTCCAGCGCCCGCAGCACGATCCGCTGCCGCTCGACGGTGCGGCTGGCGGCGGCCCATTCCGGCGAGATGGCCGCCTCCTGATGGTTCGCGCAGGCCCGAACCATCGACACCGCCGGTGCGCGGCCGGGACCGAGGAACACTGTCGCATAGGCGCTCGACCGATCGAGCAGGGTCACGTTCTGCGACAGCGCGACCGGAATCCGGCTCAGCGCCGCGATCGCCTCGTCCACCCGGCAGCAGGTCTCCAGCACGTAGCGCAGCATCAGGATGATCGAGAAGCCGAGCCCCTGCGACGGGTTGCCGCCGAAGGTTATGCTGGCGACCAGCCCATCCTCGTTCATACCGTCGAGACAACCGCCCCAGGGCGGCTGGGCCTTGGCGATCACCCGGCGCCCGAACCAGGCGGTCAGCTCGAAGCGATCGGACACCACATCGAGCGGGAAATCATAGTTGCGGACCAGCGCCGGGCCACCCTCCCCCAACCAGATCGCTTGGGTGCAGCCGAAGAGGAGCGGCGGTGGGCGGTAGTGGCTCAGCACGCGGTGAGCCAGATCATCGTCGCCGACCAAAGCGCAGACCCGATCGTAGTGCGGCACCAACTCCGGCATGTGCTGGCCGAGGGCGGCCCGGCATTCGGCGGCGGTCGGCGGGTCCGCCAGCCCTTCCCCCAGATACCAGCGCTCGGCCTCCTCCCGGCCGGCGGCGAAACGAGCCAGCCAAGCCGCATCCGGCCGATCCTCGCGTGCGAAGACGAAGCGTTTAAGCATCAAGCGATGCTACCCGAAAGGATCGGCGGTCGATATGGCGCACGCTTGCACCGATTTCACCGCGCAAGCGGGATTTCGAAACGCCGAAAGGAATGCCAAGATCGGCCCCTCGGCCTCGCTGGCCATTTTCAACCGGGAGCAGTTTTCATGAGCATCGTCATCGGCGTCTTGGCACCCGGCGCCATGGGCAGTGCTATCGCCGCGGGGTTGGTCGAGCACGGTGCTCGCGTCCTGACCTCGCTCGACGGGCGCAGCGCGGCCACGGTGGCGCGCGCGCAAGCCGCCGGCATGGTGGATGCGTCCACGGACGAGATCGCCAGGGCCGATCTCGTCCTGTCCATCGTTCCGCCGGGCGACGCCATGGCGCTGGCCGAGCGTCTGGCGCCCCATCTGACCGTGAGCAGCCGCAAGCCGGTTTATGTCGATTGCAATGCCGTCAGTCCGACGACCAAACAGCAGATCGCCGCCAGCATCGCCCCGACCGGCTGCGACTTCGTCGACGGGGGCATCATCGGCTTCCCGCCCGTGCCTGGCGGTAAGGGGCCCGCGCTGTATGTCAGCGGCGACCCGCACCGGCGGACCGCGGGACTGGCCGAGTTGGGGATCGACTGGCGGTGGATGGATGCGCCGATCGGCGCCGCGGCGGCGCTGAAGATGTCTTATGGCGGCATAGGCAAGGGATCGATCGCGCTGGGTGCCGCGATGATCCTGGCCGCGTCGCGTGCCGGTGCCACGGCGGCCCTGCATGGCGAATTGGGCAAGAGTCAGCCGCAGGTCCTGACGCGGTACCAGCGCGCGATCCCGGACATGTATGCGAAGGCTTATCGCTGGGTCGCCGAGATGCGCGAGATCGCGGCTTTCCTGGGTGAGGACGAAGCCGCCGCGATGATGTTCGAAGGCGCCGCCCGGCTGTACGAGCGGCTCGCCGCCGATGTGGCGGGCGACGGGCGCGAACGAGCGCTGCTCGATGCGTTTTTCAAGGTCGAATAGAGCGGTCTCGGAATATCTCGCCTAAGCACGGCTGCTCAGGTCGGGGATGAAAAGACTGATAGCCGACATCGAGCCCCTCCATCCAGAGATGGTGGGGCTCGATGATCCCGCCTATGTGCCGTACGACGTCAGCGTCCGTCGCACCGCGTCTTGCCAGCCTGCGTATTTCCGGTCCCGCAATGCCGACGGCATGCTCGGCTGGAAGTTGCGGCCGAGCGCCCAGGTCTGGGCGAAGACCGCCATATCCGGGCAGACGCCGGCGGCCCGCCCGGCGAGATAGGCCGCCCCCAGCGCCGTGGTCTCCAGAATCCGCGGACGATCGACGGGGCTTGCCAGCAGATCCGCCAGGCATTGCATCATCCAATCCGAGGCGACCATGCCGCCATCGACGCGCAGGATAGTCTCATGGGCCGTTCCCCAATCGCGCCGCATCGCGTCGAGCAAGTCACGCGTCTGATAACAGGCGGCTTCCAGGGCCGCGCGCGCGAATTCCGGTCGGCCGGTGCTGCGGGTGAGACCGAACAACGCGCCCCGGCAATCCGCATCCCAATAGGGGGCGCCCAGGCCAACGAAAGCGGGAACCAGATAGACATCCTGCGTCGGATCCGCGGCCTCGGCGAGGCCGCTGGTCTCTGCCGACGAGGCGATCAGCCCTAGCCCGTCGCGCAGCCATTGCACGGCGGCGCCGGCGACGAAGATCGAGCCTTCGAGCGCGTAGGTCGGCCGCCCGTCGATCTGGTAGGCGATCGTGGTCAGCAGCCGGTGGCGCGAGGTGACTGCTTCGCCGCCGGTGTTGAGCAAGGCGAAGCAGCCTGTCCCATAGGTCGCCTTCATCATGCCGGGCTGGAAGCAGGCTTGTCCGACGGTGGCCGCCTGCTGGTCGCCGGCGATACCCATGACGCGGATCGGGCCGCCCAGGAATTCCGCATCGGTAGTGCCGAATTCGCCGCTGGAATCCAGCACCCGCGGCAGCATCGCGATCGGTACCCGCATCAACGCGCAGAGCGTGTCGCGCCAGCGGCCCTGATGAATGTCATAGAGCAGCGTGCGCGCGGCATTGGTGGCGTCGGTCGCATGCACCCTGCCTCCTGTCATCCGATACAGCAGAAAGCTGTCGACCGTGCCAAATGCCAATTCACCGCGCTCGGCCCGCGCCCGGGCACCCGGGACGTGGTCGAGGATCCAGGCGATCTTGGTGGCGGAGAAGTACGGATCGAGCAGCAAGCCGGTCTTGGCACGCACATCCGGCTCATGCCCCGCCTCCTTCAGCGCGCGGCATATATCGGCGGTTCGCCGGTCCTGCCAGACGATCGCGTTGTGGATGGCGCGACCGGTCGAACGCTCCCACACAACGGTGGTTTCCCGTTGATTCGTGATGCCGATCGCCGCGACGTCCTTGGCCTCGACACCCGCCTTGGCGATCGCCGCGCGGCAGGTCTCGACGGTGGTACGCCAGAGATCCTCCGGATCATGTTCGACCCAGCCAGAGGCTGGGAAATATTGCGGGAACTCCTGCTGCGCCGACGCGGCGATCACGAGATCCGAACTGAATAGAATGGCGCGAGTCGAGGTTGTGCCCTGATCGATGGCAAGAATGGTCGTCGACATGCCGATTTACTCCCCTTGGACACCGCGGACGTTGCCGTCCGTCGCATTGATCATCTGGCGCGATCGATGATCCCGATCACCGATCGTATAGCAGACAGACCAGCGGTCTATCGGCGTTTGGGGGGATATAGACCGTGGACATCGGGGAACACATCGGTCAGCACTGGGAAACGAGCGGCAGAACGGTAATCTAGCTGATGCAAGAAGCCGAGTTTTTCTGGCAGCCTGTTCCGACGGTGCCGCGTCTCGACATAAGGGATACCGTCTCGATCATAGGATGCAGCAAAGCATGAGCGCAGACATTGTGAGTAGCGGCATGACTACCGGCGGGCGCTTCAACCGGGTCAAGGCCCTGCTGCGGGAAGGCCGGCCGGCGTTCGGCGTGATCGCCACCATCCCCTCGGTGCAGACCGTGCAGATCATGGCGCGTTCCGGGCTCGACTGGATGCTGATCGACATGGAGCATGGTGCCATCGATGCCGGCACGGCGCATGCGATGATCGCCGCCACGACAGGCACGCCGCTGGTGCCGATGGTGCGGGTCGCCGCCACTTCCACGCTCGCCGCGAAGTTGCCGCTCGATCTCGGCGCCATGGGCATCAATTTTCCGATGATCACCCGGCGCGAGGACGCGGTGGCCGCGGTGCGGGCGATGCGCTACCCGCCGGAGGGCGAGCGGTTCTGGGGACCGTTTCTCGCCCCGTTCCGCTGGGGTGTCTCGATGCGGGAGTATCTCGACGTCGCCGATGATGAGGTGCTGACGATTGCCACGATCGAGCATGTCGACGCGCTGCGGACGATCCATGAGGTGCTGGCGACCCCCGGCCTCGATGTCGCCGTCATCGGTCCCGGCGATTTGGCCACCAGCATGGGGTTGAAGGGCCGCGTCGACCATCCGGATTTCCTCGCCGTCGTGGCACAATTGGAAGCAGCGATCCGCGACAGCCCGGTCGTTCTGGGCGGTGCCGCCCCCAGCCCGGCGCTGGCCAACGACATGATCGCACGCGGCTATCGGTTCATCGCCGTGGGCTTCGATTGGTTGCTGCTGCAGCGCGGCCTGGCAGCGGCCTTGGACGGCGTTATCCGTTAGGGAACGCAACGCCGCTGCCGTGCACGCGCAAATGCAGCCTCTGCCCCGGCTCTTCCAATCCGGGCAGGCGGACCGGCAGCTGGACATCCCCCGCGAGCACGGTGACCAGCGTGTGATCCCCGCGAAACGCGCTGGATAGGACGCGCACCACGACCCCCTCGCCCGCCGCCGACAATCGAATCTGTTCGGGCCGCAGCAGGATTCGGGCGGCACCCGATCGCGCGGCATCGGGTTGGACTGGAAGCCGACCCAACGCCGTCTCCGCGCCATCCGGGTGCATCGTCGCATCCAGGAAGATCGTTGCGCCCGTCAGCTGCGCCACCTCGGCGTCGATCGGCTGTCGGTAAAGTGTCGCCGGGTCGGCGCATTGGGCGACCATGCCCTGACGCATCACCGCGATCAGGTCGGCGCTGGTGAATGCCTCCTGCGGGTCATGGGTCACCAGGATCGCGGTCGAACCGCTGGCGCGCAGCAGCGCCACCACATCGGCGCAGACCGATTGGCGAAGCGTCATGTCGAGCGCGTTGAACGGCTCGTCGAGCAGGATCAAGCCGGGCCCCGGCGCCAGCGCGCGGGCCAGTGCCGTGCGCTGCTGCTGGCCGCCGGACAACTGGTGTGGATAGCGCCGCTCCAACCCGCTGAGACCGGTCAGCTGCAACGCCTCGGTCACCCGATCGCCGCGCCGTTCGGCGCGGCGCAGGCCGAAACCGACATTGCCCTCGACCGTGAGATGCGGGAACAGCGTGCCTTCCTGAGGGACATAGCCGATGTGGCGCCGTTCGACCGGCACATGGATGCCCGGCGCCGCCAAGACGCGATCCCCCATGACGACGCGCCCCGCATCCACCGCCTCGAAGCCGGCGATGAGCCGCAGCAAGGTGGTCTTGCCGCAGCCGGACGTCCCCAGCAGAGCCATCACCATGCCGGCCGGCACAATGAGATCCACGCCATGCAGGACGGCTTGGCCGGCATGGCTCTTCCGGATGCCTTCGACACGCAGCAGACTCATAACTCGTCGGCCACCCGCAAGGTCCGGATCGTGAAGATATAGACGGGCACGCCGGAGATCAGGACCAAGGCCGCGGCGAAAGGTGCAGCCGCCCCATAGGCGCGGTCGCTGGTATAGGACCAGAATTCGGTGGCGAGTGTCACCACGCCGGCGGGCGCCAGCAACAGGGTCGCCGTCAACTCGCGCATCAATTGCAGGGCGACCAGCGCCAGGGCGGCGCCGATGCCTGGGGCGAGGTTCGGCAGGGTCGCCAGCAGGAAGGCCTTGAAGGGCGACTTGCCCAGGCTGCGCGCGACATCACCCAACTCGCGCGGGACCAGCTCGGCCGAGGCGCGTACCGCCGATTGCGCCAGGGGCAGATACAGCACGGCATAAACCAGCATCACCAAGGTCGTACTTTGATAGATCGCCGGCAGATACTGGATCGACACGGAGACGGCGGCGAGGGCGACCACGATGCCGGGTAGGCCATGCACCAGATAGGGCAAGCGGTCCGACAGCGTTGCCAAGCGGCCGCGGAAATGGGTGGTCGCCATCACCAGCGGCACGGCCAGCAGGGTTGTTAGCACCGCGCCGGGCAGCGCATAGCCGAGCGAGGCGAACAGGGCCGGCAGCACCCGGCCAATCCCCTGCCCGGCCGAGGTGCCCTGCCAGACCCAGAAGCTGAGGGTGACCATCGGCACGCCGAAGCCCAGCACGGTCAGGGCGACAAAGCCCAGCACCACCAAAGGCATCAGCTTGCCCAAAGCGACCGGCGTGATCAGCCGGGCGCTGCCCCGGCTGATGCGGGCGAAACGGCGCCGGCTGCGCAAAGCGGCCTCGCCGAACGCCACCGGCAGGCAGATCAGCATCAGCACGCCGGACAGCAAGGCCGCGGCGTTGTTGTTAAACTCGGCGGTGTATTGATCGAAGATGGCAGTGGTGAAGGTCTCGACACGCAGGAAGGACAAGGCACCGAATTCCGCCAGCATATGGGCCGCGACCAGCAGGGCGCTGCCGCTCAACGCCGGGGCGATCTGCGGCAAGACTACCCGCACGAAACTGCGCCACCGACCATGGCCGAGCGACCGCGCCACGTCCTCGAAATTGGTATCTAGGCTACGCAATGCGGCGGACACCGGCAGATAGATCAGCGGCACGCAGTAGAAGGTCAGGATCAGGATGGCGCCGCGCATCTCCTGAAATGCCGGACCGAGCGACGACCAGGCGTAGCTCGACACATAGGCCGGCATGGCGAGCGGCAGCGCGGTAGCCAGGCGCCACCAGCGTCGCCCCGGCAGGTCGCAGCGTTCCGTGCACCAAGCAGCGGCGGTCGCGATGACGCCGGCACACAGCGTCACGGACGCCGACAGGGTCAGCGTGTTGACGAGCAGGTTCAGCGTATAGGGCCGGATGAGATCGCGCAGGATACCGGACGATCCGGCCGTCACGGTGCGCAAGGCCACATAGCCGATGGGTGTTGCGACCAGGCCGAACGGAATCAGGCTGACCAGAACAAGCCAGAGGGGCGGCATGCCGTGCCGCCCCTCCCCAGGCATCCTCGGAGAACTCAAGACAAACCGGTCAAATAAGGCCCGCTTCGCGTTCCAGCGCATAGGCTTCGGCGGCGCTGCCCATATCGGCGGGCGTTACCGGAGCCTTGAAGGTCTCGAGCGAGGGCAGTTTGAACGGCGACATGACGCCATCCAGTACCGGGTACTCGGCGGTTGTGTCCACCATGGCGTCTTGGCCGGGCTTGCTGACCATGAACGCCAGGAAGCGCTGCGCCGCCGCCTGCTTCTTGCTGGATTTCAGCACACCGGCGGCCGAGACGTTGAAGATGTTGCCCGCGTCGTCGCCGGGAAACGAGTAGAGCGCCGCGTCGAGATTGGCCTCGCCCTTCTCCCGGGCGAGCGAATACCAGTAGTAATTGTTCGACAGCGCCATCGCGATCTCGCCATTCAGCACGGCCGTGCTCGCGATGCGGTTGCCGTTATAGGACCGGCCGTACTCCTTCAGCCCCTTCAGCCAGGCGAGTGCCGCGTCGCGCCCCTTGATGTGCGCGATCGCCATGATCTGTTCCTGAAAGCCATCCTGCTTCACATAGGCGAACTTGCCTTTGAGAGCCGGCGTCGCGAAATCCATGATCGATTTCGGCAGGTCGGCCGGGCTGATCATCTTGGTGTTGTAGGTGATCACCCGGGTGCGCACCGTGGCACCGATCCAGCTGCCATCCTTGGCGGAGAACTTGGCGGGAATCGTCTTCAACGTCGCCTCGTCGACCTTGCCCAGTAGGCCTTTTTCCTGCAGGGCGGCGATCGGGGGACTTTGTTCGGAGAAGAACAGATCCGCCGGCGAATTGGCCCCCTCCTCGGCAATTTGGGCCGACAGCTCAGGACTTTCGGCGTTGCGGACCGTCACCTCGATCCCGGTCGCCTTGCTGAACGCGGCCACCAGCGCCTCGGTCGTCGCGCGATGTTGTCCATTATAGAGCGTCAACGTCTCAGAGGCCGCGTGCAGCCGAGACGCCGTTCCACCGAGCAATGCCGCACCTCCAAACGCACTTCCGGCGCGCAAAAAGTTTCGGCGATTCAGAATAAGCATCGTTCCACCATGCAATTGCGATGCATTCTCATTATAGCAGCGCGGCCGGTTTATCCAGCTCAAAGCGGCGACCGGTTCCGCAATTCCATAAAGGCCGAAGGGACGGTGGGTGTCAGACCCTGGTCAGGCTCGACAGCGACACCTTCTGACGACCCTGCTCATCGAAATTATTGGGATCGAGCCAGCGCTCGAAAGCCTCGCGCAGTGCCGGCCACTCGCGATCGACAATAGAAAACCAGGCCGTGTCGCGGTTGCGTCCCTTGTACAGGGTCACTTGGCGGAACAGCCCTTCGTAGCGGAAGCCGAGCCGCGCAGCGGCGCTTCGCGACGGCCCGTTCAGAGCGTCGCATTTCCATTCGTAACGACGATAGCCCAACTCATCGAAGGCCCGGCGCATCATCAGATACATGGCTTCGGTGGCGATCGGCGTGCGTTGCACGCGCGGGCTGTAATTGATGTGACCGACCTCGATCACCCCAACCGCCGGCTCGATCCGCAGATAGCTCGCCACACCGACCGCCTGGCCGGACCGGCTGTCGATAATGGCGTGGAACAGCGGATCATCCGAATTGAACAGCGGCGCCATCGCCGCGCGATAGGCATCCAACGTCGCGAACGGACCATAAGCCAGATAGGTCCATAGCCGACCCTCGGTATCGTCGCTATTGGCAGCGTGAAGCTCAGTGATGTGACGATCGACCTCCGCGGGCTCGATCCGGCAGTACCGGCCGGTCATCGCCGATCTCGGCGGCCGTGGCCGCGGCACCCAATCCGGCACCGGCTCACCGATCGGCTGGTCGAGATGATTGCGGCGTTGTTCCATGGCGGGTTCCTGCGAGTCCTGGAGGGGCCGCGGAGCCTAGCCGATCGCGTTCGCCAAGCGAACCTGCTTAATTCCGGTCATCTTAAATGGTGTAGGCTAGACGCAGCCCGCCCCAGAATCGGCCCTGTACCCGGATCGGCGCCGAAACATCTTTCATCGGCACGAACCGCCCGCCGCCCATATCGCGCCGATAGACCTGCACCAAGAAGTCCTTGGTGTTGCGACCGGCGCCCAGCCCGACGCGATCGGCGAACATCCGGCGATTGCGGCAATTGGCGGCATTCCAGACCGGATCGTCGCCCTGCGGCTTGGAGAACTTCAAATTATGCGTCGGTATGTAGCCGTTCCGGTCGATCGCCGCGCAAAACACGATCCGGGCATCCAGGGTCAGCAGACGCTCCTGCACGCCCGGCAATACACGGTCGGTAAACACCGTGAAGCGGGTCAGGACCTGCGACGGATTGCTGCCCGCGATCGCCTTGTAGGTCTCGTCGAACAGATCGGCCATGGTGATGTCGCGGGCCGCGATGGCCCGTTCGAATAAGCCGGAAATCTCCTCGGCGGCCTTCATCACACCATGGATGAACGGCGTGTCGATCGTCTCAGACCCGGCCAGCGCGGTCATTCCCACCATGTCTTGGGAGATCCCGACCAATGCCCCGAGCCGCTCGCGCGCCGATTGCAGGTTGAGGTTCGATCGGTCGATCCCATCGGCCAAGCCCGCCAGGATCTCGCCGAACTGATCGCAATGTCCGCCGATATCGCCGACCGCCTCGCTGATTTCGGCCCCGGCCGTACCGACATCGCCCAATGCCTTGTCGACGACGCCGATCACATCGCCGATCACTGTCATGTCTTGCCGCATCGCTTCGGCGCGCCGGGCACCGCTTGCCGCGTTCGAAATCAGCAAGCCGGCCCTTTCCGCCAAGGCCGCTAGGGTCGTCGCGATCTCGTTGGTCGCCTCGCTGGTGCGTTTCGCCAGCAGTTTCACCTCGTTCGCGACGACCGCGAAGCCGCGGCCCGCCTCGCCGGCCCGAGCCGCTTCGATGGTCGCGTTCAAGGCCAGCAGATTGGTCTGCTTAGCGATCGCATCGATGCCGGCGGCGACCCGCCCGACACTTTTCAGCGCGATGTCGAGATCGCCCGCCTGCGTTTCGATTTGGCTGACGGCGTCGAGCAGGCCGCGCGTCGCCGTCAAGGTGTTCGTCACGGCGGCGCGCGACTGGGCGACCTGCTCGGCCGATTTGGCGGCGGTCTCCCGCGCGTGTGCCGCGACGCGGCTGATCCGCTTGCTGCTATCGGCCATTCCAGCGGTGGCGCCGCGCAGCGTCGCGAAGGCCGCTGCCTGATGCTTGACCCGCTCGCCGATCTCATCGACCGACCCCGCGATATCGGCGACTTCGACACCCAGGGTGCCGGCCGCTCTCGCAACATCGCCGATCAACCCGTTGGTGGCATCGTGGTTACCGGCCAGAGCTGAGTCGCTCATCGTTGATTTCATGCTCCCCACACGATTTTCTCGGGCGAGGAGGCATCTTCGGCCGGATTCGTTAAGGAGTACCTTATTGTACCTACCTTTTAACCATCCTCAGGATCGCACCTCGGTAATACCGACGACATAGGCGCTCGCAACCGGGCCGAGCGCCGCGAGCCGCAGCGACGGGACGATCGAGCCGTCCAGACGTAGGGTCGCATGTTCGGTGAGGGTCATCGCCCGACCGCCGATCGTCGCGATCACATCGCCGCGCAGCGCCAGGACGAGGCACGGATTACCGGCGAGTGGGCAATCGACCGGCTCCCCCGTCAAGGACACGACCGAGACCCGATGCGTAAAGACAGTGCGATCGGTCATGACGTTGACGGCGCGGACCGGGCCGCCCAGCAAACGGCACTCGGCCGGCCACTCGCCGCCGAAAGCGACGGGCCTCATGGGATCGTCGACGGTGAGCGGACCGCTTTCATCGCCCGAAAAGGTCAAGACGAAGCCGTCGATATCGAGCGGCAGGATCGTTCGGTCATGCGCCGGATAGATCGAGAACGGGCATGAGCGATCGATCGTGGCAATGCCGAAACGCCATGGCGCGGCGTCGCCGCCCGGGGCCGCGGCGATCTCCATCGACTGACCCAAACCATTGCGCCAACGCATCGATCTGTAATCGCCGGGCTCGATGATCGTCGCTCTCATAGTCCCGCTCCGTTAATTCCGCCGAGACGTGCTTTGTCGCAGGCGGCGATTGCACAATCAACTTCGGGCAACTTCGGGCGATCAACCGGCTGGTCGACCGTCCTCCATGCCCCTATCTTAATCGTGACGGGTCGCAGGCGCCGTTCGGCGCGGTTAGCATGATGGGGTTGCAATGGGACAGTTCGGCATCGGACAAGCCGTTCCACGGAGCGAGGACCAGCGTTTCATCACCGGTCATGGCCGGTATACCGACGACATCACCCTGCCCCGCCAAGCCTACGGCTATGTGCTGCGCTCGCCGCACGCCCATGCGTTGATCAAGGGAATCGATATCACGGCCGCCGCCTCGGCACCGGGTGTGCTGGGGGTGTTCACCGGCGCCGATCTGGCTGCCGACGGTATCGGCGACATTCCCTGCATGGTCCCCCTCAACAACCGGGACGGCACGCTGGCCAAATACCCGCCGCATCCCTGCCTGGTAACCGACCAGGTGCGCCATGTCGGCGATAATGTCGCGTTCATCGTCGCCGAGACGCTGGCCGCCGCGCGCGACGCCGCCGAATTGGTCGAGATCGATTACGAACAGTTGCCGGCGACGACCGATACCGCCTCGGCCTTGCTGCCCGGCAAGGCGCAGGTCTGGGACACCCATCCGAACAATCTGTGCTTCGACTGGGAGACCGGCGACGCGGCCGCGACCGACGCCGCCTTTGCCCGGGCCAAGCATGTCGCCTCGGTCGATGTGGTGAACAACCGTATCGTCGTCAATTCGATGGAGACCCGCGGCGCCGTCGGCGCCTACGACCGGAGCGACGACCGCTACGTGCTGTATACGTCGAGCCAAGGCTCGCACACCCTGCGCAAGCTGCTGTGCTCCGCCGTGCTGAAGGTGCCGGAGCAGCGGATGCGCGTCATCACGCCGGATGTCGGCGGCGGTTTCGGCATGAAGCTGTTCCTCTATGCCGAACATCTGCTGGTCGTCTGGGCGGCGAAGCGCCTGGGGCGGCCGGTGAAATGGATCGGCGAACGGTCGGACGCGTTCCTGTCCGATACCCATGGGCGCGACAACGTTACCCATGCCGAGGTCGCGATGGACGACAACGGCCGCTTCCTCGGCATGAAGTTCGAGACGGTCGCCAATCTGGGTGCCTACCTGTCGAATTACGGCCCGTTCATCCCGACCTTCGCCGGTACCGGCATGCTGGCCGGGGTCTATTCGACACCGGCCATCCATGTCTTGGTCAAAGGTGTCTACACGCACACCGTGCCGGTCGACGCCTATCGCGGGGCCGGGCGTCCCGAGGCGGCCTATGTGGTCGAGCGGCTGGTCGACACGGCGGCCCGCAAGCTGGGGATCGACCCGGCGGAGATCCGCCGTCGCAACTTCATCACCCCGGCGCAGATGCCGTTCCAAACGTCCCTCGGACTGGTCTATGACAGCGGCGATTTCCAGAAGAACATGGAAGACGCCTTGACCAATACCGACCGCGTCGGTTTCGAGGCGCGGCGGGCGGCCTCGGCGGCACGCGGCAAGCTGCGCGGCTTCGGCCTCGCGACCTATATCGAGCAATGCGGCGGTGGACAGGACGAGGCGGCGGAGATCCGCTTCGATCCCTCGGGCGACGTCACTGTGCTGATCGGCAGCCAGTCATCCGGCCAGGGGCACCAAACGGCCTACGCACAATTGGTCGCCGATCAACTGGGCCTGCCCTTCGATCGGGTGAAGGTGGTCCAGGGCGATACCGACATGATCGGCTTCGGCCGCGGTACCGGCGGCTCGCGTTCCCTGCCGGTCGGCGGCGTGGCCCTCGATCTCGCCGCCAAGAAGGTCATCGCCAAGGCGCGCAAGATCGCTGCCCATATGCTGGAAGCCGCCGAGGGCGATCTGGAATTCGCCGATGGCCGCTTCACCATCGCCGGCACCGACCGGCATATCGATCTCGTCAAGGTCGCGAAGGCGGCGGTCGGCGGCGACAATCTGCCGCCCGGCGTCGAGGCCGGCATGGACGAGACGGCCCGCTGGGCGCCGCCCGCCGGCACCTTCCCGAACGGCTGCCATGCCTGTGAGGTCGAAATCGATCCGGACACCGGAGCCACGACGATCGAGCGCTATGTGGTGGTCGATGATTTCGGCACGGTGGTGAACCCGGCGATGCTGGCCGGGCAGGTTCATGGCGGGGTCGTCCAGGGTCTCGGTCAGGCGCTGCTGGAAAACTGCGTCTATGACGAGGCATCGGGCCAGCTCGTCACCGGCTCGTTCATGGACTACTGCATGCCGCGCGCCGACGACATGCCAACCATCGAGTTTTCGTACAATGTCGTGCCCTGCACCACCAACCCGCTCGGCATCAAGGGGGCTGGCGAGGCCGGTGCGATCGGCTCCCCGCCGGCGGTGATCAACGCCTTGGTCGATGCGCTGGCGCAATACGGTGTCGAGCATGTCGAGATGCCGGCGACGCCGGCGCGGCTCTGGGCGCTGCTCCAGACGGTCCGCCCCAGCCTCGCGGCAGAGTGAGCGCCGCGGCCGCGTCCGGCGGGGCGAGTTCCGATCTCGATTTTCTGCTGGCCGTGGCCAAGGCGGCGGCCGTCAAGGCCGGCGAGGTCATCATGGGGGTCTATGCCGGCGACTTCGACAGCCGGCATAAACTAGATGCCTCGCCGGTAACCATCGCCGACGAGCTCGCGGAGACGTTGATTCTTGACAGCCTCGCGGCGCAAGCTCCTGATATCCCAGCGATCTCGGAGGAAGCAGCCGAGGCGAACGGGTTGCCATCGGTGGTGCCCGAGCGGTATTGGCTGGTCGACCCGCTGGACGGCACCAAGGAGTTCATCAAGCGCAACGGCGAGTTCACGGTGAATATCGGCCTGATCGAACGAGGCCGGCCGATCCTCGGCGTCATCGCCGTGCCCGCCTTGGGTCAGCTTTACGCCGCCGCCGGGCCGGGCACCGCCCATGAGCAGCTGCCGGACGGCACCAGACGGCCGCTCGCCGTCCGTTCCTACCCCACCGATGGCATTATCGTCGCCCATAGCCGCAGCCATCAGACCGATGCCCGGCTCGACACCTTCCTCGGCGATCGGCCAGTTGCCGGCCGGCTGATGGCGGGTAGCGCCCTCAAATTCTGCCGGGTCGCCGAGGGTGCGGCCGACCTCTATCCGCGCTTCAGCCCCACGATGGAATGGGACACCGCCGCCGGCCAGGCCATCCTGGAAGCCGCCGGCGGCTCCCTCACCATGCTGGACGGTGCTCCGTTCCGCTATGGCAAGCCGGGATTTCTGAATCCAGGCTTCGTGGCGATGGGCGGCAGACCCTCAGTACCGTATTTATAAACATTCTCAACTCTTAACGGGTGCGGGCTATCTCGTGCCCGCTTCCCAATCCTCCCGTCCGTTATGAGATTTGATTGACGCCGGCGAAGGGATCCGCGACGCGCGGCCAGAACGGCTTGGTGCGTTTGGTGAAGGGGATCGTGTCGAAGGTCGGCGGGATGGCGCCGGGCGCGGAGACATAGCGCACGGCACGGGCGATCGGCACGAAGGCGGCGTAGAAATGCTGCGTCGACTTCACCACCACCACGCGCTTGTCCGATAGGGTCATGCCCAGGCCGGTGAAGGCCTCCGGGGCGAAGACCTGGTTGCGTTTGCTGATCAGTACGATATCGATGCCGTCGGCATGGACCCACGCGCTGGCCCCCAGCATCGCCGTGCCACCGCTGAGACCCGGCGCGCTATAATCCTCGTTCAGGCCGCACACCGTTACCATCAGGTCGACCGGATCGCCTGAGGCAACGCCGCATTTGCCGCCGATACGCAGCATGAAGCTGGCGCCGATGCCAGCTTCCAGACAGAATTGCACCGCGATCGGATCCCAGAAACAGCCGATCGCCGCATCGGTAATCCCGCGATCCACCAACCGCCGCAGGATCGCCGTGTTGTCGGACGGCGCCCCGCCGCCAGCGTTATCCGCGACATCGGCCAGCACCATGGGGCCGGTACCCTCGCTCTCCGCAAGGGCCGCGTCGATCCCCTCATCGATGCTGTCATGCGGCGAGACCGTCTCGGCCCGCATCGCCCAGACCTCGTTGCCCAGTTTGCGGGCCAGCGCCTCGGCCTTGGCCATGTCGCCATCCGCGACGACGACGATCTTGGCGCCGACCTCCTCCACATCGCCCCAGGGAAAGCCATGGCCGAAGGATACGGACAGGATGCCCTCCTTGCCCTCCAGCGCCTGCATACGCGCCACAAAGGATTTCACCGGCTCGAAGGGCGTGCGCCACATATTGACCATGCGGCAGTCGTAATAGGCGATCACCGGGTCGACCCGCCCCTCGGCGGTGGCGAGGCAGATGTCGTAAAGCTCGTGAGCACGCTCCGCCAGATCGATATGCGGGTATTCCTTGAAGCTGATGATCACATCGGCGGCGCGGCGCATCAGCTCCGTGAGATGGCAATGCAGATCGAGCTCGATGCCGATGGTGACGTCCGGCCCGACCAGTTCCCGCACCTTGGCCAGCATGTCGCCTTCGCAATCGTCATAGCCGTAGGCGACCATGGCGCCGTGCATGAACAGCAGCACCACATCCACCGGCATGGCCGCGCGCAGATCCTCCAGGATCATGTCGCGCAATCCTTCATAGACCGGGCGCAGGGTGATGCCGGCAGGCTGGGCGAAGGTACAGATGCTCTCCACCACCTCGTGACCATCCGCCTCGCCACGCTGCCGCCAGGTGATCAGCGGGATACTGCCGAGCACGGGCGGGTGGCGGCTCGCATCATTGCGGAACCATTCCCGGCTCTTGAAGCCGGCCCAGCCCGTCGGGATCGGCGAGAAGGTATTGGTCTCGGTCGCCAGTGTGGCCATGAAGATTTTCATTGATGGTCGATCCAACTTAACGGGCATACCTCAGGATCTCCGTCGCCAGGCTGGCGACTTCCCGCGCCGCCGGGGTGTTGGCCGCCATCTCGTCGATCGACAATCCGGCGGCCATGCTGGCGGCCAGCGCGGTGCGGTTGCCGATCCGGGTCTTGGCGATGGTGGCGCCATATTCCGCCAGGGCCGCCGCCATATCATCGGCGAGCCGCGCGCGCGGTGGCACCCGGTTCAGCACCAGCAGCACGGCGACCTTCTCGCTCGCCGCCAGTTCCAGGGTCGGCTTGGAAGCCCACACGTCGAGCGGACTGGGCTGCACCGGTATCACGACCAATCCGGCGGCGCGGATGGCGATCTTGGCGTCAGTCGCGGCATGGGGCGGGCTGTCGATCAGTACGATGTCGTGATCACGCTTCAGCCGGTCGACCTCGCCGGTGGTGCGCCAGCCGGTCACGGTGCTGAGGGTGAGACCGGTGGCGCCGCTTCCCTTGGCCGTCTCGCGTATGCCGTGCCATAGGGAGAGGCTGCCTTGCGGATCGATATCGATAGCGGCGACCCTATAGCCCGCCGCGCTCCACGCCAAAGCCAGATGGGCGGCAAGCGTGGTCTTGCCGGCGCCGCCCTTCTGCTGCGCCACCGTGATCACCTTACCCGACATCGATCCCCCGCCCCGATTGCCTGTCCGCCACCCGAAACACTGCACTCGGTGCCGCGCCTGTGTCGATTGGTAAACGCGGCCGGCGATCCATTGGTCCGGATCAGTATTCTTGACCCGCTCTGGCCGGCGCTACACAAGATGGCGGGGTGAGCGATCGCACTCACCGAGGGGGATGCGATGCGAAAGAGATGGATGTTACTCGCGGCCTTGACGCCGGTGGCTCTGCCCGGCGTGGCTCTGCCCAACCTAGCCCATGCCGACATCCTATTCGGCGTCGCCCTGCCGCTCTCCGGTCAGCTGGCCGCGATCGGCGAGCAGATCCGCCATGGCACGACCATGGCAGCCGACGCGGTCAACGAGCATGGCGGCATTCGGGGTCAAAAACTGGTGCTACAGTTCGAGGATGACGCCTGCGATCCGCGCCAGGCGGTCGCCGTCGCTAACCGGATGACCCAGGCGCATATCGACTTCGTCGTCGGCCATGTTTGCTCGGGCGCTTCGATCGCCGCCTCCGACGTCTATCACGAGACCGGCATCCTGATGATGACCCCCGCCTCCAACAGCGGCAAGCTGACCGATCGCGGCCTGGACAATATCTTCCGGGTCTGCGGCCGCGACGACCAGCAGGGCGCGGTCGCGGCACGGATCATCGCCGACAAGTTTCCCGGTCGTCGGATCGCGATCATCCATGACAAGGGCGCCTTCGGCAAAGGCTTGGCGGATGCGACCAAGACGAGCCTCAATCAACTCGGCATCACCGAGGTGATCTATGATTCGGTAAATGCCGGCGAATCGGATTTCTCCGCGCTGATTTCCAAGCTGAAACAAGCGCGTATCGGCCTTATCTATTATGGTGGCTATCAGGTGGAGGCCGGCAATCTGGTGCGGCAAGCCGACGAGCAGGGGCTGAAGGCACAGTTCTTTGGCACCTCGGGCATCACCTCCAGCCAGTTCTGGGCGATCACCGGACCGGCCGGCAACGGCGCGCTGTTCACCTTCAACCCGGATCCGCGGCGCAATCCCGAGGCGGCCTCGGCGGTCGCCGCGTTCCGCTCGCAGAACATCGACCCGGAGGGTTTCACCCTCTATGCCTATGCCGCCGTTCAGGCTTTCGCCGCGGCACTCGACCGGGCGGACGACACGACGCCGCTCTCGGTGGCGAAGGCGTTGCGCGCCGCCCCCGTCTCCACCGTGCTGGGCAGTGCCTCGTTCGATGCCAAGGGCGATCTCACGGCCCCAGGCTATCGCCTCTACGAATGGCGCGACGGCAAGTTCGATTATAGTCCGCTGTAGCATGAGCCCGGACGCCAACGAGATCGAACATGCCGCCGAGCTGTTGAGAGCCGGCCGCCTCGTCGCCTTTCCGACCGAGACCGTCTACGGCCTCGGTGGCGATGCGACCAACGGCGCCGCCGTCGCGGCGATCTTCCGGGCAAAGCAGCGGCCTGTCTTCAACCCACTGATCGTGCATCTGCCGGACGCCGGCATGGTCGAGGATCTGGTGACGCTCGATCAGCGGGCCTCGCGGGTCGCGGCGCGGTTCTGGCCCGGTCCGTTGACGCTGGTGCTGATGCGCCGGGCCGCCTGCCCGATCAGCCTGCTGGCAAGCGCCGGCCTGGACAGTCTGGCGATACGCGTGCCGGCGCATCCGGTCGCCCAAGCCTTGCTGCGCGCGGCCGGGAGGCCGATCGTGGCGCCCAGCGCCAACCGATCCGGCCGCATCAGCCCGACCCTGGCGCAGCATGTGAGGGACGAACTCGGCGATCGGGTCGATCTGGTACTCGATGGCGGCGCCTGCGCCATCGGCCTCGAATCCACCGTGCTCGACCTCACCGAGGAGCGACCTCGCCTGCTGCGGCCGGGCGGCCTGCCGGCCGAAGCGCTGGAGGCGATGCTGGGGCCGCTCGCCCCACCACCGGCACCGGCCGCCGAGGGGGAGGCCTTGCCGGCACCGGGCATGATGTCCAGCCACTACGCTCCCACCTTGCCCGTGCGGCTTGCGGCAGTGCGGCCGGAACAGGGCGAAGCATTTCTGGCCTTCGGTGCGGTCCCACCAGGCATCAGGTCGGAGGCCAATCTCAGCCCCTCCGGCGACCTGGCGGAGGCGGCAGCACATCTGTTCTCCATGCTGCGCGACCTGGACCGGCCCGTCTTCAGCGGCATCGCGGTCATGCCGATCCCGATGAACGGGCTGGGGGCCGCCATCAACGACCGCCTGAAACGGGCGGCGGCGCCGCGCTAATTAGGCGATCCCGCGGCACGGTTGCACGCATGCAATCAAAGTTCAGCGTTGCCGCATATCCACGAAAAGACAAGAAAGCTACGATGATAACGGCAGCGACAAGCAGGGATCGCATGATGAATTCTTTGAAAAGATAATGGGTATTATTGAACGTAAGATAGATTGTCTAAAAAATTAGAATAAATACTATTTATACCAGAAATTAAATATGAATATTGTGGAATTTCACTCAAAATAACATTGAAATATGTTCTAGAGAAACGGATTTCGGACGCGAAGGCGTCCATCCAGCACCATTGCGTCCTGCATATCCTCCGACCAGAGAATGTCGCAATCCGCATGCAGCGCGGAGGCCGCGATCATGGCATCATGCGTCGACAGTCCGTACCGCTCGGCTAGTTCCAGCCCCGTTTCATGGATTTCTATGGTGATCGAGTGGACCGGCAGAAGACTACGAAGCACGGACAAAAATTCGTGGGTTTCTGCCCAGGACAGTCGCATTTTCCGACGAGCGACATTGGCGACTTCGTTCAACACCTGAACGCTGATCGATCCACCATGGCCGATAACCTTTTCAGCCGCCTCGGCCTTGGCAAGATCGCTGGAGGCCACATAGATCAGGACGTTGCTGTCGAAAAAGCTACCGGGCATTCGCCTCTTCGCGGTTGAACTTGAAAGAGATCAGGCTACCCCCTCCAACGCCGCCCGCTTGTCCGCCGCAACCGATCGGGCTACCAATCACACTTAACAAGAAGCTTTCCCGACGAGGCCAGACGATGCGTTCCGCCGCCCCCACGCTTCCCTCCGCAGCCGTGCCGCCGGAGGTGCTCGACAAGATCCGGGCCGTGGTCGGCCCGCGCGGATTGGTCGATGATCCGAATGCCATCGAGCCCTATCTGGTCGAGGCGCGTGGTCTCTATCATGGTGCCACGGCCCTGGTCGTGCGGCCCGGTTCGACCGAGGAGGTCGCCGAGGTGGTCCGGCTGGCGGCGGCTGCCGGCGTCCCCGTGGTTCCCCAGGGTGGCAATACCGGTTTGGTCGGCGGCGGCGTGCCCTGGGAGGGCGGACGCAGCATCATCATCGCCACCGGCCGGATGAACCGCATCCGCGCGATCGATCCGGGCAATTACACGATGACGGTCGAGGCCGGCTGCATTCTTGCCAATCTGCAGAGCGCCGCCGCGGAGCAGGATCGGCTGTTCCCGCTGAGCCTGGGCGCCGAGGGCACCTGCCAGATCGGCGGCAACCTCTCGACCAATGCCGGCGGCATCCAGGTGCTGCGCTATGGCAATACCCGCGACCTGGTGCTGGGCATCGAGGTCGTGCTGGCGGATGGCCGGATCTGGAACGGGTTGCGCACCCTGCGCAAGGACAACACCGGCTACGACCTCAAGAACCTGTTCGTCGGGGCGGAGGGCACGCTGGGCATCATCACCGCGGCGACGTTGCGCCTGTTCCCCAAGCCGCGCGAGGTCGAGACCGCTCTGCTGGCGCTGAACAGCGTGCGCGACGCCATGGAGTTGTTCACCCGCGCGCGGATCGCCAGCGGCGATCAACTGACCGCGTTCGAGCTGATGCCGCGCATCGGCGTCGAGTTCGCGCTGAAGCACACGCCAGGACTGATCGATCCGATCGACCAGGCCTATCCGCATTATGCGCTGATCGAGATGTCGACCAGCCGCGCCGATGCTGGGCTGAAGACCATGTTCGAAGCCTTCCTGGCCGATGCGATGGAGGCCGGCCTGGTGGTCGATGGCGTGATCGCCGCCAGTGCCGCCCAGGTGCAGGAGTTCTGGCGGATGCGCGAGGGGCTGGTCGAGGGGCAGCGATACGAGGGTGGCAGCATCAAGCATGACGTGTCGGTGCCGGTCAGTTCGGTCGCCGAGTTCATCGAGCGGGCGACCGAGGCGGTCACCGGCCTGCTGCCCGGGATCCGGCCCGTGGCGTTCGGCCATGCCGGCGACGGCAACATCCATTTCAACCTCACCCAACCGTTGGGCGCGGACACCGAGGCGTATTTGGACCGCTGGATGGAGTTCAACCACCTGGTGCATGATATCGTCGCCAGCCTGGGGGGCAGCATCAGCGCCGAGCATGGCGTCGGCCGGCTGAAGCGCGACGAACTCATCCGCTACAAATCGCCGGTCGAACTCGATCTCATGGCGCGCATCAAGCAGGCGCTCGATCCCCACGACACCATGAACCCCGGCAAGGTGGTGCCGCGTCCCGGCCAGCCCCCGGCGCTGGCGAGAGGCTGACCGCCATGACCCCCTATGCGCCGCCGATCGCCGATATGCGCTTTATACTGAACGAGATCGCCGATCTCGCCGGCCTCGCGGCCCTGCCCGGCTGCGAAGCGGCCTCCCCCGATACCGTGGCGGCGATCCTGGATGAGGCAGCGAAGCTCGCCCGCGATGTGCTGGCGCCGCTCAATGCGAGCGGTGATCGTGAGGGCAGCCGGCTGGAGAACGGCGTGGTGCGCACCCCCGCCGGCTTCAAGGAGGCGTATCGCACCTATGTCGATGGCGGCTGGAATGCCCTGCCGTTCGACGAGGCACATGGTGGTCAGGGCCTGCCCTTCGTGGTCGCGACCGCCGTGCTGGAGATGTGGAACTCGGCCAACCTCGCCTTCGCGCTCTGCCCGATCTTGACCGTGGGCGCGGTCGAATTGCTGCAGGCCCATGGCAGCGAAGAACAGAAGACGCTCTATCTCGACAAGCTGGTCACCGGCGAGTGGACCGGCACGATGAACCTGACCGAACCGCAGGCCGGGTCGGATGTCGGCGCCCTGCGCACCCGCGCCACCCGTGCCGACGGCCATTACCGGCTCACCGGCCAGAAGATCTTCATCACCTATGGCGATCACGACATGACGCCGAACATCGTGCATCTGGTGCTGGCTCGGCTGCCGGATGCGCCTCCGGGCACCAAGGGCATCTCGTTGTTCGTCGTCCCGAAGTTCCTGGTCAATCCGGATGGCAGCCTGGGCGAGCGCAACGACATCCGCACGGTCAGCCTGGAGCACAAGCTGGGCATCCATGCGAGCCCGACGGCGGTGCTGGCCTTCGGCGATGCGGACGGCGCCATCGGCTATCTGATCGGCGAGGAAAACCGGGGCATGGAATACATGTTCACGATGATGAACAACGCCCGGCTGAATGTGGGATTGCAGGGTGTCGCGATCGGCGAGCGCGCCTACCAGCAGGCCCGCGATTTCGCCCGCACGCGCATCCAGGGCAAGCCGCTCGGCGCATCGCGCGCTGCCGGCGCGCTGCCGATCATCCATCATCCGGATGTGCGCCGCATGCTGCTGGGCATGAAAGCGCAGACCGAGGCATCGCGGGCGCTCGCTTATTACGTGGCGGCCGCCCTCGACCGGTCGCGGCACGACCCCGACCCGGTGGCCCGCGCCGAACAGCAGGCGTTGGTCGACCTGCTCATCCCGGTGGTCAAGGCATGGTCGACCGATCTCGGCTGCGAGATCGCCTCGACCGGCGTACAGATCCATGGCGGCATGGGTTTCATCGAGGAGACCGGTGCCGCGCAGCACTACCGCGACGCACGGATCACGCCGATCTATGAGGGCACCAACGGCATCCAGGCGATGGACCTCCTCGGCCGCAAGCTCCTGCGCGACAAGGGTGAAGCAGCCTCTCGCTTCGTCGCGACCATGCGGGCTCTGGACCCTGAACTCGCGGCGCAGCAGGGCGACGACCTCGCCACGATCCGTGGGCTGCTGACCGAAGGCATCGACGCCTTGGCCACGGCGACCGGTCGGCTGATCGAGACCTGGGGCGACGACCCGGCAGCCGCGGCGGCCGGATCGGTCGCCTATCTGAAGCTGTTCGGTACCGTGGCGGGCGGCTGGCTGATGGCGAAAGCGGCGCTGGCCGCCCAAGCGGCCCTGCGCCAGCCGGGCAGCGATGCACGGTTCAACGAAGCAAAGCTGATGACCGCCCGGTATTTCGCCGAACAATACCTGCCCGGCGCCGCGGCGCTGCTACCCGCCATCGCCGGCGGACGCACCGTGATGGCATTCGATATCGAGGCGTTCTGAGCCGCCCCGGTCAGAACGTTTCCGGCGTACTCGTGTCGGGCCGCCGACGGACCAGCACATCCGACAGCATCTCCTGCGCGACTTCGCCGCCATGCTTGACCAGTCGGAACTTGCGCCCCACCACGCCGCGCGTGCCGTCCTTGGTCGGCCGCGCATCCAGGATGGTGAGCCGCATGTGCACGGTGTCGCCGACCAGCAGCGGCTTCAAGAAATTAAGCTGCGAGATGTTCAGCATGGCGATGGCGCTGCCATCGAAGATGCCGAGCTGCTGCAGGAAACCGGTCATGATGGCGGGGCCGTACAGCCCATGCACCACCCGCTTGCCATAGGCGGAAGCCTTGGCGAATTCCTCGTCCACATGGACCGGGTTCCAGTCGCCCGACAGCATCGCGAAGATCGTGAGGTCGGCTTCGGTGATCGTGCGGGCAGAGCTGATAAACTCCTGGCCCGGTTCGAAATCCTCGAAATAGAGCGCGTGGCTGGTCATACCGTGGTCTCCCGCAGCAAGGCATTCGCCATTTCACGCAGTCGCGCGCGCTGAATCTTGGTGCCGTTGGGGCTATCGGTGGTCGGGAAGGCTTCGACGATCACGATCCTGGCGGGGACCTTGAAGCGCGCGATCTGCTGCCGGCAGCGCGCCAGCAACTCGGCCTCATCGAGGCGGGCATCGGGCCGGGCGGTCACGAAGGCGACGGGCACCGCATCGGCGCCACCATGGGCGGCGACCACCTGGGCACCGGCGACCCCGGGAAGAGTGACGATGAAGCCTTCGATCTCTTCCGGATTGACCATGAAGCCACCCAGCCGCAGCGTATCGCCCAGCCGCGCTTCGTAGACGAAGCCATCGCCGTCCACATGGCCCAGGTCGCCACTGCGGAAGAAGCCATCCGCTGTCGTGGCTCGGGCGGTGGCGGCGTCATCTCCCAAATAGCCCAGGAAACGGGAAGGCGCGCGGAAACACAGCTCGCCCGATTGGCCCGACGGGACGGTCTCGCCCGTCTCCGGATCACGGATCGAAATCTCCGCGCCGGGGCAAACCGGGCGCCCGCCGCTGCGCAGGCGGTTGGCACCATGCGAGACGGCGAACAGCGCCTGCATTTCGGAGCTGCCATAGACCCCACACGGTTCCAGACCGATGGCAGCGGCGGTCGCGGCGGTGGCAGGTGCCGCGGCGCCAAACGCGGCGAAGCCGAATACACGTAGGGTGGTGAAGCGCTGGCCGTCCGCCGCCTCGACGATGCGGGCGAGCATGTCGTCGCCGCCGACAGCATGGGTGATGCCGTGCTGTCGGATCAACCGAACGGCATCGGAGCCGTCGAAGCGGTCCATGCACACGATATGCGCGCCGCCTGCGACCGCGGCCATGGCGGCGGCGTTGCCGAACGTCCCGCAGAGCGGCACGGCCGAGAGCAGGGCACTGCCCGGTCGATCGGTGCCCATCGCCCGCATCACCTCCGCCGCGTGGCCCGCGATGCTGCGCTGCGCATGCAGCACCAGCTTCGGCCCGCTGGTCGTGCCGGAGGTGGTGAAGGTCAGGCATGGGGCGTCCGGGGTGGCGGCGTCGGGGGTGGCCTCCCCGCCGGGGGCGAGGCCCCGCACGGCCAGGCCCGCGACGCCCGCGATGCCCGAGGGCAGGTGGCGGCCGATCACCAAGCGGAGGGTCAATCGGTCCTGCTGGGGGATGCTGGCCAGGATCGCCGGGAAATCCACCGGGCCAAAACCCCATTGCGTCACCAGCACGCCGGCCTGGGATCGGCTGAGCAGGCTGCCGACTTCGGCCGCGCGGAACCGCGTGTTGACGTGGATCGCCAAGACACCCAGCCGGGCGCAGGCGAAGATCATCGCCAGATAATCGGCACTGTTCGGCAGCCACAAGGCCACGCAGTCCCCTCCCCGCACCCCGGCCTCGCGCAGCTGCGCCGCCGCTCCGGCGACCCGGGCGATGAATTCCGCCCAGTCCAAGGTGCCGGTGCCATCAGTGACGGCCGGGGCAGTTGGATGGCGGGCGGCGGCGAGAAGGGCGGAAAGGGTGAGCATCAGAACAGCTCCATCAGCTTGGCATGATCAGCGAGATCCGCCGGTACGCCTTCGAAGATTACGCGGCCGGACTTCATCACGGCCACCTGATCGGACACGGCGAAGGCCTCGTGTACGTTCTGCTCGACCAGCAGGATCGACATGCCCCGCTGTTGTTGCAGGGCGCGGACCGGGGCGAGCAGGTCCTGGAACAACTTCGGTGCCAGGCCGATCGAGGGTTCGTCCAGCAGTAGGATGGCGGGTCGCGACAGCAGCGCCCGGCCGATCGAGACCATCTGCTGCTGCCCACCCGAAAGGTGCCCGGCTCGACGCCGCCAAGCGTCCCGCAGGATCGGCAGCAGGTCCAGTACCTCGTCGGTGCGGGCCGCCTGCTCCCCACCCCGCAACCCGGCCGACCAGGCGGCAAGGGCGAAGGTTTCCGCGACGCTCAGCCCGGGGAACACGCCCCTGCCTTCGGGCACGTAGGCCATACCCGCCCTTGCCATCGCGGCCGGGTTGGGTCGTATGGCGTCCCCGTTCAGGGTGATCAGGCCGGACAGCGGCGCATGCAGCCCGAACAGAAGCTTCAAGAAGGTGGATTTGCCGGCGCCGTTATGACCGATCAGGCAGAGTACCGTACCCTTGTGCAACACCAGGTTCACCCCGTCCAACACGCGCCGGCCGGAATAGCCCGCGACCAGGTCGCGCGCCGATAGCGCCTCGGTCATTCCCGACGCTCCCCGAAATAGATCGCACGCAGCTCGGGGTTTCGCATGATGCTTGCCGGATCACCCTCTGCCAGCTTGCGGCCCTGGTCGAGGAAGGCGATGCGGTCGGCAATCTCCGTGACGATGTCCAGATTGTGCTCGATCAGGCAGATCGTGACGCCTTTTGCGACGGCGGCGCGCAGCAGGGCGGTAAAGCGGCGGCGGGAGGCCGGATCCAGCCCAGAGGCGGGCTCGTCCAACAGCCAGATGCGGGCGCCGGTCGCCATGATGCGGGCCAGCGAGAGGAATTTCGCCTCGGCATAGGACAGGTCGACCGCTCGGGCTCGGCCCAAGGAAAGCAGGCCGGTACGCTCCAGCGCCGCCTCGGTGGCATCGCGCCGCGCGGATCCGCCGCGGGCCTGCCACAGCCAGGCCCGGCGCTCGATGCTGGCGAGGACGTTGTCGCGCACCGACATATGGGTGAACAGCCGCAGATCCTGGAAGCTGCGGGCGATGCCCAGGCGGGCCACGCGATGCGGCGCCATGCCGGTGATCGTCCGGCCCGCCAGCGTCACCTCGCCGGCATCCGGAGTCAAATTGCCCGTCACCAGGTTGAACAGCGTGGTCTTGCCAGCACCGTTCGGGCCGACCAGGGCGGTGATGACGCCCTCGTGCAACTCCATGTCCAGTCCCTGGACGGCGGTCAGGCCGCCGAACCGTTTCGACAGGCCGTTCAGAGTCAACAACGCCGTCATCAGCGCTGCCCGACGGATCGGCCGGCCAGGCCGGCCGGGCGGAAGATCATCAGCAGCGTCATGGCCAAGCCATAGATGAGCTGTTGCACCGACCCGATATCGGTCGGAGGAATGAACGGCAGGAACGACAGCCCGGCCGGTAGTAGCAACAACAGCACGGCGCCGATCAGCGGTCCGGCTAACGTACCCACACCGCCGATGATGACCATGGCGAGGACCAGGATCGATTGCTCCAGGGTGAAGCTCTCGACGTTGACGAACGCCTCCTGGAAGGCGAACAGCGCGCCCGCCAGACCCGCCATGGCACAGCCGACGGCGACGGCCTGGGTCTTGAGCTGTGCCACGTCCTTGCCGAAGGCACGCGCGGCACTCTCGCTGTCGCGCAGCGCCATCAGCGAGCGGCCGAAGCTGCCGCGCATCAGCAGCCGGATGCCGATCAGGCACAGCGCCAGAAAGGCGAGGCACACGACGAGGAAGGCCGGTGCCGAGGATACGTCCAACCCGAGCAGCATGGGCGGGGGAATGCCGACCAGTCCGCCGATACCGCCGGTCAACGCCTGCGCCTGGCTGAAGGCGGTGCTGGCCAGCATCTGCAGCCCCAGGCTGGCGGCGACGAAATACTCGCCCCGCACGCGCAGCGCCGGCAAGGCGAGGCACAGGGAGCAGGCGGCGGCGAACAGCGCCGCGACGATGGCCGCCAGCAGCACGTCCGGTATCACTTGCAGGGCGATCTGCGCGCCTGCATAGGCGCCCAAGCCGAAGAACACGGCATGAGCCATGCTGAAGATACCGGCATATCCCACCAGCATGTTGAGGCTGACCGCCAGGATGCCGAAGATCGCCGACAGCGTGGCCAGGTTCAGGAGATAGGCGGTCATCGCGGCACCGGCTGGCCTAAAAGGCCGCGGGGTCGGAACAGGATGAAGCCGAACAGCAGCACAAATCCGGCGGACTCGCTCCATTGCGTATCGAGGATCGAGACGACCAAGCTCTCGGTCACACCCAGCAGCACCCCGGCCGCCACGGCGCCGCGCAGGCTGCCGATGCCGCCGACGATCGAGGCCGCGAGGCTGATAAGCATGACATGCGGGCCGATCGATGGTTGCAGCCCGCTGGTCGCGGCCATGAGCACCGCACCGGGCACTGCCAGCGCCGAGCCCAGAGCGATGGCGAGTGCCGATAGTCGCCGAGCGGAAAGACCGAAGGCCCGAAGCAACTCCGGATTCTCCGACAGTGCACGCAACCCGATGCCTGCCCGGGAACGACCGAGAAACACCCCAGTCAGCAATAGAATGGCGGCGGTGACGGCGATGATCACCCAGAATATCGGGGCGAGATAGAGGCCGGGCAAAACGGCCGTCGCCCGGGTCAGCGTCGAACTATAGGAGACGAAGCTGCGTCCGAAGGCCAGTTCCAGCACGCTCTGCACGACCACGACCATGCCGAAGGCGGCGACGAAAACGGTGAAGAACGATCCCTCGTGGCGCAGGATCGGTCGATAGACGAAGGCATCCATGAACAGGCCGAAGCCGACGGCGACGACCAGCGACACCAGGCAGGCCAGCGGCCAGGGCACGCCAGCGACCGCCGTCTCCAGGAAGGCGTATCCCGCCAGGGCGAAGGTGGCGCCATGCGCTACGTGGAAGATGCGGGTGGCGCCGAAGATCAGCGCGAAGCCGGCGGCGGTAAGGGCGTAGATCAGACCGGTCTGGATGCCTGAAGCCAGGAGTTGGAGCAGCAGCACCGGTTCAGCCGATCTTCTCGGCCCTGCCGCCTTTCATCCGGTTGATCTGGATCGGGATGGCAATGTTGCCGTTGTCGTCGAAACTGCCTTCGCCGCCGACCAGGGCGAAGCGCCGGACACGCAGCAATTCGGCGCGCATCGCCTCGCCATCCACCGGCTTGTCCGCCTTCTCCAGGCTTTGGGCCAGCATGCCGAACAGGCGCACCGCGTTGTAGTAGTTCTGGTGGTAGGTGGTGGGATCGGCGTTGTACTTCGCCCGCCAATCCTTGACGAAGCGCTGGGTCACCGGGTCGGTCAGGGTCCAGTCGCTGATCTGGGCGGTGAACACCAGCCCATCCGCCTCCGCCAGATCGCGTACCGAGGGAATCGTGGCGGCGGAATAGGTGATCAGCGTCTGGGTGACGCCGTTGTCGCGCAGTTGCTTGATGATCTGCGCCTGCTGCGCGCCGTAGCTGGCGAAGTAGACGGCATCCGGGCTGCTGTCGCGGATCTTGGCGGCGATGGCCCCGAATTGCTGGGCGGTGGGCGCGATGCTGAAGCTGCCGGCCAGGGTGGCGCCGTTCGCGGGCAGTGCCGCGGTCATCTGCTGTAGCGCCGCGTTGCCCAGCGGGTCGTCGACATAGAGCACGGCGACGCGCTTGCTGCCTTGGGCCTTCAGCCAGGGCAGGATGGCTGCGATCTCCTTGTCGATCAGCGGGATCACGTTCCAGAACAAGGGCGCCAACCCCGACAGGTCGGGTCCGACCCCGCCGCCATTGACCATCACGACCTTGTTACGCTGCCCGATGGGGGCGGCCGCTTTGGAGACGCCGGTAAAGCCGATCAGCGTGTAGATCGCGTGATCCACGTTCGCCAGCTTGGTCATGCCGGTAGCACCGCCCTGCGGCGTGCCCTGGCTGTCCTCGGCACGCAGCTCCACCGGCTTACGGAGCATCTTGTCCTCGGCGATATGCGCCAGGGCCATCTGGGCGCCCGCCGTGAAGATGGTGCCATACTCCGCATTCGGCCCCGCCATGGGGAACAGCGTACCGATGATGTAACTACCCGCCTCCTGCGCGGCCGAGAATCGATCGGCCAGCAGCAGCGCGGCGGAGGCCGCAGAGGCGGCAAGCAGTGTTCGGCGTTGGATCATGATCGTTTCCGTCCCCGTCCGGGGCGCGTCTGACGCGCGCCTCCATCACATTGTCGCGGTCAGGAGCGGACCATTTGGGCCGGGAGAAATCAAGCGCTCAATTCCGCCCCCGGAAGATCATTCCAACCAGACACGTATGCCGACCCATCCGATGCTCGGAAATCGGGTTTTCTGTTTCCAGGGCGGATCATCATTCTAAATCCGAAAAGAACTCGCCAAACCCCGCCCACCCGATGGGGAGGTCTACAGCGAGGCGCTGGTCAGGCTCTCGAAGCGCGCCAGCAGCTTCAGTTCCTCGGGCTTGACCCGCACCGTTTTCGGGTGGCCGCGCAACGCCGTATTGGCGATCCGTGTCGCCAGCTTTCGGATGGTCCGGCTGCCCGTGGTGACGCACAGGAACGGCAGCACACCATGCACAAGGCAGGCGGCACCTCCGGCGATCATGGTCGCCCCGGTCGCCGACGCGAACCGCATATGCTCCAGATAGGTTTCACCTACCGATGCGGGATGCTCGGTAAACAGCCGCTTCAGCATATGCCCCTCCGGTCGGTGTCATCCCGCGCGAGCGGCGGGAAGGCTTGAAAAATGACATGCTTGGGTGGGGGTGTCCATGTGGGTGGCCGGGTGAGCGGGCCCGGTTGGTGAGGATTGAAGCCGTCTGGATGGGGGTGTAGGGTCCTCCCTACGTGTCATGGGGTGCCCCGGAATCCTCCGGCGGCTGAGATCATACCCACAACCACCTGATCTGGGTCATGCCAGCGAAGGGATGCACGAGATGCAAAGCGCTTATCCGGTAAAGTCACCCACCGCCCGTTCCTCGCCTCCGGTATCCACCGGCACTGGGCTGCCCACTGTCGCGATCATCGGCGGTGGCATCATCGGCCTGTCCCTGGGATGGCGCCTGCGTCAGGCCGGTTGTCCGGTCACGATCTTCGAGCGGGGGCCGTTGATTGGACGCGGCGCATCCTGGGCCGCCGCCGGCATGCTCGCGGCCGGGATCGAGGCTGAGCCGACCGAAGAGCCGCTCTTCGCGCTCGGCCGCTGGAGCCAGTCGCTTTGGCCGGACTTCGCGGCTGAACTTGAAGCGGCCTCGGGCCTGCCGGTCGGCTATGAGGCGACCGGCACGCTGGTCTGCGCCTTCACCCGCGACCAGGCTGAGAAGTTGCGCCACGGCATCGCCTTCCAACGCGCCATCGGCGGCACGTTCGAGTGGCTGAACGCCGCCGCGGCGCGTGAGCGTGAGCCGGGCCTGGCGCCCAACCTGGTCACCGCCGCCTTCAGCCCGAACGATCACCAGGTCGATAATCGCCTGGTCACCACGGCACTGGCCGAGGCGTTCCGACGCGTCGGCGGAACGCTGCTGACCGGCATCGAGGCGCGAATCGACATCAGCGATGGCCGTGCGATCGGCGTTGTCGCGGGTGATCGGGCTCATCCGGCCGATGTCACCGTGCTCGCAGCCGGCGCGTGGAGCCGAGGAGTTCCGGGCCTGCCCGCCGCCTTCCGGCCGCCGGTCCGGCCGATCAAGGGGCAGATGCTGGCGTTGCGCATGCCGACGGGCGCGCCGCTCATCCGCCATGTGGTCTGGGGCGGCCAATGCTATCTGGTGCCGCGCGGCGATGGCCGGCTGCTGGTCGGTGCCACGGTCGAGGAGCGCGGCTTCGACGAGACGATCACCGCCGGCGGGATCTACAGCCTGCTCGACGATGCCTGGCGCACCCTGCCGGGCATCGAGGACCTGCCGATCCATGAGACCTGGGTCGGCTTTCGCCCCGGCTCGCCGGACGATCAGCCGATCCTTGGTTCCTCCGGCATCGACGGCCTCGTGCTCGCGACCGGCCATCATCGCAACGGCGTCCTGCTGACCCCGGCGACCGCCGCCGCCCTGACCGAGCTGATACTGACCGGCCGGACGAATCCCCGGATCAGCCCCTTCTCGATCAGACGTTTCCAGCCAGAAAAGAGGGACGAGCACCCATGATCGAGCAAATCAACGTGAATGGCATGGACCGGCCGCTGACAGCGCGCACCGTGGCGGCCCTGGTCGCCGAACTGGGCATTCCGGCTCAGGCGCGGGGCGTCGCGGTGGCATGCAATGGCGCGGTCGTGCCGCGTGCCGGTTGGGCTGACACCCCCCTCGCCCCGGGCGACCAGGTCGAGGTAATCCGCGCCATGCAAGGCGGGTAACGGCGCCCTCCCCTCATTCTTTGGCCTATTTTCTACGGGAGCTGACACCATGACCGCTTCATTCGAGATCGCCGGGACCCTTGTCGGCTCGCGGCTGTTGATGGGCACGGCCGGCTATCCGAACCGGGCGAGCCTGCTGGCGGCGCTCGAGGCCGGCGGTGCCGAGATCGTCACCGTCTCGGTCCGGCGCATCAGCCTCGATGGCTATGAAGGCAGCCTGATGGAGAGTCTGGGCGACCGCTTCCGGCTGCTGCCGAACACGGCGGGCTGCGCCACGATGCGCGATGCGATTCTGACCGCCGAGCTGGCGCGCGAGGCGCTCGGCACGAATTGGCTGAAGCTCGAACTCATCGGGGATCCTGAGACGCTCTATCCCGATGTCGAGCAACTCGTGCGCACGGCGGCCGATCTGGTCGATAAGGGCTTCGCGGTGTTTCCCTATACCAATGACGACCCGGTCACCGCCCGCAAGCTGGCCGATGTCGGCTGTGTCGCGGTCATGCCCCTCGGCAGCCTGATCGGGTCGGGCAACGGCATCGAAAACCCGCATGCCATCGAACGGCTCTGCCGGCACTCGCCGGTGCCGGTCATCCTCGACGCGGGCATCGGCACCGCGTCCGACGCCTGTCTGGCCTTGGAGCTCGGTTGCGCCGCGGTGCTGGTCAATACTGCCATCGCCAAGGCCAACGACCCGATCGCCATGGCCGCGTCGCTGCGCCATGCGGTCGAGGCCGGCCGCCTGGCCAGCACCGCCGGCCGTATCCCAAAGCGCGATTTCGCCGAAGCCTCCAGCCCGCGATTGGGGCTGATCGGGGCGTGAAGCTGCCTGAATGCCGGCTGTTTTCCTGCGTCTATTTACCTGCGCCTATTTAATGGTCCGCGGGTGCCGCTTTTTACCGACGGCGTCGTCGAAATTCAGCAGCGACGGCGCCTTCTGCATGATCTCGGTGAGGATCTCCTGGGCGAGTTCGAGATCCTCCTGCAGTTCCGGAGCCAGATGCCCCTCATGCTCCGGCGATCGCAAACGGGTTTTGGTGACCTCCAGCGAGTTGATCTCGCGCGCGAACAGCTCTCGGATGCCGATCGGCAGGACAGGAATCGCCGAGAGTGCGTAGAAGAAATCGAAGGTCGCCCGGATGATGACGGCGAGCACGCGTCGCTCCCGCACCAGGAGATAGCGTGTGATTCGCTCCTGCGCCGAGAGCGGCACACTCGATTTGCGATGATTGATCGTGACGACCAGAGCGTCGTATTGCGAGATGCTGTCGCGATAGTCGTAATAGGCGCCAAAGGAATGATTGGTGATGGCGGTATGCGTCATCTCGGCCTGTGTCGACACTTCCCCGATGGCGCGGTCCAATGCGGCCAACAGTTTGTCGAGTTGGTCTATCTCCGCGGCTTGCGTCATTAAGCATGCTCCCCCATCGCCGTCTTCGCGTAGCCGTGACCGTTGGTCTGAAACCTGCACGGATCGGCAGGTTATGCAACCGCCTAAGAGTATCGAATGCCCCGGAAAACGCTTCGTCCGACCAATCTCACCTTTCAACCGCGTCCTAGCTACCCCTATTCGCCCGGTGCCGCCGCCGCGGGTTGGATCTTCACCGCCGGGCAAGTCGCCTGGAACGCCGAAGGTAAGCTGGTCGGCATCGGCGATGTCTCGACCCAAACACGGCAGACCCTTGCCAATGTGAAATCGATCATCGAAGAGGCCGGCGCCACGCTCGATGACGTGTTGAAATGCACGGTCTATCTCGCCGATATCCGACATTTCGATCTGATGAACGCGGTGTTCGCCGAGTTCTTCCCGCACGACCCGCCGGCGCGCACGACGGTCTGTGCGAGGTTGGCCGAGGCCGAGATGCTGGTCGAGATCGAGGCTGTGGCGTTCAAGGGCGGGTAAGGTCGAAGAAGCGCAAGATCGCGCCACTTACCATGAGGGGCTGACGATCCTCTCCAGGATGCGGACCAGCATCGCCGTAGCGGAGCTGATGGCGGCCTATCGAGCGGTCAACCCGAAAACCAACTAACGGTATCGTCTGGGAAAGATGGGGATTGGACTCTATCGTCCGAAATCCTTGGATGACTGTTTCAGTCCAGCGACGATCTAAGGGGCGATGAACCCGCCCTCACGGCGGGTCGCTTCCTGTGGCAGCACACCGCGAATCCTCATCAAGTGCCGTCATCCCGCCGTGCAATCACCGATCTGCCCCTCTCCGCCGGTGGGGCGGAAAGGAGCAGAGTGGGTCGCGATCGAACAGTCTGACGAATCACAATGATCCTCCAATCAGCGATGATGCCGTCCCTCACGGCGGATCGCTGCCCGTGGCGGCGCCGCGCGGTCTCAGCCCGGCGAACCGGTCGCCGGAGAAGACGGAGCGCAGATACGCCACGGCATCGGCCCGGTGCGCCGCGTAGTCGGGGGTCGAGAACGGATCTTCCG
>Ga0179596_10000164_pt1 | contig 45088 bp, 43 predicted proteins | sample CZODoug1_1_08_16_FD_155494 | JGI IMG/M metagenome (GOLD analysis project Ga0179596, IMG submission 155494) | Vadose zone soil fungal communities from Angelo Coast Range Reserve, California, USA - CZODoug1_1_08_16fungal (Illumina Assembly) | ecosystem: Environmental > Terrestrial > Soil > Vadose... | reverse complement strand
GTGCCCGGCGTCGGCACCTTCGTCGCCGCCCCCCGCATCCAGGCGGACTTGCTGCACATCCGCAACATCGCCGACGAGGTCCGCGATCGTCAGCAGGCCTATAGCGCCAAGATCGTCACGGTGGCGGCGATCGAGGCGACCGGCATGGTCACCCAGGCGCTGGGCCTGCCATCCGGCAGCACCGTCCTGCATACCGTCATCGTGCATCACGAGAACGGCCAGCCCATCCAGCTCGAGGACCGCTATGTCAACCCGGCGGTCGCCCCGGATTACCTGTCCGTCGATTTCGAGACGATCACCCCCAATGCCTATCTGACCGAGCTGGCGCCGATCACCGATTTCGAGCATGTCGTCGAAGCGATCCTGCCGGATGCGCGGACCCGCGATCTGCTCGGGGTCGGCAAGGGAGTGCCCTGCCTGCGGCTGTTCCGGCGCACTTGGTCGTCGGGGGTGGCTGTGACCTGCGCGTGGCTCACCCATCCCGGTCACCGCTATCGGCTGGAAGCACGTTCCGGCCATCCGGCCCCGCCCCATCCCGTCGTCACGGGCGAGTCGTCGTGACCGAGACGCCCGGCACCGTCGCGTTAGGCGACACGCCCCTGACGATCGAAGACGTGGTGGCGGTGGCACGCCATCGAGCCAGCCTCGTCCTTCAACCGGCAGCCGAGGCGCGCATCGCGGCGGCGCGGGCGGTGGTCGACCGCTATGCGGCGTCGGAGATACCGGTCTATGGCCTGACCACGGCTTTGGGGGCCGGTGTCGACACAAGGCTGGCGCATGACGATCTGGTCGCGTTTCAGCGCCGGGTGGTGCCGGCCCGGGCGGTCGCGGTCGGCCAGCCGGTGGCAACGGAGATCGTCCGGGCGATGATGACCGTGCGTGCCGCCGGGATGGCGGCCGGCGGCGCCGGCGTGTCGCCGCCGGTGTTCAAGGGATTGGTGGCTGCCCTCAATGCCGGGGTTCATCCCCTGATCCCCGGCCTGGGCTCGATCGGCGCCGCCGACCTCGCCCCCTTGGCACATCTGGCCTATGGGCTGATGGGGGCGGGCGAAGCCGAATTCGACGGCACGATCATGCCGGCCGAGGCGGCGCTGCGGGCGGCCGGGCTGGTGCCGCTCGATCTCGCTCCGAAGGACGGTCATGCCCTGCTGGTCGCGAATGCGTTCTCGGTCGGGCACGCCTGTCTGGTGCTGCATGACATCACGCGGCTGGTCGGCTGGCTGGAGGCCGGGGCGGCGCTGAATTTCGAGGCGTTTCGGGCCAATCTCAGCGTGCTGGACGACCGGGCGCTGGCGGCGCGGCCAGCCTTCGGTCAACGCCGCGCCGCCGAGCGGCTGCGCCAGCTACTGGCCGATAGCGGGCTATGGGCCGAGGGAGCGGCCCGCCGGGTGCAGGATCCGCTGAGCTATCGCTGCGTGCCGCAGGTGTTCGGCGCCCTACTGCACGCGCTGGACGAGGTGCGGGAGGCGACCGCCATCGAGCTGGCGAGTTCCGGCGACAATCCGGTCGTCCTGGCCGAAGCCGGCCTGATCCTGTCCCATGGCAATTTCGACCTGACCGCCTTCGTTCTGGCCTGGGAGCGGTTGGGTCAGGCGATGGTGCATGTCGCGACCGGCGCCGCCTATCGCATCCTGAAGATCACCTCGTCCGGGTTTTCCGATCTGCCCCGGTTCCTGACCCCCTATGGGCAGAGCCGCACCGGTTTCGCCACCGTGCAGAAGACCGTGTCGGCGATGGAGGCGGAGATCCGTCATTTGGCGCTGCCCATTTCGTTCGCCCCGCTGCCGGCCGCGGATGGGGTCGAGGATCAGGCCAGCATGGCGCCGAGCGTCCTCACGAAGACGGCCGGGATCGTCGAGCGGCTACGGTATCTGGTCGCGATCGAGCTGATCGCCGCCGCCCAGGCTGTCGAGCTACGCGGGGCCGGCGATCTCGGCCGAGGGACCGCCGCCGCCCACGGCTTCGTGCGCCGCCATGTGCAGCCCCTCGAGGAGGATCGTGCCCAGGGTTTCGATATCGCCCGGTTGGCCGAGGCGCTCGTCGGCACCGATTTCGACCCGCGCTGATCCCGCCAGCGCGCGGGGCGATACCCGGCCGAGCGGGTGCACGACCCGGTCATGCGGGCGGATCAGAAAGCGCCAAAAGATCTCGCCATATCCCCGATAGACCAGCCCGCCATTGGCCTCCAGCAGGGCTGACCGCCGGGCCCGGTAATAGCCGGGCAGCGCGTACCAAGGGAGCGCCGGGCGCCGATGATGCGCCGCATGCAAATTGTTGAAGAGATAGAGCACGCCGAACAGCCAGCTTCGCTCGACGATCGCGGTGCGCCGATCGATCACGCCGTCCGCCCGATGTTCGGCGAAGGAACGCAGCAGCATCAAGGAGGTGCCCGGGAGGACGAAGCCCAGCAGATAGGCCTCCGCCGACATGCCGCAGACGCCCACGACCCAGGCGAGCACACCCGCGACACCGACCAGATGCAGCGCCCAGATACGCCGGATAGGACGATCCCGCAGGGCGCGGCGGCCCTCGTCCCGCAGGAAGCCGCCGATCGCCCAGAACGGGCCGAGGATCAATCGCCCCAGCAGGGTCGCTTGACAGCGCACCAGAAACCGCCGGACCGGACCAACCCCCTGCCAGGCCGGCGCGGTCCAGTAGCGGCTTTCCGGATCGTCGAGCGGATCGGTCAGACGCGCATCGATGTGATGGACGAGGTGTACTCGGCGATAGCGCTCATAAGGGAGCCACAGGCTGAGCGGCGCGAAACCGAGCGCCCAGTTGACCCGGCGCCAACGAGTCGGATGGCCATGAACGAATTCGTGCTGCAGCGAACTGTGCCAGGCGATCAGCAAGGCGCCGAGAGGGTAAAGCAGCCAGGCAGGCAGCGCGTCATGAAACCAGGTCAGGCCGAACCAGCCGCCGAAGATGACCCCAGTCAGGCCGAGCGTCGGCCATTCGATCATCCGATGGGCCGCCCGCGCCGCAATCCTCCGGCCATGCCGCCCCGAAATACTCGCCATCGGTCTGCCTCCTGCCAGACAGGATGTCAAAGCGGCCGCCGCGATGATACGATGGTATTGTGCGCTTAATCTCTAAACTAAGCGTTAAGCTTTGGGTTTGATGGAATTCCATCGATACAGGATAATATCACCAAATGCGCTCATCCGCCGACCGACGCACAACCGCCGCGCTCTTTCGCCAGCGCCTCGAAGATGTGATCGCGCGGGAGCATCCGACGCCGTCCGCCTTCGCCCGCGCCGCCGAGATCGACCGCTCGACCCTGGCGCAATTGCTGGAGGAGACCAACGACCGGCTGCCTCGGGTCGAGACGCTGATGCAGATCGCCCAGACCGCGCATGTCTCGATCGATTGGCTGGTCGGGATCAGCCAGCGCGAGAAGATGGGCGCCGATATCATCGAGGAGGTGTTCCAGATCGAGCGCCATGCCCAGTCGCCGGTCGATGACCGTTTCATGCAGTGGTATCAAGAAGCGGCGGGCTATCGCATCCGCACCATCCCGCGCAGCTTCCCCGACATGCTGAAGCTGGAAGACGTCATCCAATTCGAATACGCCGAGACGCGCGGCGCTCTGGCGACCCAGACATTGGAGACGGCGCAGGCCCGCCTCGCCTATCTGCGCCGGCCGGAAACCGAGGTCGAGGCCTGCTGTACGACCCAGGTGCTGTACGGCTTCGCGCGCGGCGAAGGTGTCTGGGAGGGCTTGCCGGCCGAGATCCGGCGACGCCAGATCGAGCATCTGGCCTCGCTCTGCGACGAACTATACCCGCGCTTCCGGCTGTTTCTCTACGATGCGCGCCAGACCTATTCGGTGCCTCTGACGATCTTCGGGCCGCTGCGCGCGATCCTCTATCTCGGGCAGATGTATCTGGTGTTCAACGCGCGCGAACATATCCAGGTGCTGTCGCGCCGCTTCGACGACGTGCTCCGCGCCGCCGTGGTCCAACCGCCCGACGTGCCGAGCTTCGCCGCCGAATTGTTACCGCTGGTGCGGTGATCGGGAGGGCCTCTTAGTGGCCTTGGAGAGAGGTCGCAGTGTGATATAGTGCCACAAGGTAACACCTTGGTGCATCTCCATGGCGACGGCATCGACGACGAGCCTCAAGCTTGATGACGCTATAAAAAGCCGAGTGCAGCGGTTGGCGGCCACACGTCGCCGATCGGCACACTGGCTCATGCGCGAGGCGATCGAGCAATACGTTGAGCGCGAGGAAAAACGTGAGCAGCTTCGGCAATCGGCGCTCACGGCCTGGGCCGACTATCAAGCGACGGGTTTGCACGTAACCGCCGAGGAAGCCGACGCTTGGCTCGCCAGGCTGGAAGCAGGCGAGGATGTGACAGAGCCTGAATGCCACGGCTGATCTGGTCGCCGCCAGCGCTGCGAGACGTGGCCCGGCTTCATGCCTTCCTGAAACCCAAAAACCGCGACGCGGCTGCTCGCGCGGTCAGGGCGATGCGCCATGGCATTCGCCTCCTGGCGGCACATCCCGAGGCTGGTCGGCCGGCCGAAGACATGCCCTCGGAATTTCGCGAATGGCCGATCGATTTCGGTGGTGGCGGCTACATCACCCTATACCGCTATGACGGTAGCGATGTCGTGATCCTGGCTATCCGGCACGCAAAGGAGGCCGGATACTGACATCGAGCCCAAGCGCGGAGATTATGGATCGTCATGCCTACCGTCGCCGCCGCTCGGTCGCGAAACAGAGCAATCCGGTCGTCGGCAGCGCGAACCCCACCCATGACGCGAGCGTCCAGCCGCCCTGCGCATAGGCCCAGCCGCCGAGTGCCGAGCCAAGCGCGCCGCCGGCGAAGAAGGTCGCCATATAGAGGCCGTTGAGACGGCTGCGATACTCCGCCCCGAGCGCGAAGATGGCGCGCTGTCCGAGCACCATATTGGTGGTGACGCCGAAATCCAGGAGGATCGCCGCCGCGACCAGCAGGCCGAGGGCGACCCCCGAGCCGGCGGCACCGAGATGCGTCATGAGGAAAGCCGCGGCGACGGAGAGCATGGCGAGCGCCGTCGCCGGCTTGGTCCATCCCCGGTCCGCCGCCCGGCCGGCGATCGGCGAGGCGATGGCGCCTGCGACGCCCGCGAGCGCGAACAGAGCGATGCCGCTTTGCGACAGGTGGAACGCAGGTCCCGCCAGCAACAGCGGCGTCGTGGTCCAGAACAGGCTGAACGCGCCGAACAGGCAGGCCTGATAGAGCGCGCGGCGCTGGAGGATCGGCGTCGTCAAGGCCAGACGGCCCATCGATGCCAGCAACGCGCCATAGCGGAGCGTCGAGGGAGGGACGCGCTTGGGCAAGGCCAGGCCGAGCACCAGGGCCTGCAGGATCATGGCGCCGGCCGAGAGGAAGAACACCGCGTGCCATGAGGAGAGTTCGGCGATGAAGCTGGAGACCGGGCGCGCCAGCATGATGCCGAGCATCAAGCCGCTCATGACATTGCCGACGACCCGTCCGCGCACGGCCGCGGGGGCCATATGCGCGGCATAGGGCACGAGCACCTGCACCGCGACGGAGCCGAGGCCGATGAACAGAGCGGCGGCGAGGAAGGGGAGTGGGTGGGTCGACAATCCCGCGCCGAGCAACGCCAGGGTGGCGCCGCCGATGAGGATCAAGACGAGACGACGGTTTTCCACCAGATCGCCGAGCGGCACGATCAGCAGCAGGCCCGCGCCATAGCCGATCTGCGTCAGCGTGACGATCAGCCCCGTCGCCATCGGCGAGAGGCCAAGGGCCGTACCGATCGGCCCGGCAAGCGGCTGGGCATAGTAGATATTGGCGGCGATCAGCCCGCAGGCCGCCGCCAGCAGAAGGGTCATCCAAGCGGAAACCGCCGGCTGGTCGAGTGGGTTGTCGGCGGCTGTGGTCGCGGTCATCGCGCACTCCAAAAGGAAACAATTATTTCCTAATTCGGCAAATCAATCCGGGCAAACTCGTCAGTCGAGTATTTTCATCGCGATATCAACCACCGCCGCCATCTCCGCCCGGGCGCGACCGGTCTTGCCGACGACGCGCATGCCCTGCACGAGGCAGAGCATCAGCCGGGCGGTCGCTTCGCCATCGACATGGTCCGGGATCGAGCCATCCGACTGACCCTGCCGGATCTGCTCAGCCATCAGCGCCTCGTTCCGGCCGAGGGCAGCCGTGATCCGCCGTGCCACGTCCTCGTCGAAAATCGCCAGCTCGGCGGCGCCGCCGACGACCAGGCATCCGCGCCGCCCCGCGCCGCCATGCGACGCCTCGGCATAGAAGGTCAGGAACGCGCGGATCCGATCGCGCCCCGTCCCACCCGTGCCGATCGCCTGCCGAAGCTTTTCGTCCCGCACGAGTTTGTAGCGGTCGAGTGCCGCCAGAAAGACGGCCTTTTTATCTTTGAACGCCTTGTAGACGCTGCCCGAGGCAAGCTCCATGGCACCCGTCAGGTCACCGATCGAGGTGGCGTGATAGCCCCGCTCGGAAAAGACGCGGACTGCCTTGTCGAGCGCCTCATCCATATCGAACTCGCGGGGCCGGCCTCGACCGCGAGGGATGGGAGCGGATGATGATGCGAGGTTCGCCATGCCACAGTATAGGGATCGATTGTTTCCTAAATCAAGGGTCGCATAACCCTGAACATTCCCGCACCACCCGCCACCGAACGGCTACCCAGTAGCCGCCCGTCACGGTGTCACGCTCACCCTTCATCGATCCGATGGCGGGAGGGCGAATCAGTGAGCAAGCCCGCTTACGAAAACCGCAGCCGCTGGCCGATGCCGAGGCGGGCGGCTTTTTCCAGCATGGCGTGACCGAGGGCTATGTCGGAGAGCGACAGGCCGCGATGCCAGAGGAGGTTGGTCTCGGCGTCGCTCTCGCGGCCGGGCTTCAAGCCGGCGACGATCTGGCCGAGTTCGGCATGGAGGGTCGTCTCGGATAGTTTGCCGGCGTCGACATGGGCGCGCAGCGCGCCGAATTTGCCCTGCTTGCACTGGCCCCAATCATCGACCACCAGCTTGTCCATGATGTCGGTCAGCGAGAGTTCAAGCGCGCTGATGGTGCCATAGGGGATGACGCAGGCGCCCTTGGCGATCCACTCGGTCTTCAGTAGCGGCGCCGGCTCGATCAGGCGGGAGGCCTCGACGACGATATCGGCACCCTCGATGGCACCTTGCCAGCTATCGACCGAGCGGACCGGCTTGCCGAGATCGGCACTGAGCCGTTCGGCCAGGCCGTCGCGGCTTTCCGGACGGCGGGAATGGATGCGGATCTCGTCGAAATCGAACAAATGATCGAGCAGCCGAACGTTCCAATAGGCGGTGCCGCGCGCGCCGATATGGCCCAGCACCTTGGAATTCTTGCGCGCGAGATACTTGGCGCCGACCGCCGTGACCGCACCGGTGCGCATGTCGGTGATGCCCGAGGCGTCGAGGATCGCCTTGGGCATGCCGTTGCTCGGGTTGAACAGGTTCAGGATGGCCATCTCGGAGGGCAGGCCCTGGGTGTAGTTGTCGACGAAATCGCCGACCACCTTCACGCCGGCGGTGTCGATCGGCGCGCCGATATAGCCGCGCAGCACATTGAAATGGCCGCGGGCGACACCCGGCTCCAGATGCATGCGCGGCTCGATGACCGTCTCGCCGCGGCCTTGAGCAGCGAGGCTGCTCTCGATCGCGGCGAGGATCTCCGCATCGGTGAGGTTGAGCGCCTCGATATCGAGACCATTGAGATAGGTGATGTAGACCGGCGGGTAGCGCGTCATCAGATTAAACTCTCTTACGCTCAGATGAGGCTGGGCAGGTTCAGGTCATGCTCTTTGGCGCAGGCGATGGCGCTCTCGTAGCCGGCATCGGCGTGGCGCATGACGCCGGTCGCCGGATCGTTCCATAAGACACGCTCGATCCGCTTCGCCGCCTCCGGCGTGCCATCGGCGACGATGACCATGCCGGCATGCTGGCTGAAGCCCATGCCGACGCCGCCGCCATGATGCAGCGACACCCAGGTCGCCCCGCTGGCGCAATTCAACAGCGCGTTCAGCAGCGGCCAATCGGAAACCGCGTCCGAGCCGTCCTTCATCGCCTCGGTCTCGCGGTTGGGCGAGGCGACCGAGCCGGAATCCAGATGATCGCGGCCGATGACGATCGGCGCCTTCAACTCGCCGCTGGCGACCATCTCGTTGAAGGCCAACCCCAGCCGGTGCCGGTCGCCGAGACCGACCCAGCAGATCCGCGCCGGCAGCCCCTGGAATTTGATCCGCTTGGCCGCCATGTCGAGCCAGTTGTGCAAGGCGGCGTTGTCCGGCAGCACCTCCTTGACCTTGGCATCGGTGCGGTAGATGTCCTCCGGATCGCCAGACAAGGCGGCCCAGCGAAACGGCCCGATGCCCCGGCAGAACAGCGGCCGGATATAGGCCGGCACGAAGCCCGGGAAATCGAACGCGTTGGCGACCCCCTCCTCGAGCGCCATCTGCCGGATGTTGTTGCCGTAATCGACGGTGGGGATGCCCATTTTCAAGAAATCGAGCATGGCCCGGACATGTTCCGCCATCGAGCGTTTGGCAGCGGCCGACACGGCTTTCGGGTCGCTGGCGCGCTTGGCTTCCCATTCGTCCAGGGTCCAGCCCTTGGGCAGATAGCCGTTGACCGGGTCGTGGGCGGAGGTCTGGTCGGTCACGCAATCCGGCCGGACACCCCGGCGGACCAGTTCAGGCAACAGCTCGGCCGCGTTGCCGAGCAGCCCGACCGAGAGCGGCCGCTTGTCCCGGCAGGCGCGATCGATCATCGCCAGGGCGTCGTCCAGATCCTTGGCCTGAACATCGAGATAACCGGTCTTCAGCCGCATCTCGATCCGGCTCGGCACGCATTCGATGGCGAGGCAGGAGGCCCCCGCCATGGTCGCGGCCAGCGGCTGCGCCCCGCCCATGCCACCGAGGCCGGCGGTCAGGATCCAGCGGCCGGCGAGGCTTCCGCCGTAATGCTGCCGGCCCATCTCGACGAAGGTCTCGTAGGTGCCCTGCACGATTCCCTGGCTGCCGATATAGATCCAGGAGCCGGCGGTCATCTGGCCATACATCATCAAGCCCTTGCGATCGAGCTCGTTGAAATGCTCCCAAGTCGCCCAATGGGGCACCAGATTGGAGTTGGCGATCAGCACGCGCGGCGCGTCGGCATGGGTGCGGAACACGCCGACCGGCTTGCCCGACTGCACCAGCAGCGTCTCGTCGGCTTCGAGCTTGCGCAGCGCGTCGACGATCCGGTCGAAGCTGGGCCAATCCCGCGCGGCCCGGCCAATGCCGCCATAGACGACCAACTCGCCCGGCCGCTCCGCGACCTCGGGATCGAGGTTGTTCATCAGCATGCGCAGCGGCGCCTCGGTCAGCCAGCCCTTGGCGCTGAGTTCGGTCCCGCGCGCCGCCCTGACAATGCGCGCGTTGTGTCGGTGCTCGTCCACTTGACATCTCCCCAGGACCCGATCCGGATCTGCAGTATATACAAGTAAGGGCGGGATATACAAGTTAGGGCGGACGGCAACCGGACCTAGTCGGCCATAACCTTAGTCGGCCATGAAATTGGCGAAGGCGGCTTTGTAGTCCGGGTGCCAGCGGGACAGCGCCGGACGATTCTTGATGATGTCCTCGGCGGCCCAGAGGATGCGCTTGTTGTCCATGTCGCGCGTCACGTCGTTATCCGGGCAGAGAATATAGAAATCGCCTTTCGCCATACCGTCCAGCAGACAGTCGACGACCTGTTCGGGTGTCCAGGCGGCCGCCGGCTTTTCGGCGACGCTTGCGCGTGAAGCCGGTGAAGGTGAAGCCCGGTATCAGCAGATGGGCGGTCACGAGACAGCCCGGCTGACTGCGCAGCTCGTGGGCGAGCGCCTCGGTCACCACCTTGATGCCGGCTTTCGAGACGTTGTAGGCGGTATCGCCCGGTGGGCAGGTGATGCCCTGTTTGGACCCGGTATTGACGATGGCGCAGGCGGTGCCCTGGGCCACCATCGCCGGACCGAACACCTGCGCGCCATGGACGACGCCCCACAGATTGGCGTCGATGATCTGGTGCCAGCGTTCGGTCTCGCCGAACAAGCCGCCACCGCCCTCCCGGCCCGCGTTGTTCATGAGCAGCCCGACCTCGCCGAACGCGTCATAGGCACGCTCCTTCAAGCGCCGCACATCCTCCAGCCGGCTGACATCGGTCGGCAGCGAGACGACATCGGCGGGGCGCCGCGCATGGCCGGCGACCTTGGCCGCCGCCGCCTCCAAGGCCCCGGCATCGATATCGGCGAGGCATAGCTTCATGCCCCGCGCGGCGAAGCGTTCGGCCGCGGCGAGCCCGATGCCGCAGGCGGCGCCGGTGACGACGGCGACGCGGCCGGATTCCAAGACGGGATGATCGGTCATGCCGCTACTCTCCTGTTGCTGGCCTGATGCTGGCTTCCACTGAAGGAGGTAGGCGCGATCCGTCGAATTGACCATCCGAGAGGGGCATGAAAATGATCGAGCGCATCATCCTGGCGAGTCGCTGGGCGCTGATCGGCCGCGGGCGAGCCACGGGCATGGCAGCCCCGCGCGCGGGGATCGTCGGATCACCCTTCAAAACCGCATTCGGCAGGTTAAGTTTTCCAAGCGCGTAGTTCTTGGAGCCCTCGCCGCCCATGTCAGCCAACCCCTTGAAGCCCGCCGAGCCGCCGAAGAACCGGCCGATCGTGCTGGCCGCCTGCCTGGTCGCCATCTTCATGACGGCGGTCGAGGCGACCATCGTCGCGACCGCGATGCCCTCGATCATCGCCGATCTGGGCGGGTTCGAGCTGTTCGGCTGGGTCTTCGCGGTCTATGTGCTGGCCCAGGCCATCACCATCCCGCTGTATGGCCGTTTGGCGGATCTCCATGGCCGCAAGCCGGTCTTCTATTTCGGGGCCGCGCTGTTCCTCGGCGGTTCCGCCCTGTGCGGCGTCGCCCATGGGATGATCGCGCTGATCGTCTATCGAACGATCCAAGGCCTTGGCGCCGGCGCCGTGCAAAGCATCGCGCTCACCGTGGTCGGCGATCTCTACAGCCCCGTCGAGCGGGTCAAGATCCAGGGTTACCTGGCCAGCGTCTGGGGCATGTCGGCGGTGATCGGCCCGCTGCTCGGCGCCTTCATCGTCGATCATCTGGGCTGGCCCGTGGTGTTCTGGGTAAACCTGCCGATCGGCCTGGTCGCGATCGTCATGCTGACGCTGTTCCATCGCGAGCTGGTGCGCCCCCGCCGCCATGCGATCGACTGGATCGGCGCCGTGCTGTTGGCCATCAGCATCGGCACGCTGATGCTGGTCATGCTGCAAGGCGACCAGCTCGGCCGCTGGATCCCGGCGCTGTTGGGCGCGGCCGCCATCAGCACGGCGGCCTTGGTGGTCCAGCAGCGCCGGGCGCCCGAGCCGATCCTGCCCATGGTGCTGTGGCGCAACCGGGTGGTCGTGGTCGGCAATCTGGGCAGCCTGATCACCGGCGCGCTGATGATGGGGGTGAGCGCGTTTCTGCCGCCCTATACCCAAGGCGTGCGTGGCGAGGACACGCTGACCGCGGGCATCCTGCTCGCCCTCATGATGGTCGGCTGGCCGATCGCGACCATCCTCGGCGCCCGGCTGACCATGCGGACGTCGTACCGTGCCAGCGCGCTGGTCGGCGTGGGGTTCCTGCTGCTCGGCGCCAGCTGCCTCTTGATACTCGATCCGACCAGCAGCCTCGCCTGGGCCGGCGCCGGCTCGTTCCTGCTGGGCGCCGGCCTGGGATTTTGCACCAACACCTTCATGGTATCGACCCAGGGGGCGGTCGATCTCGGCAGCCGCGGCGTCGCGACATCATCCATCCTGTTCACCCGGCTGGTCGGCCAGGCCGCCGGCATGGCGGTCTTCGGCGGCATCCTCAACCGCGGCATCGCCGCCCGCCTGCCGGAAGGCGGCGACCCGATCCAGCACCTGATCGAGCCGGCGTTGCGCCAGGCACTGAGCCCGACCGTCTTGGGTCACCTGACCACGGCGATCTCGGCATCGCTGCACGATGTGTTTCTGGCGGGCGCGATCATGGCGGCGCTCACCCTGCCGGTCGTGCTGGCCATGCCGGCCCGGCTCAGACCCGGCCACACCGACCCTCGCCCGGTCGAAGGATCCCGCACCGACGGGCCCGCCGGCGAACCCGCCGAGTAAAAACCGGGGCCGCGCCCTCCGGTGCCAGCCGGGCTTGGAACTCCGACTTCACGGCTTATGTTGACGGAGAGACGGGCTGAGAGCGTAGGAGCCGACATGCCGAAAACCGACGCAGGAAGTGAGATCTCGCGACGCCTCTTCATCCAGCGTTCGGCAATCGCGACGGGCGGTCTCGCCGCCACCGGCGCGGTCGGTACAGCCGCCGCTCAACCGGCGCCGTCCCCCGCGCCCGAAGCGCCCTCGGCGCCGATGCGCACCGCCGACATGATCGACGTCACCCTTCAGATCAACGGGCAAGCCCGGCGGCTCAGCATCGAGCCGAGGGTCACCCTGCTCGATGCCCTGCGCGAGCAGCTTGGCCTGACCGGATCGAAAAAAGGCTGCGATCGGGGTGCTTGCGGCGCCTGCACGGTTCTGGTGGATGGCCGCCGGATCAACAGCTGCCTGGCGCTGGCGGCACGCCAGCAGGGCAAGGCGATCACCACGATCGAGGGGCTCGCCAAGGGCGACACGCTGCACCCGATGCAGGCCGCGTTCATCGAACATGACGCCTTCCAATGCGGCTACTGCACCTCGGGGCAGATCATGTCGTCGATCGGCCTGCTCAATGAGGGCCGCGGCCGGTCGGACGCGTCGATCCGCGAATTCATGAGCGGCAATATCTGTCGATGCGGCGCCTATCCCAACATCGTGGCCGCGATCAAAGCGGCGGCGGAGCAAGCCTGATGCACAGTTTTTCCCTGGCCCAACCCCAGACGATCACCGAGGCGATCGCCGCCACCGCCCAACCCGATGCCAAGACCCCGGATGCCAAAATCATCGCGGGCGGCACCGATCTCATGCAGTTGATGAAAGACAATGTCGAACGGCCCGACCGGCTGATCGATATCGCCGGGTTGCCGCTCGGCGGCGTCGAGGTCACCGCGCAAGGCCTGCGCATGGGGGCGCTGGCCCATATGGCGGAGGTCGCGGATCACCCGGACGTGCGGCGCGACTACCCGGCGATCGCCCAGGCGCTGGCCGCGAGCGCCTCGGGCCAGGTCCGCAACATGGCAACCATCGGCGGCAATATCCTGCAGCGCACCCGATGCGGCTATTTCCGGGATACCGCCTTCGCCTGCAACAAGCGCGTGCGCGGCTCCGGCTGTCCGGCGCAGGATGGCGAGAACCGGTTTCTGGCCATCCTCGGCACCAGCGATCATTGCGTCGCGACCCATGCCTCGGATTTCGCGGTGGCGCTGGCCGCCCTTGATGCCGAGGTCGAGCTGCAAGGCCCGGCGGGACCGCGCCGCGTGGCCTTGACCGAGTTCCACCGCGTGCCGGGCGATACCCCCGAGGTCGAGACGATCATGCTGCCGGGCGAGCTCATCACCGCCATCACCGTCCCCGCGAGCCGGCTCGCCCGCAATTCGCATTATCTCAAGGTGCGCGACCGGGCGTCGTTCGAATGGGCGCTGATCTCGGCGGCCGTGGCCCTCGATATCGGCGGCGGCCGGATCCGCGCGGCGCGGGTCGCCATGGGTGGGGTCGGCACCAAGCCGTGGCGGCTGCCCCAGGTCGAGGCGGCGCTGATCGGCGCCGCCGCCGACGAGACCGGGTTCCGCGCCGCCGCCGCGCATGCCGCCGATGGCGCGCGGCCGCTCAATCAGAACGGCTTCAAGCTCACCCTCATGCGGAACACGCTGGTCCGGGCGCTCCAAGCGACGGCAGCTACCATCTGAACGGGAGAGATATCATGCTGCCGAGGATTGGACAGCCGCTCGACCGGGTCGACGGTCGCCTCAAGGTCACCGGCGGGGCGCGCTATGCCGCTGAATTCCCACCCAGCACGGTCGGTGCCGGGCTGGTTCACGCGGTGCTGGTGCAAAGCACCATCGCGCGCGGCACGATCACCGGCTTCGATCTCGGTGCCGCGAAGGCGCTGCCCGGCGTGCTGGCGATCCTGACGCCGGACAGCACCATGCCGTTGCCGGACGTGAAGCCCAGTTCCGCGGTGGCCAGCATCCCGATGCTGCGCGACCGCAAGGTGCGGTATCAGGGTCAACACATCGCCGTCGTCGTGGCCGATACCCTGGAACGCGCGCAGGACGCCGCCAGCCGGGTGGTCGTCCACTACGCCACCGAACCGGCGGTGACGACCATGGAGGACGGGCTGAAGGGCGCCTACAAGCCGCATTCCTTTGCCAATGGCCGGCAGCCGCCGGATACCAGCCGGGGCGATTTCGACGGTGCCTTCACCGGTGCCGCGATCAAGATCGACGAGACTTATGTGACGCCGATCGAGCATCACAACGCGATGGAGCCGCATGCCACCATCGCCGCCTGGAACGGCGATCGAGTAACCGTCTACAACGCCACGCAGTCCGTCTCCGGCACGCAGCAAACCGTCGCGACATGCCTCGGAATCGCGCCGCGACAGGTGCAGGTCGTCGCCGACTTCATCGGCGGCGGGTTCGGCAGCAAGGGCGTCACCTGGCCCCATGTCGTCCTGGCGGCGATCGCCGCCCGCGAGGTTGGCCGGCCGGTCAAGCTCGTGCTGACCCGCGCCCAGATGTACAGCTCGAACGGCTACCGCCCGAAGACCATCCAACACGTGCGGCTGGGCGCCGACGCGACCGGGCAGTTGGTCGCCATCGGCCATGACGGGCTGGCCCAAATGTCCGATCCGGAGCTCGGCGAGTTCACCGAAACGGTCGGGATCGCGAGTCAGATGCTGTATGCCTGCCCGAACGTGTCGGTCACCCACCGGGTGGTGCCGATCGCGGCGCCCTTGCCGACCTTCATGCGGGCGCCGGGCGAGGCGTCCGGCGTCTATGCGCTCGAATCCGCGATGGACGAGCTGGCCGTCGCCTTGAAGATCGATCCGCTCGACCTCAGGCTGCGCAACTACGCCGAGACCGATGGGCATGAGGGCAAGCCTTTTTCCAGCAAATCGCTGCGCGACTGCTACACAAAGGGGGCCGCGCTGTTCGGTTGGGATAAGCGGCCGCTGACGCCCGGCACCCTGCGGTCGGGCGACAAGCTGCTCGGCTGGGGCATGGCGACGGCCACCTATCCGATGAACCGCGGCCAGGCCGAGGCGACCGTCCATGTCTTCGCCAACGGCTCCGCGGTGCTGCGCATCGGCAGCCAGGATATCGGTACCGGCACCTATACGGTGCTGACCCAGGTCGTGGCCGATGCGCTGAGCCTGCCGCCGGCGGCGGTGCGCACCGAACTCGGCGACAGCCGGTTCCCCAAAGCGCCGGGATCGGGCGGCTCCCAGACGGTCGCGAGTTGCGCCCCGGCGGCGCAGGCGGCGGCGCAGGCCTGCCGCCAAAAGCTGATCGACATGACGCTCGCCGATGGGCAATCGCCGTTCCAAGGCCGTGGCGCCGAGGCGATCGATTTCATCGACGGCAATCTGGTGCTGAAAGACCAGCCCACCACGCGCATCGCCATCGGCGATGTCTTGAAGCGCGCCGGGACGGAGCGTATCGAGGCCACCGCCGGGTCGAGGCCCGGCGACGAAAAGCAGCATTACTCGATGCATTCCTTCGGCGCGCAATTCGTGGAGGTCAGCGTCGACCCGGAGCTGGGCGAGGTCCGGGTGCTACGCTATGTCGGCGCCTTCGCCGCGGGCCGTATCCTGAATGCCAAGACCGGTCGCAGCCAGTTGATCGGCGGCATCACCTATGGCATCGGCATGGCCTTGCTGGAGGAGACGCTGGTCGACCGCAAGACCGGGCGGGTCACCAACCCGACCCTCGCCGAATACCTGATGCCGGTGCATGCCGACATCCCCGATATACAGACGATCTTCATCGAGGAAGACGACGCCCTCGTGAACGCGCTGGGCGTCAAGGGGATCGGCGAATTGCCGATGGTCGGCGTGGCGGCGGCGATCGCCAACGCGGTCTATCACGCGACCGGCCGCCGCGTCCGCGATCTGCCCCTGCGGCCGGAAAAGGTGCTGGGCCTGACGATATAATAATCGCGATTACTTATAGGGATGCCGATTTAAACGCCTCGAGGATCGCCACCTGCACGTCGGGCGGCTGGGCCTTCACGGCCTGCTTCATGGTGTTGACCGTCCGGCGCAGATCATAGACTTGATCGAGCAACGACAGCACCAGCGATACGGTCTCCTCCGGCGTATCCAATTCGCGACGCAGATCATAGATCAGGTGAACGCGCGCCAGGTCGACGGCCTGAAAGATCCAGGTCTCCCCCTCGATCGGTTCCGGCTGCACCCAGCGCTGCTCGATCCAATAGCGGAGTTCGACCACCTCCAAATCCGGAAACAGGCCGACGACCGCGTCGATGCGCATCATGATGGCTCCCCTCCCTGGCTAGGGTGGTGGAGTCGGGGATCGAAGGGGTGACGGGGCGTCCACGTCTCCAGGAAAGCGCTCAACTCGGGCTCCTCGCCCGTCGGCAGAGCGACTTTGAGATCGACGAATTGATGCCCCCCGGCGATGCCGCGATTTTTCAAGCGCAGCCTCGTGCCCGTGGTGGAATGCGGCGGGATGGTGAGGGTGACCGGCCCTTTCAAGGTCGCCACCTGGACCTTCGCTCCCAGGACCGCCTCCTTGAGCGTCACCGGCAGGTCCAGCACGATGTCGTCGCCGTCGCGGCGGAACAGCGGGTGAGGCGTCACGCGCACCTCGATCAGCGCATCGCCCGCCGGGCCGCCGCCGAAGCCGGGCATTCCCTGGCCCTTCAGCCGCAGCACCTGGCCATCCTGCAACCCTTCGGGGATCGTCACGTCGAGCGTGCGGCCATCCGGCAGGGTCAGGCGCCGAACAGCGCCATTCGCGGCGTCGAGGAAATCGACGGTCAAGCTGTATTGCGCATCGGGACCTTTGGCGGCGAAACCGCGACCCGCGCGGCCCTGACCACCGAATCCCTGACCACCGAATCCCTGACCACCAAACCCCTGGCCGCCGAACGCCTGGGCGAAGATGCCCTCCAGATCTTCCGAGTCGAAAGGCGAACCGGCCCGGTACTTGGCGCCGCCGGCGGTCTCGCCGAAATCACGGTAGAACTGCCGTTCCTGGGGCCGCTCCGCCCCCGTGGCATCGATCTCGCCGCGATCGAACCGGGCGCGTTTATCCGCGTCGGACAGCAGCGCGTTGGCGGCGGAGATCGTCTTGAACCGCTCGGCCGCCTCCGGCTTGCCCGGATTGAGGTCGGGATGATGAGTTTTCGCCAGCTTGCGGTACGCCGAGCGGATTTCCTTTTCCGTCGCGGTTCGCTTGACGCCAAGGATCTCGTAGGGGTCTTCCATGTCTTCCCTAAGCTATGAAGTCAGCCAAATTCGACATCAGCTAAACTGGGAGGAGCGCCGTCGCGGCATCATCAGGGGTGCCAGGATACCGACGCCGATCCCCCAGAAACCGTTGATCACGATCGGGATGAGCAGCGACCCGTCGGCGGGCGGCTCGCCCTTCAGCGGGGCAACGACGAACCAGCCGACCAGACAGGCGAGGATGCCGAGGCCGAAGCCCCAAATCGGCAACGCGCCGCGCAGCCGTGGCAGGGCAAGGCCGAACAGGACGCCATAGAGCCCGCCCCAAAAGACGAGGCTGGCGATCACCGGTACACCGAAGGGCGGGGTCGGCTCCATCGGATAGGGCGGCGGCATTAGACCAGCCTGATACAGCAGCCACCACATCGCCGCATGAAAGGTCAGGACCGACAGGGCCGCGGCGAGAAAGCCGAGGCCGGCCCGGGTGGCGGGACGGGGCTTGCCTGCCGAGCTACTCATCCAGCGTCACCGTCGCGCGCCGCCTGAGCTTCGGGTATACAATCCCCCCAATGACTTCCGCGGCCGTGACTTCTTCCATGATTGCCCCTGACGCTGATGGCGGGACGGTTCGACCGAGCAAGCGCCGGATCGCCCGCGCCTTAAATGGGGGTTTTTCGAGAAATTGCGATGCCCGTCGCGCCAGCTTCCGGCGCCGCCGGGACCTTTCCCCCCACCCACAAGCGAGGCGACGATGATCACCCTCTATACCTGGACCACCCCGAACGGCCGCAAGGTGTCGATCCTGCTCGAGGAATTGGGCCTGTCCTATGCGGTGAAGCCGGTCAATATCGGCAAAAATGAGCAATTCTCGCCGGAGTTCCTGGCGATCGCACCGAACAACAAGATCCCGGCGATCATGGATGATGAAGCCGAAGGCGGTCCGCTGACGATTTTCGAAAGCGGCGCCATCCTGACCTACCTCGCCGAGAAGAGCGGGCGCTTCCTGGCGCCCTCGGGCGCCGCCCGGTTTAAGGCGCTGGAATGGCTGCATTGGCAGATCGGCGGGCTGGGGCCGATGCTGGGCCAGCTCGGCTTTTTCGCCGTTCGATCCGACGAGAAGGCGCCGCTCGCGATCAAGCGCTTCACCGAGGAGGCCGATCGCCTGCTGGGCGTCATGGAACGGCGCCTGGCCGAGGTGCCCTATCTGGCGGGAGCGGAGTATTCGATCGCCGATATGGCGGCCTATCCTTGGGTGGCCGCCGCGACGACCTTCATGAAAGACGTGCTTGCCGAAAGCTTGACGACCAAACCGTCGATCCAGGCTTGGCTGGACCGTGTCGGCGCCCGTCCGGCGGTACAGCGCGGTATGGCGGTGCCAAAGGTTTGAGGGGCGTTTCCGGGGGAGACCGCTATGGTTTCCCCCGGAACCAGGCACCGGAGCCGATCGCCACGGCGAGCGTCACCCCGTAAGCGACCAGACCCAATGCCAGAGCGGCGAACAGCCAGGCGAGCGAGCCGGTCAGGCGCAAGGCGATCCAGCCGCCGCCGATCGCGACCAGGATGCGCAGGAATCCACCCGCCAGGGGCCAGAACAGCCGACCGGCGCCTTGCGAGGCGAAATACAGCGCCATGCCCAGACCGAACAAACCATAGGCCGGGCCGACGATGCGCAGATAGGTGCCGCCGGTCTCCAGCATCCGCGGCTCGCTGCTGAACAGCGCCAGCCAGGCATGCGGCCAGATCGCCGCCGCGAGGCCGATCGCCTCGGTGATCGCGAAGGCCAGAACGGCACCGGCGACGGCGATGCGCAGCGCGCGCCGCTCCTGACCGGCACCGATATTGGTGCCGACCATCGCGACCAGGGGCGCACCCAACCCAAAGACCAGCGGCACCAGCAGATATTCCAGCCGCGCCCCGGTGCCATAGCCGGCGACCGCGTCGACCGTGGCGCTACCGGCGACCAACGCGGTCGTCATCACCACGGTGAGGTTGGTCTGCACCGAAGTAATCGCGGCGACGGCCCCCACGCCGAGGATGCTGCGGAACAGCGGCCAGCGCAGGCCGCCCAGGCGAAACCGCGTGAGATTGCGTCCGGACAGGATGTACCAGGCGAGGGCCGCCGTACCCGCCGCGTAATACACAACCAGGGCGGCCCCGCCACCGGCGACACCGAGGGCCGGAAACGGCCCGATGCCGAAGATCAGGCAAGGCGACAGCGGCACCAGCAGGATGACACCGCCGCAGATCACCAGGGCCGGCGCCAGCATATTACCGGTGCCACGGATGACGCTGGCCAGCGCGTTCATCAGCCAGAACAGCACATTGCCGGCGAACACGACGTTCGAATAGCTGAGGGCCGCGTCGAGCTCGGCCCCCTTGCCGCCGAGCAACCGATAGACCGGCGCCCCGAAGACCAGCATGACAAGGGCGCAGACCGCACCCAGGCAAACATTGATGACGATGGCGTGCAGCAACAGCGCGTCGGCATCGTCGCGGCGGCCGGCCCCCAAGGCGCGGGCGACGGCGGAAGAGATGCCGCCGCCCATGGCGCCGCCCGAGATCATCTGCACCAGCATGACCAGCGGAAAGACCAGCGCCATCCCGGCCAGCGCATCGGTGCCGAGACGGGAGACCCACCAGGTCTCGATCAATCCGGTCGAGGCCTGCGCCAGCATGATGAGAACATTGGGCCAAGCCAAACGCAGCAGCGTCCTGCCGATCGGCGCCTGCAACAATTGCAGCGTGCGCGGGTTCATCGGCGCGGGCTTGGCGGCATCGGCGCCCGCCGCGCCCCTGCCCGCCGCGCCCCCGATAGTCCGCGCTGCGCCGGACGGGGCGGCGATCATGACACGCCCGATGGTACTGCCCGGTCGCAGCCCAAGGATCCCAGGCGCCGGCGGGTCCGCTCATCGGCGGCCGGCCCCGGCGCAAGCTTGAACACGGCATCGGTGATCGGCCGGCCGGTCGCCCGGTCGATCAGCACGGGATCGGCCTCCACCCCGGTTTCGGTATTGACCAGCACGACGCTGGTCCCCTCCGGCGCGAAGTGTTTGTTGCCCCAGGCGAGCAGCGCCAGACTGACCGAACGGAAATCGCGGCCGAGATCGGTCAGCACGTATTCATCGCGCGGCGGCCGTTCGGTGTAGCGCCGCCGCTCCAGCAACCCTGCTTCGACCAACGCGGTGAGCCGCTTGGTCAGAATATTCGGGGCGATATCCAGGCTCTTCTGGAACTGGTCGAAGCGCGTCATGCCATAGAAGGCATCGCGCAGGATGAGGATGCTCCACCACTCGCCAACCCGCTCCAGGCTGCGGGCGACCGGGCATTGCATGGTGCCGAAGCTCTTGCGCTGCATGGATTTGGAACCTCCCTCTCTCAAATGTATCGCGGATACGGTGAGCCTTGCCCGTGCGCCCGATCAATGCGCATCGGCCGACGGGGCCCGGGGTGGTCCGACCCGGCGCATCAGCGGCACCATGGCGGTCGCCACGACAAAACACCCCATGATGGCGAAGAACGCATCGGCATAGGTCAAGGTTTGCGCCTCCCGCCAGGTCAGCGACCAGAGCGTCTCGATCGCCGAGGCATGGCCGTGAAGGACATCGCCACCGAACGCCGCCGTCCTGGTGGTGGTCAAGCGTCGCAACAGGTCGACCATCGCCGGGTTGGTGGTGTTGAGATGGTCGGCCAGCCGCAGGAAATGCAGATTGGTCCGGTCGTTCAGAATCGTGCCGCAAGCGGCGATGCCGATGGCACCACCCAAATTGCGCATCAGGTTGAACAGGCCCGAAGCCAGCTTCAACCGATCCGGGGCCAGGCCGCCCAGCGTCAAGGTCACCGTCGGTGCCACCGCGAATTGCTGCGCGAAGCCGCGCAGTGCCTGGGGCAGGAGCAATTCCCGCCATCCCCAGTCATGGGTGATCGGTGTGAAGTACGCCATGCTGAGCGTGAACAGCGCCAGGCCGAACATCATCAGCCAGCGCAGATCGATCCGCCTGGCAAAGAAGGTATAGACCGGGATGGCGCAGACCTGGAACACGCCGGTCGTGAACACCGCCTCGCCGATCTGCAACGCGCTGAAGCCGCGTACCCGGCCGAGAAACAGCGGCGTCAGGTAGATCGTCGCGAAGATGCCGATGCCGGTGACGAAGGAGAAGAAGCAGCCGAGCGAGAAGTTGCGGCTCTTCAGGGCCCTGAGATCGACAATCGGCTGTGGGTGGGTGAGGCTGCGCCAGATGAAGGCCAGCCCCGCTATGCCGGCGATCCAGGCGGTCGTGGTGATCGTTTCGTCATCGAACCAGCCCCAGCGCGGGCCTTCCTCCAAGGTATATTCGAGACAGCCGAGAAACACCGCCATCAGCGCCATGCCGGGGTAATCGGCGCCGCGCAGCAGCGACAGGTTGGGCTTGTCGACGCGGACCAACATCGGCACGACCACGGCGACGAAGATGCCGGGCACCAGATTGATGAAGAACAGCCAGTGCCAGGAATAATTATCGGTGATCCAGCCGCCGACCGTCGGCCCCAAAGTGGGCGCCAGAGAGGACAGGGCGCCGACCGTGGCCGCCGCGACGACGATCTTCGGTCCGCGAAAGAACGCGAAGGCGGTCGTGAACACGGTCGGGATCATCGAGCCGCCGAGAAAGCCCTGCAGCGCCCGGAAGACGATCATGCTCTGGATGTCCCAGGCCCAGCCGCACAGCAGGCTGGTCGCGGTGAAGCCGGCGGCGGAGACGCAGAACAGCCAACGCGTCGACATCACCCGCGACAGCCAGCCCGACAACGGGATGACGATGATCTCGGCGATCAGATAGCTGGTCTGCACCCAGGCGGTCTCATCCGCCCCGGCCGACAAGCCGCCGCCGATGTCGCGCAGCGACGCGGAGACGATCTGGATGTCCAGCAGAGCGATGAAAAAGCCGACGCACATGACGGAGAAGGCGAAAACCTTCGCGAGATCCGACAACTCCGCCGGTTGGGCGGCGGATGCGGCGATAGGGGGTGCGGCGCTCACGGCGCGGCCTGTTTGGCGGGACGCTCATCCACGGCGGCGGTGACCGACAGGCCGGGGCGCAGCCGGCCCAGTTGCGAGGCGTCGCCATCGAGCAGGACACGCACGGGAACGCGCTGCACGATCTTGGTGAAGTTGCCCGTGGCGTTCTCCGCCGGCAGCACGCTGAATTGGGCGCCGGTCGCGGGCGAGAGGCTCGCGACATGGCCGTGAAACACCTCGCCCGGCAATACATCCGCGGCGATCGTCACCGGCAAGCCGGGACTCAGGTGGGCGAGCTGACTTTCCTTGAAATTAGCGTCGACCCAGAGGCCCCGCGCCGGCACAAGGGCCACCAGTTGGGCGCCGGCCGTGGCAAAAGCACCGAGACGAGCGCTGCGATTGCCGACCACCCCATCGACCGGGGCCCGCAATTCGGTATAGCCGAGATTGAGCTGAGCGGTATCGCGATCGGCGATGGCGCCGGCGAGCAAGGCGTTCGTCTGCTGCTTCTGCGTGTCGATCACGTCGAGCTGACGCTGCGCCGCCTCTAACGCCGCCCGGCTGCGCTGGCCCTGGGCGAGCGCCTGCTTGTAGTCGGAATCCGCCTTCTGGAACGACTGGACCGAGGCCGCGGCGGTGGCCGAGAGCTCCTTGTACCGGACCTGGTCGTAGCGGGAGCGGGCAATCTCGGCATCCGTGGCGACGATGCCCGCTTCGGCCTGGGCGATTACCGCTTGCTGCAGCCGGCGGGTCGCATCGAGATTGGCCAACGTGGCCTGCTGCAGATCCACCGCCGCCGCCGCCTTGGCCAAGGCCGCCCGGTAATCGCGATCGTCGAGCCGTACCAGCAGGTCGCCGGCGCGTACCGCCTGATTATCCGTCACCGCCACCTCGGCGATGAAGCCCGCGACCTTGGGTGCGATGACCGTCACATCACCGCCGACATAAGCATCGTCGGTGCTTTCGATGAACCGACCGATAGTCCACCAGTCATGGCCATACCAGGCGGCCCCGAGACCGATGATCAAGGCGGCGCCGACGAGCCCCAGCCGCTTGACCGGCAACCCGGCCTTGCCGATCGCCGGCGGCGCCACCGAAACCCGATCGATCACTTGACTGCTCATGAAGCACCCCGCCGGACATCCTCGCAGGACCGCCCGATCGCGATCCAACCTATGTAGCTATCATATAGATAGTCACTTTCTATGTCACTATCATTTTGCAAGTCTTATGTGACTGCGAGAGCCTTCAGATGTGCGATAACGTCATTGACACACGGGCAACTCGCCGCAACCGTGTCCCCTCCAATAGAAGCCTGCTTAGGAAAGGAGCCGCGTCTTGGGGCCACCCGTCGATCTTGTGATCCCATCGCCCACGCTTCCGGCCGACACCGACGTGGTGGTGATCGGCGGCGGCATCGCCGGCGTCAGCACCGCGCTGTTCCTGGCGGAAAAGGGCATCCGCGTCGCCCTGTGCGAGAAGGGCGAGATCGGCGCCGAACAGAGCAGCCGCAACTGGGGCTGGTGCCGCACGCAAAGCCGCGACCCGCGCGAGATTCCGCTGAGCAATGAGAGCCTGCGCTTGTGGCGCGGGATGAACCAGCGCATCGGCGGCGACACCGGCTGGGACCAATGCGGCATCCTGGCGCTCTGCGCCACGGGCGGCGAGATGGCGGCGGCCGAACGCTGGGAGGAGGAAGCGCGGCTCTACCAGCTCGATTCCCGCCTGATCTCGGCGGACGAGATCGAGCGCCTGGTGCCGGGCGTCCAGGGAAACTGGAAAGGCGCGCTGTACTCGCCGACGGACGGACGGGCGGAGCCGCAGATGGCGGCCCCGGCGATCGCGCGCGGCGCGCAGGCGGCGGGCGCTTTGGTGTTCACCAATTGCGCCGTGCGCGGGGTCGAGACCGCCGGCGGCAAGGTCGCCGCCGTGATGACCGAGAAGGGACGCATCCGCTGCGGCTCCGTCGTGCTGGCGGGCGGCGCCTGGTCCAGCCTGATGTGCGACACGCTCGGCATCCGCCTGCCCCAGCTCAAGATCCTGGGCAACGTCATGCGGACCGCCCCGCTGGAAGGCGGACCGGAGATCTCCACCAAGGGAAACGGGTTCGGCCTGCGCAAGCGGCGGGACGGCGGGTACAACATCGCCTATGGCCAGTCGAACGAGGTCCAGATCGTTCCCGACAGCTTCCGCTACTTCTTCGACTTCCTGCCGCAGGTGGTTCTGGAGTGGCAGACGATGCGCCTGCGCCTCGGCCACCGCTTCGCCGAGGAGATCCGGCTCTCGCGCCCCTGGACGATGGACGAGGTCTCGCCCTTCGAACGGGTCCGCATCCTTGACCCGAAGCCCCTGGTCGCGGACATGAACAAGGCCCGCCGCAATCTGGAAGCGGTGTTCCCGGTGTTCCGACAGGCGAAGATCGAGCAGATGTGGGCCGGGCTGATCGATGTGACGCCGGACGCCGTGCCGGTGATCTCGCCGGTGGAGACGACGCCCGGGCTATTCCTCATCACCGGCTTCTCCGGCCATGGCTTCGGCGTCGGGCCCGCGGCCGGGCGCCTGGCCGCCGAGCTTGTGACCGGCGACGCCCCCATCGTGGACCCGACACCCTTCGCCTTCTCGCGGTTCGAGAAGGGTCGGAAGCCGGTGCTGAAAAGCGATCTGCTGGCGAAGAAGGCGGCCGATATCACGCAGCAGGTCTGATCCATCGGCCGCATCCGTGGGGGGTTCATGGATGCCGCCGATGGCCGCCTCCCCGCACGCTTCACCACGCCAATGCGTCGTCCCCGTCATTGCCGAACCCGCCAAGCACCAAGCCGTCATCGTCACCCTCGGCGATCCGCCGGGCATCGTCCGCCCAGCCCGATCGCGGGTGAGATTTCAGAGCCTCGAAGCGAAGCCCTCCAGCGCGCTCCTGGTCTGGCGACATCCTGGTTTTTACGATCCCGGCCGTCATGGCAACCGCCTGTTCGAGGTGAGAAAGTCACGCACCGTGACGATTCTGGTACCCTCATAGAGCCTGAGCCCCAGAGGGTCACGCTTGTCGCCGGTCACGAGAAAAACGCGCTGCAGGCCTCGTTGGGCCAAGAAGCTTCGCACCGCGATGTCGGTATCCTTGGACACCGAGACGGTCCAGCGGGTGGTATCTTCAGGCATAGGGCCTCCCGATAAGCCGTACTTCAAAATGCGTGTCGACCTCTGCCTCGGATCAGCGAGGGATGGGGGTCCGCATCGCCGCGAGCTCACCCTTCGTAATGGAGGACATGCAGCCCGGCGTTCCAGTCGCTGAGATACATGGTCCCGTCGGCTTGCACGTTGATGTCGCAGGATTGCGGCGCCAGCGCGTAGCCGGGGCGCGGGTCCAGGATACGGGTGGGTGGCGGGGCGACGTAGCTTGCGATCTCCTTGGGCGCGAAGGCGTCGCGGATGTCGAAGATGCGCAGGCCGGCATTGTGATAGGTCGCGAACAGGATCTCCTCGCTCTGAAAGGTCTCCGGGCGGTTCTCGTGCAGGTTATGCGGTCCGAAATTCTCGCCGGGGCGGCACCAGGCCTGGTCCTTCGGCGTGGGTAGCGTCGCGATCGAGACCGGGTTCTCCGGGCTGCGTACGTCGTAGAGCCACGTGTAGCTGAGCCCCTTGGCGCAGGCGAGGCCGGTGGACTCGTCCAGGATCACGGCCAGCTTGCGTCCCGGCAGCGGCAGTGGCGTATGCGTGCCGCCGGGAAACGGCGGCGTGGTGGTCACATGGGAGAGCAGCTTGATCTTCGCGGGATCGGCGATGTCCAGGATCGTGAAGCCGCCATCCCGCCACGCGGCGTAGCCCAGATTGCCCGCGACGATCATGTGGTGCAGGGCGACGCGCTGGTTGGACCAGCTTGGCGTCTCGCCACCCTCCCGCCACATGCCGGGGAGCCACCAGCGGCCGGCGATCTCGGGCTTGCTGGGCTCCGTCATGTCCACCACGACCAGGATATGATCGGTGAACCCATCCATATGGGCGGAAAGGTAGGCGTAGCGGCCGCCGACATACCACAAGCGGTTCAGCCCGATCCCCGGGATGTTCAGGAACGCGATCTCCCGCGGCTCCGCCGGCTTGGAGATATCGAAGATCTTCAGCCCGGCCGCGAACTCCAATTCACCGGACATGGTGCCGGCGAAGGACTGTTGGTAATACGACTGCAGCGGGTTGTACTTGCCGATGGTGGGGATGTCCGCCCCGCATACCACCAGCATCAGGTCGCCACTCGTCTGCAGGTGGTGTGTCCGCGTGTTCGGCGGTGCTGCGATGAAGCGCAGCGGCTTGGGCCGCGACGGGTTCGCCACATCGATGACGGTCACGCCATTGCTGAACATATGGCCCACATAGAGATGCTTGCGGCTGACCATGACCTGCACGCCGTCCGGGCGACCGCCCTGGTCGCTATAAGCGAGATGGCGAATCCGCCTGGTGATGGAAGGTCTGGCGGGTGTTTGGGCCAGGGCCGGCAAGGCCAGGCTGGCCGATAGACCGGCCAGCGACGCCAAAGCCGAACGACGGGTCAGAGACATGGCCGCTTCTCCAGAAGATTACCGGAGATTAGATGCCCGACTTACGGTTTAATGTCCAAGGGCTTACTCGCCCAATTTTCGCAAAATCCCTTGATGATTTATCCCGCTGCGATCATCGCGGCGGCCCGTTCGGCCACCATGATCGTCGGCGCGTTCGTATTGCCCGAGACCATGCAGGGAAACACCGAGGCATCCGCCACCCAAAGACCGTCGACGCCCCGCACCTTGAGCGTCGGATCGACCACCGCCAGCGGGTCGCTGCCCATGCGGCAGGTGCTGGTCGGATGGTAGAGCGTCGTGCAATGGCCACGGATGAACTCGGCGATCTGGTCGTCGGACCGCGCCTCGGCACTGGGCGTGATCTCGCCGGCGATCAGCTCCCGCAGGGGCGATTGCGCCGCGATCCGCCGGTTGAGCTTGACCCCCGCCACCAGGGTCGCGAGATCGGAGCCATCCGGATCGCTCGAGAAATAGCGCGGATCCAGCGCCGGATGATCGAGCGGATCGGCCGAGCGAAGCGTGAGTTCGCCGCGGCTGTCGGGACGCTGCAGCGTCGCATGCAGGGTGATGCCGGCGACCGCGCTCAGGTAGCGGGCATGATCGCGATGGCCGGAGATCACCCCATAGAGCTGGAGATCGGGTTCCGCCACCGAGGGCGCGCTGCGGGCGAAGCCACCCGCCGCCACCCAGGACGAGGTCAGCGCACCGGTGCGGCTCTCGTGCCATTCGGCCAGGGCCGCGTCCAATTCCGCCTCGCCCATGCCGCCGATGCCGACACGGCCCCTCGCCGCGAAGGTGATCGGCACGTTGATGTGGTCTTGCAGCGACTTGCCGACGCCGGGCAGATCATGGACCGGGTCCACCCCCACCGCGCGAAGCTCCGCCGCCGGCCCGATGCCCGACAGCAGCAGGAGCTGCGCCGAGCCGATCGAGCCGGATGACAGCACCACCTGTGCCGCATGGGCGATCCGCAAGCGCCCTTTCTCCAGATACTCGACCCCCGTGGCACGGCCTTTATCCATGACCACCCGGATCGTGCGGACACCGGTCGATACCGTGAGGTTGGGTCGGCTCAACACCGGCCGCAGGAATGCTTTGCCGGTGCCGAAGCGCTCGCCATCCTTGACCGTCAACTGGAAGAACCCGACCCCTTCCTGCGTCGCGCCGTTGAAGTCGTCATTGGACGGAATCCCCGTCGCCGTCGCGGCCTCCAGCCACAGACGTTCGGTCGGATCGACATAGGGAACGTCGGATACGGTAAGGGTGCCACCCACCCCGTGATAAGGCGAGCCGCCGTGGCGACGGTTGTCCTCCGACCCGATGAACACGGGCAGCACGTCGTCCCAGCCCCAGCCGGGACAGCCGAGCGCCGCCCAGCGGTCGTAATCCGACGGCAGCCCACGGATATAGACCATCGCGTTGATCGAGCCCGAGCCGCCGATCATCTTGCCGCGCGGCCAGTAGATCCGCCGCATCCTGCAGCCAACCTGAGGCTCCGTATGGTAGCCCCAATCGACATGGGTGTTGAACATCGCCACCCAATTCGCCGGGATATCGGAGTTCAACGGGGCGGCGCCGCCCGCCTCCAGCACCAGGATCCGGCGCGCCGGATCGGCCGAAAGCCGGTTGGCGAGGACGCAGCCGGCCGATCCGGCGCCGACGATGACGGTATCGTACATGTCGCTCATCCCGCTTCCCCCCTTCAGGCTTGGCGCAGCCAGCTTTCCCATCGCGTGTCGTGCATGACCGATCGGGCACGCATGAATTTCCAGGCGCCGTATTTCGAGAAATCGAAATCGAGCGCCGACAGCTTTTCCTGGATGCTCGACCACAATCCCCATTTGATGTCGGCGAGCGCCTTGTGGATCTGGCACCGCGCGACGATCGAGGGCTCGACCCTGCCGAAATAGCGCTCGATCAGCTCGTGCTCGACCGCTTCGGTGAAGAACATCTCGCCGAACCAAATCCCCAGCTCGTAGCAGCGATCGTTGTTCGACGCGTATTCGAAATCGATCAGCAACATCCGCGCGCCACTGCCGTCGATCATGAAATTCATCGGCATCGGGTCGTTGAAGCACGGCACGAGATCCAGCCCCGAGGCCTCGATCGCGGCGCGCGCCCGGCGGTATTGCCGATCGAGCCACACGAAATCTTCCGGGAAATGACCGTCGAGCCCCCGCACCTGATCCGCATGCTCGTCGATCATGTCGAATACCGTCTTGGTGAGCGCCAGCAGCGGGCCGCCATTGAAGCGCCGATAGCAATCGATCGCCATCATGCGGATCGGAGCCTGCTGAAAATCCGCGTTGTTGCAGGAGCGCAGCCCCTCGACGAAGGCCGAGATCTCGATGCCGGTATCGTCGAAGAAATGATGGACTTCCGGCCCCAGGCCGAGCGCATGGGCATGGCGGGCGGCATCATTGGCGGCGCGTCGATCGATGAACATCTCCGTGCCGATGCCGGGGATCTTGACGAAATAGGTCTCGTCGCCATCCACCGGCGCGATACGGTAATTCGCGTTGGTGATGCCGCCGCCGACCGGCTGGTAGGTGAAGCCGCGACCGGCCCAACCGGGCACCCGGCCGACCGCCGCCGCGAGCAGCCGATCGGCCGCGTCGACGCCGTCGCCGAGAGCGTGGGCCAGCGTCACCATCTCGTCGATCCCCGGTATCTCATAGGCCTCGGTCCCTCATAGGCTGCGCAATCTCTCCTCGAACCGCGGATCGCGCAGCGCCAGCCTGGCGCGCAGGAGACGCCACTGGGCATATTTGAAGAACTCGACATCGACCCGCCGAGTCGTCGCCGACAGCAGCAACCCGCGCAGGCCCCAAAGGATGTCGTCGGCGATGCCGTGGAGGCGGCAGCGTGCCAGGATCGCCTCCCGCTCCGGAGCCTGGACGCCCTCCGACAGGATCCGCCGCGCGGCCCGATCGAACGGCACGCCCTCCGCCAGCAAGATGCCAAGGTCCCAGCAGGGATCCGCGTTGGCCGCTTGATCCCAATCGACCAGCATGACCTGGCCGTCGGGACCCAGCATGATGTTGGAGGCGATCGGGTCGCCGTGGCATGGCACGGTGGCGACCGGCGCCGCGGCGATGGCGGCGGCGATCAGCCGGACGGACTCCATCAACCAGCCCTGATCGGGCGGCAGGCCGATCCCGGCATCCATCGCTCGCCGGAAATGGTCCTCGACCTGCTGGAAGACGCTCCGGGTGCGGCCGAGCGGCGGAGCCGCGTGGAATGTCGCCTGTGCCGCGATGATCCGGGCAACCACCGCCGGGTCCATCAGATCGCGCTGCTGCGCCGTCCGCCACCCCTCGTCCAACAGCGCGAAGACCAGCGCGCCTTGCACCGGCACGGCGGCCAACAGAGTCGGCGCGATGCCCAGCCCGGCCGCCATGATCGCCGCCTCAATGGTCGCGGCGGTATCGATGAGGGAGACCACCTCGGCGGCGGTGAGCTTGAGGAAGAACCGGTCGCGGCGGTCGGCTTCGACCACCCAGCAATGCCCCTCGACGGCGCGGTACATGGGGGAGGCGATAGCGGGCGCCGCGCGCCGATAGCGCAGTTCGGCGCCCTGCCACAACGCGACACCGCGGATCGCCGCTTCCGCTTGGCGCTCCTCCGCCGTGGCGCCCTCGCCGAGCGCGATCACGCGTCGGGCCTCCCGCCGGCCGCACCGCCCTCGCGACAGAGGCGCCACAGCATGCTCGCCAGCAGCTGGGTGCCCTCTTCGAGATCCTCCGGTGCCGTGTATTCGGCCTCGTGGTGGCACATGCCGCCGACGCTCGGCGTCACGACCACCACGCTCGGGCAGAGGCTCGACAGCGGGATCGCATCGTGACCGGCGATCGTCGCCATGCGCATCGGTTGGTGCCCACGCGCGCGCGCAAGCTCCTCCGCCAAGGCGATAAGGCCGGGATCGAAATCGCCGGCCAGCCGATCGGACCGCCGGTCGATTCGGGCCGCGACGCCGGCGCGGGCGGCGGCGATCTCGATATATCGTTCCGCCGCCGCGCAAGCCTGCTGGAGGACCGCCCGCTTCGGCGAGCGCAGCTCGATGAACACCGTGACGCGTCCGGGCACCACATTCGGCGAATTGGGCTCGACCTCGATCCGGCCGACCGAGGTATAGAGCTCCTCATTCGCCTGCTGGTCGGCCCCGTTTTGTCTATCGGCAAGCGAACGGATCTCGGCGATCAGCAGGCTGGCGGCGTAGAGCGCGTCGCGACGCCGCGCCATGGGGGTCGGACCCGTATGGCTTTGGGCACCGATGAAGCTCACCTGCAATTTGATGGCGCCCCACCACCCGGTCATCACGCCGATCCGTTGGCCGGCGGCCTCCAGATTGGGGCCGCATTCGACATGGAATTCGACATAGGCGGCGAGCCGACGGGGGGCTGCCCCCTCGCCCCGATAGCCGATCGATCGCAGCGCGCTACCGAGATCGACACCGTCGCCATCGACACAGGCCAGCCCGTCGGCGAGCGCCATCTGGCCGGCATAGACGCTGCTGCCCAGCAGGCTCGGTTGAAAGCGGGCACCTTCCTCGTTGGTCCATGACACCACGGCCAGGTTGCAGGCGGGACGCGGCACGCCACCCTGCTGAACCATCCGGCCGATCGCGGCGGCGGCCTCGCAGGCGGCGACCACGCCATAGGCGCCGTCGAACCGGCCGCCGAGCGGCTGGCTGTCCAGGTGAGAGCCGCTGAGCACGACCGGCGCATCGGGTCCGGCCAAGTCCAGGATGCCGAACAGGTTCCCGACCGGGTCGACGACGACGCCAAAACCGGCCGCCGTCAACCGGCGGCTGAGCCAGTCCCGGGCGGCGCCATCCTCGGGCGACGCCGCCAGCCGGTGGACGCCGCCGCCGGCCGTGGCCCCGATCGCCGACAGCTCGGTCATCATACCGTGAAACGCCGCCGCGTCGATCACCGGGTCAGCCATGATTGACTTCCAGCCCGGCCCTGGCGAAGGCCGTCGCATAGGTCTCTGGCGGCGGCCCATCGGTGATGAGCGTGTCGACCGCGGCGAAGTCGAGCGTGTGAAGACGGGCTTGGCGGCCGAATTTGAGATGATCCGCCAGGATCACCCGTTGGGTCGCCTGCCGCACCAGCACCCGGCGCAGTTCCGCCTCATGATCGTCGAAATCCATGAAGCCGGCCTCGGCATCGATGGCGGCGATGCCCATGAAAGCGATGTCGAACCGGTATTTCCGAGCGAATTCCAGCGTGTCGTAACCGACCAGGGCGTTGTCGTTGCTGCGCAGCTGGCCGCCCGAGACGCGGGCCTGATGCTGGCCGAACTGGCCGATGACCAGCGCGATATCCAGCGAATTCGTATAGACGGAGAGCCCCGCGAGGGAGCCGAGTTCCCGTGCCAGGGCCAAGGTCGTGGTGCCGGTATCGAGGAACAGGGACATGCCGGGCCGCAGCCTGCCGAGCGCCAGCCGGGCGATGAGGGTCTTTTCCCGAAACGCGATCCGGCTGCGCTCGATGATCGGGCGATCCTGATGCGCCAGCGCCGGGACGGCGCCGCCATGGATCCGCCGAAGCAGCGCGTGACGTTCGAGCGCGATCAGGTCACGCCGGATGGTCTCGACCGAAACCGAAAGCTCGGTCGCCAAGTCCGCGGCGAGAACTTTTCGATTGGCCGATAGGCGGCCGAGAATGTGTTCGTGTCGGAGTTGATCCATTTTCTTTCTTCTTATGTCGATGTCTTGATCGGAGGCTTGGTCGGGAGTGGATTCAGACCCTTCCGGTCGGGCTGTGTCGTGGTTCATCGCGCACCCTCGCCCTCGGCGAGGAAACAGGCCGCGAGGTTGCGTCCGGTACGGGCCAGGAGCCGTGGTCGCTCGGTTTCGCAGCGTGCGAAGGCGTGCGGGCAGCGCGGCGCGAAGCCGCAGCCGGCCGGGATATCGATCGGGCTCGGCGGCTCGCCTTCGAGCAGGCAATCCTCCGTGCGATAGCGGCGTTCCTCGACCGTCGGCACCGCGCTCAACAGCGCCTTCGAGTAGGGATGGCCGGGGTCGAAGAACAGCGTCTGGTTATCCGCGAGTTCGACCACCTCGCCCAGATACATGACGGCGACGCGGGTGCAGACCCGGCGGACCATGGCAAGGTCATGGGATATGTAGACATAGGTGAAGCCGTGTTGCGTCTGCAACCGCTCGAACAGGTCGAGCAACCGGCCCTGTTCGGTCTGGTCGAGCGCCGAGAGCGTCTCGTCGAGGATCAGCAGCTTGGGCTCCAGCACCATCGCCCGCGCGACATTGACCCGCTGCCGCTGCCCGGCGCTGAGCCCGACCGGCAACTCGCCGTAAAGGGTGGGATCCAGCCCCACTTCCGCCATGGTGTCGCGCACCCGCTGGCGCAGGCCGCTCAGCCCACCCAACTCCCGCGCCATGCCATGGATCAGCAACCCCTCCTCGATGATCCGACCGATCGTCATGCGCGGCGGCATCGAGTTGTAGGGATCCTGGAGAACGAGCTGCAAGCGGCGGCGCAGGCGGCGCAGCTCGGCCGAGCCGGCGGCGCCGACATCCGTCCCGTCGAACAGGATCCGGCCCCGGTCGGGCGGCTCCAACCGGGTCAGCAGCCGCGTCAGGGTGGATTTGCCGCAGCCGGATTCGCCGACGATGCCGAAATTCTCGCGCGCCATCACGTCGAAGGTGATGTTGCGCACCGCACGCACCGCGTTCTTGGCGATCAGCGTTCCGGGGCGCCGGACGTGGTAGGTCTTGCTGACATCCAGCACCGACAGGATCGGTGTTTCCGTCGGCGTCCGCTCCTCGCGCTGGCGTGGACCCTCGCCGACCCAGATGCTGGGGATCCGCTCGATCAGCGCCTTGGTATAGGCATGTCGGGGGGCCGCGAGCAGGCCGGCCGGCGTCTGGCGCTCGACCACGGTACCTTGGTCCATGACGAGGACCTCGTCGGCGATCTCCCTCACCATCGGCAGCGAGGACGAGACGAAGACGATGGCAGTGCCGAAATCGTCACGGAGTTGCCGCAGCAGGCGCAGGATCTGCGCCGCGACCGTGACATCGAGCGGCTGGGTCACGTTGTCGGCGACGATCAGCGAGGGGTTGCTGACCAGCGCATCGACGATGAGCGCCCGCTGCATCATGCCGCCGCTGAATTGGGCGGGATACTCCTCGAACCGTGACGCCGGCGATGGAATACGGACGGCGGCCAGCAGGTCGAGCGTGCGCTGGCGGGCGGCGCGCGCCGATATCCCCGGCTCGACCGCGCGAAGCTTTTCGACGATCTGCCGGCCGACCGGCAGGGTCGGGTCCAATGCGCTGGTCGGGTTGGCGCCGATATAAGCGATCTTCTTGCCGCGGATCTGCCGGATGCGGCCCGGCGGGATGGCGAACAGATCGACGCCCTCGAACCTCACCTCGCCGGCGGTCACCACCAGCGGCGCGGTCAGCCAGCCGACCAGCGCCCGGGAAAGCACCGTCTTGCCGGCACCACTGCCGCCGATCACGCCGAGGATCTCGCGCGGCCACAGATCGAACGAGATATCGGTCAGGATCGGCCGCACGGCACCGTCGCCGCGCAGGCCGACCGAAAGCCCATCGACCGTCAGCAGAGGACGTGTTGTCGAGGCCGGTGTCGCAAGCGGCTCGATTTGGTCCACCGTCATCGTTCGCCCCCGTAGACACGGTTGCGCGCGCGTTCCAGGGCGGCGCCCATCAGGTTGATGCTGACCAGCGTAAGCGCCAGGAAGAAACCGGGGCTGGTGGCGATCCACCAGGCATTGATGAGATATTTGCGCCCATCGGCGATGATGCTGCCGAAGCTGGGCGTCGGCGGCTGGATGCCGAGGCCGAGGAAGCCCAGGATCGCCTCGAAGATCATCATGCGCGCGATGTCGAGCACGGCGACGAAGGCGATCGGCGGCAAGACATTGGGCGCCACCAGCAGGAGAATGATGCGCCAGTCGGAGGCGCCGAGCACCCGGGCGCCGCGCACGAACTCCTTTTTGCGCTCGGTCTGCGCGGCGCTGCGAGCGACGCGGGCATAGAGCGGCCAGCCGGACAGGCCCAGCACCACGACGATCGACAGCACGGTCGGCCGCGACACGCCCAGGATCGCGATCGCCAGGATGACCATGGGGATCGAGAGCTGGGCATCGGTCAGCCGCATGATCGCCGTATCGAGCAGGCCGCCGCGAAACCCGGAAATCAGCCCCAGGACACAGCCCACCGCGAACATCAGCACGACCGTCGAGACGCCGATCAGCAGCGAATAGCGCAAGCCGATGAGCGAGCGCAGCAGCACGTCGCGGCCGAGCTGATCCGTGCCCATCGGATGCAGCCAGCTCCAATGCGGCCCGAGCAGGACCGGTGCGATGAACTTTTCCGGAATGCTCATCTTGGTCGGGTTGAGCGGACTGACCTCCGGATAGATCAACGAGGCGAGCAGCAGGGTGACGAACACCGCGAAGCCGATCTTGAAGCCGGTCGCACCCCAGGCCTCGTGGCAGATGCGGGCGACGATGGAGCGATCGGCGGCATGAGCGGGCGGCGGCGCCTGCGCGGTCGAGACGACATCCTCGGTCGACATCATTCGGTCAACCTTGGATCGATCGTCGCCGCCAGGACGTCGACGCCGATATTGATCAGGACGAAGATGCCGCTGGTGACGATCGCGATCCCCTGGATCAGCGGAAAGTCCCGCTGCAGCACCGCGTTCACGGTGAGCTGCCCGAGCCCCGGATAGTCGAAGATGTATTCGACGACCAGCACCCCGCCCAACATGGTGCTGAGCTGGATGCCGAGCAGATTCAACAACGGCACGCTGGCGTTGCGCAGCGCATGGGCGAAGACGATTCTCATCGGCCCCAGCCCGCGCACGACACCGGCCTCGATGAACGGCTCGCGCATGATCGCCGACACGGACACGGTCAGCGAGCGAATAAGAAAGGGCGAGATCTCGACCGCGAGCACGATCGCCGGGAGGATGGCATAGCTGATGCCGTGATAGCCGATCGACGGCAACCAATGCAGTTGCACCGTGACGACGAGCGCCAACACGATGCCCAGCCAGAAATTCGGCAGGGAGACGAACACCGAGCCGGCGGCGAAGGCGAGGGTGTCCGGCCAGCGCCCGGGCCAACGCCCGCCGGCGATGCCGAGCGGCAAAGAGATCAGCAGCGCGAAGACCAGGGCGATGCCGGCAAGCTGCAGCGTCAGCGGCATGCGCTCCATGATCAGGTCGGACACCGACGCCATCTCGCCGCGGGTGGGATCGTTATACGCACCGCCCTGGGCCTCGGCGCCGCTCTTCGGCCGCTGGTAGGAATGACCCAGATCGCCGCGCACCAAGCCGCCGAGATAGCGGCCGAATTGAACGATGATCGGATCGCGCAGGCCCATTTTATGGGCGACCTCCTCGACCACGTTGTCCGGCGCCATGCCGCCGACGATCAGGCGGACCGGATCGCCGGGCACTACCCGCAGCAGCGTGAAAATGAGCAGCGTCGTCAGCAGGACGACAACGACGCCCTGGGCCAGCCTGCGGAGGAGAAGCGCCAAGATAAACATGATAACCCGCCGCGCCGGTCAGCCGTCCGCCCGATGGGGCGGGGCCGAACCGGCTTGGCAGCGCCGCCTCACGCGAGCGTTGCCTTGTTCACGTCCTGCATCCCGTTCGGATAGATGTAGACGCCTTCGAGCTTCTTGTTCATCGCATGGATGAAGACCGAGGTGAACAGCGGCAGCGACGGCACCTTCTCGGCGATCAGCGGCAGGGTTTCCGTCTGCAGGATCTTCTTGCGCTCGGCCGTGCTGGCGGCATTGCGCTCCTTGTCCAGGGCCGCGTCGAGTTCCGGATCGACGATCCCGGTGATCCGCTTCGAACTGGAGTGGAAATGCGTGCGCAGCACCAGATCGGGCTCGGGCGAGCCCGTGCACCAGCCGCAATCGATCATGTGACCGGCCCCGCCGCCGGGCCGGTCATAGAGCAGATTGCCCCAGGCCGCGACCTCCAGCACCGTCAGCTTTACCGGAAAGCCCTGTTCCTGCAGCATCTCGGTAATCGCCTCGCCATATTCCTTGGTCTTCGGATAGAAGCCGACCGAGGTGAAATATTCCAGTTCCGGCAAGCCGGCGCCCTTCGGAAAGCCGGCCGCGGCCAGCAGTTCCTGGCATTTCTTCGGATCGAATTGCGGGAAGTTCGGCACGTCGACATAGCCGAACTTGACCGGCGAGATATGCGCCTGCGACGGATAGCCGGAGATGCCGACGATATCCTGAATCACCTTGCGGTCGATCGCGTGCGCCGCCGCCTGACGCAGTCGGACATCGTTGAACGGCGGCTTGGAGCAACGGAACCATAGATACTTGTTCTCGACCGAGATCGCCTTGTTGATCACGAACTCGGGCTTGGCGGCGATGGTCTCGACCTGCTCCTGCTCCAGCCGCTCGATGATGTCGGCTTCGCCGGAGAGCAGGGCCAGCGTGCGCGTCGTGGTATCGCCGACGAACTTATAGGTGACGCCCGGGATCTTGGTCTTGCCCATGAAGAAATCGGGATTGGCGGCCATGATCGTGCTGTCGCCCTTCTGCTCGACGAATTTGAAGGGCCCGGTGCCGTTCGGATGGGCGGCGAGGCCCTTCTTGTCGGCCACATCCTTGGCCGACATGATCGGCAGGAACGACGACAGGTAATAGAACAGGCTGGCGGGGTAGCCGAACTTCTCGGTCTTGATGCGCGCGGTCAGGCGATCGACCACCTCGACCTCGACCGGGCCCGGATACCATTGCGCCGGCCGGTCGGGCTGCGAGCCGTATTCATAGGTCGCCTTGACGTCCTCGGCGCCGAACGGCTTGCCGTCATGGAATTTGACGCCGTCGCGCAGCTTGAACTCAAGCGTATAGGTATCGATCGGGTTAACCGCCGTCGCCAGCTCGAACACCAGCTCTTCCGGGTTGGACGCCTTCATCGGGCAGCGGGTGAGATACCCGAAGACGAAGCTCTCGAAGATCAACTGGCCGAGATTGGTATGGGTCGTCGGATCCCAGTTGCCGGTCAGCGCCTCGGCACCGAGGAACATCATCGGCTTGCTGGCGGACTGGGCATAGGCCGACTCGAACAGGAACGGCAGGTTGAGACGCGGCGCCGCCGCGGCCGCCGCCGCGAAGGCCGAGCCGCCCAGAATAAACCTACGACTTAGATCCGACATATCTCGCCCCCAGCAGAATGAACCCGATGCACGGACATCTCAGGAAGGCGGGAGCTTCGACGACGACGACCGTTTGTGGAATTGTAAATATCCCACACAGCGACCGAGACGCTCAAACCCCCTCCAAAACCGAATATTCCCGCAGACCCGTGCTGAAAAGCAAAATCGGTGCCAGTTATATTTTTGTGGGTTTGAGTGGGAAATATGGAATTTGTGGGGATTCGTGCGTCGTTGGCGATCAGCCCAGGCTATTTCAGAGGCACTGGCCGCCGATCGATCCTCAGTTCCGCCGGATTGACGGCGCGGCAAGATCTGCGACACTCCCGCCTGTCGCTGCCGTGATTCTAGGCGGGTGGGTTTTCTGCCCAAAACCTCGGCAGAATGGTCTGGCGGTGGATGTGATGGAAGATTGGGTCGCCAAACGCGCCGCCACGCTCATCGAGCCGCGCCGGTTGAAGCAGCTCAGCGCGCGGTCCGACCGGCACGCATTGACGCAGCTCGCCACTCAGCTCGCGGCACTGGGGCTGACCAGCGCCGCGTTGGCCTCCGGCATCTGGTGGCTCGCCGTGCCGGGCTTCATGGCCCAGGGCATCCTGCTGAACTGTCTCTATGCCGGCCAGCACGAGATGAGCCATTGGACGGCATTCCGCTCGCGTCGGCTGAACGATTGGGTCGGCGAGGCGATCGGCTTCCTCATGATCTACCCGGCACGCTGGGACCGCTGGTTCCATTTCGCCCATCACCGCCATACCCAGGACTGGGATAAGGATCCGGAGCTGCTGGTGCGCGGGCCGTATTCCTTCGCCTCCTGGCTCTTCAATATGAGCGCGGCGCTGTATTGGTACGGTCGCGGTCGCTCCACCCTGCGTCTCGCCAGCGGGATCGTGCCCGCCTATGTCTGGTGGCTGAACGACAAGCAGCGCGGCCAGGTGATCGGCGAGGCGCGCTGGCACGTGGCGGGCTATGCCGCGATCCTGGCCTTGTCGATGATGGCCGCCTCCTGGGTGGCCGTCGAGTTCTGGCTCGCCCCGATGCTGCTGATGAAATGGTTCCACCAGTTGCAGAATGTGGGCGAACACACCTGCCTGACCCATGAGCCCGACACGCTGCGCAACACCCGCACGCTGCGCGGGCCGGCGGTGATGCGCTGGCTGGTCTGGAACATGTCGTTCCATGCGGCGCACCATTCCTTTCCCGGCGTGCCGTTCCACGCCCTGCCGGAACTTCATGAGGAGATCGCCCGCCAGGTGGGTCCCGAGATGCCCGGCGGCGGCTATCTCGCCGTGCAAGTGGAAATCGGCCGCGCGCTCAGCGCCGCCGGCGAGCGTCTGGAGCCGGTGACATGAAGCTCGACGTCTACCAGTCGCTCTGGGCGATGGAGTTGCGCCGGCCGGATGGGCGCGAGCGTTCGCTGGAAGAGAGCTTCGAGATGGTCGCCACGGCCGGCTTCGACGGCATGTCGATCGATTTCGGCGCGACCGACATGGCAACCGCCTACAAGGCCAAGCCACTCTTCGAGAAATACCAGCTGGGCTGCCTGTTCACCGCCTTCCCGAAGACCATCGAGCAGCTCCGGCCGGTGCTGCGGATGGCGCGGGAATTCGGCGCCCCCTTCGTCAACGTGATCGGCCAGGTGATGCCGATCTCCGTGGAGGCCACGGTGCCGGTGGTCAGGCGCTGGATCGAGATGGCCGAGCAGGAACAGGTCGAGATCCAGTTCGAGACGCATCGCAACAGCGTCACCAACGACATGTTCGCGATGCTCCAGCTCCTGGACGCGGTGCCGGAGATGGTGATCAGCGCCGACCTGTCGCATTACGTGGTCGGCCGAGAGTTCGACTATCCAGTCTCCGCCGCCGCGCAGGAGCATATCGCACGGATCCTGCGCCGGGCCGGATCGCTGCAGGGTCGCATCGCGTCGCGCCAACAGATCCAGGTGCCGTTCGGCTTTCCGCAATACCGGAAATGGCTGGATGTGTTTCTGGCCTGGTGGGAACAGGGTTTCCGCGATTGGCGGCGGCGCGCACCCGCGACCGCGCGGCTGAACTTCCTGTGCGAGTTGGGGCCGCACGAATATGCCATGACCGGACCAGACGGCTACGAACTGTCCGATCGCTGGGACGAGGCTTTGATCCTTCGCGACCATGCGCGGGCGATCTGGGCGCGCCTCGATGCCGAGGCGTCGGCAGCCTCGGAAAGCGACCGGCCCGTAGGCTCGTAGCGCCAATTCGCACCCCTCATTTACCGCGAATTTACCCATCTGATGAAGATTGGTCGTTGCCATGGATGTGGCTACGAAGGATGGATCGGACATCACGATGCGGGCGCGCAAGGACCTCGACAAGATAGCTGGCGCAATCAGAGCCGCCTCGACCTCGACGGAGGCACGCTTCGTCGATATCGGCGGGCGGCTTGAAAATTCCGTCGAGACGGTCACGACGCTGACGCGGACCTTCGACACCCTGTCGAGCGAGCTGCGGGGCGAGACTCTGCGACAGGCCACCCACGATCTGTCGCAAATCGCGACCCGCGTGTCGGCCCTGGCACAGGCGCAGAGCGGCGAGGTCAGTTCCTTTCGGCAGCTGACGGAGCTGACGTCAGCGATCGAACACCGCGTCGCTCACATGGGAAAATCGGTCAAGGGCGTCGCCATGCTGGCGACCAACGCCAAGATCGCCGCCGCGCATATCGGCGACAGCAGCGTCGATTTCATCAGCTTCGCGACCGAGATCAACCGGACGCTGCGCTTGGCGCAGGCCAGCCTGGACCAGTTCGCCGCCGAACTCGCCGGCGTCGGCCGCCATTTGCGGACGGCGATCGCCAGCCAATCGGCGCTCGATGAGCACCACTCCGCTTCTGTTCGCGCCATTCCGCTCCGGCTCGGCCGCAGCGTCGATGCGATCGCGGCGCGGGGCAAGCGCGCGGTCGCGACCGCCTCCGCCGTCGGCCAGGGATCGCACCGCATCGGCAAGCGGATCGGTGACGCGGTCATGGCCCTGCAGATCGGCGACATCACCCGTCAGCGCATCGAACATGTCGACTATGCGCTGGGACTTCTCGACGAATTCCTGCCCCCGCTAAGCGTCGCGCAAGACGCCGGGCACGCCGGACAAGAGGCACTGATCGGGTTCTGCTGCCGGCTTCAAGCCGCTCAATTGACCGATATGGCGGATCAGTTCGATCACGAGGTTCAGCAGATCCTGAAATCGCTGCAAGAGCTGGCGGCCGATGCGCGCGAGATCCCCCGCCTGGGCAGCGACACGTTCGGCGCGTCCGGCGAGCGCCGGGGAACCTTCCTGGGCGAGCTGGAGGAAGAAGTCAGCGATATCGGCACACTCCTCACCGGCTTCCGCTCGGCACGGCGTGACGCCGATCAGGCCGCGGCATCGGTGTCGGAAGCGACGACCCGCCTCGTCAGCCACATCAGCACGGTGCGATCACTGGAGGCGGATATCCGCCTCATGGGCCTCAACACGACCTTGAAATGCGGCCGGCTCGGCGATGTCGGCCGACCGCTCGGCATCATCGCCCAGGAACTTCGGCTATACGCCAACGAGATCGCCACGGAAGCGATCGACGTGATGACCGATCTCGACCAGGTCGTGGCGATCTCCGGCGCCCTGTCCGGTCGCGACCAGGACGGCAGAGCCGCCGACATCGCGTCGGTCGCCGATATCATGGCGCATTCGCTGTCCGGGCTGTCGGCGGTCGGGCAAAGCCTCGCGGATGCCTTGGGGACGCTCGAACATGATGGCGATGTCGTGGCCGGTCTGCTCCAGGAGACCGTCGCCCGGACCAACGTTCATCACGAGATCGGCCAGGTGCTGCGACAGGCCGCCGCCGACCTTACGAGCGTCGCGCCCAAGCCGGACTACGACCTCGCGAATGCCCCCGAAGCCGACCGTCTGGTCGAGCTGATCGCGCGCAGCTATACGATGGAGCGCGAGCGGAAGATTCTCAACCGGCATGCCCCGGGGCGATCGCACCGGAACGCCGCCGCGGCCCCACCACCGCGCGGCCCCGCCCCAGCGCCCGCCGAACTCGAAGACATCTTCTTCTAGCTCGCCTTCGACCTATTCAGCCGCGAGGTCGAGGCGCGAATCATAGATCGGCGCCGGCCCGCTGATGTCGACACCGATCCCCGACGTGATCTTGCGCACCAGGACTTTGCCCGATCCGGTGTGAAATCGGATCAGCAACCCGTTCTTGCCGCCGGTCCGCCGGCTTACCACCGGGATCGACTGGCAACGCAGCCATTCGATCGCGATCGCAACATTCTTGGTGCCGACGGTATCCCCGGCCTCGCCGAACGGCAGCACCGCGGCCCCGCCGAAGACCTTAGCGCGGAGATCTTCGATATCGCAACCCAACCGAAGCATCCGCGCGCGGAGCCGTTCGAGAGCGACGTCGCCGTAGCGCAGACTGTCTTCTCCCGCCGGATTGTACGGCAGGACGAAATGGTTCATCCCACCCGCCCGATGGTGGCGATCGAATAGGCAGACCGCGACGCAGGAGCCGAGAACGGTGCTGACCAAGGCCGGCGCGGTACCGCAATACAGCGTGCCGGGCGTCAGAAAAGCCTGGGGCGGCGGCTTGGCGCCGCGCGACGGACCGAGTGCCGCCGCGTTCACCGGTTGCCGGCCCGGATGATTTCCATAGGCAATAGGTCAAGCGGCAGGACCTTGTCGGCGGCACCGAGGGCGATGGCCTCCTTGGGCATGCCGAAGACCACCGAGGTGGCTTCATCCTGGGCGATGGTAAAGGCGCCGGCTTCCTTCATCTCGAGCAACCCGCGCGCGCCGTCGTCGCCCATGCCGGTCATGATGATGCCGACGGCGTTGGCGCCGGCATAGCGCGCCGCCGAGCGGAACAGGACATCGACCGAGGGGCGGTGACGCGACACCAGCGGGCCATCCTTGACCGAGACGTAATACCGCGCCCCGCTCCGTTGCAGCAGCATGTGCCGGTTGCCCGGTGCGATCAGCACCCGGCCACGCATCACCGTATCGCCGTCCGCCGCTTCCTTGACTTCCATGTCGCACAGACCGTCGAGCCGGCGGGCAAAGGCTTCGGTGAATTTCTCGGGCATATGCTGCACGATGACGATGCCTGGGCTCGCGGCCGGCAACGCTTCGAGCACCACCCTCAGGGATTCGGTGCCGCCGGTGGAGGCGCCGATGCAAATGACCGATTCCGTGGTTCGGGCCATGGCGTGATGCCCGGCGATCGGCGGTGGCAGGATGGCATCGGCGGTCAGCTTCTTTTCCGGGGGCAGCCGCTTTTCCGACCGGTCGGAACGGGCCATCTGACCCGGCAGCTGCTTCAGCCGGGCCCGTGCCGCGGCTTTCACCGCGTCGCAGATCCGGATCTTCGATTCCTGCAGGAACTGCGCGGTTCCGATCCGTGGCTTGAGGATGATCTCGACCGCGCCCGCCTCCCAGGCCTGCGACAGCGTCTCGGACCCCGATTCCGCCAGCGAGGAGCACACGACCACCGGAATCGGGCGCTGGGCCATCAGCTTGCGCAGGAAGGTGATGCCATCCATGCGCGGCATTTCGACATCGAGGGTGATGACGTCGGGGACTTCTTGCTGGATCCGGCGTGCCGCGACGAACGGGTCCGACGCGGTACCCATGACCTCGATCTCGGGATCGGATTGGAGAATCTCCGTCAGCGTCTGGCGGACCGAAGCGGAGTCGTCGACGATGAGGACACGGATCTTGCGGGTCATCGAGACGCTACTCGCGCCGGAACGCCGTGGTGCCGACCGGCTTCAACGGCAAGCCGAACCCCGCCAGCGACTCCGAATGCCCCAGGAACAAATAGCCGCCGGGCCGCAAATGGTCGCACAACCGCGTCAGAACCGCCTGCTGCGTCGGCTTGTCGAAATAGATCAGCATGTTCCGGCAAAAGACGACGTCCATATCGCGGTCGATCGGATAGGAAGCATCCATAAGGTTCAGCCGACCGAACTGAACCAGCCGGCGAAGCTCGGGGACGATGCGCACCAAACCGCGCGAGGCCTGCTTCGAGCGCAGCAGATAGCGCTTGCGCATGTCGAACGGGACGGGTTCGATCATCGCTTCCGGATAGATCGCCGTGGTCGCCGTCTCGAGCACGCGCGTCGAGATGTCGGTGGCCACGATGTTGATCCGGAAGCCGCAGAGCCGCTGGCTGGCGTCGGCGAGCACCATGGCCAAGGTATAGGGCTCAGCACCGATCGAACTCGCCGTGCTCCATACCTTGATTATAGTGTGCGGACCGGCGCGGCGGTCGGCGACGAGCTGGGGCAGCGCCACATCGGCGAGGAAGCGGAAATGCTCCGGCTCGCGGAAGAACTCCGTCTTGTTCGTGGTGACGACGTCGATCAGGTGAATGGTTTCGGCGGCCAGGCCGCCTTCATCGAACAGATGCCGGCAGTAATCCGTGAGATGCGCGGTACCGGTCGCCGCGACGCGCTTGCGCAACCGGCCCTCGACCATGGTCTTCTTGGTCTCGGGCATCTTGATGCCGCTGTAGTCGTGGATGAACGTCGCCAGACGTCGGAAGTCGCGCTGGCTCAGATGGTCGAGAGTGCCCGCCGTCATGTCCGCCCCCGACCCCTGACCGCCGGTCGCTCAATATTTCTCGAATTCGGCGTCATGGGCATCGCCGGCGCCATTGGCGAGGTTGAGGGCGAAGCCGTTCGCGTGGCCGTTGCGGGCCGCGATCGGTTTAGCAGCGGTTCTTATCGACCTGGGTGCTGTACCAACCCGTTTCGGGGCGGCGATCCGGGCGACCGGGCTGGCCGGCCGGTGCCGCGCCGCCACGGCCGTCCCGCCGCCCGCCGCGTCGACCCGGAAATACGCGATGCTCGCCTGCAGCTGCTCGGATTGCGCCGCCAGCTCCTCCGAGGTCGCCGACATCTGCTCCGAGGCGCTCGCATTCTGCTGCGTCACCTTG
>Ga0179596_10000163_pt1 | contig 45680 bp, 38 predicted proteins | sample CZODoug1_1_08_16_FD_155494 | JGI IMG/M metagenome (GOLD analysis project Ga0179596, IMG submission 155494) | Vadose zone soil fungal communities from Angelo Coast Range Reserve, California, USA - CZODoug1_1_08_16fungal (Illumina Assembly) | ecosystem: Environmental > Terrestrial > Soil > Vadose... | reverse complement strand
AAATTTCAGGAAGGACTTTAGGGTACCATTTAGCTTCAGGGCTTGTTTCTGAAGTCATTATAAAATTACAATTTTGGGGCTACCGTTGTCTCCTTTATTCAACGGAGTACTCGCAGTCCTGTCATTTTAGGACGAGTCAGTATGCTAATATTCTACGCTAGATTATGACCATGATCCTTATAGTCACGTAGGATTTATCCAATTCGACTACAATGTTGGAAAGACTTCCTGGACCTTAATTGTCGGTCTGCAGCCAAATGATTTTGCCGAAAGCCCGAACAAAAACATCTAACACTCAATGGATATTTATGTAAATACAATAGAATCTTGTTTTGCAATGGAACACTCTCGGGTAGCAACGGCCGCCAGATGACGGTTTGTGATTTTCGTTGCCTGCTATTTTGCTGATTTGTGACGACCCAGCGATTCCACAGCCAGCGTAAGTACCTTATGCATTGCGGAGAAAGATGTTTCCCGTTCGTAGTCAGCTTTCGTTTTATAGGCCACGACGACGTCGACAGCCGGAAAGACTGATATACTTTGCCCGCCATTTCCAAAGGCCGAGCATGCATCCCTGAAACGGTCGTCGGAAACTTGCTGCCAGAGCCACCACATATAACCATACCCAAAATGATATCCGGTGTTCCGGAAAAGGGGGATATGGCTGTCTATCTCTGTAAACTCCGTCCGTGGTCTAAGTATTTCGTTGACCCACGATTCATCGACAACCTGCCGGTCTCCCCATCTCCCTTTGTTCAGCACGAGCTGACCGATCCTTGCCATGTCCCTTGTAGAGAACCACATGGGATAGGCCGGGTATTCGGATCGGGTGGTATCGCCCTCTTTATGCTGAAGCGACCGGCGCCAGTCCTGCATGTGCAAGGGCTCTGCCAACACCCTTTCGACCTCGTCATAGATATTTCGGCCGGTGAGTTTCTCAAAAATGTATCCAGCCACGTTAAAATCCCAGTTGCTGTAAAGCCAATAAGTGCCTGGTTTAACTAAACCTCGCTTGGGGGCATATTCCAGGAAGTCGCCCGGATAGCTCGCCGGGTGGAACACGCCGGACCTCGCGGAAATGAGATCCCGGATGGTGGCCTGTCTCTCCACGGGGAGTAGACCGCCTATATCATCGACGGCCAGTTCTTTCAACGACTTATCGAGGTTGATGACGCCCGCTTTTACATACGCTCCGTATAGCAGCGCAAGGACACTCTTGCGACAAGACGCAATAAAACTGTTTTCTTCGAGATCGCCATGGGTAAAAACGACTTTACCTTTAAAGGTCATCATAAAACCGGTGATCTGTGTGCTATCGATGATAAATTTTTTCAGTTTGCCGAGCCGGTCCGGATTCCATCCTTCGTGCTCCGGGTTGTCCAGTGTTCTCCATGCATCGGTCGCGGTTCCCGGCGCCTGCGGAGGCATCTTTTTTGCCGTAAACAGTATGTTCCCGCCGTTTTTTAATACCAGTTTGTCAATGGTTTTCCCATTGCTGGCGGTGAACTCGCCGAACTGCGAGGGCGAGCTCAACAGAAAGAAAGTATTGTTACCGGTAAAATACATTTTCTCCGTTCTTCTCGCCGTCAATTGCAATCCATGCCCCTCTTTTTCGATTACAATATTCATAGCGGGATTATCGACCTGGTAGGTCCCGGCGTAGTGGTCGGCCAGCGTGTCGGGTATGGCTACCAGTTTGCGGACTTCCGGGTTATAAAAGTCCTTCCAGTGATAAACGACGGACACACCGTTAACAATCTCATCGATCAAAGCCTGTCCGTTGTCCGAATTTGTCAATACCACCACTCCTGAGCCAGTCGAAAAATTGCCATAGAATTCACTCCGGTAGCCAATGTTCGCGCCGATATGCCAAAAGTATTTTTGCCCGCCCTTCTCCTTGATAAAGACGCCCAGGGCGGCGTCCGATCCCTTTAAGAAAGGGGTCAGCATTCTGTTAACCGTCGCATATTGGAGGAGAGCCGATTGAGCTTTTTGAAGGGAGCGCTGAATGGAAATGACAAATTTCGCATAGTCGGTGGCCGTTGTCCATAGGCCGTCCGGCGCCAATTCCGGATAGACATAATACCCTCCTGGTATCTCCTTTCCGGATTGATCATAGGCCTTCGCAAAGTCTTTCCATTTTTCACCAAGCGGTTGGGAATAGGTGCTATGCTGCATGCCGATAGGCCTGAGTACCATTTGTTCAATCAGGCTGTCATAACTCTTTGCGACATTGTCCTCGATGATCTTCCGCATGATTACGGTGCCTCCTCCTGAATATTCAGTTCTTGTCTCCGGTGGGAAAAGTGGGCTTAGCGCCTCGTTGTTGGCAGGGAGTTTACCGTCCAGGATTTCATTGATTGAAGGCAGGGTTTGGCCTTTCGGATAGCCTCTGAACCCATGCAGGCCGAGCCCGGCCGTGTGGCTTAACAAATGGCCGAGGGTAATGGGTCTGTTTCTGGAGAAATCATTGTCCGGGAAAGTCCAGGTTTTCAGGTATTGCCTGATATCTTTGTCCAGGGACAATTTCCCATCCTGGACCAACTTCATGATCAGGAAACCATTCACGGCCTTGCTCATGGAGGCGGCCTGGTAGAGGGTATTTACACCTGCCTTTCGCCCTTCATTTTCATCGGCGAGCCCGTAGGTTTTTGCCCATTCGATCTTACCCTGATTGATGACGGCAACGGAGACCGAAGGCACCCCATAGAATTTCATCCGGTCATAGATGTTGTGGACATTTTCGCTGTCCGCAAAAACGATTTGTGCATTTGTCAATAACCCATCTTCGACCTTTGCGATTTGGGAATTTACAGGGGTTTGCGCAAAAGTAAAGTTGATGCTGAAAATACACGAAAGTATAAGAGATAATTTATTGATCATGGCGTTGTTTTCTTACCATTAAATAATATATTCCAAAACCGATGGAGATAAAAACAGACTCGACACCATAAGGCAGCGGGGATCTTTCCGCGGGAAAAGGAATAAATTCGAGTACGATTAAACCCAGGCCGCCAAAAAACAAAAGTAAACACCATTTAAGGAGCTCCAGTTGCCATCCATCCGGCTTAAAAAGTTTTTCAACGATCCTTTCATTCAGCGGGATCGACTCTGCGATGCGTTTCTTTAACTTGTAATTGAGGATGGCCGTCGTAAGAATCACTACTGCAATCAGCAAAGCTATCATGACAATAAAAGGCGCTATTGATTTTAATATCATTGCATTTTCTTTGAGTTGACTTATTTGTCAACAAAAAGTACGGGTGGGTTGCAAATTCTGCTATTTTTTTGCAACCTTTTATGAAAAACCGTTGTCTAATATTACATGCTTGACGACAACGAGTTGGTTTCCAGGGTGGTTTCCGGAGACCTAAGGGCATTTAATCTGTTGGTAGAACAATACCAGCGCCTTGTTTTTCATGTCGTCGGCAAGATGATTGATAATCAACAAGATGTGGAAGACGTTTGCCAGGAAGTGTTTATAAAGATATATAGAGGATTACACCTGTTTGGGTTTCGTTCCAAGCTTTCCACCTGGATTGCGAGTATCGCATACCTGAGCTCTGTCAACCATTTGAAAAAAGCGAAGAAGTATCCTTTGGCCTTTGAACAGCCCGATTTAGAGAAATTAACCCTGGCTGATGCAAATCTGGTGGAAGAATTGACCCAAAAGAATTTGACCACGAACATACATAAGATGGTCAACCGGCTGCCGCCATTGTACAAAGTGCTGGTGAATTTGTATCATTTTCATGGCTTCTCCTATCTGGAAATGGTGAAAATTACCGGTATTCCGGAAGGAACTATAAAAAGCTATCTTTTCAGAGCCCGGAAAATGCTTAAAGATCAAATAATAGCAAAATAAAGAAGATGAGTGAAATAACCGACGATCTTATTCAGCAATCCCTGGAGGCAGGTGGCCCTTTGCCTGTCGATCTGACTTCCTCTGCAGAAAAAGAGGTGGAGGTTTACAGGGTGATTTTTGAAGGTCTGAAGAGGGAGCCATTCGTTTCGATACGACCGGATTTTCCAACAAAGGTGATACAAAAAATAAAAACGAAAAATCGCGTCAGGGATATCGGTTTTTACTCACTGATTGCTATGATTACTGTTGCAGGCATGGCAGGCATTTATTATTTACTCGAATTATTGGATAAAAAAAGTGCGAATCAATATGTTGCTTTTACCGTTCACTATAAGTGGATTCTCATATATATTTTATGTTCCATTTTAATCGTTCAATACCTGGATCAAAAAATTAGCAGGGGGAGGTCAAAAAACTTGGGTTCTTCTAATTTTATATAAAGGATCTCTTCCTCCACAAGAATGGTGTTATTCGGTGTAGTATCCTTACAAGATAGTAAACGGTTATCCGACTGTAAGTAAAAAAGTTAAGATTTTTTAAAATCTAAAATACCAGCAATTTATTTGGTCGAACCATAGAATGCAACAGCTGCCTCACAGCATTCCTATCGCCGACCACCACCACCTGCTCCTTCTATGTTTAAGAATATAGAAGGACCATCACCCGTCATGCTTCCCCTTTAGGGGGTTGGACAAACAGCCCTTCTGGTAACGGCGTATTTTTGATTGGCAGTGGGGAATTCATAATATATTCCAAAGAATAGATGGTTTGGGAGGGTTTTAGGTTAAAATAACTTAATAATCAGGTAAATTACGGTACGAATACATCGTATGAATGTATTTTCTTTGGTTCTTCGGAGATGACCTTATCCGAAGAGCTGCCAGGAGTTTACTATTCAATAACGATGCTTTAACCATTCGTACATGTCAAAAAACAAGTTCCTCTTCCCTTTTATTCTCGTCACTTCTTTGTTCTTTTTATGGGGTTTTGCCTACGGGTTATTGGATGTGCTGAACAAGCATTTTCAGGAGACGTTGAACATCACCCGGTCGCGGTCTACCCTTCTTCAAGCTGCTTATTTCGGGGCTTATTTTCTGATCGCTCTGCCGGCCGGTTTATTTATGAATAAATATGGCTATAAAAAAGGGATCATCATAGGTCTGTTGCTGTATGCCACGGGGGCTTTTTTGTTTTATCCTGCGGCCGAACAATCGAACTTCAATTTTTTTCTGCTGGCTTTATTCATTCTCGCGTCGGGGCTGACCTGTCTGGAGACTGCCGCCAACCCTTATGTGACTGTCCTGGGGTCGCCGCAAACCTCGGAATCAAGGCTTAATCTTTCTCAATGCTTTAACGGTGTAGGATCCTTTTTGGGCCCTATCATTGCCGCTTTCTTGTTTTTTGGAGGAGGGCAGAGTCATAATCTTGATTCTGTTAAGATGATCTATATCATTATCGGTGTGGTGGTGCTGCTTGTAGCGGGATTATTCGTTCGGACGAAGCTGCCTGAGATCAAGGAGACGGAGATCGTGTCTTCGCAGGAGCTCGATAAAAAGCCTTTAGCCAGTCATTCGCATTTTATAGGCGGTGTGATAGCACAGTTCTTTTATGTAGCGGCACAGGTAGGTATTGCCGCTTTGTTCATCAACTATTGTACGGAGGCCAAAGTGGGGATCGATAATGCCAAGGCTTCCACGCTTCTTTCCTATAGCCTTGCCTTGTTTACGATCGGCCGGTTTATCGGTACGGCTTTAATGCGGAAGATCGCTCCTAATAAGCTGCTGACGGTCTATGCAATCATCAATATCGGGCTGTGCGGGCTGGTGATCCTGAATAAGGAATGGTTGTCGGTTTATGCGCTGATGACGCTATTCCTGTTTGAATCGATCATGTTCCCGACGATCTTTGCGCTAGGTATAAAAGATACGGGACATAATACGAAGAAGGCTTCGTCTTTTATCATCATGTCGATCGTGGGAGGGGCGCTGGTGCCTTATTTAATGGGGACGCTGGCTGACAGCCATCATTCTACGGCCTTCTCCTACATTGTGCCGCTGGTTTGTTTTATCGTAGTTGCGTGGTACGGATGGAAAGGGTACCGGGTAAAGAATGGGGTCGGCTCCGCCGATGTGAAAGTTGCTTTCAGACACTAAAAAAATAACCGTGGAAAGATATACGTTGACATTGGATTTGAAAGATGACGCGAAGCTCATAGCGGAATATGAAGTCTATCATCGGGCAATCTGGCCGGAGATCCGGAAGAGCATCGCGGAGGCGGGTATTACGGATATGGAGATCTATCGGTTGGGCAATCGTCTGTTCATGATCATGGAGACGGGGCCGGACTTTACCTTTGAGAAAAAAGCGGCGATGGATGCGGCTAATCCGAAAGTGCAGGAGTGGGAGCAATTGATGTGGAAGTATCAGCAGCCGATTCCGGGGAGTCAACCGGGGGAGAAATGGAGGCTGATGGAGAAAATATTTTCTTTAAACCAGTAATATAAAAAATATGTTCGATTTGCAGCACAAACATGCGGTGATCACCGGCGCGGGCAGCGGGATCGGTAAGGCCGTGGCTCTCCTGCTGGCGAAGCAGGGCGCTATGGTACATGTAACAGATGTCAATGAAGCACAGGCCGCGGAGGCGGTAAAAGAGATCGAAGCGGCGGGTGGAAAGGCCACTGCGCAGGTAGCAGACGTATCCGATCAGCAGCGGGTGCTGGCTTTGTTTGCCGCTTTGCCAGGGATCGATATCCTGGTGAACAGCGCGGGGGTATCGCATATCGGCTCTGCGGAGACGACGGGGGAAGCTGATTTCGACCGCTTGTATAATGTGAATGTAAAGGGTGTCTATAATTGTTTGCATGCGGCCATCCCTTTGATGAAAAAGAATAAAGGGGGTGTGATCGTGAATATGTCTTCGATTGCGGCGATTGTAGGATTGCCGGACCGATTTGCCTATTCGATGACCAAGGGGGCGGTATCTGCGATGACGCTGTCCGTGGCAAAGGATTATATCCATGACAATATCCGCTGCAACAGTATTTCTCCTGCGCGGGTGCATACTCCTTTTGTAGACGGGTTCCTTAAAAAGAACTATCCGGGGAAGGAAGCGGAGATGTTCGAGAAGCTGTCGAAGACGCAGCCGATCGGGCGGATGGCCAGGCCGGAGGAGATCGCGGCGCTGATCCTGTATCTATGCAGTGATGAGGCGTCTTTTATTACGGGCTGCGATTACCCGATCGATGGTGGGTTTACGAGGTTGAATAACTAGCCCCCCACCCCCTGCCCCCAAGCCCCCTAAAGGGGGTCAGAAAGGGAGTTATGATATAAAAACACTAAAAATATATTTATGAAGTTAATACGACATGGCAGCCTGGAAAATGAAAAGACGGGCATCGTTCTGAATGACAAATACTATGACACTTCTGCTTTCGGGCAGGATTATAATGAAGCGTTCTTTGCCACGGGCGGGCTGGAGAAATTGAAGGATTTCGTCGAGCAGCATAAGGCGCCGGGCGGTGGCACGCGTCTTCCCCAGGTACCTGCGGGCGCCAGGCTGGGTTCTCCGATAGCGCGTCCTTCCAAGATCGTCTGTATCGGGCTGAACTATGCCGACCATGCGAGGGAGACCGGGGCTACGCCCCCTCCGGAGCCGGTCATTTTCATGAAGTCGACCACGGCTCTTAGCGGGCCTGCGGACGATATCATGATTCCCCGCAACTCCAAAAAAACGGATTGGGAAGTGGAGCTGGCGGTCGTCATCGGAAAAAAAGCCAGCTATGTCACGGAAGAAGAGGCTTTGGACTATGTGGCGGGTTATGTCCTGCACAACGACGTTTCCGAGCGGGAGTTCCAGATCGAGCGGAGCGGCACCTGGGATAAGGGCAAGGGCTGTGATACATTCGCTCCTTTGGGACCGTGGATGGCCACGCCTGATGAAATGGGCGATATCGATAAGCTGCGGTTGTGGCTTACCGTAAACGGAAAGACCATGCAGGACGGGTCGACGGCTAATTTTATCTTCCGGATCCCCCACCTGATCTCTTATACGAGTCAATTTATGACTTTGTTGCCGGGAGATGTGATCTCCACGGGCACGCCGGCCGGGGTAGCCATGGGTATGAATCCGCAGGTATACCTGAAACCGGGCGACCTGGTGGAGCTGGGGATCGATAACCTGGGTAAGACACAACAGAAGGTGGTGGCATACAGCCCCGCCCGCTAAGGGGAACGTATTATTTCGAAAGATTGCTGTATGAAAATAGACGCACATCAACATTTCTGGAAGTTCGATCCTATCCGCGACAGTTGGATAGGGGCTGATATGAAAGTGATCCAGAAAGATTTCTTACCGGTGGACTTATGGCCTGTGCTGGAAGCGGCCGGTATTACGGGATCGGTGGTTGTACAATCCGATCAGTCGGAGGAGGAGAACGAATTCCAGCTGGAGAATGCCAGGCGGTTCGATTTCATCAAGGGGGTCGTGGGATGGGTGGATCTGCAGACGCCTTATGTGGAAGAGAAGCTGGCTTATTACCGGGCTTTTCCCAAGCTGAAGGGTTTTCGTCATGTGCTGCAGGGGGAGAAGGACCGGGCGCTGATGCTGAAGCCTGCTTTTAAAAAAGGTATCGGGCTGCTGCAAAAGTTCGGGTTTACCTACGACATCCTCATCTTTCCGGATCAACTGGGATATACCCGCGAGTTCGTGGCTTCTTTTCCGGATCAGCCTTTTGTGATCGATCATATTGCCAAGCCTTATATCAGGGACAAAAAGATCATAGCCGAATGGAAGTCGGATATCCGGGCCGTTGCGGCTTGTGAGAATGTGTCCTGTAAGATCTCGGGCATGGTGACGGAGGCGGATTGGAAAAACTGGAAGCCGGAAGATTTCAGACCCTACCTGGATGTGGTGGTAGAGGCATTCGGGCCGTCGCGGATATTGTATGGATCGGACTGGCCGGTATGCCTGGTGGCTGCTTCTTATCAGCAGGTGTGGGAGCTCGCCCAAGATTATTTTTCGACTTTTTCGAAGGAGGAGCAGGCGAGCTTTTTCGGCGGCAACGCGATAAAATTTTATAATCTTTAAAAGCGCCTTGCTTCGGGAACCGGGTGACCGGCAACCGGGAGGGGCAAAAAGAATGAATCATGGACTTACAATTAAAAGATAAAGTGATCCTCGTATCGGGCGGCGCCAAAGGGATCGGCGAAGGGATCTGCAAAGTGCTGGCCAGTGAAGGCGCTATTCCTTTTATTATCGGAAGGAGTGAGTCCGATAACCTTGTGACGGTAGCTGCCATCGAGGCGGCGGGCGGGAAGGCGTATCAGTTTACAGCCGAGCTGACGGAACCTTCGGCTTGTGAGCAGGCGGTGAAAGCAGCGCTGGACAAGACGGGCAGGATCGACGGGCTGGTGAACAATGCCGGTGTCAATGACGGGGTGGGGCTGGAGTCGGGCAATTACGAAGCATTCCTCGCCTCCCTGCATAAAAATGTGGTGCATTATTATTTACTGGCGCATCATGCGCTGCCTGCGCTGCGGAAGTCGAAGGGCGCTATCGTCAATATCAGCAGTAAGACGGCTGAGACGGGGCAGGGTAATACCTCGGGGTATGCGGCTGCCAATGGGGGGCGTAATGCGCTCACCCGGGAATGGGCGGTGGAGCTGCTGAAAGACGGCATCCGGGTGAACGCGATCATCGTAGCGGAATGCTGGACGCCGTTGTACGAGAAATGGGTTAAGACGCTGGCGAATCCGGAGGAGAAGCTGAAGGAGATCGTACAGAAGATTCCCTTAGAGAACAGGATGACGACGTCGGAAGAGATTGCGAATATGACGGCTTTCCTGCTGTCGGGGCGGTCGAGTCACACGACGGGGCAGCTGATCCATGTAGACGGCGGGTATGTGCATCTGGACAGGGCATTGGCGAATGCGTAGATTATAATAGAAAAAATGAAAGCATTAGTTTGTATAAAACCCGGAGAGTTTGAATACCGGGAGATCGATGCTCCGCTGGCTGCGCCGGGGCAGGCCATTATAAAGATCCGGCGGATCGGCATTTGCGGGACAGATCTGCATGCCTTCGAGGGGACGCAGCCTTATTTTGAATATCCCCGGATACTGGGGCATGAGCTATCGGGTGACCTGGTAGATTTTGACAAGGCGCCGGGTTTCGTGCCGGGAGAGGCGGTGACCATTATCCCGTATTTCAATTGCGGGGTTTGTATCGCGTGCAGGAATGGAAAGCCCAATTGCTGTGTTACGATGAAGGTATGCGGCGTGCATGTAGATGGGGGGATGGTGGAATATTTATCCGTTCCTTCTTCTTCGCTGGTACATGGAGAGGGGCTCAGCTATGATGAGCTGGCATTGGTGGAACCGCTGGCGATTGGAGCGCATGCTGTGCGAAGGGCGGCGGTGACGGAGGGCGAGTTCGTGCTGGTCATAGGTGCGGGGCCTATCGGGCTGGGGACAATGGAGTCGGCGCGAATTGCGGGAGGAGAAGTAATTGCTATGGACATCAATGAGGGCCGGCTGAAATTCTGCCGGGACCGGCTTCATTTATTACATACGGTGAATGCGGGTTCGGAAGATGTGATGGCTCAGCTCCGGCATATCACCCGGGGAGAGATGCCTACGGTGGTGATCGATGCCACGGGCAGCCGGGGGGCTATCAATAATGCTTTTCAATACCTGGCGCATGGAGCGCGGTATGTGCTGGTCGGGTTGCAGAAAGGAGAGATCCAGTTCAGCCATCCTGAGTTTCACAAGCGGGAGGCGACGTTGATGAGCAGCCGGAATGCTACGCGGGAAGATTTCGCGCGGGTGATGGATTCGATGAGAAGGGGGCTGATCGCTCCGACTACGTATATCACCCACCGTGTTGCTTTTGGACAGGTGAAAGAGGAATTCGGGAAATGGCTGGATCCGGCTAATGGGGTTATCAAGGCGATGGTGGAATTATAAAAAAAGATATTACATGATAAAAAAGATTTTACTGTCGTTGCTGCTGGCCGGGCCGGCTGTCGGAATGTCTCTTTCGGCGCAGGACCTGAAGCTCTGGTATAAGCATCCGGCGGGGACCTGGACGGAAGCGTTGCCGGTGGGTAACGGGCGGCTGGGAGCGATGGTATTCGGAAGGGTAGGGGAAGAGTTGATCCAGCTGAATGAAAGCAGCTTATGGTCGGGTGGGCCGGTGAAAACGAATGTAAATCCGGAGGCGCCCGCTTATCTGCCGCAGGTCCGGGAAGCGTTGCTGAAAGAGCAGGATTATACGAAGGCAGCCACGCTGACGAAGAAGATACAGGGACTGTTTTCCGAGTCTTACCTGCCGATGGGCGATCTGCTGATCCGGCAGGATTTTAAAGGCGCTGCTCCGTCTGCCTATTACCGTGACCTGGATATCCATGATGCGATCTCCACGACTACGTTTACGATCGACGGAACGGAATTTACCCGGCAGGTCTTTGTCTCGGCGCCTGACCAGGTGATCGTGATCCGGTTGTTGTCGGGCAAGGCGGGTGGATTGAATTTCACGGCGGGCCTGAAGAGCCAGCTGCATTATGAAACGGCGCCGGCAGGTGCGGATGAATGGGTGTTGAAGGGGAAGGCTCCTGCCCATGTGGATCCGAGCTATTATAATCCCAATAAAGAACCTATCGTATATACGGATAGCAATGGTTGTAACGGCATGCGCTTCGAGATGAGAATAAAGGCGTCGGCGAAGGATGGTACTGTTACGGCCGATAGCAGCGGCTTGCATGTCAGCAATGCCACGGAAGTGACGCTGCTGCTCTCGGCTGCCACCAGTTTTAACGGGTATGATAAATGTCCTGATAAAGAAGGAAAGGATGAGAACCGGCTGGCGAAGGATTGGCTGGATAAGGCGGGGACGAAGTCGTGGGATACGTTATTGGAAAAGCACCGGATGGACTTCCACCGTTATTTTGACAGGGTGTCTTTTATCCTGAAGGATACTGGCGCGACCACTGCTGCCTTACCTTCCGACGAACGGCTGAAGGCGTATACGGCGGGTGCTTATGATCCGGGTTTGGAGAGTCTGTACTTCCAGTTTGGCCGGTACCTGCTGATCTCGAGTTCGCGGCCCGGGGGGCAGGCTGTCAATCTGCAGGGGCTTTGGAATAAAGAATTGAGAGCTCCCTGGAGCTCCAATTATACGATCAATATCAATACGCAGATGAATTACTGGCCTGCGGAGGTGACGAACCTGTCGGAAATGCATGAGCCGCTGTTTGACCTGATCGGAGAAATCGCCACGACGGGGAAGACGACGGCTAAGGAGTTCTATAATCTGGACGGCTGGGTAGCGCATCATAACTCCGATATCTGGGCGCTCTCGAACCCGGTGGGTGACAGAGGGCAGGGAGATCCGAAATGGGCGAACTGGTCGATGGGGGGAAATTGGTTGTGCCAGCATTTGTGGGAGCATTACCAGTTCACGGGGGACAAGGCCTTTTTGAAAGAAAGGGCTTATCCGTTGATGAAGGGTGCGGCTACGTTCTGCTTGGGGTGGCTGGTGGAAGACAAGGATGGCTGGCTGGTGACGGCGCCTTCGCTGTCTCCTGAGAACGATTTTTTCTATGCTCCGGGCAAACAGGGTAGTGTATCCGTAGCGACGACGATGGATATGTCGATCATCTGGGACCTGTTTACTAACCTGATCGATGCGGCCAATGTATTGGGGATCGATGCGAATTTCCGGGACTTGCTGATCGCGAAGAAAAAGAAATTGTATCCGCTTCATATCGGACATAAGGGTAACCTGCAGGAATGGTATAAGGATTTTGAAGATGTGGAGGTGCATCACCGTCATACGTCGCACCTGTTCGGACTACATCCCGGCCGCCAGATCTCGCCTATTACGACGCCGGCTTTTGCGGCGGCGGCCAGGAAAACGCTGGAGATAAGAGGGGATGAGGGTACGGGCTGGAGCAAGGCCTGGAAGATCAATTTCTGGGCGCGGCTGCTGGACGGGAACCATACCTATTTGTTGCTGCGGCAGTTGTTGAAATACAGCAGCGAGACGGAGACCAACTATAAAGAAGGCGGGGGTACGTATCCGGATTTCTTCGATGCGCATCCTCCTTTCCAGATCGACGGCAACTTTGGAGGAACGGCTGGGATCGCGGAGATGTTGCTCCAGAGTCATTTGGGGGAGTTGCATCTGCTGCCTGCCCTGCCCGATGCCTGGAAAGTGGGACAGGTCAAGGGGCTGCGGGCCAGAGGGGGATATGAGGTGGATATGAACTGGGAGAATCACCGGTTGGTAAGCACCCGGATAAAGGCTCTGGAAGGAGGTCTCTGTAAGGTAAGAACGGCCGGGCCTGTGATGCTGGCCGGGAAAAAGATCCGTTCTGTCCGTGCGGCCAGTCACGGGTATTTGGTGTCTTTTCCTACGGAAAAAGGAAAGACTTATGATCTGATAACGTTGTAGTAAAAAGGAAGACAGATGATCTGATAGCTTTGTAATTTTGTAACATGATGCAACGAGTATTGTCTTTTGGTGAACTATTGTTAAGAATATGTCCGGATACCGGCGGGGAATGGCTGCAAAAGAATGAGCTGTCTTTCTATGTCGGCGGGGCGGAGGCGAATGTAGCCACGGCGCTGGCCACCTGGGGGATTCCTTCTGCCTATTTCACGGCCCTGCCTGAAAATCTTATGTCCCGCCAGGTGACGGGTTACCTGGAACAACGAAAGATCGATACTTCCCGGATCCTGTACCAGGGAGAGCGGCTGGGGCTTTATTTCCTGCCCCAGGGGAAGGACCTGAAGAATGCGGGGGTGATCTATGACAGGGCCCATTCTTCTTTTGCGGAGCTGCAGCCGGGCAGTATCGACTGGGATGCCGTATTGGAGGGAGTGAGCTGGCTGCATTTCAGCGCTATCTGCCCCGCATTGAACAGCCGCGTAGCGGGTATTTGTGAAGAAGTCTTACAGGCCGCGGCAGCAAAAAACATTACTATTTCTCTGGATCTGAACTACCGGCCCAAGCTCTGGCAGTATGGAGCGACACCCGTTTCGGTGATGCCCGGGCTGGCGAAATATTGTGATGTGATCATGGGGAATCTCTGGGCGGCCGACAAGATGCTGGGTATCCCGGTCGACCGCGCGATCTCGGAGGGCAGCAAGTCTGAAGATTACAGGCGGGAAGACTATCTGCGGCATGCGGATCGGACCAGTGAAAAAATAAAGGAGCTCTTTCCGAAGGCGGGGATCGTGGCCAATACTTTTCGTTTTGATAAAGGGGCCGGCGGTATACAGTACTATACGACGTTATGGTCGGACAAAAAGTTATATCAGTCCACGGAATATGCGGCGGATAAGATCGTGGATAAGGTAGGGAGCGGGGATTGTTTTATGGCGGGACTTATCTATGGCAGATACAAGGGGCTGCCTTTGCAGGAGACCCTGGAATTTGCTACGGCGGCTGCATTTCTCAAATTATTCATCACGAGTGATGCCACCGATCAAAAGGTGGACGAAATCGAAAAATTTATCCAAACATATGAGCGATAAGAAAGTCATTCTGCAAAGCATATTAGATCAGGGTATGCTGCCGTTGTTTTACTGGGACAGCGCTACGGTAAGCCTGGAAGTGATCCGGACCTTGTATAGGGCGGGGGTGCGGTCGCTGGAATATACCAACCGGGGACCGGCGGCCCTGGAGAACTTCCGCTATCTGAAGGCTACGCTGGTTGCGGAGGCTCCTGATCTTTACCTGGGAATTGGGACGGTGAAGTCGGTGGCAGAGGCGGAGGCCTTTATAAAGGCGGGTGCTGATTTCATCGTGTCTCCCATTGTCAACGGGGAAGTGGCGGCTTTGTCGGAGAAGGCGGGACTGCTGTGGATACCGGGTTGTATGACTCCTACGGAGATCTTTCTGGCGCAGCAGCACAAGGCGGCGCTGATCAAGATCTTTCCGGCCAATATCCTGGGGCCTGAGTTCATCAGCTCGATCCGTGAATTATTCCTCGGGCAGCTGTTTATCCCTACAGGCGGGGTGGAGCTGAATAAGGAGAATATACGGTCCTGGTTTAAGGCCGGGGTCTGTGCGGTAGGGATGGGGAGCCGGCTTATCAGCAAAGAGGTGCTTCAGCAGGAACAATACGATCTTTTATATAAAAATACGGTGATTGCCCTGGAGCTGGTAAGCGCCGTAAAGAACGAAATCTGAAAATATGAATCTTTCTAAAGACAATCTTTCGACGATCAAAACGCCGGGTGTCATTCTACCGGGAAAGGATATTTTCACGCTGCCGGAAAAGGTATTGCAGTTTGGAACCGGGGTCTTGTTAAGGGGGCTGCCGGATTATTTTATCGATAAGGCCAATCGCCAGGGAGTCTTCAATGGAAGGGTTGTGGTGGTGAAGTCTACGGATTCCGGGGGCGCCGACTCTTTCGACCGGCAGGATAGTCTGTATACGCTGTGTATACGAGGGATCGAGCAGGGCAAGAAGGTGGAAGAAAACGTTATTTGCTCGGCCATCAGCCGGGTGTTGTCGGCAAAAGGTCAGTGGCAGGAGATCCTGCAATGTGCGCATAATCCGGAGATGCAGGTCATTATTTCCAATACGACGGAGGTGGGGATACAACTGGTGGAGGCGGATATTGATTTCCGGAGCCAGACTCCTATCTCTTTTCCGGGTAAGCTGCTGGCGTTCCTGTATGAACGTTACCACGCCTTTGGGGGAAGTCCTGAGAGCGGGATGGTGATCGTGCCTACAGAGCTGATCGTCGACAATGGGAAGAAGCTGGCGGCTATTGTTAAAGAATTGGCGGTAAGAAATAAGCTGGAGGAAGGTTTTGTGGCATGGATGGAGCGGGATTGCCGGTTTTGCAGCTCGCTGGTGGACAGGATCGTGCCGGGCAAGCCGGATGCGGCGACCCTGGCGCAATTGCACCAGGATCTTGGGTATACGGATGATCTGTTAGCGATTTCCGAGGTTTATCGTCTTTGGGCGATCGAGGGGGATGAGAAGGTGCAGGCTGTGCTTTCTTTTGCGAAGGCCGATGCGGGGGTGATCATCCGCAAGGATATAGAGATCTTTCGCGAGCTGAAGCTGCGGCTTTTGAACGGGACGCATACGTTGAGCTGCGGGCTGGCATTTCTGTCGGGGTTTGCTACGGTCAGGAATGCGATGGATGATGCCGCTTTTGCTGCTTTTGTGACCGATCTGATGTTAAAGGAGATCGCTCCGGCCATTCCTTATACGCTGCCTTTACAGGAGGCGCAGGATTTCGGGATGCAGGTTTTGGACCGGTTCCGCAATCCGCATATTCAGCATCAATGGATCAGCATCACGATGCAATATTCTTCCAAGATGAAGATGCGGAATATTCCGGTATTGCTGCAGCATTATACCGTACAGGATACTCCTCCCCCGCACTTGTCGCTGGGATTTGCCGCTTACCTGCTGTTCATGCGGGCGGTGAAGAAGGAGGCCGACGGCTATAAGGGAGAATACCGGGGGAAGGCTTATCCTATCAATGACGATAAAGCGGGGATTTATTTTGAGCTATGGAAAGACGGGACGCCGGAGACGGTAGTGAACCGGGCGCTGAAAGACGAAGGGTTGTGGGGGTCGGATCTGACGGCGTTGAAAGGATTCGAGGCCTCGGTAAAGGCAGATCTGTTGACCTTGATCGATAAGGGCGCGATAGCTGCGCTGGCGCAGAAAAAGAGTACGGTCAAGTTGTGAGGAGGGGCATCGACATTTTTAAAAATGAAAAAAATCTTTATGAATACGCAACAAACTGTTCTGAAAGTTCATCCGGCCGATAATGTATTGGTAGCGTTGACTCCTTTGCCGAAGGGGGAGAAAGTGATCTATGAGGGAGTGGAATATACGATCCAGGATATCGTCAAGGCCAAGCATAAGTTCGCTACGACCGATCTGGCTCCCGGTGACCCGATCACGATGTATGGGGTATTGGTGGGCAAGGCGCAGGAAGCCATTAAAAAGGGCGGTCTCATCAGCACCGCCAATGTGAAGCATGCCGCCAGCGATTTTACGGTGGGAGAGCGGCACACGAATTGGGTGATGCCGGATGTGGCTCAATTTGCCGGCAGGTCCTTTAAGGGGTATCATCGTGCCGATGGCAGTGTGGGAACGGCCAATTACTGGGTGGTGGTGCCGATGGTGTTCTGTGAGAACCGGAACCTGGATGTGTTGCAACAGGCGTTGGTGACGGACCTGGGCTATGGCCGGAATAAGACGTACCAGGTACAGTCCAAGCAGCTGATCGATTTATATAAGGCTGGAAAAAGTGTGGAGCAGATCCTGGAGACGGATCTGAAGGCGGACTATGATAAAAATTCTTCCGAGCGGCTGTTTCCCAACCTGGACGGGATCAAGTTCCTCAATCACGATGGCGGATGCGGCGGCACGCGGCAGGATGCGCAGGCATTGTGTGGTTTGCTGGCCGGTTATATTACGCATCCGAATGTGGCTGGGGCGACGGTGTTGAGCCTGGGTTGTCAGAATGCGCAGGTGAGCATGCTGGAGGAAGAGATAAAGAAGCGTGCGCCGGAGTTTTCCAAGCCGCTGTATATATTAGAGCAGCAGAAAGTAGGGAAGGAGTCGGATCTTTTATCGGAGGCTATCAAGCAAACTTTTGCGGGGCTGATATTGGCCAATCAGCAGGTTCGTCAGCCGGCGCCGCTGAGCAAGCTGTGTATCGGACTTGAATGTGGCGGATCGGATGGTTTTTCCGGGATCTCGGCTAATCCGGCGATCGGTTATACCTCTGATCTGCTGGTAGCGTTGGGCGGTTCCGTTATCCTTTCGGAGTTTCCCGAGCTATGCGGGGTGGAGCAGAACCTGAGCGATCGTTGCGTGGATACGGATACGGCGGAGCGGTTTTCTTATCTGATGCGAACGTATAATGACAGAGCGAAGGCGGTCGGGTCGGGTTTTGATATGAATCCTTCTCCGGGTAATATCCGGGATGGGCTGATTACGGATGCGATCAAGTCTGCGGGGGCTGCCAAGAAGGGGGGGACTTCTCCTGTTACGGCGGTGCTGGATTACCCGGAGAAGGTCAGCAAGCCGGGGCTCAATTTGTTATGTACGCCGGGGAATGATGTGGAGTCGACTACGGCGGAAGTAGCTTCCGGGGCGAATATTGTTTTATTTACTACGGGGCTGGGAACGCCTACGGGCAATCCGGTAGCGCCGGTGGTGAAGATTGCCAGCAATACGGCGCTTTTCGATCGGATGCGGGATATCATCGATATCAATACGGGTACGATCATCGAGGGGACGGAGACGATCCAGCAGGCGGGGACGCGGATATTGGAATATGTGATCGGGGTGGCGAGCGGGGATATAGAGGTGGCGTCTATACGACATGTGCAGGATGACTTCATCCCCTGGAAGAGGGGGGTGTCGCTCTGACCGGGCTGCCGTTTTTTAGTTCATCCGTCGCTACCGTGACCAGTTGATCGCCGTCCCGGAGGTCTCCGAAAATTTCCACCTGATCTGCTGTTTCTCTGCCTTTCTGAACGGGTATCCATTCTGCATGTCCTTTTGTAATGCGTATGACGAAGATCTGTTGTGAATTGCCGGTTACGGCTGTTTTGGGAGCGATAAATACCTTTTTGTCATTGGTTAGGACGAGTGATACCCGGGCATACATACCTGGCAACAATCTTTTGTCTTTATTGAGTACATCCATTTCCAGCTGTTCGGTGCGCAACTGTGTATTCATACTTCCTGCCAGGCGGCTGATAAAAGCCGTAAAGTATTCTCCGGGCAAGGTTTTTACAGAAAAGTGAACGGTATCTTTTTGCCGGAAATAGGCTGTAGCTGCTTCCGGGGCATCGATGACCAGGCGTAATTTGGCTTGTTCTTCCAATACCAGCAGGGGTTTGGCGGAGCCCTGGCCGGCCGGCCCGGCGTAGGCGCCGGCATAGAGGTTGCGGGCGCTGATCACGCCATCGAAGGGGGCTCTGATCTGTAAATAGTTTTTCATAGCGGCTGCTTCCTGGTATCTTGAGCGGGCCGCCATTAAAGAGGCGCTGTCTGCGCTCATCGTACCATTGGCCATATCGAGATCGTTGGGTGAAATAGTACCTGGTATTTTACTGGTGCGGTATAGCCGGTCATAATTGGATTTGCTTACTTTATAATGCGCCTCCCTGGTATGGAGATCGGAGGCGGATGCGTTCAGGGCTTCGTCCAGCTCAGGGGCTTCCAGGGTTACCAGCAACTGATCTTTGTGGACTACGCTTCCGATATCCACATACATTTCTTTTACAAATCCATTGACTTTGGCATAGAGGTCGACAGATTGAAAGGGGCGTAATTCGCCTGGCAGCATCATATTCGTGCTAAGCTGTCCTTTGTTCAGGGAGAAGGTGCTGACGGTAGCGGTATCCGACGTTTTTTGATCCGACGTTTTCTGTACGATAGCGTTGGTGTCGCTTCCGCAGGATGCTGCCAATATGGAAAGGACGACAGCTATTGTAAGGGAAAAATATAGTTTCATATTGTTTGTTTTGATTGTTTAATGATGGATGGAGGCAGTTGTGGCCGGTTCGAAATGGATGCTATGCGGGTCATCGGGATCGAGCGAGACCGGTTGCCGGCCAGCTTTGTTTCTTATCCGGAAGAATATAAGCGGCAATATCAGTAAGGAGGCGAGGGTGGATGCCAGCAGTCCTCCGATCACGGCCCGTCCCAGAGGGGCTGTCTGGTCTCCTGACTCTCCCAGTCCGGAAGCCATGGGGATCATGCCTACGATCATGGAAATGCTGGTCATCAGGATGGGGCGCAGGCGAAGGGCGGCTGCCTGTAGCGCTGCCCGGGCGGAATCGCTGCCTTCTTTTCTGATCTCCTCGGCATTGGTGACTAACAGGATGGCGTTGGCTACGGAGACCCCCACTGACATGATGATCCCCATATAAGATTGGAGGTTGAGGGTAGATCCGGTGGCCAGCAGCATTAGCAGGGAGCCTGCCAGTACAGCGGGGATCGTAGTGATCACCGTAAAGGCCAGTAAAAATGACTGGTAGTTGGCTGCCAGCATCAGCAATAATACCAGGATGGTGATCAACAGTCCTGATTGCAGGCTGTTCAGGGTCTCTGTCAACAGGTTGGTCAATCCCCTGGTTTGTGCGGTGATGCCCCGGGGAGGTGCGCCGACTTCTTTCAGCGCTTTGTTTACGGCTGCGGCTGCGGCGCCGAGGTCTTTCCGGTAAATGTTGGCTCCGATAGAGAGGAAGCGGGTGGCTCCTTTGCGGTCGTATTCGCCAATGATCTTATCTGTCGTTATCGTGGCTACATCGCCCAGTACGGGCCTGGGGCTATTGGGCCGCAAGGGGATGGCCGAAAGGTCATCGATGCTGGTGATGTCGGTCTCCGGTACTTCTACCTGTACATCATAGGAGGTGGCATTTTTTTCATCCATCCATAACACTTTACTGGTAAAGCGGCTGGAGGAAGTTGCTTCGGTGAGGGAATTAGAGACTTCGGATAAGGTAAGGCCCAGCTGTTTTACTTTTTCCCGGTCTATGTCGATTTTGATGGCGGGATTCTTTAATTGTTCTTTCAGCTGTATATCGCGCAGGAAGGGTACTTTTTGCAGGGCTGTTTCCAGCTTTTGCGCGTATGCCTGGCTTTGGACGAGGTCTTTTCCTGCCACGGCTACTTCGATGGGGGTCGCTGCTCCCTGGCTCATGATCTTATCGGTGAGATCTATCGGTTCGAAAGACAGTTTTACATCCGGCATAGCTTTGGATAAGGCCAGCCGGTATTTTTCCTCCAGGTCGTCTATGTTTACCTTGTATGCCGGGTCGAGGCTCACCTGCATCAGTATTTCATTGGATCCGCTCATAAATAATATGATGGGGAGGGTAGGGAAGGAAGAGGGATGCTGACCTACGAAGGAGGAGATAATATTTACATGTTCTTTTCCTATCAGCTTGTATAGGACATCCTGGGCTTCCAGCATGGTGTTTTCGGTGTATTCGAGCCGGGATCCTTCGGGTGCACGCAGGCGCAACTGGAATTGCCCGCTATTGACTTTCGGAAGGATATCTTTTCCGATGACGGTTACAGCGGCCGCTGTGATGCCGATTGCCAGCAGGACGTATGCCGCGATGATCAACCGGCTGCGTCGCATCATTTTTTCCAGCAGGGAGAGAAATCTTTCTTTGAACCGGTCGAATCTGCCGGGAAGCTGGTGGGGGGAACCTGGGTGATGGCCATCTTTTAAGATCCAGTTGGACAGTACGGGTACCAGGGTTTGGGAGAGAAGGAAGGCGGCGATCATGGAAAAACCTACGGCCATTGACAGGGGCAGGAACATGCCCTGGGGGACGCCGGTCATGAAGAAGGCCGGAACGAATACCGCTAATATGCTCAATAGGATTAATAGTTTGGGTAGGGCGATTTCATGGCAGGCATCTGCGATGGCCCGGGCCCTGGTCTTGCCCATCTCCTGGTGCCGGTGGATGTTTTCGATGGTAACGGTGGATTCATCTACCAGGATGCCGATGGCCAGTGCGAGGCCGCCGAGGGTCATGATGTTGATGGTCTGACCGAAGAGGTTGAGCAGCAAGGTACCTGTGATAATCGAAATGGGGATATTGATGATGACGATGAAGGCGCTCCTCCGGTCTCCCAGGAACAGGAGCACCATGAGGCCGGTGAGGATAGCGCCGATCGTTCCTTCGCTGATCAGGCTTTTTACGGAGTTGATGACATATACGGACTGGTCGAATTCGAATTTGAGCTGGACATCGGGCGGCAGCAGGCCCTGCATGGCGGGGATGGATCTTTTCAGCTCCTGCACTACGGACCAGGTAGAGGCATTGGCATTTTTAATAATGGGGATATAGATGGATCTTTTTCCGTTGATGTAGGCAAAGCCGCTGGTGATATCTGCTCCATCTTCTACTTTGGCCACGTCCTGCAGGAATATCGTCGCGCCGTTCTGATAGAGCAGGGGGATCTTTCCGAAATCCGATACTTTTTGCAATACGGTATTGACCGGGGTCAGGTAGGTGTTGTTGCCTATATGAATGTTTCCGGACGGGGAGATCTGGTTATTGTCTTTTATGGCGGAGGTGATCTGTTCAGGCGTGATATGGTGGCTGCGCATGAGATCGGGGTCAGCCTTGATGACAACCGTCCTGACATTGCCTCCGATGGGCGGGGGGGAGGACAATCCGGGGATCTTTGAAAAGCCGGGTCTCACCCATACGCTGGCCATGTCCTGCAATTCGTTGTTGCTTCGCCGGGGGCTGCTCAGTGTCAGCTGACCGACAGGCAGGGTGCTGGCATCAAAACGGATGATGATGGGCGGGGGAGTGCCGGGCGGCATTTCAGCAAAAGCCCGGTTGGTCAGGGAGGTCACTTCCGCTGCCGCCTGCGCCATGTTGGTGCCGTTGTAGAAGCTGAGCTTCAGCAGGCTGAGGCCCTGAATATTATTCGTTTCAATGGATTTGATCCCGCTGACATACAGGTAAAGGTTCTGGTAATTGGTGGAGACAAAACCTTCCATTTGTTGCGGGGACATACCTCCATAGGGTTGGGATACATAGATCGTCGGGATATTGAGATTAGGGAAGATATCTATGTTGATGGTGGTGACCGCTATAATGCCGAACAGGATCAGGCCGGTGACCAATACGATGACCGTGATCGGTTTACGCAATGCTGATGTTATAAGGTTCATTCGGTTAAATTTAATATTGAGATAAGAACAGGTTCATGTCTCCGGTTGTGATGGCTTTATACAGCAGCGCCTGCCATACTGCATTGCAGGAGATGTCGCTGTCCGTTTCCGCCCTGTTGAGCGTGTAGAGGGTTTGGGCCACATCGACGATATTGGTAAGGCCATTTTCATAAAGGGCCGTTTTCTGCTGATAGGCATCCTGTGCCGATTTGAGCTGGAAGGGCGCTTCTTTGTATTTAGTCAGTGCGTTGCCGATCTGTTGATCTGCCAGGCTCAACTGGTTTAACAGTTGATTTTCTTCCAGGTGGTATTCATTTTTGAGTGCGGCGGAAAGGTATTGCTGGCTGCGGACCCTGGATCTGGTCTTTGTCAGATCGGTGATATTCCAGGTTACTCCGATGCCCAGGAGATAATTGGCTGTTGTGGGGTTAATGCCTTTAAAATAGCTGGTGGTATAATCGGAGGTGTTGGAAGCGTAGTTGCTGCCGAATCCGGAGCCGCGTTCCTGCCCGACTCCGAATAAGGAGAATCTGGGAAAGCTGGTTTTATGAAGATAGGCTGCTGTCAGGTCGCTGGCTTTTACCCTACGATCCATGAATTGCAGGATGGGGTGCTGGCTGATGTTTGCCGGCGTTTGTGGGGGAATCGTTTTGGGAAGCCGTATGACAAAAGAGGTGTCCAGGCCAAGGGGTTGTGGCGGGATACCCAGCTGCACGGAGAGCTGGTTGGTTTGACTTTGTTCATAGTTGATTGCGTCCGTTAAGGATAGGCGTGCTCTCGACAGTTCGGAATTGGCGATGGAGCTGTCGACACCGGGATTGAGGCCGTTGTCTGTCCGGCGGAGTATGATGTCCCGCAGCTGGCTTGCCCGCTGCAGGTTGTTTTCCATGGAGAGGCGCAGGCGCTGTGCTGTCAGCAGGTTAAGGTAGGCTACTGCTACTCTGCCCTGCTGCTGGAATTTTTCCTGTTCCAGGTCAGCCAGGTCGCGGTCGTATTGTCCCCGGGCTGCTGCGACATTGGCTCTTTGCAGTCCGAATGAAAAGATGTTCCAGTTAATATTTGAAAGATATAAGGCGCCAAAGGCGGTAGTCCCGTTCTGTGAGGGGAATACCGGGCCTGCGGTAATAGCCGTTATGCCAACCAGGCCTGAGGAGAGGCCATTCATCCCATTGAGTGTTCCGTAAGCGTTCTGGGCTGCGACTGTTACATCGGGCAGGGCGTCTTTTTTGGCTGCCTGTACTGCTTCCGCGGAGGCCCGGGCATAATTTTCCTTTGCCTGGAGCAATTGATAATTGGCAGCGGCGATCTGCAATGCCTGGGGCAGGGTCAATGTTTGACCTGCTGTTTGCGCTATGCCGGGGGAAAGCTGGAATAGCGCAACCAATGTCAGACAAAGCTGTAAGTATTTTTTCCTGTTTGCCATAAAAATAGTTTTGAAAAAAATCATTAACCCTGTAAACCTACATTCAGGAAGGGGGAAAATTATCCGGGAATCGTTCAACGGGCAAAAGCTGTCGGTGGGTGAGGGGGGGCGTTGGTTGCAGACGGCAGCGCGTGAAAGGATTTAGGAGATGCTACTTGAAATAATTTCTTAAGAGGAGGACCAGCAGAAAGATGCTGGCTACGATTCCTGAAAGGATCAATAGCAGCACTTCCGCATTGCTGCCTTTGTCGATCCTGGCCAGAAAAAGCCAGGAGAGGCCTGTCAGGGAGAGGGTGCCGATAAAAAATAATATGGTATAGCGGGTTCTCATTTTTATAAGGTTATAAAACTACGTTGTTTAAAAAGCGGGTGTATTATCAATCGTTCAACGGGCAGAATTGGTAGCCGGAGTGGGTGGAATTCCTTATTTTTAAGTTATGAATGTCTTGATTGTAGACGACAATAAAATCGCCAGGACGACGATAAGGCAATTGGCGGGAAAAGTGGCTGATATTACTATTGCCGGGGAATGTTGTGATGCGATGGAGGCTTATAATATGCTCCGGGCGCAGCCGGTCGATCTGCTGTTGCTGGATATCGAAATGCCGGGTATGACGGGGTTGGAGCTGACCAAAAATATTGGCGACCGTCGTCCGGTCATCGTGTTTATTACTTCCAAAAAGGAATATGCGGCTGATGCCTTTGACCTGAATGTTGTCGATTATATTATCAAGCCTGTAACGGGCCCGCGGTTTCTCCAGGCCATCGATAAAGTAAGGGAGGTGCTGGAGAGCAATAAGGAAGAGGTGAACGTAGGGGAAGATGAGTTTATCTTTATCCGTGATTCCAATATAGTGCGGAGGTTGAAACTGAGTGCTATTTTATATGCGGAAGCGATGGGCGACTATGTTAAGCTGTACACGCCGGAAAAATTCTATGCCATTCATACCACATTAAAGGCGGTGGAAGAAAGGCTGCCCGCCTCCCGGTTCCTGCGGGTACACCGTTCCTACCTGGTAGCTGTTGATAAGATAGATACCCTGGACGGGGGCGCATTGGTCATTAGCGGGAAGCCGCTGCCGGTAGCCGATGCCTACCGTTCTGCTCTGAATAAGAGGATGAATATCCTTTAGTGTAACGAAGCTTATCCATTTCGTATGACGAGTAACCGTTTCATTTATTTCATACTTTCTGCTTTCATCGCGGGTAATCTGCTGCTGATTTTCATGCAGTACAACTCTTCCAAGAATATACATAATCTTATTACAGGGAATAAGAATTTATTGAATGAGCTGAAAGTTGCCAATGAGCTGCGGGAGCTGGAGAGGGATCTTCTTTCTACGGAAAGCAAAATACGGGGGGCTGTTGCTACCAATGATACTACTTACCTCGATGGGGTGGACTCCCAGATTGCCGAAGCGCAGCAATACCTGGGGATCTTAAAAACGATCAGCGATCATGATAGCACGTTGAGGAATATCAATCGTCTTTCTGAACTGGCCGATGAGAAACGGGCGTTTTCAAACAGGATATTGGACAGCATGCATCATGAAAGAACGATCTCGCCGGGGAGTTTTAAGGTAATTCTTCAACAGAGACGGCTTTCCAATGAGATCAATGCTGTCAGCCGTAAAGTCTATAGCAGCCGTCAGCGTTTACTGGATTCTCTTTCTGTCTCTATTAATAGCAGCGGCAGAAAGGCGAACAGATGGGGTATTGTTATGTTCCTGATGGTTTTAGTGAGTGAAGCGGGGTTGTTCTGGTATATTATCAGCCGGATACGCCGGCAGAATTATTTAATTCAGCAGGTGAACGCCTCTGAAAAGAAGGTGCGGGAGATGGCTATGATCAAAGAGACTTTCATGACGAATATGAGTCATGAGATCCGTACTCCGATGAATGCCATTCTGGGTTTCACTAATTTGTTAAAAGCCAGGAACCGGGATCCTGCCTTGACGGAGTTTGTGACTTCTATAGGGAGTGCGGGGGAAAATCTGCTGGCCATTATCAATGACATCCTTGATCTTTCAAAGATAGAGGCGGGCATGATGCGGATAGAGTCGGCGCCCTTTGGTGTCCGGGAGCTGCTTCATTCCCTTCAGGCTATGCTGGCGGAAAAAATCGTTGAAAAGGGGTTGGAATTTTCCGTTGCCATCGACGACAGCGTTCCGGAAACGCTATCCGGTGATGCTACCCGTTTGACGCAAATATTGGTGAATATGATCGGGAATGCCATTAAGTTCACGCATGAGGGGGAAGTCGGGGTGGTTGTCCATGACAAGGGGCGGGAAGGGGGCCGGATCCGGCTGGAGTTTGTCATAAGGGATACGGGTATCGGCATTGCAAAGGAGAAGTTAGCGGGGATCTTTGAAAGATTCCGGCAGGCGGAGGATTCCATCACCCGGAAATACGGGGGCACCGGGTTGGGTTTAGCCATTTCGAAAGACCTGATACTTTTGCAAGGCGGGGAAATAGATGTGGTAAGCGAGCCTGGTGTGGGAACCAGGTTCCGGTTTATGATCCCTTATGAAATAGCTGCCGGACATGTGGCTGTTGCAGGCTATTCCGGGATGTCCGGATCCGATGGTCCTGATTACCGGCATATCCGTATTCTCGTGGTGGAAGACAATGTGCTGAATCAACGCCTTCTTACACATCTGCTCAATGGCTGGAAGCTGTCATTCGATATGGCGGGGAATGGGCTGGAAGCGCTGGAAAAGCTGCGGGGGGGTAGCTATGACCTGGTGCTGATGGATGTGCAGATGCCGGAGATGGATGGTTATACGGCTATGCAGGAGATCCGGCAGCAAATGAAGCTGGATATCCCCGTGATTGCTATGACGGCTCATGCTTTTGCCGGTGAGCGGGAGAAATGCCTTCGTTATGGAATGAATGAATATATCTCCAAGCCTATCAATGAACGGGAGCTGTATGAGCTTATCCGGCAGTTCACGGGTATTGGTTTGCGGGCGGATGCCCGGAAAGGGGAGGCGCCGGATGCCCCGAAGAGGGCGGAGGCTCCTGCTACTTATCAGTTCATCGATCTGCAATATATGCGGGAGATCAGCGAAGGTGACAGGGAGTATGAGAGCGTTGTGACGGAGCAGTTCCTGGAGGCGATCCCTTTAGACCTGGAGGCTTTGGAGTCGGCATTGGAGAATGGGGATTTATCCCGGCTCCGGCAGACGGCGCATAATATGAGAACGAATGTTTCGATCATGGGGCTTTTGGATAAGCTTCAGGGCTACCTGGATGTGTTGGAATATGAGCCCTGGGAGGACCTGCGTTTTCGGCAGGTCCTCTTATCCGTCAAGGCGATCTGTTTGGGCGCTTTACCGGAAGCGCGCGATTTTTATGCTACGCTGGTTGCCGGGCCGCGCGGGTAATTGGCCGGTGGGCCGGGGATGCGCGCGGGTGATTGGCCGCGCGAGATCGTTGATGAGCCACGCCAGACTCCATTAGCTTGTTTTCCGATAATTTAAGACGGCCCAGGTATTTAATACGAGTCCGATGACGGCCATGGCGGCGAGGTGATAGCTGATGTCGCTGAAGCCGCTGCCTTTTAATACGACCATGCGCATTATTTTGATAAAATGGCTGGGGGGAAAGGTGACGACGATGGCCTGGGCCCATGCGGGCATACTGTCTACGGAGCTGAATACGCCGCTCATCATATTGAAGATGTTGATAAAAAAGAAGGAGAGGGACATGGCCTGCATCTGTGTCGCGGAGTAGGTGGAGACCAGCAGGCCCAGTCCCAGCATGGCAAACAGGTAAACGACCAGGGATCCGTATAATACGAGCAGGTTGCCTGTCGGGGCGACGCCATAAAATGCCCATCCGACCAATAGTCCCAGCGTGAATATGACGATGCCCAGCACGAGGAAGGGGATCAGCTTGCCGATGATGAAGATATGTTTTTTGATGGGGGTCACATTGATCTGTTCGATGGTGCCGCTTTCTTTTTCCTGGACGATATTGAAGGCAGATTGCATGGCTGCCATGGCGGTGACCAGGGTAACGAGGATGGCCGGCACCATGTACAATTTATAATTCATGAAGGGGTTATACCAGTTGGAGGCGGCCACGCTGATCTGGGGTGCGTCGTCTATGGTCGGGGCGGATTGAAAAGTAGCCGCCGTCGGGGCGGATTGCCAGTTGAGTCGTATGTCATCATTGAAATCCTTGATGATGCTGCTGAGGTAGGCTCCGCCGAGGTTGGCCTTGGTGCCTTCGATGGCATCGATGGCTACGTAGAGTTTTTTGGAGTTCTCGCGGACGAGTCCTCTTTCGAAGTCGACGGGGATCTGGAGGGCCAGGTCGGCCTTATCCTGTTCTACGAGGGAGAGGGCTTCCTTATACGAAGCGGTAAAGCCTGTCAGTTTAAAATGGCCGGAGGCGGTGATCTTGGCAATCAGTTTCCGTGAGAAGGTGGAATGATCGTTATCTACTACGGCGATGGAAATATTCTTTACGGAATAGTCTGCTGCCATGGGCAGCAGGATCAACTGAATGACGGGAGCTATGATCAGCGTCCTGAGTAGTTGACGGTTACGGAGCAGTTGCCTAAACTCTTTCTCCAGGAGGAATAATAAGCTGTTCATTGTAATCTGATTTTGAATCTTCTGAGACTAATGGCAAACAGGGATAAGCACATGCCGGCAAGGATGAGGGTTTCTTTCCATACGGAGGAGAAGCCGAGTCCTTTGAGCATTACTTTTTTTATGATAATGAAATACCACCTCGACGGGACGATATTCGACAGGAACTGCATGGGGAGGGGCATGTTTTCGATCGGGAACAGGAAGCCCGTCAGCAGCATGGTTGGCAGCATCATTCCCATCAGGGAGCCCATCATGGCGGCCTGTTGCGTCTTGGCGTTGATGGACAGGAGCAGGCCGATGGATAAGGAGGTCATGATGAACAGGATGCTGTCGAATACAAGCAGCAGAACGCTGCCTTTGACGGGCAGGTCGAGGAATACGCTGCTTAATATCAGGATAATGAAGAGGTTGACCACGGAAATGATCAGGTTGGGGGCAAGCTTGGCGATGATGATATAGATGGTCTTGAAGGGGGAGACCAGCAGTATTTCCATGGTACCCAGTTCTTTTTCTTTTACGATAGCTACGGAGGTCATCATGGTGCATACCAGCATGAGCACCAGGGCCATGACGCCGGGTACGAAATTAGGGGCGCCTCTCAGCTCGGGGTTATAGAGCATCTGCAGTTCCGGCAGGATTTGCATGGGTTGTCCGGCGTCATTGGCCAGGCCGGCGTTATAGTCGGTGATGATCTGGGTGACGTAGTTGGTGATGGTGGTAGCCTGGTTGGGGTCGGAGGCATCGGCGATCACCTGGACGGTGGCTTTGTTGGTGTGTATGAGGTCGGTGGCGAAGTTCTGCGGGAAGATGATCGCCATTTTGATGGTCCCTTTTTTGAAGGCGGCCTGGAGCTGGTCGGCGCTTTGGAGGCTTTGTTCCAGGTCGAAATATTTGCTGGCGGCGATCTTATTGATGAGCTGGCGGGTTACGGCGTCTTTGGAATAATCGGCGACGACGACCTTCGAGTCTTTGATCTCGTTGGATAAGGCGAAGCCGAATAAGACGATCTGCGCGATGGGCAGTCCGAAGAGCATCAATAATGTTTTCCGGTCGCGGAAGACGTGCAGGAATTCTTTTCGGATGAAAGTGATTAGTTGCTTCATGTTAGTCGTCTTTACGTTTAGCGTTCCTTGCCAGCTCATAGAAGACGTCTTCCATGGTATTGCCGGCGAATTGCTGTTTGAGGCGGGTGGGGCTGTCGAGGGCTGCGATGACGCCGTCCACCATGATGGAGACGCGGTTGCAGTACTCTGCTTCATCCATATAGTGGGTGGTTACAAAGATGGTTACGCCTTTGTCGGCGGCGTGGTAGATGAGGTCCCAGAATTGCCGGCGGGTGACGGGGTCTACGCCGCCTGTCGGCTCGTCGAGGAAGACGATATCGGGATTATGTACCAGGGATACGGAGAAAGAAAGTTTTTGTTTCCAGCCCAGGGGCAGTTCTCTGACGAGGGTCCTGGCTTCGTCCTGTAGCTGGAGTTCCTGCAGGAGTTCCGTCGTTTTTATTTTTATTTGTTTTGATTCCATGCCGTAGATGCCGCCATAAAAGCGGATATTCTCCGCTACGGTGAGGTCGTCATACAGGGAAAACTTCTGGCTCATATAGCCGATGCGTCTCTTTATTTTTTCTGTCTCGGTGTATACGTCGAAGCCGGCGATGGTGGCTTTGCCCGAGGAGGGGGTCAGCAGTCCGCAGAGCATGCGCATGGCGGTCGTTTTCCCGGCTCCGTTGGCTCCCAGGAAGCCGAATATTTCTCCTTTCTCCACTTCGAAGGTGAGCTCATTGGCGGCGATGAAGTGACCGAATTTTTTAGTGAGTTTCTCTGCCGTGATGACGGGGCGCGTGGAGCGCTGTTTTCCGGGATCGTTGATAGTGGGCTGCATGGGGTTACTCTTTTAGGAGGTGAATGAAACAATCTTCGATCCCCGGGGTGATTGTTGACATGCTCACGTCGGGATGGTCTTTGGAATGCAGGTAGGGGATGAGGTCTTTATCCGATCCGTTGGTGAAGGTGACATGTAAGGCGTCGCCGAAGGCGAAGCAACTGGCTGTTCCGGAGAAGCTTCTTACGTCCTGCAGCAGCTTGTAGGTATTGGAGGAATGGATGGCGTAGAGTTTTTCCGGGAAGGAGCGGATGATTCCTTCGGGGGTATCGATGGAGAGGATGGCTCCTTTTTGGATGAGGGCGATGCGGTCGCAGAGGTTGGCTTCGTCCATATAGGGGGTGGAGACGAGGATGGTGATGCCTTGTTCTTTGAGCCTTTTGAGCATTTCCCAGAATTCTTTTCTCGATACGACGTCCACGCCTGTCGTCGGTTCATCTAAAAAAAGGACCGCGGGCTTATGTATCAATGCGCAACATAAAGCCAGTTTTTGTTTCATGCCTCCCGATAGTTTCCCTGCCCTGCGGTCCTTAAAGGGTTCTATTTGCTGGTAGATGTCTTTTATTAAATTATAGTTTTCCTGTATGGTGGTGCCGAATACCGTGGCGAAGAAATTGAGGTTCTCTTCTATGGTGAGGTCCTGGTACAGGCTGAATTTTCCGGGCATGTAGCCGACACCTTTGCGTATCTGGCTGTAGTCTTTTACTACGTCGAAGCCATTGACGGTCGCGGAGCCTTCATCTGCGAGGAGGAGGGTCGTCAGGATCCGGAAGAGGGTGGTCTTGCCGGCTCCGTCGGGGCCGATGAGGCCGAAGAGCTCGCCGGGGTTGACGGAGAAGGAGATGTCCTTCACGGCGGTGACGGCGCCTTTGTTATAGGTTTTCTTAATGTTGTGGAGCGTGATCATTTGCTATAGTTTTACTTCGCGTGATCGGGTTGCTTTTGCGATCGGGCTAATACGCATGATCGGGTTAGTTCGATGAACTGCATTATAGTTTGACCTCGCCGTACATGCCTATTTTCAGATAGCCGTCGTTCTTCACTCTTATTTTTATGGCATAGACGAGGTTGGCTCTTTCGTCTTTGGTCTGGATGGTTTTGGGGGTGAATTCCGATTTGTCGGAGATCCAGGATACCTGCCCTGCATATTCCTTATAGTTTTTGTCTCCCAGGTCTGTGTATACTTTTACGGTTTGTCCCAGCTTGACGGTGGTCAGCTGTGAGCCGGTGATATAGGCCCGCAGGGTGAGGGTGTCGAGGTTGGCTATCTTGTAGATGGCTTTTCCCGTCACTGTCATTTCGCCTTCCAGCGCATATTTGGTGAGGATGGTGCCGCTGAGGGGGTTGACGATTTGTCCTTTATTGATCTGGTCCTGGATCTGTGCGACTGATTTCTCCAGGGGGTTCTGTTCGCTGAAGATGGTCCTGTTTTGGGTGGCGATATTGGAATTGTCGAGTGCGATCTGTTGTTCGGAGACGGCGATCTGTTTTTGCAGCTGATCTATCTGGGAGTTGATATCATCCAGTTGTTTTTGGGTAGCGGCGTCTGCTTTGAGGAGGTTCTCCGTTCTGGTTTTTTCTCTTAATTGCTGGGCCAGCTGGGATTGCTGGACGGCCAGTTGTCTTTTCACGAGGAAGATCTGGGGCTGGGGGTTGGTCGTTTTTTCCCGAAGCGCCTGGATGGTGGCCTGGACCTGTTGTTTCTGCAAGACGGTATTGGACATGTCTATGTTGCCGGCGATGGCTCCTTTTTGGAGGGTATCACCTTCTTTGATGGGTAGGGAGAGTATTTTGCCGTTTTGTTCTGCCGAGACGATGACTTCGTCGGATTCGAAGACGCCGGAGGCGTCGGTGTTGAGTTTGTTCTGGTTGCAGGAAGACGCCAGTATTGCGGCTATAAGTACGAGGGGTGCTATCTTTCTCATTTTATGTTTTTTAATTGCCTGATGTTGTTTTATGATTGTATTGGGACAGGAGCAGCTGTACTTCATGGACTACGCGATCCTGGCGGGCCTGTGCTTCCGCGTTGATATCGTTCAGGTAGTCGTTGGTGTTGATGACCCCGTTGGCCAGCTGGACGGCGGAGGTCTGTTTTACCGAAGCGCGCAGGTTGACGATTTCGTTATCGGATTGTATGAGCTGCTGATAGCGGACGATGTCTGCATATTGTTGCTTCAGGGTAAGGGTCGTATTGAAGAGGAAGGTGCTGCGCTGGGTCTGGATTATTTCCTGGTTGTTCTTATTGATGAGCTGATCTTTTTTGTAGGTATATAAGCCTCCGATATTCCAGCTCAGGCGCAGGCCGGTCAGATAGTAGCCTGTGAGGTCGGTCGATAAGGAGTTGAGGGGAGAGGGTTTGCCGATGCCTCCCTGGAAGAAGGCGCTAAGCTGGGGGTAGTTGTTGATCTTGGTGAGATGCCGTTGCAGCAGGTACGATTTTGTTTGCAGGTCGTAGGCCCGGAGTTCCGGTCTGCTGATGGAGTCGGTCAGGGCGGCCGGGGCGGTTGGTTTTATCAGTATGGTGGCGTCGGTGATGGTCTGGTTGAGGAAGAGGCCGAGCATATCGGTATAGGCCTTGCGGGAGGCTTTTAGTTCGATAGAATGCTGGTCTGTCTTCAGCAATTCGGCTTTCAGCTTGTTGAGGCTGCTGTTGAAGTCCGTTCCGTTGTTGATGGAGGCCTGTACTTTGTCCATGCCGGTCTGGATATCTTTTTTCGATAATTCATTTTGTTCCAGCTGTCCGTCGATGAGGAGGGCGCCGAAGAAGAGTTGGTTGATGCGATCTTTTAATTGAAAGAGTTCGGTGTTGAGATTTTCCTGCTGGATGTCGGCGTCGTTCCGGCTGATGGCTCTTTTCTGCTGGTTGATACCGAAGTCGCTCAGGGTTTGGGAGACTTCTCCGTATAGTTTGTATTGGTCTTTGGATACGGTGGGGATGGTATAGCCGGGAATGGATATTTTGGTCACTGCTGACTGGTAGGTGGCTGTTCCGCTGACGGAAAACTGGGGGTATATTCCTTTGGCGATGTTGTCGATGGTATACTCTTTTGTTTTTTCAATGAGTCCTCTTTGCCGGGAGAGGGGATAGTTGACTTCTGCCTGCTGGTAGCATTGGTCGAGGGTAAAGCTGTTGTCGGACGGTATAGATTGTGACTGTGCGGAGGCGCTGGTTGTCAGCCCTCCGATTGCTCCCGTTGCTCCTGTTAGGTAGAGGAGGAAAATGTATGCCTTTAAAGATCCTTTAATCATTTTATTTAGTATTTGGTTTTAATCATTTGATTAAATATGATTCAAAAAAAACGAAGAGGTCGTTTTCGCCGGGACCGGGGTGATTGCCCGGCCTTTGGCAGTTGGTATGTGTTTCTGATTGGGAAGACGGATGGGTGAGGGTGATATTTTAAGAGGGGACATATTTTATTTTTTGAGATGTTATTTTTTTGCATGGGCGGGGGTGGTTATTGGCGTGGACAGGATGGCCTTCAACCAGATGGGCACCAGTCTTTTTCGTTCTTCCATATGGGCGAGGAATTGTTCGTCGGTTGTATTGGTGACGCGCTGCAGGATGGGCCGGCCGATAAAGGGGAATATGGTCAGTCCTACCAGGTTGGCTATAAAATGGAAGGGGTCAATCGGGGCGATCTTTCCGGCTTTGGCGGCTTCCTGCACTTGTTGAAGAAGATGGGACCTTGTGGGGCTGACTTCTTCGTTGATTTGTGCGGCTATCCTGGAGGGGTTGCCTTTTATTTCGTTCAGCACAAAGAGGGGCAGGTTGGGGTTGGCGCTGAGGAAGTCGATATAGGCGATGACTACTTTTTCGAGTTTCTCTTCTATGCTGGTTTTTTCATCGAAGACGTTGACGGATATGCCTTGTATGAATTGCCTGAAATTCTCCAGCATGATGATATCATACAATTTTTCTTTGCTGCGGAAGTAATAGTTCAACAGGGCGAGGTTGATGCCGGCTTCCTCTGCGATATCGCGGGTGCGGGTAGCGGCGAATCCTTTTTGGGTGAATAGTTTTTTAGCTGCCGCCTTTATCTTTTCTTCTGTCGAGGCTTCTTTTTCCACTATTTTTTTTGCTTTGCTCATGCCGTCATTTTATGATACAAAGCTAGGTCGTAATTTTTAGAATTAAACAAATTTTTTAATCATTTGATTAAAACGGTGATTGTCCAACAGCGAAGGGGACCCTGGTAAGATGATTTTTATATTGAAAATGAGTTAGTTAGTTAGTCGACGGATACCCTTTATTGATCCAATCCGTTTTTATATTGTGTTCGATATTCAGCAGTTTGTGGTGGGTGAAATTCATTTCATTCAGCAGGGCGAAGGCGGGGCGGATATTGGGGCAATGTTCGAAGGGGCAGCATCCGCAGTAGATGACGATCGCGGCGTCTTTTGGTAGTTTGCTCAGCCGCCCTTTGAATTTGTTTAGATTGACGCTATCGCGTGCGGGCCCTATATCGATAGAGTTTTTGACCAGGGCGCCGGGGCCGATGCAAAAAATGAGGGGCTGCTGCGCCTGGGGGTCGTTAATAGTTTTGGCCAGGTCAGCGGGCGCCAGCAACTGGGATGGGTTCCAGGGATCTCCGGCGGAAGGACCGGAGGTAAAGGCGGCCAGGCTCAGGATGGCAAAAAATGCGATGCCGGATAAAAGAAAGAAAAATTTGCCCTTCATATGGCTGACTTTTTTAAGTAGGTTATGTTAAAGGTACGAATCCTGATTTATCCGCAGTAAAGGGATAAAACATCGAAATGACGGTTTGCCCCTTTTTAGTTATCTGAATTGCTTCCATTTTTTCTTTTTTCCAATAGAATTTGGGAATCCTGTTGCAGATAAGGCAGGTTCTTGGTGATCATATTCCAATTTGCATTATAATCGCTTGGAATGGTCTTCCCAAAATTGACATACCTGCTCTAAATCGGTCACCTCAAAGTTCGAAAGTTGTCCCGCCCGCCCCGCAAGTCACGGGATTCCAATCAAATGAAATTTTGGGCATTGGATTCCAACGAAAAGCCTCCAGATCATTGATCCTGGAGGCTTTTTAGTTCGAAAGCATTGTAATTTCAAGCCTTAATTGGTCCGAAATGCGGGGAGCCGACAATGTTTCAAAAAAGTGTCTTAATTCCCAAAACGACTGAACAGATTGTTGGAAATAATTTAGTCGGTAAATTTGGGGGATTAGAACATTATACTATCTTGTCTTTCAATTTATGAATCGAATTCCCCCGCTTCTACTTTATGCGTTGCTCTTCAGCCTCAACTGCATCGGGCAGGCCGATTTTGCTGATAAATTGAATCAACCCATCAGAGAATTGCCAAATGCATCTCCCGCTTCAGTTGGGATGAATGATGACAGTATTAAAAACCTGATTCAGCTGATCAATACAAACCCACCAAATGATTTCAGAGGTATGGTGGTAATCAAAGACAACAAACTTGTTGTAGAGAAATACTTTAATACATATTGGCGGGCAACGGTCCTTGATATACGTTCTGCGGGTAAGGGTGTGACCTCTTTACTACTCGGTATTGCTTTAGATAAAGGATTGGTCAGGAATATTGAACAAAGTATTTATGATTTTTTCCCAGGTCCCAAGTACCTTTCTCCGGCTAACGACGGACACCGGGACATCAAGATCAGGAACCTGTTGAGTATGTCATCGGGTTTGAGCGCAGACGATAGGGATGAGAATTCTCCTGGCATGATGACCAATTGGATTACCCGCGCCGACTGGGTTGATTTTGCTACAACACTACCCATGATTTTTAAACCGGGGGAAAAGTATGTTTATAATGATGTTTGCCCTATGTTGATAGGGGCAATTATTGAGCAGGCATCGGGGCAGAAATTGGCTGATTTCGCAAGAGAGAATTTGTTTTCGCCATTAGGTATTACAGAATTTTACTGGTATACAGCTCCAAATGGGCATACTGTGCCTATGGGTAATTTGTATATTTCTACTTTGGATTTTGCGAAAATAGGCTTATTGGTATTGAACAAGGGGCGATGGCAAGGGGTAAAGGTAGTCAGTGAAAACTGGGTATCGGAAATGGTGAAGGAGCGTTTTGATATCTCAAAACTTGATCCCTTTGCAAGTGGGTATGGTTATTTTTGGTTTAGGGGAAGTAAAGATATAAATGGTAGAAAAATTGACTATTATTATGCTTCTGGCAATGGCGGAAATCTTTGCTTAGTAGTGCCGTCTGAAAACATGGTTGTAAGTCTTACATCCAGTGCATATGGGCAGGGTTACGCACATTATCGGTCGCTGAATATTTTTGCTTACCTGCTAAAGTCGCTTGTTAAATAATAGGATAGTAGGCTTGTCCAAGCGGACAGAGACGAAAAATGCCGCACGAAGTGCGGTAGTGTTGTTCTTGGGCTGGGCCTCCCCCTTAAAGGGATCACTGGAGCGAAGCGGAAGTAATCCCTCTCTCTCCGCTGAAAGTCACTGATATTTCAAAACCCGCTCTGGTAGGGTTTTATTTTTCGAAATTTAAGACATTGTTTTCGGATAAGAATCTAAAGTATTGTAGACCAAGACTAAGCGAGTTCGAATTCCCCTTCGGAAATTTATCTTAGATTTTAAACCTTTTTGCAGCTTTTGGCCGAAGGTTGGACTTTAAAATTTCAGATCCTAATGTGCCGAATTAAGGGGGAGCTTACACTATTCCTGTGGGTGCTACCTTTGTTAATATTATGGGAGAGACTACCCTTCAATTCTGTTTTCCATTGTTTTCCTGGAAAGTTCTACAGCTTGATGCAGTTTTTGTTTTAATGTTTTTTTGCTCGGAAGTTCCGTTAGGTACTCAGCCACTTTAATTCCTGTCTTATCCACCTGCAGTAGTTCGACTTGTTCGTTATTACCTTCAGCGCAAAGTATAAGGCCAATAGGAGTTTTTTCTCCTTTTTGTATTTCATGCTTTTCCAACCTTCTAAGATATAATTCCATTTGGCCTTTATATGAAGCTTTAAATTTACCCAGCTTCAATTCAATGGCTACCAACCTTCTAAGCCTTCTGTGAAAAAAGAGCAAATCCAATTTAAAGTCTTCTCCATCAATAATCATATTTTTCTGTCTCTCAATAAAGCTAAATCCTTGCCCGATTTCAAGGATAAAAGTTTCCAGCTCACGTAAAATGGCGTCTTCTATGTTTTTCTCACTGAATGTATCTTTTAAGCCCAAAAAGTTCAGAAAATATGGATCACGAAATATCAGATCGGGAGTTACTTTGTTGTCTTCTCTCAGCTCCTTTAGTTCTTTTTTTATCAGTCGGTCTGGCTTTTTGCTTATAGCAGTGCGTTCATAAAGCATGCCGTCAATTTTTTGGCGCAAAGTTTTTACATTCCATCCTTCTATTTTGCATAACTCCAGGTAAAATTCTCTCTGTAATGAATCTTTCAAAGGGATCAACGCTATAAAATGTGTCCAACTTAATTGTCGTATTGCCGATACGACAATCTGCTCATCCGGGAAAACTTCAGCAAATTGTATCATTCTCCTGATGCTCTTTTCTGAAAACCCGTTGCCATATTCCAGCACAAGCTGTGAAGCTAGACCGGATATAACTTGTTTGCCATAATCTGCTCGTTTATTTCCCAGTACTTCCTCATTGATCCGTTTTCCTATCCGCCAATAAAGGAGGGTAAGCGTACTGTTTACTGTTTGGGCTATGTGAGATTTACTCTCTTCAATAAGAAAGACAATATCATTTACTAATTGCTTATCACCCCCTGTCTTAATTTGCCGTACCATATTTGCTAAATTAATTAGCCAAATTTATATAATAAAAAAGATATATCCTGATGAATTTACCCAGATTAGGCGCTTCGAGTTTTTGCAGGAAATTCATCATAGCAGTAAGGAGTGCGTTTTCATTTTGTCTTGCCCGCCTAAAAGCCAAGAACGTTCATTTCGAACTTTTCATGAAGCCACGATTACAATAAAAGGCATTCCATTCCAATGCGGTTCACAATCGTTTGGAATGGTTGTACAGAAAGTGACATGCCTTTTCTAAATCAGGGCCCCCAAAGTTCGAAAGTTGTCCCCTCCGCCTCGCAAGGACGGTGGACCGGATAAAAAGGCGATGGCGCGGATACGTTTACTAGGAATTTAACCATAGCGCTGCCAGCGTGAATAAAAGAGCGATGGTCATGATCAGGGAACCCAGCTTCAAGAAGGTCCAGGCGCTGACGCTTTGGCCTTCCCTGCGCAAAGCCACGAGCCAGAGGATGGTGGCGAGAGAGCCGGTTATGGAGAGGTTGGGGCCGAGATCGACACCGATCAGGATAGAACTTTTTACCATCTCCGGTACGTGACCGGCCTGTACGGCATTGCCGGCAATAAGACCTGCCGGCAGGTTATTCATCAGGTTCGAGGCGAAGGCGACCAGGACACCGCTGCCCCAGGCTGTTCCGGCAACGGAATGTGTGGCGTTATCGTGGAGCAGGGTGGTGAGGCGCCCGATCACGCCGGTCTTGTCCAATGCCTCTACGATAACAAAGAGTCCGGCAACGAGCGGAAGCACGGACCAGGATACTCCTTTTATGACGATCCAGGGATTCTTTTTCGCCCGGATGATCACGATGGCCGAGGTCAATATGCCGGTAACGGCGGTAGGCAGTCCAAGCTGAAGATCCAGCGCCGAGCAGAAGAGCAGGATGATCGCGGTGGCGGCAATGCCTGCGATGGCGGTCTTGCCTCCGGGTGAGAGTCCGGGGATGGGGATATTCGTTTCGATGGATTGCCTGAGTGCACTACGCTGGGTCTGGCGCAGCAGCAAAAAAGTGGCGGCGATCGAAAAAACGGAGGGTAAGCCATAGCGGGGCAGCCATTGCAACAAGGGGGGCATATGACTACCGTAGATCACCAGGTTGGCGGGGTTGGAGATGGGGAGGACAAAGGAGGCGGCGTTGGCTATGAATGCGCAGATCAGCAAATAGGGAAGTGGTTTCTCCACCTTTGCTGCTTTGACGGCCGCGGCGACAGCAGGGGTCAGGACAACGGCTGTCGCGTCATTGGATAAAAAAGTTGTCACCACCACTCCCACCAAATAAATCAACCCGAAAAGTCTGTTGGCGGATCCTTTGGCGAGCCTGGTCGCGTGTGCTGCCAGCCAGTCGAACATTTTTTCCTCCCTGGCCGTTTCCGCCAGCAGCATCATGCCAGTGAGAAACAAGTAAACATCCAGCCCTTTAACGATGCCTGCTAATCCTTCGGAAGGTAAGATGAGTCGTGTAATAACCAGGAGCACTGCCCCGGATACTGCCCATATTGCTTCGGGTAATTGGAAGGGCCGGATAATAACACCTGCTATTGCTAAAGAGGAAATGATCCAAATGAGTAGGTTGGGCATATGTGATTTTCAAAGATATGGATATAGTGGGGTTGCCCGGATAAGGTTTTTTGTATATGTATCATGTGGGTAATGTCTGTATAAATGCTAATTTATTTAGTAATTTATGCTAAAATAATTGGTATATTTGTGCTGATCGATCGACTCTATGAGTGGGGTGATCGTGCATGAGAATTAGTATAAAACATTTGTCTGGACAATGGGAAATCGGGATCCTCGCTATGACCTTATTAAACCTATGATCATTGGGGGGAAAATAAAAACTTTTAATGATATCTTTAAATTCATTCCAAAAACAGTGGTGGCGACTGATCTTGGGAAGAAGGTAGATCGTTTTACGGATTTGATGAACCGGGTCGAGGGGTTCACGCTGGAGGAATTATTCATGATCGCGAGGTTTTGTGAGCTGGATGAGGCGCAGATGCTTGAGCTGGCGGAGAATGAATATCGGATCAGCAAGAGCAAGATCAAAAAGAATAAGCAGTAGGCCAATCGTGAACAGTTGTCAGGCATTATGAAACCGATCGATCTTCCGAAAAAGGCTTTTTGTACAAGCCGGAGTGGTGAATGAGTAAGATTCCGCCAGTTATAATATTTTATATTTGGCGGAATCTTGGTATATTTGGCTGGATTCCGCCAAATATAAATGAAATATTATGAACCCGGATTTTATTGGGAGAGCTAAAGAAAAAGAGTTGCTACAGAATTCGCTTAAGTCCGGAAAATCCGAGTTGATTGCTGTTATAGGAAGGCGCCGGGTGGGCAAGACACATTTGATACGACAGGTATTGGGTGATCTTTTAGATTATGAGATGACCGGTATGCAACATACAGCCATGTCAATACAATTAACAAATTTTACAAATAAAATAACCGAATATTCTAAGCCTGAGTTGCCTATAAAAACTCCTGCTAATTGGTTGGAAGCTTTTAACCTGCTGCAAGCTTATTTATCCCGCAAAAGAAGCAATCAGAAAAAGGTGATTTTTTTCGATGAGCTGCCGTGGATAGCCACGACAAGATCGGGATTTTTGGAAGCGCTGGGGCATTTTTGGAACGATTGGGCTGTATACAACCATGTAGTAATAATTATTTGTGGTTCAGCAGCTAGCTGGATGATACAACAGGTAGTGCATCATAAAGGGAGTTTGCATAATCGTATAACCTTGTTAATGCATTTGCAGCCTTTTACATTGACTGAAACAGCCCTTTTTTTGCAAAGTAATAAAGTGGTGCTTAACCAGTATCAAATAGTACAGATATATATGGTGACCGGGGGCATACCCCATTATTTAAAAGAAATAAACAAAGGCCAAAGTGTAGCACAAAATATTGATAGGCTTTGCTTTGCTCCGCATGGCCTGCTAAAAGATGAATTTGATAAATTATATGCTTCATTGTACGATAAGCCTGATTATCATATTGCTGTTATCCGGGCTTTATCCACTAAATGGATGGGGCTTACCCGTTCCCAATTGCTGGAGATCACAGGCATGGCTGATGGTGGAAGTTTTACACGTTTACTTGCCGAACTGGAACAATCAGATTTTATAATCTCCATTCCCCCCTTTAACAAGAAAAAAAAGGATATGTTGTACAGGCTGGTTGACAATTATTCACTCTTTTATCTCAAATTTATCGAGGGGAAAAGAAAAGGGGGAGAAGGCACCTTTGTAAACCTGGAGCGCATGCAAACCTGGAAAACCTGGTGTGGTTATGCTTTTGAAAATATTTGTTTTGCCCATTTACCGCAAATAAAAGCCGCATTGGGCATTGCTGCAGTATATACTGAAGAAAGCAGCTACCTGCTAAAAGGCGATGCCAGGCAGAAAGGTGTTCAGGTAGATATGCTCATAGACAGGGCTGATGGTATTATTAATATATGTGAAATAAAATTTTATGATGCACCTTTTATTATTACCCAAAAATATGCGGAAGAGTTACGCGAAAAAAGAAATAGCATAAGGCAAGTGGCCGCTCCCAAAAAGAGTATCTTTCTGACTATGATCACTTGCTTCGGTCTGCGGGAAAACAGCTATGCTACTGAGTTGGTGCAAAGTCAAATTACGATTGACAAACTGTTTGTTTAGAACAAGATGTTATTGCAAAAGCAAAAAAGCCTGCCAATCATTTGATTGGCAGGCTTTGGATAAAGTGCACCTAAAAAATAGCTGCTAAGGAGTGCTTCGCCTGATGCTTGTTATTTTGTAAAATCTATGGGGATCAGCAGTTTTAAGCTGATATTCCTACCCATATTGAACACGCCGACTCTTCCGGTAGTATAGTTTACCGGGTAATATTTAAACCGGCTCATATAATCAATATAACCGGTATTGAAAAGATTACTGCACAGGATATACAATTGGCAAATGGTATGGCCTTTTGAAATGATATCCCCGCCTGCACCGGCACTGAATAACGTGTAACCTTTCGTGGCAGTCCTGCTGGCTGCGTACTCGAAAGGTGTTAAGGCTGTATTTAATCCGTTATAAATAGCGTATTGCTGGTAGATGTCTTTTTGCTGGAAGCAATCCAGCATGCCGGCTTTAACATAGGCATTTTTTATTCCCCTGGTCAGGTCCTTAATAGGGAATTTCAGGTCCATGGTCAACCTGGTGGGGGGGACGAATGGCAAATATTTGGCGGAATCGGGCACATTTGATAAACTTCCGTATACCAGGCTTAACGTCGAGCTGAGTTCTATCCATGGCAAGGTCGATGGATGAAGGGTCATTGCTATTTCTCCCCCATAAAGCCGGGCTTTTCCCTGGGTGTATTTGTATACCGGAGCGGCACCCAATCCTGCGGCATTGAGTGAATTATTAATGGAATCTCCTCCAAATACGCTTTGCAATCCCTGCGCGTAAATGAATTTGTTTATATTGTTATTAAAGAGGTCAACTTCGAAATCTATATCTTTTGAATTTATTCCGAAAGCGAGATCTTCTTCAAGGCTGGTTTCGGGGCTAAGGGTATTATCCCCTATCTCATATACTACGGTGCCGTCATGTACGCCATTGGCGGCGCATTCGGCTACATTGGGCGCCCTCCAGCCCCTGGCAATATTGGCTTTAGCGAATATATTTCTTGTAAAATCGTAGGTTCCGCCAAAACTAAATGACATTCCTGAAAAATGAGAGGTAAATCCGGGAAACTCGTGGAATGCATTCGGGGCAGTCGGCTCCACCGGGGCTTGCGTGGTAGAATCTACCCAATGGTCGATACCGTTAAACGTTCTTGTATCATACCTGATGCCTCCGCTCAAATTAAGTTTGCCGAGTTTCTTCGTTGCGATGGCAAAAGCTCCCAATTCAAAGAAGTTATAGTTTGGGATCAACATCAGCGTGCCCAGGCTTTGTGAACTCTGATAAACCCCGTTGGCTCCCAATGATATATTGACTCCTCCGATTTGAGGGGAGATATATCGTACGTCATAAGTAGCCGCATTGGAAGAATAATATATATTAGGGGTATTGGGCATGGTGGGATCGTTGGCTTCCTGGCGTTGATTTTTTTGCCAGGAAAATATTGCTTTGATACGGCCGTCTCCCACGGCGAGGTTATTATCCCATACTATTTTTGTATGCCGGATCCTTTGGTGAATGACAAAAGGAGTATAGCTGGTCTGTTCTGTTTTCGTAGGTATTTCATAGGTGGGAGCGCCTCCATTCAGGTCGGGATAAGACACCGGTCTCTCCATCAAGCCGGTTGCGGAATCCCGTGTTCCGTCGACAATGCCGGTTTTCATCTCGAAATAACCGGCATGCAATTGCGTATATCCCCATTTACGATGAAGTCCGACGGTGGCATCCGCATTAAAATTGCTGAATTGCGAATTCAATACGTACCCGTCTTGTGGGTTCTGGTAAGCATGGGCCATGATGTTGTCTATCCGGGCGCTCCATGCAATCCCGTTTTTGGTGCCTGAGACATGGGCCATGTTATTAATGAGTCCATTATTGGTTTGATAATTAAAAAGAAGGTCGCCTTTCGTTTGCCCTTCCGGCAGCGGCTGTTCAGGGATAAGATTAACTACACCTGCAATGGCATCCGAGCCATAAGCAAGTGAAGCGGGCCCTTTGAGGATTTCGACCCTATTGACTGCATCGGGATCGGCTTCGATGCCAAATTCGTCAAACCATGCCTGGTCTACTTGTTGAACGCCATCGTTAATGGTCAGTACACGGTTATATCCCAAACCACGGATTACTGGTTTGGAGATACTCTGGCCGTCAGTGATAGCGGAAACTCCCGGTACTTTTGTAATAGCATCGATTACATTGGTCGAGGAGTTCTCCAGTAATTCCTTGTTGCTCATTATGCTGACGATGGCCGGGGTTTTCTCCTTATCCGTGGCGGATATAACACCCGTGACGATTACCTTTTGCAGGTCCGTGGCGGATGGGTTCAGGTCATAATTTTTTTGTATCTCTCTTTTAATGGTTATTGTTTCTATCCATGTTGCATAGCCAATCATGCTTGCTTTTACCAGGAAATTACCTGCAGGTATATTGTTTATCAAATAGGTTCCTGAGGAATCCGATATAGCCCCGATCTGGAGGTCAGGTATATAGATGTTAGCGCCTTGCAAGGCTTTGCCACTTTGGGCATTCCTCACCGTTCCTGTCAGTATGTTTTGCGTATAGGCTCTTATTGACCCCGACAGAAGCAATACGATGCACGTCAAAGTATATTTACTTTTCATAAAAATTTTTGAATGAAATAGGTCGTATCTGTGAAATACTCCTGGTAAAGGTTGTTTACATCATAGGACAGGAGTATGCGGCAGGAATATTTTCCTGGGTGGAGGTGTAAGAACTTCCGATGCGTCCGCCAACCCGGGGGATGCATACATAACGAAGGCATAAACAGCGGGATTATGATGGATTAACCTTTGTAGCCGTACAGGTATATAGTGGAGATTCGTTGCCCGGGAAATATGTTTTGAGCTGCTTATCTTGTTAACGTTCTCTGATAATAAATGGTCATCTGATCGGAAATGATCAAAAATGATATCCAATACATCCTGTTCATCCTTGTCCGGGGCTACATAGACATATTCGGTATCATTGCTGCGTTCTCTTTTTACTACATCAAATAGTTTACCCTTAAACCAGACTTCGTCCGACTCATCTTTATCGAGATCACCTGCCGGTATTTTCTGGAATTCCGACTGCTGTTGATCTGATAAATGGGAAAGGGCTTTTTGGGAGGTTTTATGGGTCAGGAATAACTTTATATTTAGCCAGCCGCAATAGAGCAAGCCATTCAGAAAGAAGAGGAACAAAAAAGCACGAATAGCCATTTTCGCCAAGCTGGAAGTTATTTCGGTTACTTAAAAACAGTTTTCTCTCGTAAAATCTTATACGTCCTCAAATTAGTTAATTCTGCCTGGATTGGAGAGAAAGGGGAAAACAAAGGGATTGTTGGTAGAAGAAATAATGTAATATGTTGGAAAACAATCAATTAAAAACTGTTACTCCTTGCCGCAAGACCATGGTTTTAAGATTGAATTGTAGAAACTCATTATAGAAATTTTAACCTTCGAAGAGAAGTCTTTATAAAATGCTTAACAGTAGTGGGTGTATCTTTGTGTAACAAAAGCGAAGAACACTACTCAATAATATTTTTAAGATTTTCTCATAAGCAGTTAGTTTTGGTTAACGGCCCCTGTTTCTACAGGGGCTTTTTTTTGTGTTTGTCTTGTCCTGAAATGACAGGACTGCGAGTACTCCGTTGAATAAAGGAGACAACGGTAGCCCCAAAATTGTAATTTTATAATGACTTCAGAAACAAGCCCTGAAGCTAAATGGTACCCTAAAGTCCTTCCTGAAATTT